>Ga0207667_10011379_pt1 | contig 10347 bp, 10 predicted proteins | sample KBSCornC52_FD_184301 | JGI IMG/M metagenome (GOLD analysis project Ga0207667, IMG submission 184301) | Corn rhizosphere microbial communities from Kellogg Biological Station, Michigan, USA - KBS Corn C5-2 (SPAdes) (version 2) | ecosystem: Host-associated > Plants > Roots > Rhizosphere > Soil ...
AGGCGCTGTCGCCGCGGATGGCCGGACCGCCGCGGGTGCTGGGCGTCGTGGTCTGGGGCGGGCTCGGGCTGTGGCTCGTCACCCACTCCGATATTCACGGTGCGGCGCTGGTTGCCGGCTTTGTGATCGGTGGGCTCTACTGGCTCGCCAGCGGCTGGCGAACAAGAAGGAATGCAGCGTGAATATGCGCCTCCGCTGGACCATTGTCTTGATCCTGCTCATCTTGGCGATCGCGAGCGGCGTCAGAAGCTACCGGTACTTCGCAGTATCGTCCGCGATGCCCGAGTTCACGGACCCGGCGAGAGCCGAGATGCTTCTTGGACAAGCCGTGGATGAGGAAAAAGCGGAGGCACGCCAGCAGTGGTCTGACGCCTACTATCCATTGCAGACCGACAAGTGGCCGCTTCAGCATCGGGGCGAGGGATGGGCGGCGCTGGCGGTTTCACTCTTTGTGAGTGGTGCTATTGCCGCTAGCGTGACGGCGGCCAAGGGTGACCTGTTCGCGACGCCGCGCCGCAGCGCACCAGTCCGGCTTGCATTGTGCCTGGCCTTCTTGTTGCAGGTTCCTTCCTTCTATTGGTATTTCACGCGCCAGGTTGGCACCGAGCACTGCTGCGCGCCCTGGGCGGACTCGTCCGGTATCCCAATCATGGCGCTGAGCTTCATGGCACTTGTGTTGCTCGCCGGATCAGCGATCTATTTTTTCCCGCTTATCCGTGCCGGCCGATTGCCAGCGACGCTCGCACTTCCGGTTGCAAGGGTCGCGCCGGGACTCGTGTTATGGTTTGTCTATCTGTTGCCGCCGGCAGCGTTGTTTGCGGTTGTCGCCGTGGCGGGACTTTCAGAGGTAGCGTCGCTGGTGCCGCTTGGCGTCATTGGGTTGTGGACGACATTAGTCGCGCTGGCATCGGCCCTTAAGCCTTACCAAAGAGCATCGGCATGAGCGCATCGCATCGACACGAGGTCCGGGTCTACTACGAGGACACCGATTTTTCGGGGGCGGTGTACCATGCGGCGTACCTCCACTTCTTCGAGCGCGGGCGCACCGAGTTCCTGCGCGCCGAGGGCATCCATCATTCCGAGCTCGCCAAGGAAGGGATCGCCTTTGCGGTGCGCTCGATGGAGATCGAGTTCCTCAGGGCCGCCGGGATCGACGATCTGCTGGTGGTCGATACCGCCGTGAGCGCGCTCAGCGGCGCCCGGCTGACGCTCGACCAGTCGATCGAACGCGGCGACGAGCTGATCGCGCGGGCGAAGGTCGTGGTCGTCGCGGTCAAGGACGGGCGGGCGGCAAGGCTGCCCAGAGCGGTGGTCGCGGCGTTCGGTCGCTAGGGCGTCACGAGGCGCGCGGAATCGAAGTGTTAACCATTGGTTGACCATAAGTAAGGCGAGGCAGCCCATGCCCCGCAAAGCGCCGGAATTCCGGGCTTTCTCTTAAATTTGACAAATTCTGACCGCATCCGGACCCGGTGTCGACATATGGCCTTTGCGGCCAGAAATGTCGGGGGCCGGTCCGGCGGGGGCCGAGACGAAGGGACCTTTCATGACATTTGCGAACACCCCCTCGGACCGGGCGACGCAACGGAATGCCCTGCTTATGGTGGTGGCGGCCTTCGTGGCCCTGGCCGTCAGCTTCTGCGCGCCGGCACTGGCCCAGGAGGCTTTGCCGAGCGTCAGCGCGGCGACGAGCGTGATCCCCGACGTGACAACCAATGCGCCTGCCGCGGCACCGGTGGATTTTTCGCTGCTGGCGCTGTTCCTGCACGCCGACTGGCTGGTGAAGATCGTGATGCTCGGCCTGCTGGCGGCGTCGGTCTGGTGCTGGGCGATCATCATCGACAAGTCGATGCTCTACGGCCGCGCCAACCGGCAGATGAATGCGTTCGAGCGGGTGTTCTGGTCGGGACAGTCGCTCGAGGACCTCTACCAGCAGATGCAGGAGCGGCCGACGATGGGTCTGGGCGCCATCTTCGTCGCCGCCATGAAGGAGTGGAAACGCAGCCACGAGCAGAACGCGGCGTCGTTCCTCGGCATCCAGGCGCGCCTCGAAAAGGTGCTCGACGTGGCCATCTCGCGCGAGAGCGACGGGCTCGAAAAGCGGCTGCAGTTCCTTGCCACCGTCGCCTCGGCGTCGCCCTTCATTGGCCTCTTTGGCACGGTATGGGGCATCATGAACTCGTTCACCTCGATCGCGGCCAGCAAGTCGACCAATCTCGCCGTGGTGGCGCCCGGTATCGCCGAGGCGCTGTTCGCCACGGCGCTCGGCCTGCTGGCGGCCATCCCCGCGACCATCGCCTACAACAAGCTCAGCGCCGACTCGAACAAGCTGATCGGCCGGCTCGAGTCGTTTGCCGACGAATTCGCGACGATCCTGTCGCGCCAGCTCGAAGCGCGGGGCCGCTGAGCCATGGCGATGGCACTTGCACAGGCGGGCGGCGGGCGGCGCGGTAAGCGTCGCGGCACCAAGCGCCCGATGGCCGACATCAACGTCACGCCGATGGTCGATGTGATGCTGGTGCTGCTCATCGTGTTCATGGTGGCGGCGCCGCTGCTCACGGTCGGCGTGCCGATCGACCTGCCGCAGACCAAGGCCAAGGAGCTCAACACCGAGAGCAAGCCGATCACCGTGTCGGTGACGCCGGCGGGCGACGTCTATCTGGGCGACAAGCCGATCGATATCGACGGGCTCGTCGATGCCATCAACGCGCAGGCGCCGAACGGCGCCGCCACCGACCAGCGCATCTATGTGCGCGGCGACCAGAGCGCCAACTACGGCGCCGTGATGAAGGTGATGGGGACGCTCAGCGCGGGCGGTTTCTCCAAGATCGGGCTGATCACGGCGCAAACCCAGGACCAGGCGAAATAGCGCGATGAAGACCGGTGTCACCACCTCGGTCATCGCCCACGCCGCCCTCCTGATCATTGTGATCATCGGGCTGGGTTCGGCCAAGCCGGTCGAGCCCGACGTGGAAGAGTCGATCGCGGTGGACCTGGTGCCGATCTCGGACTTCACCAATATCCGCGCCGGCTCGCTGCAGAGCACGGTGGTCAAAACCGACACCCCGGCGATCGTCAAGACCGACACGCCGGCCCAACTCGCGCAAAAGGCGGGCAACACCGAGGAAGACCAGCCGGCGCCGCAGGAGACGGCCAAATCGACACCGGCGCCGGTGGTCAACACGGCGCCCAAGCCGGTCGAAGCGCCGCAGCCCACGCCCGAGCCCGATCCAGTAAAGACGCCGGTGCCCGATCCGCAGCCGGTGGCTGCACCGACGCCGATGCCGGCGCCCGACGATGCGCAGCCGCAAAAGGAAGTCGCGACCGATACGGCCAGCGACGCGCCGCAGGCGCAAACCGCGCCGCCGCTGCCGATCAGCAAGCCGGTGGAGCTGCAGAAGGCCCCGCCCAAGCCGACGCCGGTCAAGACCGCCGACGTGACGCCGAAGAAGGCCGACACGCCCAAGAAGCAGACCGACCAGGCCAAGACGCAGCCGGACAAGCAGGCCAAGCCCGCCGACCAGGTGGCCGAGCTCATCAATTCCGAGAAGTCGCGCGGCGCGGTCACGGGGCAGGGCGGCGACCCGACGCTGGGCAAGACGACGGGCAAATCCGCGACCCTGTCGCAGAGCGCTCTCGACGGGCTGGTGGCGCAGATCAAGACCTGCATGAACATTCCGCCGGGCGCGGCGGAGGCGGGCCTCACCGCGCAACTGCAGTTCAGCATCGACGGCTCCGGCAATGTGGATGCCATGCCGACGATCCTGAGCAGCGGCAGCACGTCGCTCGACCGCGCCTACGTTTCCGCCGCGCAACGCGCCGTGGTGCGCTGCGGCCCCTACACCATGGCGGTCAATCAAGACGTGATCGCTCGCTTCGACGCCCAGAGCCTCACGTAACTGCCCGTATCCAAGGAGACCCCCGATGCACGCAATCACCCGGCGCCATTTGCTGAAGCTCGGCCTTGCCAGCGGCGCGCTGCTGGCCGCTGCGGCGTCGCCGGCCGAGGCACTGGTCAACATCGTTGTGAGCGGCGGCAACTTCACGCCGCTGCCGATCGCCATTCCGGATTTCGGCTCGTCCGATCCGGCGTTCGGCCAGGAGATCGCGCAGATCGTGCGCGACAACCTCACGCGCTCGGGGCTGTTTGCGCCGCTGCCGCCCGAGCAGATGCAGGGCATCGTCGGCGATGTGAGCAACACCCCTGCCTTTGCCGACTGGCGCGCCAAGAACGTCGACGCGCTGGTGATGGGAACGGTGGAGCGAGGCGGCCAGATCCAGTCGAGCGTGCGCGTGTGGGACACGGCGGCGGCCCAGCAGGTGGTCGGCAATTCCTATAACGCCGATCCACAGAGCGAGCGCCGGATCGGCCACATCGTGTCGGACGCGATCTACCAGGCGCTGGCGGGCGACAGCGGCTATTTCGACTCGCAGGTGGTGTTCATCGCCGAAAGCGGGCCGAAGGCCAACCGCAAGAAGCAGCTCGCGATCATGGACCAGGACGGGTTCAATGTGCAGATGCTGAGCTCGGGCGCCGCGCTGACGCTCGGGCCGAACCTCAGCAACGACCGCTCGATGGTCGCCTATACCAGCTATGAGGACGACAATCCGCAGGTGTTCGTGGCGCAGCTCGGCGGCAAGTCGCGGAAGCTCCTCAACGGCGCCCCGATGTCGTTCGCGCCGCACTTTTCGCCCGATGGCGGAACGGTGGCGTTTTCGGTCAGCAATGGCGGCGTCACCAACATCTATTCGATCGGGCTCAACGGCGCCAAGCCGGTGCAGCTCACCAGCGGCTCGGAAATCGATACGGCGCCGTCGTATTCCCCGGATGGCTCAAGAATCGTGTTCGAGTCCGATCGTGGCGGGCAGCCGCAGCTCTATGTGATGGACGCGAGCGGCGGCGGTGCGCAGCGTATTTCGTATGGTGAAGGCACGTACTCGACGCCGGTGTGGTCGCCCAAGGGCGATCTCATCGCCTATACGCGCCAGGCCAACGGCAACTTCCAGATCGGCACGATGAAACCCGACGGTACGGGCGAGCGCATCCTGGTCGACAGCTTCCACGCGGAAGGGCCGACCTTCTGCCCGAACGGCCGGGTCATCATGTTCTGGCGCGATCCGGGCGGGGATTCCGGCCCGGGGCTGTGGACCGTCGACATCTGGGGCCGCAACGAGCAGCAGATCAAGATGAACACCTACGCCTCCGATCCCAACTGGGGCACGCTCAGGAGCTGACGTCGCATGGGCCGCGGTTCCGGCCCGACCAGCCACGGCATAGCGGGAGCAATTTGGAATGCCGTTCGCGGATCGCCGGCCGGGTGTCGCCGACATCCTTTACGTGATGGCGACCGAGCTCGAATACGGGCCGGAGCTCAAGAGCCGGATCACGCCGCTGATCACCGGCGTCGGGCCGATCGAGGCCGCCATCGTGCTCACCGAGCACCTGACCAGGCTGTCTGCCGATGACCGGCTGCCGCTGCTCGTCGTCTCGCTCGGCTCGGCCGGTTCGGCGGAGCTGGAGCAATGCGGCCTGTATCAGGCGAGCGAGGTGAGCTGGCGCGACATGGACGCGAGCGCCATCGGCTTTGCGCCCGGCGTGGTGCCGTTCCTCGACCTGCCGGCGACGCTCAAGCTTGGGCCGTTCGTGCCGGGGATCGCGATGGCGACGCTGTCGACCGGCGCCAATGTCGTCAGCGGCAGCGCCTATGACGGCATCGTCGAGCAGATGGTCGACATGGAGACCTATGCCGTATTGCGCGCCTGCCAGCGCTTCGGCCTGCCGCTGATCGCGCTGCGCGGAATCTCCGACGGCGACCGCGAATTGGGCAAGCTCGCCGACTGGACCGACTATCTCGGCATCATCGATGTCAAGCTCGGCGAAGCGGTGGATCGGCTGGAAGCGGCGGTTCAGAACGGGACGCTGGACTGGGGCGCTTAAGCATTCCAACAGCTTAACCCGCATGTGTGGACTACCGGCAACACCGCCGAAAGTGCCGGATTCCCGCCACATTTGGGCCGCGTTGAGCATCGATTAACCACGTGCACCAACCCGGCCTTAAGATAACGCCGAGTAAAACGCGGCTACCCAATTGATTGCAGGAGTGCATTCCGGATGCGTTCGATGACGCCAGTTACCGCTACCTTGCGCGCAGCCGCTTTCGTTGTGCTCGTGATCGCCCTCGCCGCGTGCGGCCGCAACGGCACCGGGGTGGGCAACCTCGGCCCCGGCGGCGGCGCCCCCGGCAGCCAGCAGGAATTCCTGGTGACGGTCGGCGACCGCGTGTTCTTCGACACCGATTCGTCAGACCTGACGCCCACCGCGACCGCGACGCTGGACAAGCAGGCCGTCTGGCTCAACCACTATTCGAACTACAAGATCCTGATCGAAGGCCACGCCGATGAGCGCGGCACGCGCGAGTACAACATCGCGCTCGGCGCCCGCCGCGCCTCGGTGGTGGTGAATTACCTCGAAAGCAAGGGTGTGGCGGCGTCGCGCATCACCTCGAAGTCGTACGGCAAGGAACGGCCGGTCGCGATCTGCGACGACATCTCGTGCTGGTCACAAAACCGCCGCGCTGTGACGGTCATCCAGTAAATGTGAGGGCGCCTGGCGCCATCACGGAGGCATAAGCGCCGGGCACCCGCGTACTTTGGGGCCCGGCGCTTTCTTTTTGTCGAAATTTCCCGCTATGCACGCAGGCGGTTCTTGAGTGGACGCGTTTCCGAACCGAAAATCCGGTAACCCTGGAAACGCTCCGCATTCTTGGCTCGTGTCGTTCGACAACACCCACGGAGATGATCGTGCCTCTTTCCCTATCCAAGGGAGCGTCGCGGGGGCTTGTGGCCTTCGCGTTCGCTCTTGCCGCCGGGCTCGCTGCCCCGAATTTCGCCCAGGCGCAAAGCCAGACGGATGCGCAGGTCATCGTGCGGGTGCAGCAACTCGAGCAGCAGGTGCGTGACCTTACGGGGCAGATCCAGGGCCTGCAGTTCACGCTGACGCAGATGCAGCAGCAACTGCAGAAGATGCAGGACGACAACGAATTCCGCTTCGAGCAGCTCGAGGGGACCGGCGGCAAGGGCGGCGACGGAAAGGCACCTGCCGGAAAAAAAACTGATGCGGCAACCCAGCCCGGCGGCGCGACGCCGACCGGAGCGTTGCCGCAGGCCCAGCAGGGCGAGCAGACCACTCCGCCGGCTGGGCAGCCGCAGCAGAGCGGGGAGGCAAGCGTGCCGGCCATTGCCGGTCGCGACGGCAGCGCGGCAACGCCCAGTGCCGATGCAGGCCAGCCGATGGACGGTGACGGGCTCGGGCAATCGCAGGATCCGCTGGTCGGCAAGGGCGGCGGCACAGCCGACCTCGGCACGCTGCCGACCGACGGCAACGGCCAGCCGCTGAACCTCAGCCTCGATTCGAGCCAGCCGCCGCAGCTCGCCAATGGCGACGCCGATGCGCAGTACAAGGCGGGCTACGACGCGATCGTGCGCGGCGACTACCAGTTCGCCGAGGATCAGTTCAAACAGTTCATCCAGCTCTATCCCAAGGACGCCAAGGCCCCCGACGCCACCAACTGGCTGGGTGAGGCGTTGCTGCAGCGGCAGGCCTATGACGAGGCGGCGGATGTGCTGCTGACCGGGTTCCAGAACTACGAGAAGACGCCGCGCGCGCCCGATCTGCTGTTCAAGCTGGGCATCGCCCTGGCGGGAGCGGGCCAGCAGGATACCGCCTGCCGTACCTTTGCCGAAGTTCTCAAGCGCTATCCCAAGGAACCGGCTGCCTTCATGCAGCGGCTCAGCGCGGAAAAGCAGAAGGCGCAATGCCCAGCCTAGACGAGCTCGACATCGAGACCCTGTTCGCGCCCGCGACTCACGCGGCAGCCATTGGCCTCGCCGTGAGCGGCGGGCCCGACTCGCTGGCCCTGATGCTGCTCGCAGCGCGCTGGGCGGCGGCCGGACGGGCACGGCCGCGGCTCATCGTCTATTCGGTCGACCACGGGTTGCGCGTCGAGGCCGGCGAGGAAGTCGCCATGGTCCTGGCGGAGGCTGCCCGGCTCGGACTTCAGGCCCGCGGGCTGCGCTGGGACGGGGTGAAGCCCGAGACCGGCATGCAGGCGGCGGCGCGCAAGGCGCGCTACCGGCTGCTGGCGGCGGCGATGGCCGAGGACGGCGCCGAGCTGCTGCTCACGGCGCACCATCTGGGCGACCAGGCGGAGACCGTGCTGATGCGGCTCGCGCATGGCAGCGGCATCGAGGGATTGCGCGGCATGGACCGGCTGGCGACCGTCGAAGGTTGCCGGGTGTTCCGGCCGCTGCTCGCGGTCGACCCGGAATACCTGGGCGAGATCGTCGCCGAAGCGGGGCTCAAGCCGGCACGCGACCCGAGTAATGTCGATCGTCACTACGAGCGGGTGCGCTGGCGCCAGGCGATGCCGCTGCTCGAGGAATTGGGGCTGGATCGCCGGCGGCTGGGCGATTTTGCACAGCGGATGGCCGATGCCGACGCGGTGATCGGCGAGCGGGCCGAGACGGCGTTCGCGGCGCTCGTGCATATGGGGCCGGACGGCGACGCCGAATTGCCGCATGCCGGGCTCACCGGGCTCAACCGGGCCGTGGCGGTGCGACTTCTGACGCGGGTGCTCCGCGTGGTCGGCGGCGACCGCAAGCCGCACGCGCTGGGCGCGGTCGAGCACCTTTACGCCAGGCTCGGCGAGCGGCTGCCGATCAAGCCGGCAACGCTCCATGGCTGCCTCGTCTCCAGCGACGGATTTACCATTTCGGTGCGGCGGGAAGGAGCCCGCAGTCCGGCCGCAGTCCTGACGGCCGGTTAACCTCAGGCTGCCACAATCTTGGACTTAATGGTCCGCAAGGCGCACCCTGCCGCACTTGTAACGCTTTAGCGCGGGGCCTACATTTGCCGGGATTGACCGGCCTTCCGCCTCCCCCCTCGGCCGGTTACCCAGGACGCATTTTATGAACGTCAACTTCCGGAACTTCGCCATCTGGCTCGTCATCCTGTTCATGCTGATGGGCCTGTTCCAGGTGTTCCAGTCGACCACGCGGAACGTTTCCGTCTCCGACAAGAGCTACAGCCAGTTCGTTTCCGACGTCGATTCCGGCTCGGTCACCTCGGTGACCATCGTCGATAACGTCGTGCAGGGCGTGCTCAAGGACGGCTCGCGCTTCGACACGGTCATTCCGCCCAACACCGATATCGTCACCCGCCTCGAAGACCGCGGCGTGAACATCACCGCCAAGGAGCCGGAATCGTCGCCGTTCTGGTCGATCCTGCTGAGCTCCTGGCTGCCGTTCATCGTCATCATCGGCGTGTGGTTCTTCTTCATCCGCCAGATGCAGGGCGGCGGACGCGGCGGCGCGATGGGCTTCGGCAAGTCGCGCGCCAAGCTGCTCACCGAAACGCATGGCAAGGTGACGTTCGAGGACGTCGCCGGCGTGGACGAGGCCAAGCAGGACCTCGAGGAGATCGTCGAATTCCTCAAGGACCCCGGCAAGTTCCAGCGGCTCGGCGGCCGGATTCCGCGCGGCGTGCTGCTGGTCGGCCCGCCGGGCACCGGCAAGACGCTCATTGCGCGCGCCGTGGCCGGCGAAGCCAACGTGCCGTTCTTCACCATCTCGGGCTCCGACTTCGTCGAAATGTTCGTGGGCGTCGGCGCGAGCCGCGTGCGCGACATGTTCGAGCAGGCCAAGAAGAACGCGCCGTGCATCATCTTCATCGATGAAATCGACGCGGTCGGCCGCCATCGCGGCGCCGGCCTCGGCGGTGGCAACGACGAGCGCGAGCAGACCCTCAACCAGCTGCTGGTCGAGATGGACGGCTTCGAGGCGAACGAGGGCATCATCCTCATCGCCGCGACCAACCGCCCCGACGTGCTCGACCCGGCGCTGCTGCGCCCCGGCCGCTTCGACCGCCAGGTCGTGGTGCCGAATCCGGACGTGCAGGGCCGCGAGAAGATCCTCAAGGTGCATGTGCGCAAGGTGCCGCTGGCGCCGGACGTCGATCTCAAGGTGCTGGCGCGCGGAACCCCGGGTTTCTCGGGCGCCGACCTGATGAACCTCGTCAACGAAGGCGCGCTGCTGGCCGCCCGGCGCAACAAGCGCTTCGTGACCATGGCCGAGTTCGAGGACGCCAAGGACAAGCTGATGATGGGCGCCGAGCGCCGCACCCTCAGCCTGACCGAGGAAGACAAGAAGCTCACCGCCTATCACGAAGCCGGGCACGCACTGCTCGCCATCAAGATGGACGCGTCCGATCCGATCCATAAGGCGACGATCATCCCGCGCGGGCGTGCGCTGGGCATGGTGATGCGCCTGCCGGAGCGCGACCAGGTGTCGCTG
>Ga0207667_10011381_pt1 | contig 10346 bp, 12 predicted proteins | sample KBSCornC52_FD_184301 | JGI IMG/M metagenome (GOLD analysis project Ga0207667, IMG submission 184301) | Corn rhizosphere microbial communities from Kellogg Biological Station, Michigan, USA - KBS Corn C5-2 (SPAdes) (version 2) | ecosystem: Host-associated > Plants > Roots > Rhizosphere > Soil ...
GATCTGGATGGTGCAGCGATCAGCCAGGCCAGCCGCGACCACATTCTTGGCCAGATAGCGCGCGGCATAGGCCGCGGAACGGTCCACCTTGGTGGAATCCTTGCCGGAGAAGGCGCCGCCGCCATGGGGGGCCGCACCGCCATACGTGTCCACGATGATCTTGCGGCCGGTGAGGCCGCAATCGCCGTCCGGCCCGCCGACCACGAAGGCGCCGGTGGGGTTGATGTGCCAGACGGTCTTGTCGTTGATCCATTCGGCGGGCAGCGCCTGGCGGATATAGGGTTCCACGATCTTGCGGATGTCGGCGGAGGACTGGTTCTCGTCCATATGCTGGGTGGAGAGCACGATCTGGGTCGCTTCCACTGGCTTGCCATTCGCATAGCGCAGGGTCACCTGGCTCTTGGCATCGGGGCCCAGGGTCTTTTCCTTGCCGGATTTGCGGGCCGCAGCCAGCAATTCCAGGATCTTGTGGCTGTAATGCAGCGGCGCCGGCATCAAGACCGGGGTTTCGCGGCAGGCATAGCCGAACATGATGCCCTGGTCGCCCGCGCCTTCGTCCTTGTTGCCGCTGGCATCGACGCCCTGGGCAATGTGTGGCGACTGGGCATGCAGCAGGATTTCGACCTGCGCCTTCTGCCAGTGGAAGCCTTCCTGCTCGTATCCGATATCCTTGATCGCGGCGCGCGCCACCGCTTCGACATCCTTGGGCGTAACCGATTTGGGGCCGCGGGTTTCGCCCGCGATGATCACGCGGTTGGTGGTGGCCAAGGTCTCGCAGGCGGCGCGGATATCCCAGGGGCTCATGCCTTCCTTGGGGCCTTCGCGGAAGAACAGATCCACGACTTCATCGGAAATCCGGTCGCAGACCTTGTCCGGGTGACCTTCCGAAACGCTTTCCGAGGTGAAGAGATAGTCCGACCGCGCCATGGAGATATCCTTAGCTAGCTTTCAAAGCGGGCCCCTCTTTACAGGGTTTGGCCGGGGGGTCAACAGCATATGCCAAATTTGACATTTCCTTTGCAGTGGTAAGGATTGCCACGGATGTTATACAGCCGCACGTCTTCAATCTTGCAGCCTGACCAGGCCCCCGCGCGCGGAGCGCTGGCGGGGGAGGTGGCCATAGCTGGGCCTCGGACCAGCGAGGGCCGGAGGGGGAATTAAAATGCGCACGGCCACAGTAGAACGTAAGACCCGCGAGACCGAGATCGCCGTGTCCCTGGACCTGGATGGGACCGGGGAGTGCGACATCGATACCGGGATCGGCTTTCTGGATCACATGCTGGAAAGCTTCGGCCGCCATTCCATGATGGACTTGAAAGTGCGCGCGCAGGGCGACCTGCATGTCGATTTCCACCACACCACCGAAGACACCGCCATCGTGATCGGCCAAGCGGTGAAGAAGGCCTTGGGCGATTTTTCCGGCATCACTCGCTTCGGATCGGCGCTGATCCCGATGGACGAGGCGCTGACCCGCGTTGCCATCGATGTCTCCAACCGGCCTTACCTGGTCTGGAAGGTTTCCATCCCCAAGCCCAAGCTGGGCGAGATGGACACGGAACTGTTCAAGGAGTGGTTCCAGGCCTTCGCGCAGAATGCCGGGGTGTGCCTGCACATCGAAAATCTCTATGCCGAGAACAGCCACCACATCGTGGAGACCTGTTTCAAGGGCCTGGCGCGCGCGCTGCGTCAGGCGGTGGCGCCGGACGAACGACTGGAAGGCGGCGTGGCCTCCACCAAGGGCACGCTCAGCGACGAGATTTAATCTCGGATCTTTAGTTTGATGATGCGCCAGGGTTGAAGCAGCTTGGTGGGCGTTTGCGTCTCTCCGAATGATCCCCACTGACTGACGCCCACCACATAAGCGCCGCTGCTATCCGCCATCACCAGGGACGGATCGGCAATCATGGGGTCATCGGCGGCGATCACCTCTACCGAGATTAATTCCGACCAATCCCCTGACAGCCTCAGGCGCAGAATATGCGGTTCCTTGGTGCCGTTCTGGCTGGCCAGGAAGCTGCCGTCGGAAAGGCGCGCCAAGCTATCGATGCCTTTGACAGGGGCGCCCTCGGGAATTTTCAATGTCGTGAAAGTCGCGGATGCAAGATTCAGCTTTGTCAGGCCCAGCGCGTAATCCACCACCAGCAGCGACTTTCTGTCGGCGCTGAGCGCCATGCCTTGCGGCGATTTGAACAGCTTGCGCGGCCCCAGCCGCGTCAATGCAGGAGCGTTCGGGGGCAACACATAAATCGAGCCATCTAATCCGTCCGAAACATAGATCGTGCCATCGGACGCGATGGTGAGATCGCCCAGCGCATGCCGGCCATCGTCGGGCATCGAATAGATGTTTCGAACGCGGCCGGTAAGGTCGAATGCGATCAGCGCTGAGGGGCCGTCATGGCCCGCGCCTTGCGGTATCACCGCTGCCGTCACCCAAAGCATTTGTCCCGCGACTGCGATGCCGAAGGGCGAATAGTCATCGGGCAGATGCACAAAATCACGCGCTCGGCCGTCCCGGATTTCCACAATGCGCCGTGCCGCCACCCCGGCGACGAAGAAGCGGTCACCGTCGCGGGCCAGCCCTTCGGCGATGAAAGGCTTCGCGTCACCGGTGAACAAGGTCGTGCAAGGGCAGGGCGCAGCAGCCGCGCCCGAGCTCGTCCACACCAGAAGCAGGAACGCGGCGATGACTTTCATGGCATCCCCCTCATGCAGACCGGCATTCTATGCAGGCCGCCTATTCGCTCCAAGCGCGCGATTGATCTTGGCCGGGCGCGATGGTCCACTCCCCTTGATGAGCGATCTTGCCCCTCTTGCCGAAGATACCCGCCGCGCCGAACTGGAAGCCGCCCAGGCCAAGGCGCTCCGCCTGTTCGATGCCATCGAACGTGACGGCCTAGTCCGTCCCGGCGTCACCGAGCGGGAAGTCGAGGACCGGATCGGCGACCTGGCGGCGCGCGAATTCGGGGTCGAAAAGCACTGGCACAAACGGATCGTGCGCAGCGGCCCCAACAGCATCACCATCGCGGGCGACAATCCGCCGGTGCGCGCTATAGAGAATGACGACATCGTCTATGTCGATCTGGGGCCTGTATTCGAAGCCTGGGAAGCGGATATCGGTAAAAGCTATGTGATGGGCGACGATCCGCAGAAGCACAGGCTGGTGGCCGACCTGCCGCGGATCTTTGCTGAGGTGCAGTCGCATTACCGCAAGGATCCCGGCATGACGGGCGCTGCGCTTTATGCGTTCGCGCAGGAAGCCGCCGCCAAAGCGGGCTGGCGCTTCGGCGGCAAGATCGCGGGCCATCTGGTGAGCGAATTCGCCCATGCCCTGATCCCCGGCGACAAAGCGCTCTATCGCATCAGCCCGCAGAATCCCACTTCGATGAGCGATCCGGATGGCAAGGGCCGCGCCCGCCATTGGATTCTGGAAATTCATCTGGTGGCGCCGGACGGCAGTTTCGGCGGCTTCTATGAGAGGCTGTTGTGATCTCGACCTCCACGGCGGCGGAAGTGGCGCGCGGCGTGTCGCGGCTTCTGATCCAGGAAGGCTATTCACCGATCCTGGAATTCACCTTGCCCAATGGGCGGCGGCTGGATGTCGCCGCCATCGGTCCCGGCGGAGAGATGCTGGGCGTGGAGATCAAGGTGGCGCTGGCGGATTTGCGCGGCGATGGCAAATGGCCGGAGTATCTGGATTATTGCGATCTGTTTTATTTCGCCATTCCGCCGGATTTTCCGCCCGAGCATGTGCCGGCGCAAACCGGGTTGATCGTGGCGGATCGCTATGGCGGCGCCATCGTCAAACCGGCGGAAGCACAAACGCTGCATGCCAGCCGTCGCAAGGCGGTGACGATATCCTTTGCCAAAGTCGCGGCGGAGCGGCTATCCGCTATCCTGGATACGATCGCTGAAACATCATCCCCAAATCTGGTGATTCCGAATGCCACTGACCCGAGCTGAAGCCCGCAAGATCGCGCTATCCGTCGAGGGTGCCAGCGAAGGCCCTTATTTCGGCAAGCCTGCCGTCTTCGTGGCGGAGAAATTCCTCACCCGGGTCCACACCAAGGAAGAGGCGATGGTGCTGGCGATCGGTTCGATGGAAATGCGTGACATGATGCTGGAAGCGGAGCCCAAGCTTTTCTACATCACCGACCATTACCGGAAATTCCCATACCTGCTGGCCCGCCTGTCCAAGCTCGACAAGGCGACGCTGAAGGACTTGCTCAACGCACGTCTGTTGCAGATTGAAGCCAAGACGAAGAAGAAGCGCGCCGCACCGAAACCCGCAAAGGCGCCTGCGGAAAAACCGGCGGCCAAAAAGCCTGCAACCAAAAAAGCAGCGAAGAAAAAGAAGAAAGCCTAGCGCGACTGCATCAACCAACACCCCATCCGTGGATGGCCGGCTCGGGGCCGGCCATGGTGAGATAGCTGAGATAGTTAGCGCGGGCTGCGCTTGGCCAGGATGCGCTGCAAAGTGCGGCGGTGCATATTGAGCCGTCGCGCCGTCTCGGACACGTTGTGGCCGCAGAGTTCATAAACGCGCTGAATATGCTCCCAGCGCACCCGGTCGGCGGACATGGGATTTTCCGGCGGCTTGGGCTTGCCGCCCGGCGTCGCCAGCAACGCCGCCAGAATATCATCGGCATCGGCGGGCTTGGGCAGATAATCGACGGCACCGTATTTCACCGCCGCCACGGCGGTCGCGATATTGCCGAAGCCGGTCAGCACCACCACGCGGCCATCGGGGCGCACGCTGTGCAAGGTCTCCACCACATCCAACCCGTTGCCGTCTTCGAGCTTCAGATCCACCACCGCGTAAGCAGGCGGCGCTTCCTTGGCGCGGGCCCGGCCTTCGGCCACCGATTCCGCGATCGCCACCGTGAAGCCTCGCGCTTCCATGGCGCGCGCCAGCCTTTCGCGCAGGGGACGGTCGTCCTCCACGATCAAAAGGGTCTTGTCTTCGACAGGGTTCATTTCGGCGGCATTCATCGCTGTATTCCTAGTCGCGGCGGAACGGAAATTTGTCGTCCGCCGATACGCCGTCGCGACCGGCTTTCCGCCGGCGCTCCGCGCGCGGGACATAGTACCGCAGGGCGGGCGCGTCAATCCGTCTCAATTTGCCTCACTTTGGACCGGCGGCTCCGGCCCATCGATCACGCCTCGGGGCCAGACGATGGAAACGCGGGCGCCGCCGCCCGCCGGATTGCCCGCTTTGACCGTGCCGCCGGTCTGTTCGAGCAGGACTTTGGCGATGAAAAAGCCCAGCCCCATGCCTTCATGCTCGCCCAGCGCGCCGGGGTCGATATCGGTGTCACCGGGAGCGTTGTGGCCAGGCCGGGAGGTGACATAGGGCTCGCCGATCCGCTCGAAAATCTCCGGCGCGAAACCGGGGCCGTCATCCTCGATCACCACATGCAGGCTGTTTGCGTCCCAGGAGGCCTGCATCCGCACTTCGCTTTTGGCGAAATCGGCCGCGTTCTCGATGATGTTGCCCAGGCCATGCAGCAATTCCGGGGCCCGCCAGACCTGCGGGACCGGATTGTCGGCATCGCCATGGGGCACCGCCACGCTGATGGCCACGTCGTCGCCGCGATACGGGGCTGCGATGTCGTCCAGCAGCGCTCCCAAAGGCAGCCGCGCTGCCTGACCCAGCATGGCTTCTTCCGGGTTGGCCAGGCGGGCAATGATGGCGCGGCAGCGTTCGGCCTGGTCGCGCAGAAGCCGCACATCTTCGACTTCGGCGGAATTGGCGGGCAGCGCCCGCTCCAGCTCCCGCGCCACCACCGCAATGGTGCCCAAGGGCGTGCCCAGCTCATGTGCCGCGGCGGTCGCCAGCGCGCCCAATGAGGCCAGGCGATGTTCGCGCGCCAAGGCCAGCTGGGTTGCAGCCAGACCCGCCGACATGCGGGCAGATTCCGAGGCGATGCGCCAGGCATAGACCGAGGTGAAGCCGATGCCGATCACCAGCGCCGCCCAGATGCCGGCCTGATAGAGTTGCGGCAGCTCCAGCACATCGCCGGCGGGCCAGGGCAGGGGCCGGTGAAAAATGCCGATCAGGCTGACCGAAACGAAAGCGATACCCGCCAGGACCAGCGTGTTGCCAAGGTTGAGCGTGGCGGCCGCGATCACCACCGGGGCCACGAACATCAGCGCGAAGGGATTGGTGATGCCGCCGGTCAGATACAGCAGCGCCGCCAGCTGCAGCACGTCGAAGGCGAGATAGTAACTGGCTTCACGGTTGGCCAGGCGATGACTGGCGGGATAGCGCAGCGCCAGGACGATGTTCAGGACCGCGCTGACCGCGATGGCGAGGGCGCAATAGCCTAGGGGCAGGCTGTAGCCGAACGCGAAATAGACCAGAAACAGCGCCGCCAATTGTCCGGCAATCGCCAGCCAGCGCAGGTTGGAAAGGGTGCGTAGCCGCACCCGGCCGCGCTCCGCGCCGGTGCGCGATGCGACATAAAGCCTGGGCTTGATCGGTTTTGAAAGCGCGTCGGACACCGAAACACTCTAAAATCTTTTTTGGATCAGGCACAGGCCCGCGACAGCGTGCCCGACGCAGCAACGCTTGCGATGCGAAGGCCGGAGGGGGTTAATCGCCTTCATGTTCAAAAACAAAGAAGTGTGGCTCGTCCTGGCACTGGCAGCGGCGGCCGCCTTGGGCGGATTTCTCTGGCTGAAGGGCAACGCCGTGCCCCAGCTGGGGCGCAATGTGATAACCGGCCAGATCGCCGTGGGCGGGCCCTACGCCCTCACCAACCAGGACGGCAAACCGCGCGCCAGCACCGATTTCGGCGGCAAATATCAGCTGATCTATTTCGGCTACACCTTCTGTCCCGATGTCTGTCCCACCACCCTCGCCCTGATGGCGGCGGCGCTGGACAAGCTGGGCCCGGACAAGGACCGCATCGTTCCCGTCTTCATCACCATCGATCCGGAGCGCGACACGCCGGACGCGATCAAGAAATATGTGGCGGCGTTCGGCCCTCAGTTCGTCGGGTTGACGGGCACGCCGGATGAGATCGCGAAAGTGGAAAAGGAATTCCGCGTCTATGCCAAGAAAGGTCCCGTGGAAAACGGCACCTATGCCATGGACCATTCCAGCGTGATGTATCTGATGGGCCCAGATGGCAAGCTGGTGAGCTTTTACGACGAAGCCACCACGCCGGAAGATTTGGCCCAGAAACTGAAAGCGAAGCTCTAAAGTTTCGGCAGCGGCAGATTATTCTGCGCGCAGGCGGCGATGAGCGTGTTCTGCATCAAGCACACGATCGTCATCGCACCGACGCCGCCCGGCACCGGGGTGATCGCGCCCGCAATTTCCTTCGCCGCGTCGTAATCGACATCACCGACCAGTTTGGTCTTGCCGCCTCCGGCATCGACGCGGTTGATGCCCACATCGATCACGGTGGCGCCCGGCTTGATCCAATCGGCTTTCACCAGTTCCGGCTTGCCGATGGCCGCAACCAGAATGTCGGCGCGGCGCGCGATGGCGGGCAGATCGCGGGAGCGCGAATGGGCCATGGTGACGGTGGCGTTGGCGGCCAGCAGCAATTGTGCGGCGGGCTTTCCGAACAGCAGCGAACGGCCGATCACCAGCACATCCTTGCCCGCGATGTCGCCCACATATTCTTTCAGCAGAAGCATCACGCCCGCCGGGGTGCAGGAGACAAGATGCGCGCGACCCGACAACAGCAAGCCCGCATTGGTCGGGGTGAGGGCGTCCACATCCTTGGCGGGATCGAGCGCGTCCAGCACCGCAGCTTCGTCGAGATGCTTGGGCAGGGGCAGCTGCACCAGAATGCCATGCACCGATGTGTCGGCGGAGAGTTCGCGCACTTTCGCCAGCAGAACATCCTGCGTGGTGTCGGCAGCAAGCGCCACATGCACCGACTTAAAGCCCAGCGCTTCGGCGGTCTTGCCCTTGTTGCGGACATAGACTTCCGACGCCGGATCGTTCCCCACCAGCACGGTGGCGAGCCCAGGCTGCAAGCCATGGGCGGATTTCAGACGGGCGGTTTCGGTGGCGATCTTCTCGCGCAGCCTGGCGGCGGACGCCTTGCCGTCGATAATGGTGGCGGTCATATCCTCAGATACCGTAGCGCGCGCTGATCCAGCCGATCGTGTATTGCAGCGTGATGATGATCACGAAGACGACGATCGGTGAGAGGTCCAGGCCGCCCATGGGCGGCAGGAATTTGCGGACCCGCCGGAACACCGGCTCGGTCAAGGCGCTGAGCATGTGTAGCAGCGAGCGTACGAAATTATTGTAGGTGTTGATCACATTGAAGACGATCAGCCAGCTCACGATCACGGCGGCGATCACGATCCATTTGTAGATTTCCAGCAATTCGATGAGCAGGAAGAAGATCGGGTTCATTTTGCTGTTGTAACGAGGCCCGGGCTTGACCCGCAAGCCGGCTTTGCCAGGGAAAGCCTGAATTTTCCCGCCGCCTTGACGGGCTTGTCCCGCCTTCCTACAACCCTCGCCCTGCCGGGTTCGCCCGGCAGACCCGGTTCGGGGCTGTAGCTCAGTTGGGAGAGCGCCTCGTTCGCAATGAGGAGGCCAGCGGTTCGATTCCGCTCAGCTCCACCATTCCTCCGCCGGAGGAATGACCGAACCGAAGCCGCCCTCCCGGGCACCCTATTAAAATTCCATTTACCAATCCGTGGCTTATGCTTGGCCATGCGGATGCGGCTTCTTCCCCTCTGGCTCGGTCTTCTCACCCTTCTGCCGTTGGCGGCGGGGGCGGCGGAGGAAGCTGCCGACAAAAAATCATCGGAGCACAAACTCACCCAGGCGGTGAGCTATCTGTCGCTCGATCCCATCTACACCACCATCGTGGACGACAATCGCGCCCAGGGCATGCTGATGGTGGGCGTGGGCCTGGATGTGCCCGACGAGGGCTTGAGGGAAGTCGCCACCCGTTCGATGCCGGTGCTGCGCGATGCCTATGTCCGCAGTCTGATGGCCTTTACCGCCACCCAGGTGCGCACCGACGCTCAGCCGGACGTGACCCAGCTGGCCATCCGCCTGCAAGGCGTCACCGACCGGGCGCTGGGCAAGAAGGGCGCGAAGATCTTGCTGGCCCAAGTCGCCATCCGCGTCAGCCGCTGATCGTCCCTTACCGCACCAATTCACCAAGTCTGAGAATTTATCCCACGGAACTCACGGGTTTGCGTGGGCCGATGGTTTGGGCGACGAGCAATTCGCGCTACACCCAGACGTCGCCGAATCGCGGACTTCAAGGAGATGTCGGTTCCAAAACCGGTTGCGGTGCTGGTGCCATCCCTGGCGGTTCTGATCCTGGGGCTGGCGCTGCTGTTCGCCGACCAATCCGCCATCGCGCTCTGGTTCGCGGATCTGCAGGACGGCATCTGGCGCCGCTGGGGCGCAGGCGGCGCGATCCGGCCTTACTGGGCGAAATTCGCGGAGATGGCGTTTCTTCTCTCGGCCGGCGCCGCGACGATCATGCAGATTCTCCGGACGGGTATCCCCCGCGCAGTGCTGTTCGCGATCTGCGCCTTGATCGTCGCTTTCTATCTAGGCCTGCTTGGTGCGCTGCAAGGCCATGCGCTGGATGTGGCGGGCGCGGGCGCGATGCTGCTGCTGGTCCTTGGCACGGCATCCACCGCACGCATCGCCCAGATCCGCGCGCTGAAACGCGAGCTTCGGCACGCATTCGGCGATTCCCTGCCGCGCGACGCCGTCGACAGGATCGCGCGCGATCCATCGCTGCTGTCGCTGGATGGAGAAACACGCAACATCACCTATCTGTCGTGCGGATTGCGCGGCCTTGCCGACCTGTCCGCCAGATTCAAAGCTGATCCGAAAGGCTTCACCCGCCTTTTGGAACAGGTCCTCACCCCGTTGATGAGCCAGGTGCTGCGCCATGGCGGAGTGATCGACCGGCTCACCGCCGATGGCTTCACCGCCTATTGGAATGCGCCACTGGACGATCCGGCCCATGCCGCCCATGCCTGCGAAGCCGCCAATGGCATGATCACGGCGCTGGCGCGGGTGAACGAGGATCTCACCGCCGGATACAGGCCTGACGGTCCGCAAATCCCGCCGGTGGAAATCGGGGTCGGCATCGCCACGGGGCCGGTGATCGCGGGCGGTTTCGGCGGCCATGGCCGCCTTAGCTATGGCGTCAATGGCGATGCGCCACGCCTGGCCCTGCTGCTGCAGGCCCTGTCGCGCAATTACGGGCCCGCCATCATCGTCGCGCAGGAAACGCAGGCGACGGCAGGCCTGGGCTTTGCATTTCTGGAAGTGGATTATTTCGCGCAGGGCCAGGACGATCCGCCCATCCATCTTTATGCGATGCTGGACCATCGGGCGG
>Ga0207667_10011382_pt1 | contig 10345 bp, 8 predicted proteins | sample KBSCornC52_FD_184301 | JGI IMG/M metagenome (GOLD analysis project Ga0207667, IMG submission 184301) | Corn rhizosphere microbial communities from Kellogg Biological Station, Michigan, USA - KBS Corn C5-2 (SPAdes) (version 2) | ecosystem: Host-associated > Plants > Roots > Rhizosphere > Soil ...
CCGGCAATGGCGAAACGTGCGCCACGACCTCGGCCGAGCTCGTGGCGCACGTTTCGCCATTGCCGGTCTGGTTATCCCCGCCCATGCCGACGCCGAGGCCGCCGTCGACATCCAGACCCAAGCTGCCGCCGCTCGCTGCAGCTCCGTTATTGCCGCCGCTGCTCGGCCCGCCGTTGTTGTTGACCAAATCCGGCGAGTTCGAGCAGGCGAGCGCGAGCCCGGCACCGCCGAGCACCGAAAAAATCCGCATCATGCCGCTGTTCATCATGGCTTTCTCTCAGCACGGGCCGCAGTCGAGTTGGCCGCCGCAGCCGTCGTCCACTCGGCCGCAGCGACCGGCGCAGGCGCTCTTGGTGCAGCCGCAGACGCCGCTTTGCGCGCTGCCGCCGCAGGTTTCGTACGCGGGGAGCCCATGGTCCGCGCACGTGCAGTGCAAGGTGCCGCCGCAGCCGTTCGGGAAATCACCACATTGATTCGGGTAAGCGGCGCAGGTCAAGAGCGTCGGGCAACTGCACTTTCCGGGTGTGTTGGCGGCGCTGGTGCTGCACACGTTGCTCGCGCCGGTGCAGGTGCAGTCGAGTGTGCCGCCGCAGCCGTCGTCGAGCTTGCTGCCGCATTTGCCGGCGTAGAAGCCGCCGCAGGTGCGTGGCGTGCAGCAGGTGTGGTTCGCCTGACACTGCGCATTGCCGGGGCAGGTGCAGTCGACCGAACCGCAGGCGTTGCTCACGGTGGTCCCGCACGCGCCGTTGCACGTGGGCAGCGCGCAGCATGTGTGGCTCGTCGCATCGCAGACCTGGCCCGCGCCGCAATTGCCACACGTACGGCTGCCGCACGCGTTGCTCACCGTGGTGTTGCACGCGCCGTTACAGCTCGGTAGGGCGCAGCAGGTGTTGGTCGAGGTGTCGCAGGCATTGTTGGCGCCGCAAGACGCGGTCGAGCACGTGGTCGAGCCGCAGGCATTGTTCAACGTCACGTTGCACTGCCCCGCGCATTGCGGCAGCGAGCAGCACGTGCCGCTGACGGCGCCCGCGGCAAGCTTACAGCTTTGCCCGGCGCAGCCGCACGCAATCGTGCCGCCGCAGCCGTCCGGCAAAGTGCCGCATTGACCGGGATAAAAGCTGCAGTCGCGCTTCTTACAGCACGAGCCGGCGACGCCGCTGGTCTTCGAGCTGCACACACTGCCCGTCGCGCATGCGCAGTTGAGCGTCGAGCCGCAGCCGTCGGGTAAGCCCGCACCGCACTGATTTTTGTAGTCGGCCGCGCAGGTCTTCGGCGCGCAGCACGTACCGTCGGTCTTGCACACCTGCTTTGCGCCCTGCGCCGTCACCGGGCACGTCTTGTTGATCTTGCCCTTGCAGCCGTCGTCGAACGTGCCGCAGGCAACTTGGCCGGCCGCGGGCGGCAGCGCAGGTGTGCACGGCGGGCCACACTTGCCGTTGTCGTTGCAGACCTCGGGCTTCGGGCAGGTGCCGCAGTCATATTGCTTGCCGCCGCAGGTGCCTGCGGTTTTGCCGCATTCTCGTTGCTCGACCGTGCATTGCCAGGGCGTTTCGAGCGGACCGCAGCGGTTGGCGATGCCGCCCGTGGCGCAGCTCGAGCCGACCGGGCAATCGCCGCATTTTACGGTGCCGCCGCAGCCGTCCGAAATGTAGCCGCACTCGGCGCTCGCCGCTGCACACAAATCTTTGGCTGCCTTGGGCACGCATTTGCCGCCCGCGGACACGGGCGAGGGCTCACAGCGGTTGAAGGCCACATTGCACACGCTGCCCGTGGCGCAATCGCCACAGTTGGTCGATTGGGCGCGTGGCCCACAGCCGAGCCAAGCGGGCCCGCACTCGAAGCCCAAGTCTTCGCAGGTTGGCTTGGTGCACGTGACGCAGGTGTTGCTGTCCGGATCGCACTCTTCACCCGCTGGGCAATCGCCGCAGTCGAGCCGCGCGCCGCAGGTGTTGCGCACGCGCCCGCACTCGGCGCCCAAATCTTTGCACGTGAGCTTGGGCGCGATGCAGGTGTGCGAATCGCGGTCACAGGCCATGTTCGCCGGGCAGCCGTCGCAGTCGAACTGTTTGCCCGTGCACGGATCGGTGACCGGACCGCACAGCCCGTCGCACGACGCGTAGACCGGCTGACAATCGGGCAAAAGCTCGCTGCCTGCGCCGGCTTCGCCCACGGCTCCCGGGCTGCCGCTCTCGCCGCCAAAGGAGCTGCCGGCCACGCTTTCGCTGCCTGCGCTGCCGGCCACGTTTTCGCTGCCCGCGCTGCCGCCACCGCCGCCGTTGCTGACGCCGGAGCCCGAGCCGCACGCCGCGCTCACGGTTGCGCCCAGCAGCGCGAGCAATGCGCCGGCGCAGGCGCGACGCACCGATCGCGAGCTGATACCCGGATGGCTTTCTCTCATGACTCGACGAGCTCCTCCGTGAGGTCACGGCGCGCCGTGACGAACTCGAAACTAGCACGACCCGTGCCGCTCGCCCTGCTCTTCGCCTCGCGAAAATGCACGCACGATCGCGGCCGCGCTCTCGCGAACGAGCTTTACGAACCGTGACACAAAAGTGCCTCTTGTTTGTTGATGGTCACGTGTGGCGAAGCTGTCGCACTCAGCCTTCGGCGTCGTACTGCGGCGCATTCGTCACTTGCCGCCGAAGGCTGAGCCGCACTGCGACGTGACACGTGACCATCAACCCAAAAACGATCTCGGTCGTCCGAGTCGAGCGCTCTGCCCGCTAGTTGCCCTGAGCGATGTTCCGCAGCAGCAGATCGCAGGCCGCGCGCGTCGTCGGCTTGACGCAGCCGATGCGCACGCCGCCACCAACCAGCGTGATCAGCGCGATCGTGCCCTCTGCGCAGGCCGCAGTGACGCCGTAATAGCTGCGACTCTCACCGTAAATGTTTTGGCTCGACTGGCTGCCGAGTTGCTCGGTGCTGCAGCCGTAGTTGCGCGCGCTCGCCTCGAACGCGGGCAGCACGTCGTCGCGCCCCACCGGCTGCGACTCTTCCACGAGCCAGTGCTCCGTTTCAACACCGAGGAAGGTCGGCACGTTCGGCGTCGCACGCGGCTCTGCGCGCGGCGTAGCGCAGCTCACGAGCAGCGTCGCAGGCAAGCCGAGCCACAGGGGGTTTGACCCGGATCCCAGGGTGCGGCGCTTGCGCATGTAGATACGCCTATCTATACTTCGGCATGACCGAACGAGCAAAGCTGTTTAGAAACGGTGGCAGCCAGGCGGTCCGTTTGCCTAAGGATTGTCGCTTCCCGGACGACCAACGGGAGGTGGCTGTGCGAAAGGTGGGCCAAAGCGTGATCCTCGAGCCGGTGGACACCTGGCCCGCGGCATTCTTGGCCTGTATCGGCGCTTGGCAGGCTGAGATCCCTCGACCCAAGGACAACTTGCTGGCCACCGTCAAAGATCGCTTCGCATGACGGAACGCCGCTTCATGCTCGCTACGGATACCATCAGCTACGTGCTGCGGGGGCAGGGCAACGTCGCCGCGCAACTTACTGCGCATACTCCTTCAGCGGTGTGCTTGAGCGCCATCTCCTTGTCAGAACTCCGTTTCGGCGCGGACAAGTGCCGTTCCAAGCGCCTGCACGGGTTGATCGACACCTTCATCGATACGATCGAGGTCCTACCGTTCGATGCGGTTGCAGCTGCCCTCTTCGGACGGGCCTGCGCGAGCCTCGCAGCCAAGGGCACCATTGGCACGTTGGACACGCTCATCGCCGCACATGCGCTGTCCCTGAACCTGATCCTAGTTACAAACAACACCAAGCACTTCAAGCAGGTGCGCGGGCTCAAGACAGAGAACTGGTTCAGCGAGGTCGGCTGACCCGCTCGGGCCGTGCGCAGCAACGCTAGCTGCCCGCGCCGCCGATCGCCGCCGCAGTCAGACAGCCGATGTGAATCGTGATCGCGATGATCCAGATCAAGGAACGGGTGTGAAGCTTGCCGTGGTAACCCCAGAGCGGCGCGAGCGGCGGCAGCAGCAGCGCGAGCAAGCCGCGGTGCCACGGCCCGAGCCGCCAGAGGCCGACGCTCAGCGACACATGAGTCGACAAGAGCACGCCGGCTGAAACGACGAGGGCGATGAGTAAGGCGAGATCCACGGGCGCGCTCCAGAAGATACCTCGCGCGCTGTGGGTGCCGGTGGTCAGCCAGGAAAAGCCTGCCGATTTCGCGCGGCTCGAGCCGACGGCCCGCTCCCGGCCCGCGCTTATAGAAGGCCGGGAAAGCGCGCTCAAACGCCGCAAATTGCGGGTTTGGCGTGGGGCCCCATCCCCCTGCTACACTCCCGAACCGTGCGATCCTCTCATCTGCTCTTTGGCGCCGCGCTCGCGGGCCTGCTCCTCCCGCTGCCGCTTGGCCTGCATGCCGCCCACGCGGACGGCGGCAACAGCCGGCCGGACACCATGCCGGTGAGCGAGATCCACCCCGGCATGAAAGGCTACGGCCTGACCGTGTTTTCCGGCACCAAACCGGAGCGCTTCGACGTCGAGGTGATCGACGTGTTGAAGAATTTCCGGCCGAAGCAGGATTTGATCTTGGTCAAGACCAAGCATCCGCGGCTCGAGATCACCAAAGTGGTCGCCGGCATGAGCGGCAGCCCGATCTATCTCAACGACAAGATGATCGGCGCCTATGCCTACGGTTGGACGTTCGGCTCCGAGCCCGTCGCGGGCGTCACGCCGATCGCGAACATGCTCGGCGAGCTCGCGCGGCCGCTGCCGCCGCAAATCGACGGTTGGCCGCTGAAGCTCGTGCCGCAAGCCGACACCAAAGCCGCGCCGCGCGCGCGCCACGCGGCCAACGATTTCGGTCCGCGCTATCAGGGCGATTTGGCGCACTACGACGTGCGCCAGCACGCCGCGCAATTGGCGCACACGCTCGGTTTGGGCGATCCGCGGACCGTCAGCGCGCTCACGCCGGTTTCCACGCCCATTTTGCTGGGTGGCATGGGTCCGCGTTCGATCGCCTTCGCTCAACAAATGCTGTCGCCTTTGGGGCTCGAGCCGCTGCAGGCCGGCGGTGGCGGCAGCCCGGACCCGAACGCACCGACGCGCTACGTCGACGGTGGCGCCATCGGCGTGCAGCTGATTCGCGGCGATATGAGCGCGATGGGACTTGGCACCGTGACCCGCGTCGAAGGCGACAAGTTGGTGGCTTTCGGCCACCCGATGAGCGAGCTCGGCGTGACCGCGCTGCCCACGGCGATCGGGCGCGTGATTTGGTTTTTGGCCAGCGATCAGCGCTCGTTCAAGATCGGCATGGCGGTGCGCGACGTGGGCGCCTTGGTCAACGATCGGCAATCGGCGATTGTCGTCTCGCACAGCGTCAAGGCGCCGGTGATTCCGATCAAGGTGAGCATCCACGGCGCGCCCGGCTTCACCGCGTCGAATTGGAGCTTCGAGGTCGCGCACGACAAATTCATGACGCCTTCGTTTGCCTCCGTCGCGCTCGGCAGCGCTTTGCAGGAGGTCGCCAATGAGCACCAAGACGTGAGCTGGACGGCGACCAGTGTGCTCAAAATCAAGGGCTTCCCCGATATTACGCTGCAAGATTACGGCGTCGCGATCGGCGGCACGCCGGAGGCCGGCGAGTTCGTGCGCTCGAACTTGGTGCGGGCGATGGGCACGATCATGAACAACCCCTGGCAACCCGCGATCATCGAGGGGGCCACGATGGACATTCAGCTCCGCTACGCACGCGACATTTTGCGCCTGCGCGGTGCGGAGGTGCTCGAATCGGAGATCGACGCGGGCGCGCCGGCTCGGATCCGGCTCACGCTCGTGCCGTACTCCGGACCCGAGGTCACGCGCGTGGTCTCGGTGCCGATTCCGGCTCACTTGGCCGGGCAAACGGTGAACCTCGAAATCGAGCCCGGCTATAGCGAAGATCGCGACCAATCGGCGCCCGACAACCTGGCGCAAATGATCAAAAATTTCGAAAACCCGGTGTACCCGGCCAAATCTGCGGTCGTCAGCTTCGGCACGGGCGACGCGGGCGTCACGTTCAAAGGGCGCATCGCACATGATTTGCCGCCCGGCGCGCTCGACGCCATTCGCCCGGAAACCTCGTCCGTAGCGCCCGAAACCTTTCAAACGACGACGCGCGTCGTCGTCGACTTGCCACAGTTCATGGTGGGGCGTGACCGCGTGTCGGTCACGGTGCGCCCGGTGCTGCGCTGAGCTTCGTTGGTCTTGTCCCGTCTCCCTCCACGCGAAACACGGAAATCATGAATCGACTCCTTCGCTACTCCCTCCTCGGTGCAGGTCTGGTCTTCGCGGCCCACGCGTCTGCGGTCGGCACGCGCCGCTTTTCGCTCGAGAAAGCCGCGGATTTCAAAGGCGGTGATCTGAAGGGCGTCGCCGTCGACTCGGCCGGTCACGTGCGCGCCGGTTTCAATCTCGGGTCGGTGCCCGTACTGCAGGGCTCGGCGATCTGGGCGGCTCTGCCGTTGCGCGACGGCTCGGTGCTGCTCGGCACCGGCAATGAGGGCAAATTGCTCAAGCTCCAGGGCGGCGCGGTCAGCGTCTTGGCCGAGACCAAGGCATTGGTCATCACCTCGCTCGTGGAAGCTTGGGGCGGCAGCGTCGTGATGGGCACTTTGCCTGACGGCAAAGTGATGAAGTACGACCACGGCAAGCTCGCGGACCTAGCGAGCTTGAAGGGCACCGAGCACGTCTGGCAAGTCGCCTACGACGACAAGCACAAAGCGCTCTACGCCGCGACCGGGCCGGAAGGGAAGCTCTATCGCATCTCGGAGAGCGGCGATGCGCAGGTGTACTTCGACGCGCCCGAGCAACAGCTGATGAGCGTCGCGATCGCGCCGGACGGCACGGTGTACGCCGGCGCGAGTGACAAGGCCAAGCTGTACAAGATCACGGCTCCGGGGCACGCGACCGTGCTGTACGACTTCGGCCGCACCGAGGTGCGCGCAATCGCGGTGAACAAAAAGGGCGAGGTGTTCGCGATCGCCAATGACATCAAGCCCGGCAGTCAGGCGCCCAGCCGCCATGCGGAGGGCGCGCCCGCGCAGCCCGTCAACACCGCACCCAAGACCAAAGGCAAAGGCACGCTGTACAAGTTTGCGAGCGATGGCACGCCCGACCAACTGCTGGACGACTCGGACGAGCATTACACGAGCCTCGCCTTGGGCGACGATGGCCGGCCGTACGTGGGCACGGGCGTCGAAGGCCGCGTGTACACGGTCGACGCCAATCACAACAGCGTGCTCGTGGCCGACGTGGACGAGCGGCAAGTGGGCGCACTGGTCCTGACCGGCAAAGAGCAACTCGTGGTCGCGAGTGATCCGGCGGTCGTCCACCCGGTGAAGGGCGTGGGTGGTCCGGACGCGGTTTGGACGAGCAAAGTGCTCGATGCTGGGCTGCGCGCGCGCTTCGGCAAAATCACCTGGGAGGCGACGGGCCCGATCCAAGTCTCGACCCGCACCGGCAACACCAAGGAGCCGGACGACACCTGGAGCGCCTGGAGCAATGGCTTCGCCACGCCCGCGCTGATCGACAGCCCAGCCGCGCGCTACTTGCAGGTTCGCGCGCGCTTCGAAAAAGATCCGAACGCGGTCTTGAGCGAAATTGGCGTCTCGTTTTTGACCGACAATTTGCGAGCGGTCATCACCAGCGTCGACGCCAAGGATTCGGACAGCACGGAGAGCGACGACTCGATTCACTCCTCGGGCGGCCCAGTGACGCACAAACCGGAATCGACGATCTCGCTCACCTGGAAGGTCGACAACCCGGACAAGGACGATTTGCGCTACCGGCTGCAATACCGTCAGGTCGGCAGCAACACCTGGTTCGACGTGCTCCGGCCGCAAGAGAAGCTGACCAAGGAAAACTACTCCTGGGACACCTCGGATTTGCCCGAGGGCCGCTATCGCGTGCGCTTGGTCGCGACTGATGAGCTGTCCAATCCTCCCGATCGCGTAACGCGGGACGAGATGGAGAGCAGCGTCGTGCTGGTCGACAACACTTCGCCGGTGATCGAGGGCTTGAAGGTCGTGGGCAAGCGCGTGCAGGGCGTGGCCATCGACGGCGTTGGCCCGATCGCTCGAATCGAGATCTCGCGGGCTGGCTCCGACGAGTGGACGCCATTTTACCCGACCGACGGCATCTTCGACGAACAGCGCGAGGAGTTCGACGCGGACGTGTCCAAGCTCGCGCCGGTCACGCCCGCGCTGCTCAGCCTGCGCGTCTACGACAAGGCCAATAATTACGTGGTTCGCAGCGTGCTCCTGAAGTAGCGGGCTTGGCCGCTGGCAGTTTGCGCGCTCGCGCCGGGCGGCCATGGTGCTAGGCTGTAAATCACTTTGCTTTCGCTGCGTCGCGCCGTATCGGCTGGGTTTTGTTCGGCCTTGCTCTTGGGCCTGGCCTGGGGCTGCTCTGCCTCCAATGATTCGGGCTCGAGCCCCGGCACGGGCAGCGGCGGCAATCCCGGCATCGGCGAAGCCGGCAATGACGTCCAAACCCTGAGTCCTGATTCGGGCGAGGCCGGCAGTGGCTCGCTGGGCGTGAACCCGCTTTGCGGCAGCACGCGGCTGTGCGTCCCGGATCAGCCCGGAGAATGCGCGCACTACTCACCCCCGCCCGCCGATATCGACGCCAGCAGTGACGGCACGCCCACGCCCCAAGGCGGCGAAAGCGGCGAAAGCGGCGAAGGTGGGGCGGCGGGCCAAAGCACGGCCGCGGGCGCGGCCGGTGCCGCGGGTGCGAGCACGGGCGACGCGGGTGCGGGCGGTGCAGCGGGCGCAGGCGGTGCAGCGGGCGCAGGCGGCGCGCCCAGCTTGCCTCTGCCCCGCTTCAGCTGCCAGGTGCAGCGCTCGGCGGCCGCGCCAATGGCCGTGGTGTCAGCCTGCGCGGTCGTGGGCTCGGGCGGGGTCAACGCACCGTGCCTGACCTCCAGTGACTGCGGTTGGGACGCGAAGCACGGCGCGCTCGGCTGCGTGGGCGACGCAAATTCCGGGCTATGCGAGCCCTATTGCTGCAAGGGCGACGACACCTGCGCGGTCGGCTCGTATTGCGCCGAGCGCCAGCTGCGCGACGCGCTCACCAATCAATCGAGCCTGACCCCGGCCGCGCCCAAGGTGATGATTCCGGTCTGCGTGCCGGCCGAGAATTGCGATCTCAGCACGCCCTATCCGTGTCCGGAAGGAATGGACTGCGCGTGCAAAGCGGACACCGCCTGCATGGTGGTGCGCGCGGACGGGACGACGACCTGCGCCGTGCCGGGCGCAGGCAAAGCCGGCGACGGTTGTCCGTGCGCTTGGGGTCACGTTTGCTCCGCCGCGACCAATCAGTGCCTGAAGCTCTGCTACACCCGCGGCACGCCGAGCTGCGGGACCGGAACGTGTCAAGCGTCCGCGGAGTTGCCGGACGGCTGGGGCGTGTGCGTCGGCGCGGCGCTGCCGAGCGCCGGCTGACTCGCGCTCAGATCTTCGAGCTGCAGGTTCAGCTCCGCGCCGAGCAGCAGCGTCAAACACATGATCCAGAGCCAGCCGAGCACGATCGCCACGGCCGAGAGCGTGCCGTAGAAGAGCGCAAAACGCGCCAAGTGGTGCGCATAATAGGCGAAGGCCAAAGAAGCGCTGCCCGACGCGCCGACGGTGACCAGCGCGCCCGGCCAAACGCGCCGCACGACGTGTGGACGCTCGACGGCAATGCGAAAGAACCCGGCCAAGAGCGCGGTCGCAATCAGCAGCACCAGCGCGAGCAACAAGAAGTGGCTCGCGTGATCCAAGAGCGGCATTTGTCCGAGCGCGACGAAATGCAAGAGCGCAGCCGGGCCGCCCGCGAGCGTGACCGCCAAACTTCCGCTCGCCGTAAATAGCCCAATCGCGAGCACGACGCAGGCCAGCGCGAGCAAGCGGCGCTTCCACCACGGGCGCCGCTCCGCACCCACGGTGATCTCGAGCACGGCCATCAACGTGTTGAACGCGGACGAAGCCAGCCAGAGCGCGCCGAGCAGCGCGAGCGGCGCGACCGCGCTGACCGAAAATTGCCCGAGCTGCGTCCAAATCAACGTGCGCACTTCTTGCGGCGTGAGATCGACCAGCAAAGACGCGCTGGTCAGCACCGCGTCACTGCCTTGGGACAAACGCGCAAATAGCCAGCCGGCGAGCGCAAACATCGGAATGGCAGCCAAGAACAGATCGAACGCCATGGCGCTCGCCGCCTGCAGCGTGTCGCGCGTGACGAGCCCTTGCGCGACCAGCCACAAGCGATGGCTGAACGGCGTGGTTGCCGCGAGCTCGGCCGCGCGCATGGACACTCGCTCCCAGCGGCCGCTCTGCGGCGGTGGCTCATCGGGGCGCTTCAACCAACCGTCGCTCATTG
>Ga0207667_10011386_pt1 | contig 10342 bp, 9 predicted proteins | sample KBSCornC52_FD_184301 | JGI IMG/M metagenome (GOLD analysis project Ga0207667, IMG submission 184301) | Corn rhizosphere microbial communities from Kellogg Biological Station, Michigan, USA - KBS Corn C5-2 (SPAdes) (version 2) | ecosystem: Host-associated > Plants > Roots > Rhizosphere > Soil ...
ATCGGCGGCATGGACGCCGCGCGCGCGCGTGACGCGATGCGCGCCGGCGCCTGGGCCGTGGCGGTGGTGGGCGCGATCACGCGCAGCGACGATCCGCACGCCGCGCTCGCCGCCTTGCGGGACGCGACCGCCACCACGCCGGCCGCGCCGCGCCCGCCCTCGATCGCGCGCAGCACGCTGGCCGCGACCGGGCACTGAAGGTCCGGGCGCCCGGTCCGTCACCCTGCGCCAAGTCGCAGGATCCACGGCCCTGCCGCGCAGGCTTCGCGCCGCACGGCGCTCGACCAAGCGCGGCCACCCTCGCGTGTCATCCTGCGCGAAGTCGCAGGATCCACGCCGGCCGGGGCGCGCGTCGGCACTTGGCCGGCCCCTACAATCGCGACCGGCCGCCGGCCAGGCGAGCGCCGCGGGCCGCGCGACGGGTGAGCGTCGACCCGGCCAGGCGAGGGCCTGCGGGATGGATCGCGGCGTCGATCGAACCCTGACGCGCACGCTCGGCCGCGGCGGGACGCTCGTCCAGCACCTGGCCTCGCGCCCGAGGTCGACCGGCCGCGCCTGATCTCCTATCGTCCTTGCGATGCATCCGTCCGAAACGACTCTCGACCCGCCCGTTCCCGCCGTCGCCGTCGCACCGGCCTGGCGCGCACTTGCCGTCGGCGCGTTGCGCCTGCTGTGGCTCGCGCTGCTGGTCCTGCCCGCCACGCGACCAGTGCCCGCCACCGAGGCCTGGGTCCTCGACCGGCACATGCTGCTGGGGCTGACGTGCTGGCTGGTGCTGGCCACGCGCATCGTCCTGCCCGCGCGCTGGTTCTTCCCGCTGACACTGCCGCTGGCGCTGGCCGCCACCTGGTGCGCCGGCGCCGACGTGCTTCGTCACGTCGACCTGCTGGATCTCGCCGCGCAATGGCGCACGTTCCGGCCCGAGGAGGTGCGGTCCGCGCTCGCGCCCTACGCCTCGCTCGCCGTGCTGGCCGGGCTCGTGCTGGCGGCCTGGTGCATGATTTGTGCGCGCGCGTCGGAGGCGCGGCGCGGCGGCCGGGCGCTGGCCGCCAGCGCCGCCCTGGTCACCCTGGCGCTGGTGCCCCTGGTGCCGCCGGTGGCATGGCAGCGCGCGTGGCCGACCGACGCGCTGCTGCTGGCCGTCACCGGCAGCGCCCGCGCCGCGCCGCTGGTCGGACTGCGTCCGCCGCCCGAGTTCACGCCGCGCGACCCCAAGGCCACGTGGCATGGACGCGCGACCAGCAAGGCAGCACGCCAGACGCTGGTGTTCATCATCGGCGAGAGCGTGCGCGCCGACTACCTGCGCGAGTGCCATGGCCCCGAGCGCATCCGGGCCCTGAGCGATGGCGCGATCGTCGCATGCGACGTCACCTCCGGCGCCGACGCGACGCACACCTCGGTGCCGCTGCTCGTCTCGCGCGAGATGCCCGGCGGCCCGGAGCGGGTCTCGCGGGACGCGACGTTCGAGCGTGCGCTCGACGAGGCCGGGTTCGAGACGCACTGGATCAGCGTGCAACCCATCAACATCGCGTGGCCCGATGCGCGCTTCCAGGACTTCCCGTCGTTCGCCGGCACCGACGAGGCGACGCTGGGTCCGGCGCTGGCGGCCGCCCTGGCGCGATCGGCGCCCCACAAGTCCATCGTGCTGCACGCCGTCAACGCCCACGAGCCGTACTGCAGGCGCTACGACCCCGCGCGGGCGCCCTACGCGGCCGACTGCCGGAGCCCCGCCATCATGCCCACGATCGCGTCCGACCCGCAGAACGTGCGCGCGACGTATTCGAACGCCGTCGACACTTCGGTGCGCTTCATCAACAGCGTCATCACCGAGCTGCGTGCCCAGCGCGGCGAGGTCTTCCTGCTGTTCACCCCGGATCACGGGGACAACCTGTACGACGATCGCCGCCAGCTGCGCGGCCACGCGCTGACCAACCCGACGCGCTGGGACGTGCGCGTGCCGGCGATCTTCTGGGCCAACGACGCGTGGCGCAGCGCGCATCCCGCCCAGTGGGCCCACCTGCAGGCGCAGGCCGCGACGCCGCTGATGCACGCGGACATGGTGCCGACCTTCCTGGCCGCCGGCGGCGTGGCCTACGCCGAGCCGCGCAAGCTGGCGATCGACCTGCTCGACGCCAGCGTGCCGGCACGCCGCCGGACGATCCAGCGCGAGCTGGGCGCGACCACCGATTGGGATACGCTCGTGCGCGAGGCGCGCTGATCGCACCGTCGCCCGGCGACGACGCGCCCCGCACGCCGATTGCCGCTTCGTGGGGCCTTGCCGCGACAGGAGCCCTTCGTGGACTGGACCCGCTTCAAGCACCTTCTCGACGCCTACGACCTCTCGCTGTTCACGCTCGGCAAGACCGAGATCACGCTGTTCACGCTCGTGAAGCTGGCCCTCTCGGGCCTGCTGCTGTGGTTCCTGGCCGGGCGCTTCAGCGGCTGGACGCTCAAGCGCCTGCTGGCCCGGACGCACATGCAGGAGGGCCAGCGCCTGGCCATCGCGAGCCTGGTGCACTACGTGGTGCTGGTGTTCGGCGCCGCCGTGATCCTGCAGAACGCGGGCATCGAGCTGACCGCCTTCGCCATCGTCGGCAGCGCGCTCGGCGTGGGCGTGGGCTTCGGCCTGCAGAACATCATCAGCAACTTCATCAGCGGACTGATCGTGCTGCTGGAACGACCCATCGAGATCGGCGACCGCATCGAGGTCTCCGGCGTCGAGGGCGTGGTGCGCGAGATTGGCGCGCGCCGCACGACGGTCGTCACGCCCGACGACATCGCGATCCTGGTGCCGAACCAGAGCTTCATCACGAGCAACGTCACCAACTACGTCTACCTGAAGAAGTGCGTGCGCATCCGCGTGCCGGTGCCCATCGCGCCGGGACAGGACATCCGGCGCGTCGAGGGCCTGCTGCTGGTGGCCGCGAAGCGGGGCCGCGTGCTGCCCGACCCCGCGCCGCAGGTGGCGATCACCGTGGTCACGGCCTCGGCGGTGACCCTCGAGATCTGGGCCTGGTACGAGGCGCGCCGGTTCGCCAAGTCCGAGGTCCTGAGCCAGGTCTACTTCAACGTCATCGACGAGCTTGCGCGGAACGAGGTGAAGTTGGCCGGCTGAGCGATCGCGGGCCGCCGCGCGGCCCGGGGCGCGATCAGCGGCGCAGCGACTGGCGCGTCGAGTTCAGGCCATCGGACAGGATCACCTCGAACGTGCCGCCCGCGGGCAGTTCGCCGGTGGCCAGCGTGGCGCTGCCGCCGCGCAGGTCCTGCGCCAGCGTCATGCGCTGGCCGTTCGAGCCGACCCAGGTGACCGTCGCGAACGCGTTGGCGCGCGCGTCCCAGGTGACGGTCGCCTGGCCCACCGCTTCCTTGACCTGCAGCGGCACCGCCTCGTGCGCGGCCTGCGCCGTCGCGCGCTCGCTCGCGGCGCGCTGCACCAGCGTCTTGCCCTGGTGCAGCACGGTGATGCTCTGCACGGCGCCCGTGTTGGGGATCGCGACGCTGAAGTGCTGCGTCCTGACATCATGATCGAGCTGCAGCGGCGTGAACGGGTAGTCCGCCGTTCCCGCGGCCGTGACGACGTGCAGGACGTACGCCCCCGACGCGGCCGCGTCGGCCCGGCCCACGAAGGACTTGACGGGGTTGAGCGTCGAGGCGCTCGCGCCGATCTCGCCGCTGACCAGCAGCACCTCGCGCGGCTCGCCCACCGGCGGCTGGGACGCGGCCGTCACCGATTGCACCGAGGCCTTGAGCGTCTTGTTGCCCGGGTAGAGCCAGGCCTGCATGACGGTGTAGTTGTAGTCGGAGAAGACCTGGCCGCCGCAGTAGCTCATGATGTCGTGGCGGTCGGTCGGGCGCGGGTCGTAGAACGCCTTCTCGTCGGCCAGGTAGGGCCAGACGACGCGGCCCGGCTTGCTGAGGTTGGCGTCCGGGTACGGGTAGTTCGGGTCGGGATTGCCGGCGCCGCCGCAGGCCGCGTGCTGCAGCGAGAAGTTGTGGCCCAGCTCGTGCGAAGCCACGTCGCGCACCGAGGTGGGCGCGCTGGGCATGTCGAAGCCGACGGCGGAGCTGCCGCCGATGTAGCCCAGGCCGGCCAGGCCCCACGTGCGCTTGGGCAGGAAGCCGAAGTAGTGATCCTGCGACCCGGCGCCTTCCAGCGAATGCAGGTCGGCCAGCTCGCCCAGGATCTTGCCGTAGGCGTCGCTCCAGGCGTCCTCGTTGGCCGGGAAGGTGGTGACCTTGGCCGAGGTGTAGGTCGGGTGCTGCTGCGTCACGACGCTGGAGACCGGGAACAGCGACTGCAGGTGCGGCGCGAGGTCGGTCGGGCGCTGGCCGACGGTGCCCGCGATGTTGACCGAGATGGGCACGAACTTCATCGGCACGCCGCCGCCCACCTTCGGGGTGAGCGTGGTGGCCGGCGCCGAATCGAGCTGCACCGACAGGCGCAGGCCCGACTTGACGTCGCCGGCGGGGATGGTGGCGGTGTATGAGTCAGCGAAGCTCGGCACGGCGGGCACCGCGGTGGGCAGGGCCGCGGTCGGCGCGGTCATCAGCACGTCGCTGGACGTGCCGCCGTTGACGTTGTCGATATGCAGTCGCACCACCGGCCGGGCCGCGCCGGCCGTGGTGGCCACCGCATTGACCTTGAGCAGCGCCGGCTTGTTGGCGACCAGCACGAGGGCCGCGTCGTCGCTGTTGAACAGCTGCGATTGCGCGATCTGGATCGTGCCCACCTTGGACGTGGCCGGCGCGGGCGCCACGATCCTGTACGACGAGGCCTGGTCGTTGAAGCCGACCGCCACGAGGTTGGCGTTGTCGCCGGTCAGCACCAGCGTCTTGCCGCCGTAGTTGATGTCCCAGTACAGCGTGACCTTGTAGCCGGCCGCCACCTTTACCGACGAGACGCGGTCGTTCCAGGTTCCCCCCACCCAACTGCTGTCGCTCGTGGCGCAGAAGCTCGCGCCCTGGTAGTTGACGTGCTCGTAGAAGCATACGGGCGACGCCGCGGCGGCCGTGGCCAGGACGGCCGCGGTGTCGGCGGCACGGCTGGCCGATTCGGGCGACGCATCGGCCGACGACGGGCCGTTGCCGCCGCCGCAGGCCGCGAGCAGCGCCGCGGTGACGACCGACAGCGGGAAAGCCAGCGCGCGCGCAAAGCCGGCGGCCGGGGCGACGAGGTCGTGACGAGAATTCAAGGCAGGTCTCCGCAAGGGTTGTGGGAACCGACGGAGACAGCGCGTGCGTTCCGGATCGGGAACGCGATGGTCGCGGCCCGCGGACCTCTCGACGTAACCCGGTGCTTGCGCTTGTAAAGGTTCTGTAACTGCCACCTGACCATTTCAAGACCATTTGAACGAAAGCGCTTTCATTCCTTCTTGCCGATACGGCCCGTGGGTATACGAGGCGTCAGGGCTGGCTGAAACCAGCCTGAACGCTTCGTCCGCGAGGTCACGCCTGGTCACGTCTTTGTGCGGTCATCCCCCAAGAACATGGGGCGGCGATCAGTGCGTGGACAGCTCGATCAGGCCGCTCTCGCCCACCGCGACGTAGCGGCCGTTGCCGAAGGCCACCGCCTGGACGCCGCGCGCCCCGCGCGGCACCTGGCCGGACAGGCCGTTCCACGCGACGCCGTCCGGGCGGGCGTACACCTGCCCGAACTGTTCGACACAGACGAAGCGCCGGCCGTCGTGCAGCAGGAAGGCGGCGCGCGCCCCGGTCACGGTGAAGCGAGACCCAGGCGGTGCCGCTGCCCAGGTCGATCTGGTGCCAGGTGCTGCCGTCGCTGCTGCTCGCCAGGCCCGGGCGTCCGGCCGCCACGAAGAAGCCGGCTCCGCGAGCGCCCAGGGCCAGCACATGTTGCCGCAGTCTAGCGACGCCGCCCGCGGCTGGCATCCCGGCTTTCCCGTCGGCGACGGCGCCAGGCCGGTGGGCGACTCAAGCGGCCAATGCCGCGGGCAGCCAGCCGCGCAGGCTGTTGAAGAACGCGAGGGCCTCCGCCCGTTGGAGGTCGGCGCGCGCCAGCACGGCTTCCTCGATCGTCCCCTCGCGCAGCAGGCGGGCGCGGGCGATGCCGGGCAGCAGGCCGCTCGCCAGCGGCGGCGTCAGCCAGCGGCCATCGATGCGCAACGCCACGTTCCCCCGCGTGAACTCGGTGAGCTCGCCGCGCTCGTTCCACAGCAAGGTGTCGAACACGTCGTCGCTCGTCGGCGCGAGCGCGTCGTAGTGGGCGCGCTGCGTCGTCTTGAAGCGGACGAACTCGCCGGTGCTGCCGGCCAGCGGCCGATCGGCCAGGCGCACGCGCACGGGGGCCGGCGTGGGGGCGAGCGCGAAGGCCTGCGCGCGCGCGACACCCGCGCGCGACGCGAGCAGGCGCACGCGCCAGCACCCGCTCGCGTGCGCGATGCGCAACGCATCCAGCGCCGCGCGCGCGGTCTCGACCGGCGAGTCGAACGCGAAATGCGCCGCGGCCTCGGCCATGCGAGCAAGATGCGCCTCGACGTCGACGAACACGCCCTCCTCCAGCCGCAGCGTCTCCAGCAGCTCGAAGGCCTGGCTCGCGCGGTCGACGAACGCGCGCTTGTGGCGCCATTCGTCCCACTCGCCGCCGGCCGTCGCATCGGCGGTGATGCCGCTGCCGATGCCGCAGCGCACGTGCGTGGTGTGCCCGTCGTCACGCAGCGCGAGCGTGCGGATCGGCACGTTGAAGGTGGCCGCGCCGCCGGGCTGGACGACGCCGATCGCGCCGCAGTACACGCCGCGCGGCTCGGGCTCGAGCGCATGGATCAGGCGCATCGCCTGCACCTTGGGCGCGCCCGTGATCGAGCCGCACGGGAACAGCGCGCCGAACACCTGTTCCAGCGTCGTGCCGGGGCGCGTGGAGGCCACCACGTCGGAGCTCATCTGCCACACCGTGGGCCAGGCCTCGGTGTGGAACAAGCGCGGCACGCGCACCGAATGCGGCATGGCCAGGCGCGAGAGATCGTTGCGCAGCAGGTCGACGATCATCAGGTTTTCCGCGCGTTCCTTGGCGGCGCTGCGCAGGAATGCGACCTGCGCGGCGTCCTCGGCCGGCGTCGCGCCGCGCGGCGCGGTACCCTTCATCGGACGCGCGAGCAGGCGATCGCCGCGCCAGTCGAAGAACAGCTCGGGCGAGACGGACAGGATGCGGTCGTCCGCGGACGCGTCGGTGCCCAGATCCAGGAAGGCGGCGTACGCGTTCGGCTGCGCGCGGCGCAACGCGGCGAACAGCGCGAGCGGGTCGCCCTGCAGGGTGCCGGCGAGCGGTGCCGTGGCATTGACCTGGTAGACCTCGCCGTCGGCGATCGCGCGCAGGATCTCGCCGATGACGCCGTCGAACGCGTCGCGCTGCGGCCCGCCCGTCCAGTGCACCGTGGCGGGCGCGTCGCTGTCGAATGTCGCCGGATCATCCGGCAGCGGCGCATCGTAGACCGCGAACGCCGCCAGCGGGCGCGCCGGATCGGACGGCGCGTGCGTCTCGAAGGCTTCGTCGAACGCGCCGGCGGCCTCGTAGCAGAGATAGCCCACGCACCAGGCCCCCGCGCGCGCCAGCGCATCCACGCGCGCGAGCAGCGGCGCCACGTCGTCCAGGCTCGTCGCGCGCAGGGTCTCGCGCGGCGCGCCGAACGCCAGGCGCAACGGCGGCACGCCCGCGTCGGGCGAGCGGAAGTCGATCAGGGCGGTGGGACGGATCCCGTGTGGGGACATCGCGGCAATGCTCATGGCAGAGCGCGCAGTTTAGCGATGACGGCTAGCGGAACATCGTCAGCATCTGCTCCAGCGCCGCGGTGAACGGCCCCTGCAGCAGCGGCAGCGTGAACATCACGCCCACCAGGCCCACGCCCAGCGTGATGGGGAATCCCACCGAGAAGATGCTGATCTGCGGCGCGACGCGCGCGATGATGCCCAGCATCATGTTGACGAACAGCAGCATGGCGATCAGCGGCAGCGCGATCCACAGCCCGAGGCGGAAGATCTCCGCGCCCCAGGTCTCCGGCCGCACCGAGTGCAGGAAGGCAAAGGGCTCGGGGCCGACGGGGAAGGCAACCAGGCTCTGCACGACGGCGTCGATCACCAGCAGGTGGCCGTTCATCGCGATGAACAGGAACGCCACCATCGTGGAGAACAGGCTGCTCGTGGCGGTGGCCTGCTGCGCGGTGGCGGGGTCGAAGAAGCCCGCGAAGTTCAGGCCCATCTGCAGGCCGATGACCTCGCCCGCGAACTCGATGGCGGTGAAGATGATGCGTACCGCAAAGCCCAGCGACAGGCCGACCAGCACCTGTTGCACGACCAGCAGGATCGCCGCGGGCGAATCGAGCGGCACGCTGGCGGCGGCGGTCGGCGCGACGGTGCCGGCGACGCCGATCGCGATGAAGAACGCGAGCGCGATGCGCACGCGGATCGGCACGTTGCGCTGGCCCAGCACCGGCATCGACGAGAACAGCGCCAGCACGCGCATGAATGGCCACAGCACCGGCACGAGCCAGGCCATGATCTGGGCTTCGCTGAGCGAAATCATCGTCGACAGGTCGATCGGGCAGTCAGAAGGACGGCCGCCGCGTCGCCCGGTTGCTCCGGAGCGGCGCCAGCGCGGTCGTCATGAGGCGGCTTGCGGCAGCGACAGCAGCACGCTGCGCAGGTATTCGACCAGCGACGTCAGCATCCAAGGCCCGGCCACGCCCATCACCGCGACGGCGGCCAGGAGCTTGGGCACGAAGGTCAGCGTGGCTTCGTTGATCGACGTGGCGGCCTGGAAGATGCTCACCAGGATGCCCACGACGAGCACCACCAGCAGCACGGGCGCGGCCACGGTAAGCAGCGTGTACAGGGCCTGCTGGCCGATCGTGAAGACTTGTGCGGCGTCCATGCGGAATCGTTTTCCTGGCGTTTGGGGGATGGCGTCATGTTGCCGGCGCGGCGCCGGCGCGAGCGATCGATAAGCGGGGCGATCCGCCCCTTGTGCTCAGGTGGCGAAGCTTGCCGCGAGCGATCCCAGCAGCAGGTTCCAGCCGTCGGCCAGCACGAACAGCATCAGCTTGAACGGCAGGGCCACGAGCACCGGCGACAACATCATCATGCCCAGCGACATCAGCACGCTGGCCACGATCATGTCGATGATCAGGAACGGGATGAAGATCAGGAAGCCGATCTGGAACGCCGTCTTCAGTTCGCTCGCCACGAAGGCCGGCACCAGCACCTTGAACGGCACCGCGTCGCCCTTGACGTCGGCCGGCAGCTTGGCCAGCTTGGCGAACAGCTGCACGTCCGACTGGCGCGTCTGCTTGAGCATGAACTCGCGCATCGGCACCTGGCCCTTGTCGAGCGCGTCGTTGAAGCTGATCTGGTTGGCCTGGTACGGGGCCCAGGCCTGCGTGTAGACCTTGTCGATGGTGGGCGACATCACGAAGAACGTCAGGAACAGCGACAGGCCGGTGATGACCTGGTTGGGCGGCGCGGCCTGCGTGCCGATCGCCTGGCGGAACAGCGACAGCACGATCACGATGCGGGTGAAGCCCGTCATCATCAGCAGGATCGCCGGCAGGAACGTGAGCGCCGTGAAGAACAGCAGCGTCTGGATCGGCACCGAGAAGTTGGTGCCGCCGCCGCTGGCGCCCACCAGCAGCGGCAGGCTGGGGCCGTTGGCGGCCGGCGCGGCCTGCGCGACGGCGACGACGGGCAGCACCAGCGCGGCGGCGAGCGCGGCAAGCCGGATGGACTTACGCATCGCGCGAGCCCTCCTGCGAACCGGTGGCGCCGCGCCAGCGGGCGATCAGCTGGTTGACGGCGGCGGTGTGCGCGGGCGCGGCGGGCGCGGCGGGGGTGTCGGGGGCGGGGTAGGTCGCGAGCTGCGTCACGCGCTCGCCGGTCACGCCCAGCACCAGCCAGTGGCGCTCGACGCCGACGGCGATCTCGACCACCGTCACGCGCTGCGACGTGCCCAGGCTCAGTTGCGACACGTGGCGCAGCACGCTGCCCTGCGGGCCGCCGGCGCCGCCGAGGCCGGCGCGCTTCATGAGCCAGAGCGCGACGGGGATCATCGCGATCACGAACAGGAATGCCACGAGGGGCATGAGGGACGTCGTCATGGTGTTTCTCTGTGTCGACCGGCGCATCGAGGCGCGGAAGCGTGGGCCCTGCGGCACCGTGGCCCGCCGCCGCGGCGAGCGCGGCGTGCGGGAAGTCGTCTGGTCAGGTGCGGCTGAGGCGGCGCATGCGCTCGCTGGGCGTCACGATGTCGGTCAGGCGGATGCCGAACTTGTCGTTGACGACCACCACCTCGCCCTGCGCGATCAGGAAGCCGTTGACCAGCACGTCCATCGGCTCGCCG
>Ga0207667_10011393_pt1 | contig 10339 bp, 7 predicted proteins | sample KBSCornC52_FD_184301 | JGI IMG/M metagenome (GOLD analysis project Ga0207667, IMG submission 184301) | Corn rhizosphere microbial communities from Kellogg Biological Station, Michigan, USA - KBS Corn C5-2 (SPAdes) (version 2) | ecosystem: Host-associated > Plants > Roots > Rhizosphere > Soil ...
TTCAGCACCGGTTTCGTTAGCAAAATAAGTAGCCAGCACCAGGGCGCCTATATTGGCCAGCGCATATACCAGCAGGTAATACGTTAATACGGATACACTTTGTAATGACAGAACAACAACCGCCATCAGCGCGAAACCGGTATGGCCAATGCTGGAGTAGGCCAGCATCCTTTTGATATTGGTTTGCAGCACCGCCGCGAAATTACCGGCTATCATGGTAATAATACCGATAACGGAAAGCGCTATGCTCATATTAAAGCCTGTCCAAAGTCCTGTAAACATAAATGGCGAAAGGAAATTGATGAGCAAGGCAAAGGCTGCTATTTTAGGAACGGTTGACAGGTATGCGGTTACCGGCGTGCTTGCTCCCTGGTACACATCGGGCACCCAAAAATGGATGGGCACAAAGGATAATTTAAACCCGATGCCTATTAAAACCAGGATCAGGGCAAAGGAGGTGCTGATAGGATTAACACCCGACAGCTGCTCAATGGTATGATGGAATATAATATCCAAAGAACCGCTAAAGCCATATAATAACGAGATACCATACAACATCATAGCTGATGACGCGGCCCCGAACAGCACATATTTCAAGCCGGCCTCGGTACTGAAAGCATTTTCTGTACGATAAGCCACCATGAGATATGAGGCGATGGATACCATCTCAATAGCCAGGTAAATGGATAACAGGTTTACCGCCATCACCATTAAATGCAATCCGAATATGGATGCGATGGCTATAGAATACAAATCGGACAGGCCCTTTTGGTGACCATTCAACTTATTATCCCAGGTAAAATATAACAACAGGATAAACGACAGCAGATCAATGATCAGTTTAAAGAATATGCCGCTGCGAATAAGCAGCAGCATATTACTGAATATCAAATGCCCGCCATCAACCACTAGTGCAAACTGTTTCAGGTCAAGGTACATCACCAGTACTAAACCGGCACAGGCTATTATGCGGCATAGTTTTAAGGAGTGCTTACTAAATATCAGGTCGGTTATCATCACCACAATAAACAGCGCTGCCAGGTAAAGCTCGGGCATGAAGAAGGCTATGCTGCCAAAAACAGATGATAAAGACGCGGATATATGAGGTAGCAGATCGTGCATTTATGTTATTTTATTGTTTTTTTATATCCCCTCTTGAGAGGGGGTGCTTGGGGTTGAGCAATAGCAGGGGTGTGTTATTACTTGCTGTTTAATTACACACCTCTCCGCCCCTCTCAAGAGGGGATTCGCACTTTCCCTTCCCCGCACAAATTATTATCTTTTATTTTATTGAACTATTACGGATTGATTTTTAGGGTACTTAACCTGGTATTTTAATTGTATTTTTTTATTGCCCTGCGAATTTAGCATGAAATTCCAGGAAAGCTTGCCTGTAAGGGCATCCAATTTTGCACCGGAGATTTCCTGCTGATCAACCTCAATGGCTGAATTTTGTGAAACCGGTACCTGATCTTCCATCAATAAACTTACAGGTTGGCTTTTACGGTTCTTCACCTCGATGAGCCAGTTGCGCGTTTCCTTTTTATTGGAGCCGAATGATTGGCGCTCAGTGAGGTCTTTTTGCAAGGTGCGGGTCACCACGATGTTTTTATCAGTACCTAAGGACAGGTTCAGTGTATCGGCTGTAGCCTGGGTATTAATCAGTGATTTACCGATAAACGTACCTTCAAAAAACAGGTTGGCTTCGCCTGAAAGAAAATTATACTTATTCCAGTTGGTTAGCTGCGCGGTTAAAAACACATCGGTACTCACCTTGGGCGCAACAAAATACTGATAGCTGGCATTCAGATCAAACTGCCCAATCTCTACGGCATACTGTTTACCATCGCTTGGTACAGAATAAGGATTGGCGATATTAAACTCCACATTGGTTTGGTTTTCAACCGGTTTAACTTCTACCGGAATGGATTGTACGCTGGCAGTGCCGCGTATACGTATGCCCGGCGCGATGCTGGCTACGGCTCCGGTTAAATTACGTTTATATTCGGTTGCATAGCCTCCTACTACTACCTCACTCAGATTATTGGCCGAAGGCGACATCGTAACATTGATGAGCGGCATATTGGCCGGTCTTTCCACAGCTTCGTATCCAACATAGTTAAAAGCAAGATCCGGACTATTTGGAGGTACCTGCAGGCTATAAAACCCCTGGGCGTCGCTAACAGTGCCAATAGATGTTCCTTTAATCCTGATACTCACACCGGCTAAGCCATTACTTGTACCGGCTTCAAATACTTTACCGGTTACTTTGGTAATCGGTCCACTTGTACCCGAATTATACATACCCAGGCTTAAATAATTAGGTGTAAGCTCGGGTTTGTTACCACTGATGGTTGGATTACCGGTAGATAACGTCACTTTAATATTTTTCCAGTCCTCGCCACTTTGCTGCGATACATTGGCTTTATAGGTGATACTGATAGGACTGTTTACGTTTTTTGCACGGATATCATAAGTTGGGTACCAACTTGCATTTTGTACCACATAATTTAAAGTAAAAGTGGATTGTAAAGCGCTCTTAGCAGATACGGTTACCAAAACATTGCTGGTTATTTTACTCCTACCGTTAATGATACCTACTATCCGTTGGTTGATCTTATTCAGTTCCTCGGATAAGACAGCAACCTGATCATTGATATCCTGTTCTTTTTGCTTTATTTCGGTTAAGCGTGCTGTTTGAAAATCAAGCGCCTGCTTTAACTTAACGACGTCCAGTCCATTCTTTTCGCCGCCGCCCACCTGGTTTTTGCCCAGCATATTTTTCTCTTCTTCGTAAACCGGGATCAGGCTGTTTTTTAAGGAAATTTTATAATTGATGGCTTTTGACTGGGCTTCCAGGTCACGGATCTCCTTTTGTTTAAGCTCATCGTTGGCGTTATCGAGCTCCTGCTTAACAGAAAGTATGGTAAACTCTCCCCCGGCGCTTACCTGCAAACTCTGTACATCCATACCCGGCGACATATTACCGAACACTAAGGTGGATGTACCCGGGCTAACGCTAACCAGCGCTGTGCGCGTTATTTGCGCGCCATTTAAGAATACAGTAACTTTTTGAACTTTAGAAGCTATTTTTTGTCCTTCATCGGCTTTGGATGCCATCGCCATAAAAAGAAGAACCGCGGCGGTAGATAATTTTTTGAACATCATGTTTTCGGTTAAATACATATCATCTGTTAATTCGCCCATGCGCGGCATTAAACCGGCGGGGTAAACTAAAGATGCATGGCTATGCATTTTTCCATAAAAGCATTGATGCTTATTCACCATTATTTATTTAAGCTGTAAAAACTGAACGAAGGCCAGCACAGAATCGTTGATCTTATCAAAAACCAGCGAGGGCATAATACCCAAAGCCAGGGCTATCAGCGCCAGCGGTGCCAGTGTTAATTTCTCGCGCAGGTTCAGGTCGGTCAAGGCTATTTTCCAAACGTTGCCGCCTTTTAACGATTCGGTACCAAAAAACATGCGCTGCAGTGTCCATAAGAAATAAGCAGCACTCAGCAATATACCTACCGAACCGCAAATGGCCATCCAGTACGGTAATAAACCATTTACCGATGGCGATTTAAAGGCGCCGGTTAAAGAAAATGCCTCGGCCACAAATGCCGAAAAGCCCGGCAAGCCCAAGGACGCGAAAAACGCGATCATCACAAAAGCGGTGTATTGTGGCATCAGCGTGCCCAATCCCCTGAAATGGTTGATACCCCGGTCATGCACCCTATTGTACAACACACCTACCAAAAAGAACAGCATGGTTGATAAAAACCCGTGGCTTACCATCTGCATCACCGCCCCGCTCACGCCTTCGGCGGTTTGTGAGGCGATACCTAACAGAACAAAACCCATGTGCGACACGGATGAGTAAGCGATCATGCGTTTCAGATCTTTCTGGGCCAGGGCATTGAACGCGCCATATAAAATGGAGATCACACCTAACAGTCCCAGCCAAAACGCGCCGGTGGTAGCTACCTCGGGGAAGATGCCCAAACAGATGCGTATAATACCATACCCTCCAATTTTGAGCAGGATACCTGCCAGTATAATAGATACGGGGGTTGGCGCTTCTACGTGAGCATCGGGCAGCCAAGTGTGCAGTGGCACCACAGGCACCTTAATGGCAAAAGCGATGAACAGTACCACAAAACCAACCGTTCGTGCCGGCATACCTAATATGGTTTGATGACCGGCTATAGAGAATATAGATTGCCCGCTGTAATTAGCCGGGTTCATCATCTGGATAATGTTAAAAGTATGATTGCCCGTTGCCGGGTCGGTAACCGAAAGGTACAAGCCCACCATCACCAGCAACATGAATACCGAACCAAATAAGGTATACAGGAAAAACTTAATAGCCGCGTATTCCCTGCGCGCGCCACCCCACATCCCGATGAGGAAGTATAGTGGCAACAGCATCAGCTCATAGAACAGGTAGAACAGGAAGAAATCCAACGCGCAGAACACGCCGATAACGGCCATATCTAACAGCAAAAACAACAGGAAAAAACCTTTGAGATTACTCTTGATCTCCCAGGACGAAAGTGTAGCGATAACCAATACCAATGATGTCATCACCAGCAGGGAAATAGACATTCCGTCGATCCCCACAAAATAATCGATCTGCATTTTGCCCATGCCGCCCAGGTTCAGGGAGATCCAGGGGAGCTTTTGTACAAACTGGAACTGATCTTCATGATTGATACCGCCATAAGCCGCGCCCGTTTTAAAATGCAAGTACATCCATATGCTGATGCCCAGTTGTATGAGGGTAGCAGCCAGCGTGAGGTACTTAAAACTGCCGCGTAATGACGATGGCAGCAACATAATGATGAAGCCGAACAGTACAGGTACCAGTAATAGTAAGGTTAATATATTCATCAGGTTCAGATCAGTATTTTTAAAATAAACAACAACAGTACGATCACCAGCATGCTAAACAGGTAATACTGTACTTTACCGCTTTGAAACTTACGTGCAAAATTGCCAATACTTTGCACTATAGCGGCCAATAAATGCAAAAATCCGTCGACGATGTACTCGTCTGTCCAGGCAGCTAATTTGGCTATAGCGCTGCTGATACGCGCCAGCAGATGCAGGAAACCATCAACAACCGTACGGTCGATCCAGAAACAGGCGCTGCCCAAACGCAATACCGGGTTTACAATAGCGCGTTTATATAAATTGTCGATATACCATTGATTATAGGATAAACGATAGAAATAGCCTCTTTGCGAGAATACAAAACTACCTTCACGTGCATATACCCGGTAAGCCGCGAACAGTAACAGCAGGCTGATCACATTTACGCTGATGGGTACCAGGCTGTGATATATACTCTCACCGGCGGTATGGGCTGAAGATTTTAAGCCCTCAAACAACCAGGCATGCTCATAAGAGAAGGGGTTTAAGGAGAACAGCGGAAATAAACAGCAAATGGCCAGTAATACCAAAGGCAAAGTATACGGCCAATTGCCATCGCTCAGGTGCGGTTTAATACCCGGGTTATTTTTAAGCAGGCGGAACTCACCAAAGAAAACTTTAAATATGAGCCGGGCTACATAGAATGCGGTAAGCCAGCTGGTGAGCAGGGCCATAACCGGGATGATCTTAAGCCAAACATTACGTCCATCGCTCCATTCAAAGGCCTGTATCAGAATACCATCTTTTGATAGATAACCCGAAGTAAGCGGCAAACCCACCAAGGCCAGTGCCCCAATAACCGCGGCTATAAAAGTAAGCGGTAGTTTTTTGCGCAAGCCACCCATATGCGAGATATCCTGCGGATCGATATCCAGGTTGTTATCATCCTTAATATGCTGCATCTGGTGTATCACAATGCCGGCTACCAAAAATAGCAGACATTTAAAAAACGCATGGGTAGCCAGGTGAAACAGTGAAGATGCATAAGCCCCTACCCCCATGGCCATGATCATAAAGCCCAATTGCGATATGGTGGAATAAGCCAAAATGCGTTTCAAATCGTTTTGTGTAAGCGCGATGGTTGCCGCCATAAACGCGGTAAAGCAGCCAATGCAGGCCAGTATGGTGAGCTCGGGTCCGGTGAACATGGGGTAAACCCTGCCCAGTAAAAATACACCTGCGGCCACCATGGTTGCGGCGTGGATCAGGGCCGATACGGAGGTAGGGCCTTCCATAGCATCGGGCAACCAGGTATGCAGCGGAAATTGTGCCGATTTGGCTGCTACAGCTAGGAAGATGCCTACACAGGCTACATATTGCCAGAGGGCGGGTATCTGGCTAACCGGACCTGTCCATAAACCATTTTTTATGATGGATTGTGTGATCAACCCTTTCCCGGCAAATATAGTATCTATATCAAAAGTATGAAATTGGGCAAACAGGATAATGATGGCGCTCAGCAAGCCGATATCACCTACCCGGTTCATGATAAATGCTTTTTTATTGGCTTGTATGGCCTTATCCCTGGTAACCCAAAAACCAATGAGCAGGTACGACGAAAAACCAACCAGTTCCCAAAAGGCATAGAACAATATCAGACTATCTACCACCACCAAGGCTAGCATACTGAAACAAAAGAAACTCAGGTAAGTAAAATAACGGCTGTACCTGTCGTCATGCTTCATGTAGGCCGTAGAATAGATATGCACCGGCAAGGCGATGACAGACACTAGCAACAACATCAATACCGAAAGGTTATTGAGCAGGATGCCGGCATAAACCTGGGTTTCACCAATGGTGAACCAGATGCGCTGCGCATGTACCTGCGGGTTATTCCATACTGTTGCAAATACCCCTACCGATAATATACAGCTTAATAAAATGGCAATGGTCGAGATCCAGCCAGCGGCTTTGCTTTTTACAGGCAGACAAAAGTTTATCAAAGCAGCAAGCAGCGGCAATGCTACGGCTAGCACCGTATAGTTTAAACTTTGTATGGAGTGTAAAAAGTCTTCCAATTTATTTGGTATCTATTTTAACAAATGAAGGCGTGCGACCATATCCCAAAACGTATTTCAAATTAAGATCCTGAACTTTATCATCTGAAAATAATTCGTATATTTTTTTTATCCTGTCGTCTGTTGATACAGCGTATTTTTCTCCGTTAATGATAAAAGTTAAACCACTATCGTTCTGATGGTGTTTATTAAGATATGTTTTATATCCTGACGAAAGCCTGCTCAACTTTTTTTGATATTGTTTAATGGCAAAATTCCGGGTAACGGCTATTAGGGTTAATTTGTTTCTTGATGGATCAGCAGCTATTTTTTTTTCATATTTTGAACTTAAAATACGACGGCCAAGGTGAGCTATCTCCATCTTATTTGATCGCCTGCCATCTAAAACGTAATCCGTAATATCATTTTCGCCCGAAGAAGGCCCTGCTGTAGGCTTGCCAGGAATACGGGGTGCCCTCATAGTGATCTGAATGGCGCCATTCTTTCCTTTTTCCCCCAATAGCGCCACTGCCTCAGCAGCCTTCAGCACTTTAAACTGGATAATATTATCTGTATTTAAACTGTCTAATATCCCGGTGTAAGCCCTGCCATTAATGGTAATATATGATCTGTTACTGTCAACAACCGCGCTGCACATGACCATTTTCTTTTTGGGCCCATCCACATAAAACGTATCCCGCTTTTGGGCGAAAGCACAGGTGCAGGCCAGTAAGAAAAATATAATCACCAATCCTTTCATGCTCAATCTCTCAGTTTATTAATATCATTCGGATCAATAGTTTTATACCTGCGGTACACATTCAATATAATAGCCAGCGCCACCGCTGTTGTGGCCGCGGCCAGTACAATAGCAAACAGGGCAAATATTTGTCCGCTGTTATTCACTTTATCATATTTTCCAAAGGCTACCAGGTTTAAAATAGCCGCATTCAGGATCAGTTCGATGCCTATCAATATTTGTATGGCGTTCCGTTTAGAAACAGTCATGTACAAGCCTATACAAAATAGGGCTGCGCTTACTACCAGGAAATCGGTGAGTGTGATCATGCTTTGCCCTCCTTACGTGATAAATGGGCCGCCCCTACCAAAGCTACCAGTAATAAGATCGATATGGCCTCAAAAGGCAACAGGTAACGGGTCATTAAATTAACCCCGATATTATCGATCATGATATCCTTCGGGCTGATCTCGTTTTTAAGATTGATCGCATCCCTAACCCATGGCAGATTATCCGCATCGGCCTTAAACAGAACGTTGGTCAGCACGATAAAAAACACGGCTGCCAAAAGTATCGCGGGCAATTTCTTCATACTAAAAAACTTCCCTTCCTGTTTTTGCAATACGTTCAGGGTTTCTTTGCCCGAAAGCATAAAGGCAAACAGGATGAGCACCAGTATGCCCCCAACGTAGATCACCACCTGGGTTACTGCAACAAAATCGGCCAGGGCCAGCACATATAAGCCTGCCAGCGAAAACAGGGTAACAAAAAATACAAATATGCTGCGCACCAAGTTTTTGCTGGAAGCCGCGTACAATGCCGAAGCAATGGCTATGAAACTTAAAAAGTAAAAAAGTACACGAACCAGGGTCATGCTTCGCCCTCCTTTTTCTGCATGGCAGCCAGTTTGGCGGCCTGTTTTTCGGCCTGTTGCTGCTCAAACAAAGCGCGCTTTTCAGCAGCAACTTCCGGCGGCATGTCAGAGAACTGATAGGTAAGATCGCTCAGCTGAAACACCGTTTTATCGTACTGATTGGTCATCACGATGCACTCTGTAGGGCATACAATGGTACACAGGCCGCAGTACATACACTTGGCCATATCAATATCAAACTTGGCGGCGTAAAGACGCTTGGTAGTACCATCAGATGTTTGCCCGATGGCTTCCGTAGCCTTGATCGATTCGATGTCGATACAATTAACGGGGCATACCTTGGCGCACAGATCGCATACAATACAGTCGTCCATTTCCACATCCAGCTGATAACGGCCCACTTCGGGCACGGGTAACTGTTGTTTAGGATATTGGATGGTGTTGGTACCCTCCAGCTGTTTAAAGTAATTATCGTCACTTACGGTCGTGATCTTCCTGGCCGCGTTGGATGCAAAAAGATGCTTCACGGTAAGGCTTAAACCTTTCCATGCCGTAGTAAAACCGTTAATTAATCTTTTAAACATCGACCGTTGATTTGTATGATTACGTTGATTCCGCTGATTTTTTTCTGAACCTTGATTTATAGATTCAGGGATTTCCTTGATTTTTATTTTATTCCTTGTCTTAAATTTTATGTTCCGTCCTTGTTCTTTGCTCCAAAAATCCTTTCACCTCTCAAATTACATCAACCAAAGCCGCCACACGCCTGATATCAGCATGCAGGCGAAAGCCAGCGGGGTGAGCACTTTCCAGCACAGGTTCATCAACTGATCGACCCTGAAACGGGGTAATGTCCACCTGATCCACATCTGCACACCCACAAGTGCCAGGGTTTTCAAACTTACCCAAAAAATACCCCAGGCCATACCTGTTGTCCATGTGGCTAAATGTACCGGACCTATATTGGGAAACGGCGTATTCCAGGCCCCTAAGAATAGGATAACCCCGATCATGGATACCAGGAACATCATGGAATATTCGGCTAAAAACACCAATGCAAACCTGATGCCCGTAAATTCTGTATGAAAACCCGCCACCAGTTCTGATTCCGCTTCGGGGATATCAAAAGGTGCCCGGTTACTTTCGGCTAGTGAGGCTATAAAATAGATCACAAACGCGATGATCAGATGCGGAGCCCGGAAGATATTCCAGCTAAACAAACCGCCTATCGCCGACACGTCCCAAAAACCCGCGAACTTTATTTTCTCGTTAGCCAGAATCCCCTGCTGCATGGCTACATCCTGCAAGTTGAGCGTTTGTGCTATCATCACTACTGATATAATGGCAAAACCTGCTGGAATCTCATACGAGATGATCTGCGCGGCAGAGCGCATAGCCCCTAGGATGGAATATTTGTTATTTGATCCCCAACCCGCCATCAGGATGCCCAGCGTTTCCACAGAGATAATGGCAAAAATGTAATATATACCCAGATTTATTTTGGAGGGGATAAGACCCGGGGCCCAGGGCAGGGCGGCAAAGCCCATATAAACGGCAATAAAAATTACTGCCGGCGCCAGCATAAACAACCACTTATCGGCAGCAGCCGGAATGATGAGCTCCTTCTGGATCATTTTTATTATGTCGGCCAGGGTTTGGAGCGAGCCAAATTTACCAGTTTCTGTAGGGCCAAGCCTGTCTTGTATAAATGCCGAAATTTTACGCTCGGCATAAACGCCAAACAGCGCAAAAAAGGCCGAAAAGCTAAATAACCCAATAGCTACAATAAAA
>Ga0207667_10011394_pt1 | contig 10338 bp, 13 predicted proteins | sample KBSCornC52_FD_184301 | JGI IMG/M metagenome (GOLD analysis project Ga0207667, IMG submission 184301) | Corn rhizosphere microbial communities from Kellogg Biological Station, Michigan, USA - KBS Corn C5-2 (SPAdes) (version 2) | ecosystem: Host-associated > Plants > Roots > Rhizosphere > Soil ...
CGCTGGATAACTTTACGCTCAGCAGGTTGCCGGCGCCAGCCTCTGTTGTGAAGAAGAAGGGCTTTATTTTTTCATGCAGATTTTGCGCATGGAAATCTCCGACGACGCCAACCACAGGACCCAATATACCGTCTAAGCCGCTCACCTGCCGACCAACGGCGTCGCCAGGCTTTTTGAAACCCAGCGCTCGTGTTGCCGTTTCGTTGAGAATATAAGCCCGGAACCCTGCTTGCACCGGAACAGTACCAGGGTCACTGCCCTGCCGGGCCGTGTCTGTCAGATAAAAATTACGACCGGCAACAAGCCTCAATCCATACACCGACATATAATTGGTGTCTATCATATCCATGCCGACATCGATCGTCACATCTTTGGGACCTTTGTACTCGAGATTTGTCATACCGTGACCGGCTGCCTCGGGACCCGCCGTGCTGAGACTTACCTGCCGCACACCCGAGAGTCTTTTGATCTCCCCCGCATATATAGTTTTAAGGTTTTCCGGTGCGCCCCAGGGAATATCGATGAGGACGATCGCGTCTTTTTTAAAACCCAGATCGGTATTGAGCATATAATGGATCTGCCGGCCCACCATTATGGTGCCGATGATAAACAGCAGGCTTACGGTGAACTGGAATACGATGAGACCCTTGCGGAGCCAGCTTTTGGAATTGAGCTGCAGTACACCTGATCCACGGAGGCTGATCACCGGTAGGAAGCTGGAAAGGGCCCGCGCAGGATACCAGCCGGCAAGCAGGGAGGTGACCAGTACCGCAGCGCCCATAAAGATCCAGGTATTGCGATCGCCGAGGTTTAGCCGGACCCCTTGCGGAATAAAGCCGTGGAGAGCCGCAATGACCGGACCTGTCAGCAGCAGCGCAAGCATCATCGCGGCCAGGACGAGGATACCCGTTTCGACGAGGAATTGCGAGACCAGGCCGCCACGGCTGCTGCCCAGCACCTTTCGGACCCCGACCTCCTTTGCACGCAGGATCGACTGCGCCGTGGAAAGATTGATAAAGTTGATGGCCGCAATGACCAGGATGAAGGCCGCGATAGCCATCAGCGCGAACAGTGTAGGCTTGTGCGCCCGCCGGCCATAGGTGTCAACCATGTCCGAATTGAAATGAATGTCCGCCAACGGCTGCAGCGAGAAGGCAACTTTGATCTCGTCCGGAAGTCGTCTATGCCGTTGGTAGAAGGCCGGAAATTCCTTTTCTGCCTGCGCAACGGTAGTGCCCGGGGACAGCTTTACGAAGACATTGACATTGTATTGCCACATATTCCAGCCACGAAGGTCCCGCTGGAGAAAGCTGTGCTCGATGGTGTTGTAAGAGATCAGGTCTTTGAAGCGGAAGTCGCTGTTCTGCTTCCAGTCTTTGACGATGCCGGTGACAGTCACCGGGAGCGAATCATAATAAACCAGCGAACGTCCGATCCAGTCGGCGGGCTGCCCGTGCTGAAAATAGTAGCGCGCCTCCGATTCGGTGAGTACGACGGAGAAAGGTTTCTGCAGGGCGCTGGCAGGATTGCCCGCCAGCCACTGGTAATGGAAAAAATCCAGGTACGCCGGATCAGCATAGGTAATGTGATCCCGTTCGCTCTCGCTGATCTTGGGGATCACCCGGTCCGGCTTGCCAGGCTCCCGTACCAGCACACGGGCGTCGTCGGTAAACAGGCCGGTGATGGCGCTGAAGCTGGTGGACTCCCGCCGCAGGTCGGCGGCAAAAGGTGGCCACATTCCCGGACCGCCGTGCTGCATACCGCTGGCTTCGGTGAACTGCGCGATCACGCGATAGATACGATCGGAGTCTTTGTGGAACCTGTCATAGCCAAATTCGAATGTGACATACAGGTAGATCACCAGACAGGACAGGATGCCAAAAGTGAGGCCAAGTACATTGATGGTAGTAATTAGCTTATGAAGGCCGAGACGGCGCAGGGCAAAAAGCAGCTGTTGTTTTATCATGTGCGGGAGGATGTGGTTCTTCCGCGGCCAATAGGAGGCCAGTTTTAAAACAGGCTGATACTCTGCTGATTAATCGCGGCCTGCACCGGCCAGGCTGTCCTTTTTCGATACACCTGTTGTCCGGATCCGTAGAAAACGATTATATTTAGACAAACCATCTGCTATGAAGTTCCTTTCTCTTGCTCCTTTTGTCCCTTCCGGAAATAAATTTGAGGAATCCAAACAGCTTTTTCAGGAACTGGGATTCAGCCTGAACTGGGAACAAAACGGTTTAGCCGGGTTCGGAAAAGATGGGTGTTCTTTCATCTTACAGCGGTTCGAGCTCAGGGAATTTGCAGAGAACTTTATGCTTTCCGTGAGGATCAGTAACGCAAAGGAGTTCTATGATATGGTCATCGAAAAGAAATTAACGGAGCGCTTTGGCATTCGGGTTGGAAATGTCTCGCCGCAGCCTTATGGAAAGGAAGTGAACATTATAGACCTTGCCGGGGTCTGCTGGCACTTCATCGAATAATTCATTCCCCAATAACGGCCATTTCCCCAACTTTTGTTTGCGGTCGTTTCGCAGTGGCTTTCTTTCCAGCAGTCCTTTTTACAGGAGAGGTTATAAAAGTCAGTCCAAGGGACAGTAAAAGCAAGGGAACTGTCATCCAGATCACTTCATGAATGCCGTATCTGGCAATAACAAAACCGCCCAGCAATGTACCGATGGTAATACCCGCGTTAAAAAAAGATGGGAGCAGGCTATTGACAAAATCAAGTGCCGGTTCCCTGATATCGTGCGTAAGATGAAGGTTAGCTACCAGGAAACCACCGGTATGGATGAATCCCCAGATAGAAAGTATGATCACCATCGGCACAAAATAGCCGCCGAACTGGTACGCCAGGATATGCATTACCACTAAAAGGATCAGCGCCAGGCGTACAGTAAGCGTTATATTCTTGCTTAGTGCAATGCCTGTAAGCCAGTTGCCTAAGATCCCCGTGCCGCCGAAGACCAGCAGCATGATGCTTATCTGCGCCCCATTCATATGTGAGATCTTGTCCAGGTATTCGGCCAGGTAACCATAGGTAGCAAACATACCTGCCAGTATAATGGTGGAGGCCAGCAGTTTGACCCATAGATGCGCACTGCGTAGTAGTCTTACCTGGCTGGCCGGGCTTTCCTGCGCTTTGTCAACGGGCATCGACGGGGCAAACATATAGAGGGCTCCGAAGGCCAACAGGTTAATAGCGGCGGATACGATGAATGACATCCTCCAGTTGAACAGATCAGCCATATAGGTTGTCAGAGGCACGCCCAGCACGGTGGCCACGCTTAAGCCAGCCATTACGATAGCGATGGCCTTGGGTGCGTCTTTCGGCCCTGCCTGTTTAGCCGCTGCTGTCATGGCTACCGCCCAAAACACCGGGTGTAGAAATGCAGGCAGGATCCGGGCTATCATTAACATTGTAAAGTTGGAAGCAATGGCGGACAATAAATTGGAAAGAACAAAAATGCCCAATACCAGACACATAACAAATTTGCGGTTCAGTCGGGCAGTGAGCATATTGGTAAAAGGTCCCGCCAGGGCTACCGTCAAAGCAAACGCGCTGAGCAGCCAGCCGGCGGTGTCGATAGAGATATGGAATTCTTTTGCCAGATCAGGCAGGATCCCAATAACCCCAAATTCGGTAGTGATAATGCCGAAGGCGCCAAGCGCCATTATATAGATAGATCTTTTCACAGATTAAAATATTTAAATGTTTCGATATAATAAAGGCGGCAATAACTGAGCTTTAGCTCTTTCGTTATTCATTAACCTTTTAAGTCGTTTAATGATAAAATGTATTCGTCAAGGACCTTCTCATTCAGGACGTACTTGAGATTACGTCCCTCTTTCTCCGGCAGCAGCAGCTCCGCGTCCACCAGCTGCTTTAAATGGTGTGAAATAGAAGGCTGTGTAAGATCAAGAATATCATGCACTTCAGCGCAATACAAACAGTTGTCTCTTTTTTTGAACTGCTGTAAAATAGTGATCCTGCTGGCGTCGCTCAACGCCCTGGAGATCTTCTCTATTTTCTTATTATCCATCATTCCACAACAAAGGTATAGAAAATATCAATACATCGAAATGTTTCTATGTATTTTTTGTGGCCCTCTCCCCGGCATACCTTTTGTCTTTTTGCCCAAAACCAACTCCACATGAACACAAGCTTTCTCGGTCAATGGAAAAACCAATATGGCTCCCAACTCAACATAGACCATGTTGAACACGGCCAGATCACCGGCAGCTCGCTTCCGCTGTCGACAAAAGTATACCCGCCAGCCCGGCTTTCGGACTATGCACGGGTAACCTCATCGTCATCAATGTCGCCAGCAGTAAAGAAGGAGAGAAGATCGCGTCCTTCACCGGCGTCCTCCAGGGCGATCGCATTGAAACCCTTTGGCATGTCGCCGTTGGCGGAAAAGGTATTTGGGAAACAATGCTCACCGGAGCCGATACATTTTATTTTTACCACGGCTGCGCCGCAATCTATTCGCAATCGCCCCCTCTCTTTGTCGCTATCCCCCCTTCATCGCCGTGTGGAGATGACTTACTTTTGAAAAAACAAATCGCTTATTTATGCGCAAATTGATAATGAAAATGTCCATCTCCGTCGATGGTTTTGTTGGTGACCCGGATGGCAAAAATGACTGGATCTTCCGAAGCTCGGACCCGGAGTCGAAAGCCTGGATCGCTGAATCGATCCGGGACGCAGGTCTGATCATAATGGGCAGACGGTCGTATGAGGCGTGGGTTCCCTACTGGCCCACCGCAACAGGACCTTTTGCCGCACCGATGAACGAGATCCCCAAAGCTGTATTCACCCAAAAAGGATTTAAAAAGGCATCGCCCGGCGCCTCTCCCTCGCCCGCAGCGGCCTCCTGGGCCGAAGCACGGGTCTTCCACGGCGATCTTGCCGAAGGGGTCAGACGGCTGAAACAAGAGCATGGGCAGCCGATTATCACATTTGGTGGCGCCGGATTTATGCGCAGCCTGATAAAGACTGGTCTCATCGATGAATACATCCTGCCGATCCATCCCGTAATGTTGGGCGCCGGGCTACCGGTCTTCAACGATCTTGCAAAGCCGCTGGACCTGAAGCTGGTGGATGTAAAGGCTTTTCCCGGAGGGATTGTTGTCCATACCTATCACCCGGCATAGACGTGGGGGCGTCCGGGTTTATACGGCAGGCGCGGCTACTTTCCCTTCTGCGACACGCCGAGCCACAAAAATATCCACCCGGCTATAAAGAACAGTCCTCCCACCGGTGTGATCACCCCCACCAGCTTGCCATGGGCCGTCTCCGCAATCTTCAGCGCCGTCAGCAAATAAAGGGACCCGGAAAAAAGAATGATCCCTGTGATAAAGCAGTTCCCTGCCCAGATCATCCACCGGTTGTTAAATCGCTCCGACAGCAACGCCACGATGAACAACGCAAATACATGATAGAACTGATACCGCACCCCCGTCTGAAAAACCTCGAGTGTATTCACGTCGGTCGTCATGTTCTTCAACGAGTGCGCGGCAAACGCCCCGAGAATGACGGACAATGCCCCCAGCAGGGCGGCGATGGAAAGAAAGCTCTTATTCATTTTGCAACAATACTCTGATTAATTCATCTAAAGTTATCGACTCCTCATTCACCATTATATCTGCCTGTTCATAATACATCTTTCGCTCGCTCAGCTTGCGGATGATAAATCTCTTCAGCTCCTCGTCATCCACCTCCCGTATCAGAGGACGGCTCATCCGCTCCTTTAGCAGCCGCTCCTTCAGCACATCCACCGACGTATTCAGCCATACCACCTTCCCGCTCTTCTTCATAAACTCGATATTGTTGAAGAAGCAGGGCGTCCCTCCTCCACAGGAAAGGATAAAGTTTTCCTCCTTTCCCACCAGATCCTCCAGCATCTCCATCTCCTTGTACCTGAAATATTCCTCTCCCTCCGCGGCAAATATGTCCGACACGGACCGCTGTTCTCTTTCCACGATCAGCGAATCGAGATCCCGAAAAGGCAGCTGCAGCTTGGAAGACAACAGCTTTCCCCAGTGCGTCTTGCCCGATCCCATAAAACCTATCAAAAATATTTTCATCTTGCTATGCTATATGCTAAACTATCTCCCCCTATGATCGCCAGCACCGTAATCAGCAGCAACACTATCGTTCCTACCCCATATTTCTTGCTGAACCATTCCACACGGGTTTCGGGAGACACCATCAATGGACCCAACAAAGCCATTACCCCCAGCCACAAGATCCATCCCAGCCCCAGCGTGATCCCTTTTCCGTTCTCATCCGTAGAAAGGTTGTAGGAGAAATAAAAGAATAGTGTGCACAAAATTACGCTGATCCCCGACAACAATAAAAGGCTGCGATGGAACTTCATAGACAAAGTTTATGATCATTTACTTAAATGCATTCAGCCCCGTCACATCCATTCCCGTGATCAGCAAATGTACGTCATGCGTCCCTTCATACGTGATAACACTCTCTATATTCATCATATGACGCATGATGGAATATTCACCCGTGATCCCCATACCTCCCAGCATCTGCCGGGCATCCCGGGCGATCTGCGCCGCAATCTCACACCCATTCCGCTTGGCCATCGATACCTGCGCCGGCGTGGCCCTCTTCTCATTCATCAATACCCCCAGCCGCCAGTTCAATAGCTGCGCCTTCGTGATCTCCGTGATCATTTCCGCCAGCTTCTTCTGCTGCAGCTGAAATCCGCCAATGGGCCGGTCGAACTGCACCCGCTCCTTGCTATATCGCAAGGCCGTATCGTAACAATCCATTGCGGCCCCCACCACCCCCCAGGCAATCCCATAACGCGCCTTTGTCAGACAGCTCAACGGCCCCTTCAGCCCCTTTACATTCGGCAATATGTTCGATTTCGGCACCTTCACGTGATCAAAGACCAGCTCCCCCGTCGCCGAAGCCCGCAGACTCCATTTCCCATGCGTCGTAGGTGTGGTGAACCCCTCCATCCCTCTTTCCAGGATCAGCCCCCGGATATCTCCCTGCTCATCCTTGGCCCAGACGACCGCCACCTGCGAGAAGGGCGCATTGCTGATCCACATCTTGCTCCCATTCAGGACCACATGATCCCCCGCTTCCTTAAAATTGCTCAGCATGCTGCTGGGATCACTGCCGTGATCCGGCTCCGTCAGCCCAAAACAACCCAGCCACTCCCCGCTGGCCAGCTTCGGCAGGTACTTTCTCCGCTGCTCCTCGCTGCCATATTCGTATATAGGGAACATCACCAGCGACCCCTGCACCGAAGCCGTCGACCGCACCCCGCTGTCCCCCCGCTCCAATTCCTGCATCATCAGCCCATAGCTGATATAGTCCAGGCCTCCACCCCCATATTCCACCGGAACGGTGGGACCGAAACAACCCAGCTCACCTAATTGAGACACAATCTGTTGTGGAAACTCGGCCTTTTGGGCGCAATCCTCGATAATGGGAGAAATGGACTTTTTTACATAGGCCCGCACAGATTCGCGTATCAGTTTCTGCTCTTCTGTCAGCAGATCGTCCACCTGGTAATAGTCCGGACTCTGGAATACATCCGTTTTTGCAGCCATGGGATTTGTCGGTTTATCCCTCTAAAGTAAGAAAAAGCCTGATTATGAACCCCTTCCCCGCCGGCCGGAAAGAAATATTCCCAAAATATTTCATAATTATGCAACATGAGATGAAACCCAGTGTACTTAATGCAGGAGCTGTGAAAGCAGATCCACGCACATAAAATGAACGCAAAATCTGCAGGATTGGAACTAACGGAGCCGATACTACATGATGAGCTGGTGGAAAGGTGCAAACGCGGAGATTCCCGCGGCTTCGCCGAGCTGTATAACAAATACTGCAAGGCCATGTACAATACCAGCCTTCGTATCGTAAACCACACCGGTGACGCCGAGGACGTCCTGCAGGAAGCGTTTACAGATGCGTTCAGATCTTTGGAAGATTTTCATTATAAATCGACTTTCGGAGCCTGGCTGAAAAAGATCGTCATCAACAAGTCGATCAACCAGCTGCGGAAGAGGAAAATGGACCTCATCGATATTGACAAGACCAATATCGGCCACCTGCCGGAGGAAGACGCCGTGGACGAGAAAGAGATGGAGCTAAAGGTGGAGGATATAAAAAAGGCCGTGAAACAGCTACCCAATGGCTACCGCACAGTGCTCACCCTCTACCTGTTCGAAGGCTATGACCAGGAGGAGATCGCGGAGATACTGGGAGTAACCCACGCCACCGTCAGGACCCAATACATGAGAGCCAAACAAAAGTTATTATTATTTATAAAACAAGGAGAATTATCATGAAGCAGCGGTTAGAACAGTTCGTCCACGATCACCGTGAGGACTTCGATACCGAAGAGCCCGCCAGAAAGGTCTGGGATAAGATCCGGCTGGAGATGGAACCTCCTAAAGAAAAAAAGACCATCGTCCTCCGCCTGACCAGGACCTCCCTTAGCGTGGCAGCAGCCATCCTGCTCGTCATTGCCGTAGGCTTCTGGTATCTTGGCGCCCGTCATACTTCCGGTACTGGTAATCAGGACCCGCAGGTGGCAACGGTCGACCCAGCTGTCAAACCATCCGGCAACGAAGGCGCTGCCGCCGCGCACCCGCCTGTGGATACGACCCAAAAGTCCGCCTCGCCCACACAGGAGCCTGACAAGGAACAGCTGGCAACTGCCCCTTCAAAAGAGGAAAAGGACAACGGCGCCCAGGACGAAGAATCCATCATCCACGAGGAAATGAAACACTATGCCCGGCTGGTAGAGCTCAAGCACGAAGAGCTTAAATCCATCGAAAAAGACGAACCACTGCTCTACAAACAGTTCGCCTCCGATGCATACAAGCTGGACAGCGTTTACCACAACCTCCAAAAGGAACTACCAAATCATCCGAATAAAGAACAGTTATTGGAAGCGATGCTTCAGAACCTTCAGCTGCAGATGGGGCTACTGAATCATCAATTAGACATCATTAAACAAATCAATCATTCTAAACAAAAAGCATATGAAAAAGCATATAAAACTATTTAGTTCTATATCCCTTTTTCTTGTCTTATCTCTACCGGTAATAAGCAAAGCCGCAGGCATTGACGAAGAAGTAAGGAAAAAAAGGACCATCAGCAAATCCTACAATGTAGGGGCCGACGACAAGCTCGAAATCGAGAACCAGTTCGGCAACGTCCAGGTAGACACCTGGGATAAAAGTCAGATCACTGTTGACATCACCATCGGCGTACGCGCCTCTTCGGAAGAAAGGGCAAAGGAGGTCATGGACGAGATTGACGTGAAGGAAGTGCAGAGTGGCCATATCATCAACTTCAAGACCAAGGTCGGCGAGATACACAACAATGACAAGAAAGAGCACCGTGGTTCGGGTGACGACGACAGATCCTTCTACATCGATTATGTCGTGCACATGCCCTCCGGTAACAGACTCAACGTAGAGAACAGCTTCGGCAGGATAGAAATTGGGGATTTCAAAGGTCTCGTGGCGCTGACAAGCAAGTTCGGCAGCCTCAAGACCGGTCGCCTCGACAACGTCGATAACATCGACGTGGAGTTTGGGAAAGCTTATATCTCCGAGGTCACCAACGGAAAGGTAGTATTCAAGTTCAACAAGGAATCCATGATCGGGAAGGTCAACGGCAAGGTAAAGATCAGCAGCGAGTTTTCTCACAACGTACGGTTCAATGTGGCCGAAGACATACAGGACCTCGCCGTATACGAATCCTATTCCGATATGAAGATGGTCCTCCCCAGGAGTCTCTCCGCCCACTTCGACGTACATACCAGCTTCGGCAGTTTCCACAACGATAGTGAGTTTAATATAAAGGAGAAGAGAGAGGGTGACAACGACACCGGTCCTCATTTCGATAAGGACTACACCGGCCAGGCAGGCGATGGCAGGGCCAGCATCAAGATCAAGAGCAGCTTTGGCAATGTCCGCCTCACCTATTCCGGCGCACCCGACACACCCATGCCTCCCCGCACCAGGGAGAAAAAGGACAAAGACAGCTCGGACCAGGACTCCACCGACGAGAAAACCACATAAGGTAGCTATCTTGCATGAAAACCAATCCATGCAGGATATATTCGATACCACGCTGGAATACGCGCAGCAGCAGGACCGGGAGGATGAGCTGAAAAGCTTTCGCTCCCGGTTTTATTTTCCCCTCGCCCCCGGCGCGTCGGGCAGCACCGCCCCCGTTTCGTCCGGCCCCTCAGCCTCCGGTTCACCCTCCTTCGGCCCGGCCTCAGCATCAAACCCAGCCACAGCCTCCGGCCCGGTCAAAGCCTCCCGGCACGAAGCCATCTA
>Ga0207667_10011395_pt1 | contig 10337 bp, 8 predicted proteins | sample KBSCornC52_FD_184301 | JGI IMG/M metagenome (GOLD analysis project Ga0207667, IMG submission 184301) | Corn rhizosphere microbial communities from Kellogg Biological Station, Michigan, USA - KBS Corn C5-2 (SPAdes) (version 2) | ecosystem: Host-associated > Plants > Roots > Rhizosphere > Soil ...
GATGCCACAATCAAAATGGCACTGTGCCACATTCAAAAGTTGCGGGCCACGCCTTCGTAGTCCGCAACGCGCAACAAGCCATAACCTCTCTGTAGTCCGTAATCCTCATTTCATTTTCAAATCTGCCACTTTCCTTTGCTCAGACGAGCGGGCACAGCAGTTAGATCAGGGCAGGAGCGGCGGCAGTCAGGGTCTCCCTGACTTGAAAATCCCTGAGAGCTTCCTCGCCTGCGCGTTGGCACACGCCGCCTGCCGCGCCGACCACAGCGTGCGTTGTACCGCATCCCGCGCTTCGCCGACGAGCTGGCCCGCTTCCGCGCGATCAACAACTGTTTCGGCTTCCTCAAGCTGGTCGCCAAGGCCGACCTCCTGGTGCTTGATGACTTCGGCCTCGCGCCCATGACCGACGGGGTGCCAATCCGTTCTGATGTCTCTTCGGCTTCGGACAAGCAGCATTTACCGGGTATGCTTGGCTTCGGCGCCCAAACGGAGAGCCACGCCGAGGATTCAGGGGGATGGCGGACGCACCCGAACGACAAGCCCGTGTAAGGATTGACGCCCAGCTCGCCGCGTGCGGCTGGGTGGTGCAGAACTATGCGGACATGGATTTCGGCGCCGGCCGCGGCATCGCGCTGCGCGAGGTGCCGTTGAAGACCGGCCCGTGCGATTACCTGCTGCTGGCGGATCGCAAGGCAGTCGGCATCGTCGAGGCCAAGAAGGAAGGCACCACGCTGTCCGGCGTCGCCGAGCAGGCCGCGAACTATGCCGCCAGCCTGCCCGTGTTTCTCGCGGCGGGCGTCAATGGAGGCAAGCTGCCATTCCTGTACGAATCCACCGGCGTCGAAACCCTGTTCCGCGACCAGCGCGATCCCGATCCGCGCTCGCGCCGCGTGTTCGCGTTCCATCGTCCCGAAACCCTGGCCGAATGGAGCGCCGAGCCGGATACCCTGCGCGCGCGTCTTAAAGCCATGCCGGTCGAGCATCCACTCGTCACCACCGGCATGCGCGAATGCCAGGTCGAAGCCATCACCGGCCTGGAACACTCGCTGGCGGAAAACCGTCCGCGCGCATTGATCCACATGGCCACCGGTGCCGGCAAGACCTACACCGCCTGCGCATTCGCATACCGGCTGATCAAGTACGCCAAGGCGCGACGTGTCCTGTTCCTAGTGGATCGCTCCAACCTCGGCGACCAGACGCGCACCGAGTTCGACAACTTCCGCACCCCGGACACCCAGCGCAAGTTCACCGAGCTGTACAACGTGCAGCACCTGCATTCCTCGCACATCGACCCGGTGTGCAAGGTCACCATCTGTACCATCCAGCGGCTGTATTCCATCCTGCGCGGCGAGGAGCTGGACGAAGACGTGGACGAGATGTCTGGCGCCGAATTCGCCGCGGCGCTGGGCGGCACGCGTACGCGCGACGTCGCCTACAACCCGCAGGTGCCGATCGAGGAATTCGACTTCATCGTCACCGACGAATGCCACCGCTCCATCTACAACCTGTGGCGGCAGGTGCTGGAATACTTCGACGCCTTCCTGATCGGCCTCACCGCCACGCCGTCCGCGCAGACCATCGCTTACTTCCACCAGAACCGCGTGGCCGAATACAACCACGAGCGCGCGGTGGCCGACGGCGTCAACGTCGGCTACGACGTGTACCGCATCAAGACCCGCGTGGGCGAGCAGGGCGGCAAGATCGAGAAGGGCCTGCTGATAGACCGTCGCAGCAAGGCCACGCGCGCCGCGCGCCAGGCGCTGCTGGACGACGATCTCGACTACACGCCCGCCGACCTAGACCGCTCGGTAGTGGTGCCCGACCAGATCCGCACGGTGCTGCGCGCCTACAAGGATGCGGTGTTCACCGAACTGTTCCCCGGCCGCACGCTGCTGCCCAAGATGCTGATCTTCGCCAAGGACGATTCGCACGCCGAGGACGTCGTGCACATCTGTCGCGAGGTTTTCGGCAAGGGCGACGACTTCTGCAAGAAGATCACCTACCAGGCGCGGCACCCGGTCACCGGCAAGCCGGCCAACACGCGCGATCTCATCAAGGAGTTCTGTCTGTCGCCCACGCTGCGCATCGCAGTCACCGTGGACATGATCGCCACCGGCACCGACGTGCGCCCGCTGGAAGTGCTGATCTTCCTGCGCGACGTGCGCAGCCGTGTGTATTTCGAACAGATGAAGGGTCGCGGTACGCGCGTGCTCACGCCCACCGAGCTGCAATCGGCGTCCGGCGCGGACGCGCGCGCCAAGACCCACTTCGTGATCGTGGACGCGGTCGGCGTGTGCGAGAGCGACAAGACCGAATCGCGCCCGCTAGATCGCCAGCCCACGGTGCCGCTGAAGACGCTCTTGCAGCGCGTGCAGTTTCCCGGCGGCCGCGACGAGGACACGCTCACCACGCTGGCCGCGCGGCTGTCGCGGCTCGATCGCGAACTGGACGACGACCAGCGCCAGCAGGTTGCCGCGGCGTCCGGTGGGCAAACCCTCGCCACGCTGGCCGGCGAGTTGCTGCGCGCCCATGATCCCGATGCCATCGCCGAACGCGCCACCGGCCGGCCCGGCACCGATGGCGAATCGGTGCCGCGGCAACAATTCGATGCCGCGAAAGCGCAACTGATCGAAGCCGCCTGCGCGCCGTTCGACAAGCCCGCGCTGCGGCAGACGCTGGAAATGCTGAAGCGCGAAACAGAGCAGGCGCTGGACATCTACACGCCCGATGAAGTGCTGAGCGCCGATTTCGACAAGACGGCGAAAGAGAAAGCCGCCGGCCTGGTGCAGCAGTTCCGCGATTACCTCGACCAGCACAAGGCGGAAATCGACGCGCTGCAGGTACTCTACAGCGTGCCGTACAAGCAGCGGCTCACCGAAGCCATGCTCAAGGAACTGGAAACGAAATTGAAAGCGCAGCACGCCGCATGGACCGAAGACCGCCTGTGGGACGCCTTCGCCGTCACCACGCCCGACAAGGTGAAAGGCCGCACCCAGGCAAAGCGCTTCGCCGACCTGATCCCGCTGGTGCGCTTCGCTCTGCAACAGCAGCCCGTGCTGGCGCCGTTCGCCGATTCCGTGGCCGAACGCTTCGATCGCTGGCTGAAAGTGAAAGCCGATGCCGGCATCGCGTTCACGCCGGAACAGATCACGTGGCTGGAAGCCATCCGCGACCACATCGCCACCAGCCTCAGCATCGAGCCGGAAGACTTCGACTACGCGCCCTTCAGCCAGCGTGGCGGCCTGGGTAAGGTGCACCAGTTGTTCGGTGAGCAGTTGCCGGGGCTGCTGGATGAGCTCAATGAGGCACTCGCCGCATGAGTGCTTCCATGGACAAACTTGCACAAGTTACGCTGACGGAACTGGTAGTGAATCCAAAGAACGATATCGTTGATGGGCCGTTTGGATCGCGGCTGAAGGCCAGCGAATACGTCGACGCAGGTATCCCCATCGTGCGATTGCAAAACATCGACCGCAATCAATTCATCGACAAGAACATCAAGTTCGTGACGAAGGCGAAGGCCAAGGAGATTGCCAGACACCACTTCGTATCCGGCGATATTTTGATTTCGAAGTTGGGCGACCCGCTCGGCGAAGCGTGCATAGCGCCCCAGCAAATTCCCTACGGCATCCTGGTTGCAGATGTTGTTCGTGTCCGCCCAGACAAGAGAAAGGTCGACACGAGCTTCCTTGCTTATGCTCTAAATTCCGCTCCTGTTGTTCAACAGTTCAAGGCTGAGACCAAAGGCACCACTCGACCAAGAGTCAATCTAAAAAAGATTCGTGATCTTCGAGTTCCAATCGTCGAATCTATCACGCAACAAAGGCAAATCGTCGCCGAAATCGAAAAACAATTCACCCGCCTCGACGCCGGCGTTGCCGCGCTGCGCCGCGTGCAAGCCAACCTCAAGCGCTACCGCGCCGCCGTCCTCAAGGCCGCCTGCGAAGGTCGCCTCGTCCCCACGGAAGCCGAACTCGCCAAGGCCGAACGCCGCACCTACGAAACCGGCGAACAACTCCTCGCCCGCATCCTCGCCGACCGCCGCAAGAACGGGAAGGGTCATGGCAAATACAAGGAACCTGTCGCTCTCGACACCGCCAATCTCCCGCCGCTTCCCGAAGGTTGGGCGTGGTCGACCATGGCTCAACTATCCTTTCTGGACGTAGGCTTTGCCTTCAAGAGTGCCGAGTTTTCCGACTTAGGATTGCGCCTGCTGAGAGGTGAAAACATTGAGCCCGGCAGAGCCAGATGGTTGGATACGCGCTATTGGCCAACGAAAAAACTGGATGACTTTCGTCACCTTCTTCTTAACGAAGGCGAAATTGTTCTGGCGATGGATCGGCCGCTTATCGCAGCCGGTCTAAAGATTGCCCGTATACGTGCGCAAGACTTGCCGTGCTTACTGGTGCAGCGAGTTGCAAGGTTCCGCCCTTTGCTTGAACAAATGACGCCATTCTTGTTTATGGCAATGAACACGGTTGGTTTCGTAAGGCATCTTTTAGGCGGCCAAACGGGAACGCAACTCCCACATATCAGTGGTGAAGGGATACAGAGCTTTCCGGTCGCGCTTCCACCACCTGACGAGCAGACTCGCATCGTCAATGAGGTCGATCGTCGCCTGAGCGTGATCGAGGAACTGGAAGCCGCCGTCTCGGACAACCTCCGACGCGCCGGGCGTTTGCGTGGTTCGATCCTCCACCGCGCGTTCTCAAACTAGAACTGGATTGACACATGAACGATTTAACTACCGCTGGCGTCATATCTGCAGAGCAAAGCGGTGCGACGAGTCAGACCACCTTTGAGACAGTTACGTGTCAGATTGGAGGAAGTCTGACGATAACCGTTGAAGGAGGGAAGCCACTATTCATCCTCGGACGCAATGGAACAGGGAAGTCTGCTTTGGTGCAGCATTTGGTGGGCGTGCTGGGTACCAAGGTTGTGTACGTGCCGGGGTCTCGTCCAAGCTATTTTGACCATGAAGCTCTCAACATGACGCCGGCGAGCAGGAAGCAATATGCGGTGAACTCGGTGGGCTGGGATCGATCACAAGATAGCCGATGGCACCCGATCTCAGGAACGCAACGAAACGAAAAAGCAATCCATGATCTGCAAGTTCGTGAAGCGCAATACAAGATAAACGCTGCCAACGCCATACAGCGTGAGGGTACGGACTCTCCAGCGATCGCGTTGCTACAGGCGGCAAACTCTCCGCTCGACCAAGTGAATCTGCTTCTTGGGCAAGCGGGTCTGCCGGTCACGTTAGTGTTTGATGAGGACATTAAAGCAAGTCGAGAAGGCAGCACTTACAGCTTAGCTCGTATGTCAGACGGTGAGCGGACTGCCGTGATTCTCGCGGCTGAAGTTGTATCCGCATCTAGTCAAACAATTTTCCTCATAGATGAACCCGAGCTTCATTTGCACCGCGCAATCGTCATTCCGCTACTTGCTGCCCTAATCAATAAACGTCGCGACTGCGGTTTTGTTGTAAGCACGCACGAACTGGAACTCCCGCGAGCGATGCACAAGGGAACGCTCTTGCTTGTGAGAAATGTTACCTGGGTGAATCAGAACGCCAGTTCGTGGGATACCGACACGCTGTCGAGCGTGGAGAGCATTCCAGAGTCGCTCTACGTCGATATTCTTGGGTCGCGGAGCAGGATGCTTTTCGTTGAGGGATCAAATGAAAGCTTGGATACGCCACTCTATTCGCTATTGTTCCCGGACATATCCATCGCGCATCGCGGCGGATGCCGGCAAGTTAGGGAGGCGGTTGTCGGTGTGCGATCCATCAATGAAATGCACCGAGTGCAGGTATTTGGACTTGTCGACAACGACGGGATGGATAGCGCGCAAATCATAGACCTTGAATCCAAGGGCATATATCCGTTGTCCGTTTTTTCCGTGGAAAGCATCTATTACTCGTATGAGGTCTTATCCGCGGTGGCGGTTACGCAGTCGAAAATTTTGGGCGGAAGGCCGGGAGATTACCTCAACGCCGCGACGATGGATGCGCTTAGATGCTTGGAGAATAGTGGAATAGTTGAGCACTTGGCCTCAAGGCGCGCGGAGCGTCTGGTGCACGACATGGCGTTAGCCGAGCTGCCGGAACGACGTGATCTGGCGAAGTCGGGCAGTGGAGAGATTGTCATCAAAATCCCATCACCCTACGCCGCAGAATTCGGACGCCTGCGTCACCTGATCTCGTCCAAGTCGCTGCAGCAGATCATTGAGAGGTATCCGGTTCGTGAGTCAGGTGTCCTCCATGCGTTGGCACATGGTCTGCGTTTCCAATCACGAGCGGATTACGAAGCCGCTGCTTTGAATTGCATTGCCACCAGCGAAGATTTAAGGAAAAAAGTAAGGTCGAAGCTGGGTAATCTTGCGATGCGACTGACGGGATGACGAATTTCATTTTCTCTCGCAGAGACATGCAAGAATGTATTGATCACTTGGCCAGAGTCATTGACACTGACCAGTTAACGTTGATCGTAGGCAAGCTGAACAAACGTGGCGGTCAAAGGCTCCCGACGATGTGGGAGCTGGTGATACTAGATGCGCTCTCGCATGTAGGAAAGCTGCGCCACGAGGTTCCTTTGGCGGATGGGAGTCGCCCTGACTTCGAACTTACGGCCCCGGTCGAAGGCGCCGATCTTTTGGTCGTAGGAGACATTGCCGCCGTATCCGATTCGGGCCTCGACGAGCGGAACCCTGTCGATGAATTTGGCAGGGAGCTGAATAGGCTAGTCGGCAAGGCGGGATTAAATCCCTGCAAATTCAGTTACCGCGTCCACGGGGATCGAGTTGGCCGTTTCGGCGATGGTCGGATGCAGCTTTATTTGCCGAAGCGGGGAGAGTTGCCCGCGGTGATGAAAAGAGCAATCGCGCCTTGGCTTACCAAAATCGTGTCATCACCGAACCAAACGGATCACTTTGCCTACGTACATGATGATGTGCGTTTTTCGCTTGCATACGATCCAGCCCAGCTTTATCCGTCGGGTAGTTATCTCAGCTACGACGTTGCGGCTTCAAGAGAGAAGAATCCTCTGTTCAACGCATTGAGGGGGAAGATCGGGCAACTGCGATCCGCTCCGGACGAGGCTTTGCGCTTGATTGTCGCGTGTGACGGGGATTGTGCCTTGCTGCGTCACCGCTCATACATGAGTGGGCAAGGAACATTCAGCGCCCGCGAGGTAGCAGAAGATTTTTTGAGGAAGAACAGCAGCATCGATGCGGTTTTGCTGGCCTCCATCGATGAGCATCGCGAGTTCTTTCAGTCACGTACTACATTTAAGATGCGCTACGAGCTTATGGTTGCACCTAAACGTTTCCGGTCAGCAAGGATGGATGATGCAACCATTTCTAGGCTCGAGGAACTGCTCCGGAAGGCTGTCGCGCACGTGCCGCGGCCTATTCAATCGGCATACAACGCCGTTTTGCGCTGCCGTGAGCCGGGCTTTGGTCATGGGATGTTCGGAGCCTACAAGATGAAAGATAACAGTGTGCGTCTGTCTTCGCGCGCGATACAGCGCCTCCTCGCTGGGGAGACCACGCTCGAAAATTTCAGCGTGATGCACGGGTGGGATCGCAAGACGGGACCAAGTAATCCTTTTAGTCGGGCAATTCGGGAGGGTCGGATGATCTCTGCCACTAAGATCGAACCTGGTGGCGACAATGACGATGATTGGTTTGTCTTCACCTTCGGAAGGCCTGACCCAGCCATTTCCCGATTCGTTGTTCCAGAAGTGGGAAGTGGCGAGGGCTGGAACCTTCTTGAGAGGTTCTGGAGATTTTTGCGTTCGTAGCATTTGGAATAGCGGACGCGGTCAAGGGCAGCTTCACGCTGGAGCAACAGTGGGAGAATTTAGGTGTGAATAGTGCGACGCTTGTTCAAAAGCTCTGGAACTACTGCAACATCCTGCGCGACGATGGGCTGTCATACGGCGACTACGTCGAGCAGTTGACGTTCCTGCTGTTCCTGAAGATGGCGGACGAGCAGTCGCAGCCGCCGTTCGACAAGCCGTCGCCGGTGCCGAAGGAGTTCGCATGGCCGACACTGCTGAAGCTCGACGGCGAACCGTTGGAAGCGCATTACCGCAAACTCTTGCAGGAACTCGGGTCGCGCGGTGGCATGCTGGGCACGATTTTCCGCAAGGCGGAGAACAAGATCCATGACCCGGCCAAGCTGGGCTGTCTGATCGGGCGGCTGGTATTCACGCGACGTCGCGCCGGTCCCGGCGATGAAGGGCTTCTTGTCGGCTTTGTCCACTCTTGACATTTGTCCAATGGTATTGGACAATCCGAAACCATGGACAAGCAACGAGCCACCCGCAAAGGTGATCTGCTTGAAGCCGCGCTGCAGGCCATCCGCGCGCATGGGGTGGATTGCGAGCGGATCGAGTGGGAGCCGGCCGTGCACGACGGCGATCACGGCGATGCGCGGGTGCGCCTGCGCCACGGTGGAAAGGCGGTTATCTATCACGTCGAGGTCAAGCGCACCTTGCTGCCGGCGGTATTGGGCGTCGCGCTGGCGCAGTTGAAACGTCTTCCTGCGCCGGCGTTGCTGGTGACCGACTACGTGAATCCGCGGATGGCGGAGCGGTTGCGCGAACAAGGCGTGCAATTCATTGATAAGGCCGGCAACGCCTGGCTCGACGCGCCACCCCTGCTGGTGTGGGTGAAAGGGCAGCGGCCGCCGGACACGCCGAAGGCGGGCGACGCGCTTGGGCGCGCGTTCCAACCCACCGGCTTGCGGGTGCTGTTCGCCCTGTTGTGCAAACCGGAAATCGTCGATCGGCCCTATCGGGATATCGCGAAGCTGGCGGACGTCGCCCACGGCACGGTCGGTTGGGTGATGCCGGAATTGCCGAGGCTCGGTTACGTTGGCACGTTGAAGGGTCGGCGACGGCTGCTGAACGGGCCTAGGCTGCTGCAGCAATGGGTGGAGGCCTACGCCCGCACGCTGCGACCGAAGCTGGTGTTGGAGCGATGGCAGGCGGACAACCTCGACTGGACGGGCAAGGTTGATCCGACGCGGTACGGGCTGTTGCTTGGCGGCGAACCCGCCGCGCGGCGTTTGACCCGCCATCTGCGACCGGGCACCGCCACGTTTTACGGCGCCAAGGCCAATCGCCAGTTGTTGATCGACCAGCGCCTGCGCCCCGACCCGGCCGGCAACGTCGAAATCCTGCGGCAATTCTGGACGTTCGACGGCGAGACTGCGGGGCAGGTCCCGGACCTATTGGTATACGCCGATCTGTTGGCCATCGGCGATGCCCGCTGCTTGGAAACAGCGAAGGAGATGCATGACGGCATCGTCGCTCGATTTGAGTAGCCGGCGCGAATTGGGGCTGCTCGCCGACCTGGTACAGGCGATTTGTCGCGCAAAGCCGGACGTGCGATTCCTGTTGGTGGGTGCGATGGCGCGCGACCTCCTGCTGTCTTTCGCGCACGGCATCGAATCGCGCCGTGCCACGGAAGATCTCGACTTCGGGTTTGCAGTGGATGACTGGCGCACCTTTGCTGAGTTGCGGGCCGCGCTGCTCGGAAGCGGCTTCGCCGAAGTGGCTGGCGTGGCGCACCGGTTGAGCTACGACGGATACCGGGTGGACCTGATCCCGTTTGGCGGTGTCGAGCATGTGGACGGCACGATCGACTGGCCGCCACCCCAGGACACCCGGATGGTGGTGCTTGGTTTCCGTGAGGCCATGGCGGCGGCAGTGGCAGTCAAACTTCCGGGCGGAATGGAAGTGGCCGTCGCATCGTTGCCTGCGCTGGCCTTGCTCAAGTTGTTTGCGTGGGCGGACCGGCGCTACACGCAGCCGGGGAAGGATGCCGGAGACCTCTGGTTGCTGCTGCGCAATTACCTCGACGCCGGTAATCGCGAGCGGCTTTATGACGAGGCCAGTCACTTGTTCGAAGCTGCCGATTACGATGACGAACTGGCCGGTGCGTGGCTGCTGGGATCGGATGCGCGCCAATTGCTGGCGCCGCGCCCTGGCGCCCCAACCACGACGCTTGTACGAGCGTCAGCCTTGCTTGCAGGCAACGATCCGGAAGGGCCGGTGCAACTCGCAGCCGACATGGATACGCTCGACTTGCAGCATGCGGTCGATATGCTTGGCGCTTTCCGCTCTGGCCTGGATGGTGCCCGGAGCGCCACCGGTGCGTAGCCGTCAGATGGCGCTGAGGCACTTCGTAATGGAGGATCGGGATTGAATAGCGCCACTTTGGTCCAGAAGCTCTGGAATTACTGCAACATCCTGCGCGACGACGGGTTGTCGTACGGCGACTACGTCGAACAGTTGACCTTCCTGCTGTTCCTGAAGATGGCGGACGAG
>Ga0207667_10011397_pt1 | contig 10335 bp, 10 predicted proteins | sample KBSCornC52_FD_184301 | JGI IMG/M metagenome (GOLD analysis project Ga0207667, IMG submission 184301) | Corn rhizosphere microbial communities from Kellogg Biological Station, Michigan, USA - KBS Corn C5-2 (SPAdes) (version 2) | ecosystem: Host-associated > Plants > Roots > Rhizosphere > Soil ...
AATAAGCCCAGCCACTTTCCTAATCTGATGCTGGACGAGACCAAGACACGGCAGGTGATTATGAACTTTGTCGATAACGCCATCTATTACACACCGGCCGGAGGCACCATCACCATCGAGCTGCTCGATAAGCAGTCTACCGTGGAGCTGCGCGTAATCGACAATGGTATCGGCGTGCCGCGCAGCGAGCAGCACCATCTGTTTACCAAGTTCTATCGGGCTGGCAACGCCCGCAAGGCGCGGCCAGATGGCACCGGCTTGGGTCTGTTTATGGCTAAGAAGGTAATCGTCGCCCAGGGCGGTGCTCTAATCTTTGAAAGTACGGAGGGCAAGGGCAGCGTCTTTGGCTTCACCTTCTCCAAGTCGAAACTAGCTGCGCCGACAGAGGCAGAGCCGGCTAAAACGCAGGCCTTGTAATTAGTTCAAAAAGCTTACGTTATCATTGACAATATGACCCCTTTGTGGTATATTGTACGTATCCTTTGGAGTGGGTGATAGGGAGTAACCCTATTAACCGTCACCACTGATCAACCGATCAGCAGCGACGTAGCCCCCGCCGGGGGGTACGTTTACAAGTCGAATCATTACAGTTCATACATCTGTCTTCGGTCTATCTCTGTTATACAGAGGTAGTAAGAAGTGCAGGCCATCTAATACTAGTAATCAGTCCCACATCTGTTGTGGCGCTAGCTAGCATCCGATGGCCTGCACTTCGATGTGCGTTGAAATAACTCCTACGGGGCAACCCGTCGGAGCAGTTTCCGCTTACCGAGTGCAGATTGTGACTACCATACACTTTTAAGCAAAAGTACTTCCTTTCTACTGTGATACGCTTCAAGCTTGGCTTTACGCTCATGATCATTTGATTGTGGTCGTGGATGCCAAGCTTCAGGCAAACCCACCAACCGAAAGGAAGAAGCAAACCATGACTACACAGAATGTGAGTCAGGAAGTGTCGGACGCAATCGAGGCCTTGTTGGCTCTCGACCGTGCGGCACAGGCACGCATCGGAGAGCTGCGCAACCAGAACGCCGACGACGAAGCCGAACGCCTCCGCCTTCAGCGGGCGCGTGACGCCATCGCCCGGCGACTGGAAGAGCAGCGGCAGGCCGTAGATCGGGGACACCGACTCGCCCTGCAGGGACTGCGCGACCGGGGAGAAGCGAACACGACTGAATACCAGCGGCTCGAACGCCAATGGCTCCAGCAGCGCATCGCCACCCTCGAGACCAGTCTCGAAGAGCTCCGACAGCTCGACCCGACCGACCCGTTCATCGACACGATGGAACGGCAGCTGAGCGAGGCAAGGGAACAACTCGAGGCACCTGCCCGACGCCCAAGCCCCGCACCGGAACCGTCTGCGCCTCCCGCGCCGGCACCCGCAGTACCGGTCGCACCTGCTCCACCCGTGTACAACCCGCCGACACAGCCCGTGCCGGTGCAGACGTATCCGGCCGACGTAGTCGTCGCAGATCGCCCCAACTACTTCGACCCTCGTGAGTTCACGGGATTGCAGTTGTTGTGTGCGGTCGTCGGCGCGATCCTTGGCTGGGTTGTCGTGGTTTTCACGGTGCACCCGCTGTTCGGTGACATCCACAACGACTTGGGGAGAGTTCTCCTTGAGATCTTGTGGTACGTCTTCGTGATTCTGTTCGGCTTCTTCAGCTTCGGCTGGCTTGGCTGGATGCTCGGACGATCTCTCGGTCACCACGACTAAGGTGTCGTCAGGATATAGGTCTACGTTTAGACCTCGTTGCGTGTCCTCGGACGCGAACGCGTAGCCTCGTAACTACGATATCCACGAAGTAGAACGTCAAAATCCCTACGAGTGACCAGGAGGTCACCATGGCATGGCAACTTCACCGCGACCGCGACGCAGGTCAGTTCTGGTCAAGCGGAACCATCACAACGGCCATCGCGGTCGTGGTTCTCTTGGTCATCGGTCTTTGGACCACGCTGGCTGGGAGCTCGCACCACAAGCCGAACCTCGGCGCGTTCAACCCGCCCGCCGGCGCGAAGGCCCGTCCCCTTGGGGAAGTTGGACCTGGCGCTTGCTGGCCGTCGAAGACCTTCGACAACAAGGATGGCGTCGCGCAAGCGGTGCTGTACTTGTCCGGTAAGAACTCGCACGACACGGGTCACACCGCCTATGGCGTTGCGGCCCGGGATCAGGCCTGGCTCGCGAAGTACTCGTCGTACTATGGCTACAAGCCGGGCGAGTCCGACGCGACATGGACCAACGGTCTCGTTGAGGAGCAGCTGACTACACCGATCCAGGTGCAGAACACGTACTGTCCGAAAGGTCAGAACGTGGTTGCCAAGTGGCAGGTGCAGACTCTCCCCAAGGGAGAGTGGGTGTTCTTCAAGAAGGGGCATGCTCCCTCGGACGTCCGCAAGGACTCCAAGGTCAAGCTGATCCCCGTAAAGAAGGGCGTCTGCGGCAATTTCTTGTCGCCTCCGCCTGTATCGTCGGTTCCTACGACGACCTCGACGGCCTCCAAGCCGCCGATCCCACCCGTTCATTCGTCTTCACCGCCGACCTGCATCCCGACCTCGACGTCTGTCGAGAACGGCTGCAACGGCAAGCAGGTGAAGGCGGCTCCGTCGTACACCCGGATCTACCCGATCGTCCAGCCCCCTTCGGGAGGTTACGTCGATCGTGGCGGAGTAACCCACTCTGGTGGATTCACGCCGTCGCCGGCCCCTCCAGCGAAAGCTGGCGCCGGGTCCGGTAAGGGTGCGATCAGCACAGTCCCGAAACCTTCGGAATCTGCATCGCCGGCGCCTTTGCCGTCACCGCAGCCAGTGCAATCCAGCACTCCTCCGAAGCCGTAAGGTCCGTGGTTACCTGCTCGTTCGCCTCGGCGTTCAAGCGAAAACCGCCTTGCTTAAAGGTGTTCTCGAATCCGGAGCCCCACTGGGACTCTTCGAGGAAGTGGTTAGTCACACTTCAAGCTGAGCCGTGATGGTTGAAAGGTGTTCCCCTCCAGGAATCCCAATCAATCATCACGCTCAGCTCAACCCCCAAAATTATGAGTTGTAATGATGCGATTTGACGGTGGTAACACCGGTGTGCATCAGTTCATTAACAATTAGCAGATTGAACATAAGTATTGACGAATTGTAATACTTGTGCTAAAATATGTGTATCGTAATGAGGTGGGCCGTGCAAGCGGCGAAGGCGCTCCGGCGTCGGCGACACTTTAACAATCTATACACGTTTGATAACAAGATTTTAATTATTTAATGCATTCTTTTAAAGGAGTCGCATAATGAACTTTCTTAAGAACATTTCGACCCGCACTAAGCTTGCTGTTGTTGCATTACTTGCAGTAACTGCAGTTGCTGTTCCAGTAGCTGTACACGCAGGTCCTAGCCCGGATCGTCCAACAAAGGTTTACTCCGACGGAGTAAAGGGTTTTGACCACCCAACATTTAACTCGTTCACCAACGTGCCAAACATTGGTGACGAACGTCAGTTTTTCAATGGTATGTACCCAGGCGGCAAGGTCTTTTCTGACCCAATGCCTCAGGTAAAAGATGGTGACACATTAACTCTTGAAGTTTATGTGCACAACGACGCTGACCCATCACTTGGTGATGCTGGTACAGCAAAGAACACTTCTGTAAAAGTTGCCTTGCCTAGCGGTATTGCAACTAAGCAGCAAGCAGTTGCAAGCATTAGCTCAAGCAACGCCAGCCCAAGTGTTGTAACCGACACTTTGGACTTAAGCGCTGACAACGGCGGTAGCTTCCAACTTGCTTACGTTCCTGGCTCAGCCCAAGAACACGGCAACTACTTCAACGGTCCTGTTAGCGACAGCATTGTTACTACCGGTGCACCAGTTGGTACTCGTGGCCTTAACGGCAACGTAGAAGGTTGTTTCGACAAGATGGTCCTCGTTACACTGCAAGTTAAGGTGAAAATGCCTCAGTACAAAGTTACTAAGGAAGTTCGCCCGAGCGGCAGCAAGACTTGGTCCAAGAACATCAACGCCAAAGCTGGCGATGACGTTCAATGGTTAGTTACTTTCGCCAACAATGGCAACACTGAGCTTGATAACGTCAATGTCATTGACCAAATCCCAGCCGGTTTAACTGTTGTTCCTGGTAGCGTTAAGTTAATCGATGGTACTTACCCTAACGGCGTTGCCTACGGCGCTAGTGCCATCCAAGACAATGGCCGTACGATTAACGTTAATATCGGTAGTTACGCCGCTGGTGTTTCCGCTTATGTGGAATACGACACCAAGGTTGATCCGATCGATGCTAAGCAGTGTACGCCTGGTACTTTGACAAACAAGGCCTTTGCCGCACCAGCTAACTTTGGCGCTGTCTTTGACACCGCCAGCGTAACGGTTGCAGGCAACAAGTGTACTACACCTACGCCTACACCAACTCCTTCACCTAAAACACCGGCTGTTAGCTGTGACTTGCTTGATGTAAGTCAGGGCGACAACCGCACAGTTACGGTAAACGACTTTAAGTTCACTGCTAAAAACGGTGCAACTTTCAAGGACGTTGTCCTGAACTGGGGCGATGGTAGCACTCCGCTGACAACTAACACGGCTAAGGGCCAGACGCACTCTTACGGTGCTGACGGTACTTACTCGATTACTGCAGTTGCTCACTTTACCGTAAATGGTAAGGACGTAAGTGCTGACAGTGCCAGCTGTGCTAAGCAAGTTACCTTTAGTACTCCTACAACACCAACTACACCTGGTGCCCCAACTCAGTTGGTAAACACTGGTGCAGGTGACGTAGCTGGCATCTTTGCCGCTGCTGCGATCGCTGGTGCTGTACTGTACCGATTGTTCCTCGGTCGTCGTCTGAGCCGCGAAAGCTAATTCCGCTTAGGTTGTGGCGCCCCGTAACAGGGGTGCTACAACAGAAGCTGTGGATAAGCGGTAGCATTTTGGAAACAATTATGCTATGCTCGCAAGTAGTTAATCACGAGCAAAGACTGACCGCTCCGAAGGAACTCTCCTTAGAAAATCCCCCTAGGCACAAGCCATGGGGGATTTTCTTTTGGTATCATTAACTGGGAGGTTATGATAGAATTTGTCGAGCTAAACCGGCCCATTGCTAGTTGTTAATGGTCCCGTCGTCTAACGGTTAGGACACCAGGTTTTCATCCTGGCAACCGGAGTTCGATTCTCCGCGGGATCACCAAACAAAAAGCCCATCTTGCGATGGGCTTTTTGTTTGGTGATCCCACAGACTCGAACTCCGGTTGGAGCGCCGCCAGGCGCGCAACCGGAGTCCGCTATTCAAGAGCTCTCGCAGGAGTTTACTCCGAGAAAGCTCGCCGAATATGCCCGCAGGGGATTCTCCTTTTTGCTATGATGAAAGTATGACTGACCTGGAGCAAATGGATTGGACGGCTATGTGTACCCTGGAATATCCGCCAGAGACAGTTATCGCGTGGGAGAATATAGCAAACGTTCTGTTTGAGAACTTAAGGGGTAGAGGCCCAATCTTGAGGTATCATCCCGAAGGAACAGCATTAATAGCGGCGTTTGCTTTAGAGGCAGCGACACAAGAAGAAGCAACCGAGCAGTCGACGAGTATGATACGTAGTATTTTAGGCGACCAAGTGCCGATCAGAGATATTCGGGTAATGTCTTGGGCGGAGATGCAAGCTGAGCTGGATCAAATGACGGAATTAGAGAGAAAACGTCGCGAGAAAGAAGCAAGGACAATGGTTGCAGATCGTTATCGAACTACCCCTAAGCCGCCGCAGCCTGCTCAGCCATCACAGGAGGCGGAAGTACGTCAGTTTACGCCTAGGCCGAAGGAAATAGAACCAAGCGAATAATCATGAGCGCCTTATTACCTATCGTCCAAGCCTCGCTTGATGCCCACAACATCGAGCACAAAGTCTTCGACTGCGACCCAGACCTGGCCGATACAGCTGCTTTCTGCGAAGCGTACAATTTTACGCCGGGCCAATGTGCCAACACCATCATGGTTGCCAGCAAAACTGAGCCATCCAAGTATGCCTGTTGCGTAGTGCTGGCTACAACAAAATTGGACGTAAATAAGAAGGTGTGCCAGCTGCTCGAGGTCAAAAAAGCCTCGTTTGCACCAATGGACAAAGCGCTAGAACTGTCGCAGATGGAGTATGGCGGAGTCACCGTCTTTGGCTTGCCGGATGACATCCCAGTTTTTGTTGATGCGAGGGTGCTCGAATGTGATGAAGTGGTGATGGGTGGCGGCAACCGCTCCTCAAAGGTATTGCTGAACCCACAAGAATTGAAGAAATTGCCGACAGTACAAGTTGTGGAAGATTTGGCCAAACCAATAGTTGCCTTGTAGCTATGCTCATGATCCCGCTACTGCTTGCAAATATGTCACAGCTTGGCATACTACAGCGTAAATAGGAGAAATTATGGCTGGCGAACGACTTATATTGACCGGATTTATGGGGATGGGCAAATCAACTGTCGGGCCACTAGCAGCCGAAAAGCTCGAAGTTAAGTATTATGACACCGACGAATGGATGGAAAATGAGGCTGGTATCGACGTTCCTCACTTGGTTAAAACAGACCCGGCAAAGTTTAGACGTGTTGAGTCTCAGGCGCTGAACGATATTTTAGGTCAAGAGCCAGGTGTTATTTCGACCGGCGGGGGCATTGTCAGTACAGAAATTGGTCGCAAAGCTCTCATGGATACCCATGTTCTAGTTATATGGTTGAATGCGCCGTTTGAGGTGGCGGCCGAGCGAGTCGCCTCTGATGCAACTGGCCGAGAGCGTCCACTCTTTAGCGACTATGCAAATGCTAAAAAATTATACGAAGAACGACAAGAGTGGTATGAAGCCACGCATGACGTGAGTCTTGACGCCGCCCAGCCCCGCGAAGATGTGGTTGCGCAAATTGTAGCAACGGCACGTTGGTGGTATCAAGACTAGACCGCTCTAATACAAGCACTTCTTTAAGTGATATTTGGTACCACCACCCCTGTTATCTCTATTGTAGTACTTCTGTTAATGTGGTAAAATAACGGTGCCTAATAATGGGCAAAAAGCCAGATAACCTCTGGAAGTGGTCGGCAACGTTCGTTGTCTACTGCGTAGTTCTTAGGGGAAGAACTATGTTACGCAATGCCGTTAGGGCATGCGCTTCACTTGTCGCGGGGTTTTACACCTTCGACGGGTTGTCGCGTCGCCAGATCAACAAGAAGATCGCAAGCGGTGAACTTGAACCGGGCGATGCTCGGTACGCTGGCTGCCGTGGAGAGGATCCATATTCTCTGCCGACAGACGCCGCAAGATGGCGCGAACGCGATGCCGCTGTACCCAAGCAGCAGCACCGCCCAGCCGCCTAAGGCAACGCACAACGTCTACCCGGACGAAAAACTGCCTGAAAAGCAGAAGAGTGGCCGGTTACTTCGGGTAATCATCAGCCGCAAGGGGCGTGCGAGTATGGAGAGATCTTCATACAGGGCAAAGTTAGGCATCGACAGCAATCCAGCTGAAATCGACGCCACCTCGTAGGTGCCGTAAGTTGTTGAGTTTGGATGATCCCTTCATCCTGTTTATAACTCCGACTTATCAACACCTACCTTTCGCTTTACAAATGTGTATTTGTACTGACGAGCTCAAAAGAGCGAAAGCGAGAAGTTTGCTAAGCTAAACGTATGAGTATTGATCTAGTCCCCATTTCCAAGGCCATGATTGGCCAAACTGTGCCGCGGCCGACCTCTGGTGCGCTGTCGGGTCATGTTGTCGGTGAATTATTTGATCAACTGGTGTACAAACTGATAAAAAAGCAGTTACCCAAAACAACGTATCGCCAATACGAATACCTAAACGAACTATATGCCAAGCATCCAACCAAGCTGACGCACGAAGAGCGTGCCACGCTGATACAGTCAAAAACGCTGCAGCACTTGCTAAACCGTGGCGTGGCGCCGATAACCGGCTGGTCGGCTGACAAATTATTCGAGGTGAAACAGGACGACACAGCTGACATTATTGTGACCGAAGATGATTACTACCAGTTGATCGACGTCAAGACGGTTAATTCCGGCAAGTTAGCCCAGGCGCCAAACATTATTTCGGCAGTCAAAGTAGCGACCATGTGCCAATTGATGCTGGCAAATAAAGAGTTTGCTGTGCATGACCTTTTCTACTTTGAGGTGCAATGGGAGCTGGCTGGCGACAAGTTGCGATGTGTCAGTAGCTGTTCACGCAACCTGTTCAAATGTGACCCAAGCAAGTTGTACATCAACTGGGCAGCGGCCCAACAGCTGCAATTCCATGTTCGCTTGCTCGACCAGGACTACGCTGGCAGCAAAGAAGACTGGTGCAAGGCGTATCTGGCAAACTTTGTCCGACAAGCCAAAAACCGCGTCACCAAAATGCAAGCCCTGGTGGCCCAATTTGAACCATTACTTGAGCAGCTGTAAGACCAGCTGGTCAATTTTTTCGAAGTCATTCGCGCCAGCCATGTAGGCTTTGACAGTACTGACAATTTCAGTATGCAAGGCAACCTCGTTGGGTTTAGCCCAATCAATTAGTCGGATCGGCACAGAAGACAGTGGCCGCTCCGAAAACTCCGCTACACCACCCTTGACGAGCCCTTTGTACTTGACCCAGTCGTAGGTCACTTTGCTATTGAGCAAGGCCAGGATGTAATGAGTATCTTCGCGCAGATCAGCAGTCAGATAAATCGCCGCCATGTCCTGGGTCGGAAATTGGTTGGACTGAGCCAAGCAAAACCGTAGATGAGTTTTATTAGTGATGCGTTCCTTACAAGGCACAAAAATCTTGAGGCGGTCTTGCTTAAAGAGTTTAAGACTACGTAGGAACACCCAATCCCAATAGTCAAGCGGTTTATTGTAGTCATAGCGGGCTTTGAGGTCGGCTTTGTAGGGCTGCAGGTGTTTGTAAAACGTCGGGTAATCTCGCTTCAGCTCGGCTTCCGTAAGCGGTGTTTCGTTGAGATAGATGTACTTCCGCGTTAAATTGCTGACGAATGATTGCATATCTTTGGCCTTAACGACATGCAGGACGGCCTGCTCCTCTTTTTGGTTGAGCTCGGCATGCACCGGCAGCTGAAAGGCTTTGTCGAGGCCGCTGACCAGGCCGTTAGCAATGTCGGCAATGTCACCAAGCTGAACGTAGGGCACCTCGACGTCGGGCAGCAGGGTTGGGTTATGGAAATTGGCGGAGCCGGTTTGGCACTTGGCTTCGTAAGCCAGGAGTTCATCGGTAATGTGAGCAGGCGCCAAGACCCAGTTTTTACCTAGTTGAAACTGTGGCGTCGTAAAGCTGTTCCAGGCAGGGTTGTCGGATATGTTTTGCAAATCGGCTGCCTGGAGCCGTTTTTTGGAGCTGTAGCGGTGGATCGTAATCGGCTTTTGGCTCTTTGCCTTCACGAACTTGAAGATGATGATAGATGAAGCCACCTTCGTGAAAATCGGCGTTTCGTTAAAGTGATAGATCTCGCTGATGGAGCCATGGGCCACCATGTAATCTCGCAGCCGCTGCGAATGCATGGTGTTGAGCCAATATTCGGGCGTAATGAAAATCAGCTCACCGCCGTCGTTCAATAGCTCGATGGACTTGAGGATAAAAATGTACAGATAATCGCTCAGGCTGTTGAAGTAACGATTCCACAGCCGGTCTTGGCTGAGTTCGTCTTTTTGAGCCGTGGCCATGTTTTTCCAGCGGACATACGGCGGGTTGCCGATCACTAAATCGAATTTTTGGTCGAATGTAGCGGAGATAAAACTTTCGTGGCGGACACTGACGTTGGTAGGCTGGCTTAAGGTTTTGTCGAGCTCGTAGCCAACGGCATATTTGTAGCCAGCTTTGATGAGTGACTCCAAAAACACGCCATGACCACTTGATGGTTCCAATACGTGGCCAGCCTGGGGCGTGGTGGCCAGGCCGACCATAAAGTCGGCCACAAAATCTGGCGTAAAGTATTGCCCGAGCTGTTTAACTTTATCCACGTTGCTCCCTCACATCTCATTCTACAAGAAGTCTGTAAAAGCGCTGTAATACAGCGGCGGCGAACTTGAAAAGCACTAAAGACGCAGCTATCATAAGTGCCATGCATGACGTCGTAAAAATTATTGGCCAGGACTTTATTATTCTCTCGCTCCTCGGGCTAGTCGGTATCTGGTTTGGCCTGCACGGGCCTAATAAAAAGCGACTGGCTATTGAGCTGTTACTAGCTGGGGTTATAGCCTACTGCCTGGCCAAGCTTGGGGCCGTTCTTTATAACGATCCGCGGCCGTTTATGGTCAGCCACGTGGCACCGTATTTCACAAGCAGTACCGATAATGGGTTCCCTTCGGACCATACATTGTTGGCATCACTTA
>Ga0207667_10011402_pt1 | contig 10331 bp, 5 predicted proteins | sample KBSCornC52_FD_184301 | JGI IMG/M metagenome (GOLD analysis project Ga0207667, IMG submission 184301) | Corn rhizosphere microbial communities from Kellogg Biological Station, Michigan, USA - KBS Corn C5-2 (SPAdes) (version 2) | ecosystem: Host-associated > Plants > Roots > Rhizosphere > Soil ...
GGGGGGGGGGGGGGGGGTTATTTAGTAAGGATAAATATCAAAACTAATTAAAATGCAAGGAATAAAAATAATAAAAGCAACAGCAACAGGTAATAAATTAAGTCAACACAGAGAAATTAATTGATCATATCTTAATCTAGGTAAAGTAGCTCTAAATCAAACAAAGAAAAAAGTAAAAATACAAGTTTTAGCTCCTAGAATAATACTTTGTAAATTCAAAAAAGACTCATTAATAAAAATTTCTTTAAAATTATATCCCCCTAAAAATAAAATAGCAGTAATAGCACTAAATAATACAATAGAAGAATATTCTCCTAAAAAGAAAAATACAAAAGGAACCGAAGAATGTTCAGTAAAAAATCCAGCTACCAATTCAGATTCAGCTTCTTGTAAATCAAAAGGTGTTCTAGAAGTTTCAGCTAAAATACTAATAAAATAAAAAATAAATACCGGTAATAAAGGAATAATAAATCATATAGATTGTTGTATTTCAATAATTTTTATATAATTTAAAGTACCACTTAATAAAATAATAATTAAAATAGCAGAACTTAAAATTAATTCATAAGAAATCATGGCAGCAGTACTTCTTAATGAACCTAAAAAAGCATATTTAGAATTTGCAGATCATCCGGCTAATAAAACACCATAAACCCCTAAAGAGGATAAAGCTAAAGTATATAAAATACTTAAATTTAAATCTGATAATACTATACCTTGTCCTAAAGGTATAACTGCTCACCCTAATAAACTAAATACTAAAGTAGATACAGGTGCTAAATAAAATATTACTTTATTTGATTGAGAAGGTATAACTGTTTCTTTTAATATTAATTTTAAAGCATCTGCAAAAGGTTGTAAAATACCATAATAACCTACTGTATTAGGACCTACTCTTCTTTGATGAGCAGCTAATTGTTTTCTTTCTATTATTGTCATGAAAGCTACACTTAATAATATGGGTAAAATCATACTTAAAATCTCTAATATACTTATTAGTATTTGTGTATTCATAAATTATATGTTTAGTTTAATTATACTACATAAAATAGTTGCTAGATAATTTATGAATATATTACATTTTGTTACTTATTTATTTTATCCTATTGAACTTAGATCCATTACCACCTCTTGTCTCCATACCAATATTACTGACTCTTGCTTTTGCTCGAAAAGCTTTTATTTCTCTTCGAGAAATCACAAAGGTTAGGAGATTTAATTTATCTTTAAATTTACCCCTAATTTAAATTAACTAACTAAAATTAACCACTTTAGGTGGAATCTTGATTTTTTTAATCAAAAGTGAAATCAAGAATTAAGGGGGGGGGTTAGGTGGTCATACCTACGGTATAACTTATGCTAAGTTAATTTTACCTTTTGTTACTTATATATTTTTATATTTAGATTGATTAAGCATTTCCTCAAAAATATACAGCTACAAATAAGAATAACCATACAACATCAACAAAATGTCAATATAATATACTTGATTCAAAACCATTATGATGTTTAGTTGTTAATTGATAATTAATTATTCTTACTAATGCTACACCTATAAATATAGTACCTATTATAACATGGAAACCATGTAATCCAGTTGAAGCATAGAAGGCTGATCCATATACACCATCTGCCATAGTAAATCCTGCTTCAGAATATTCAAAATATTGTAAACCAGTAAAAATTATTGCTAATATAATTGTAAAAATTACTCCATCTATACATGCTTTTCTGTTACCAGCTATTAAAGCATGGTGTCCATAAGTTATGAAAGCACCACTACTTAATAATAAAAAAGTATTTAATAGAGGTATAGCAAAAGGATCTAAAGGTGTTATACCTATAGGTGGTCAACTTCCTCCTATTTCTATTGCAGGTGATAAACTAGAATGAAAGTAAGCTCAAAATACAGATAAAAATGCAAATACTTCACTTATAATAAATAGAATCATTCCTAACATTAATCCATTTTGTACTTCTTTTGTATGATGACCTAAATAAGATCCTTCTATTACTACATCTCTTAATCATAAGATCATACTATAACTTGTTAAGATAAATCCTAATAGTAATATATAACCTCCATTTGACATACCATGAATATAAGATACAGCTCCTATCGTTAAATTTAATAAAGAAAAACTTGCTAAGATTGGCCAAGGTGAGGGATCTACCAAATGAAATGGAAATTTTTGATATTGGGTTTTTAGTATTTGTGTATTCATAAATTATATAAATTATTTGTTTAATTATACTACATAAAATAGTTGCTAGATAATTTATGAATATATTCCTTCTCTTGTGATTTATCGTACCTTTCCTCAGCCTATCCTATAATTAGTGGATTGGGGTATCTCGCCTATTTTTTTTTTACAAAGGGCAAGAGGATAAATAAATTTCCCGAAAAAAAACCTAGAGTTACTCCACTAATTTTACACATCACATTTATACATTTTAAAGTTGCTATCCCTACCTACTACCTTTACAATTTATACGAGAAAATTAATAGTCTCGCTTATCTATTGCTTGATAAACCAGAGTTATTTTATTTTTCTACTCTTCCTATATGGTATTATTATTATTAAAATTTACAAAGGAAGGAACTTAGCAGGCTAGAGTTTACATACTGATTTAAAATGTATAAATTAAGAAAGTATTAGTGGTTAAAGGAATATAATTTATACCCTATCCATTTTAATTTTTAATAACTTATATACTATTTTTAATTTTCCCATTGCATTATTTTATTTATACCAGTCCGACTGAGTTCATTTATCTAAATAAACTAACTCTCTCGCAAGAGGAGGCAAGAGTAGAACTGGTCTCTTGCCTACAAGCTAGACTTACTTTAAAGGTTAGGAGATAAAGTTGCCTAAAAACGGAATTGAACCGCTATTAACTTATTACAAGTAAGCCGTTTTACCAATTAAACTATTCAGGCTCTTATACAAAGAGATAGTTGAACCTATATGGTAGATTTTGTTTTCTTATACCTAATTATTAATAATTTGTAAAAAACTTATTACATTTATCCTTCCTTAATGTCAATTTTCCAATTAATGTTACATTAACTCTTGCATCCATCCCACCTAACCACAAATTTGGGCTTAGTGTTAAGTAGGTGGAGGGGTTTACTTATCATACTTTTACCTGAAATTTTTATTTTCTCTTGCTTCTCTTGCCCAATTTTTTTACAAAAAAAATAGGCGATAGAGTTACCACTAAGTGGTTAGTTGCGAGAAAAGCTTCGAGTTAGTTAATTTATTTAAATGAACTCAGTAAATAGCATAGGATACATTTATACCCTCTAATTATGACTTTGGATACATTTGGTATTACACCTAGGTAATAGCCTATTACCTACACCCTTTTTTGTGTATTTATCTTGCCTTATAAGCTAGAGTTAGTTTATTAATCTAAATTAACTAAGTAATATATTAAATAGAATTATATTAAACATATACTTAGTATTTTAATACCCATATTAATTATAATGATAATATTAAATATAGTGATTTTAAGATAGAGATTTAATTAATTATAGAATAGTTTAATATTTAAAGATAAATATTTGATAATTTAACACTAATAAATTTAGTATTATTTATAATGTTATTAAGAATAAATAATAGAAATATGAAGATTAGTAGATAAGAATCTAAATAAAGATAGTAAATGAGATTGAATATTAACATTTCTTATTTTTTTCTATCCTAGAAAACCTCAATTAATTAACTAATAAATGTATGTGTAAATACACCTTATTCTACCCAAGCAACCCCTTAGTTGAATAATCAAAGATAAATAAATATATCGCAACTGACCAGTAATAGTTGTAACTCGTATCCTAAGGGAAAGAGAAGCAAGAGTAAATAATTATAAAAGATTTAATCAATCAGAATATATTATCAACCCTATGTTTTACATTAAGATATTAAATCTAATAATACTTAAATCCCCTGTAAATACACTATAAGTAGACATATTAATTCTAGATTCTCTTTCCCTTAGACTGTTATTTATCTATGATAAATCATTAGTGGGTAAGAGATAAAATGAAACCCACCTTACTCTAGGACTCATCCAACCAGATTTACCTGTTCCACATTATTACTGGGTTAGAAGATAAGGGTAATAAGGAGAAAATTAAGAACGTCCTATCCCATAACCCTTGCCTAAGTCCAGTTAAACTGATGTAAGAAGGTGGGGTAGGCGATTGAGCCTTAATCAAGATAAAAGGAAGTGGTAAGGAGGCAAGATAAGGCAATAGGTTTACCTTCCTACTTTAAATTATATAATATATAATAAGTAGGTCCGGATTAGTGGGGTGGTCTCTTGTTCACCTACTACTCTAAAGGTAAAAAAAATAAGTGTTAGAGGTAAGGAGGTAAAGTTAGATTAAGGATTTGGAAAAGAGTATAGTTTAATGGTAAAATCGCTGTCTTCAAAATAGCTTATGTATGTTCGATTCATGCTGCTCTTGATACTTACTTTAACTTATTTTGAATAAATTTGTTTGGTTATATTAATTTATATAGCTAAATTTACTTTATTTACTTCGCCACACCTACTGACTCTAGCCTACTAAGTTATTTTAGATTTATTCACTAACTCCCTTTGCGAAAAAAGTCGGAGACTTTTGTAGCTAATTTACCTCAAGAGGAGGGTAATTTGCTCCCTGTGAGGTTGCAAAAGCAAGGGTAGGTTATAAGGCAATAGATAAGCGAGACTATTAATTTTATAATAATTTACCCCACCACCTTTGCTCAGCCAATCCAATAACTATTGGATAGGGTGCCTCGCCTAAGGGCAAGAGATCACCTAAGGGGTTAGAAGCCTAAAAGTTACCACTATTACTGGTCAGAGCTACGGTATAAATTAAATAAGGTGGTCAAGGGAGGAAAAAGAGATAAGGCTAAATCATTAGGGTAATATACTAAAAGTATCGATAACAATTTCGTAATAACATTAAAAATAAAATCTAAAGTTAAGGAGGGCTAAGTAGTAATTCATAAATTATCTAGCAGCTATTCTATGTAGCATAATTAAACTATTTAATTATAATTTATGAATACTAAAAATATTAAAAATAATCCTAGCTTAATTCTTAATATCAAACTAGCTTATTTTAAAACAAAAAATATACCTAATTTACCTCCTTTAATTTCAAATTTATACTCTCATATTTTTATTCGTGTATTCAGAGTAATAGGGGGTATTTCTTTTATATTAGTAGCATCTGGTTATTTTCTTTATTTTCATGAAAGTTTACATTTATTAATAACGATTATAGCATCTATACAAGTAACTCTCGTATTAATAGTTACTATAATTCGTATAATTTATAGCATGTATCGTTTATTTTATTGTCCTAATGATTTTGAAATAAGAAATTCTACTTTAAATGTGTAGCTCTTAGGTAAAATTATTTATTGTGCAAGGTTGTTCTGTAATAGGTGCTGGAGCTACTATAATAGCAGCAGGGGTTTCTTATGATGCTATATTACAAGAAACAAAATTTGTACCATTATTAGCTGAAGGTTATAAAGCAATATTCGGGACCAAACTACCTATGATTACTACCACATCTTCAACACCTTATGTTACAGAGGTGTAGCTATCTTCAGATACGGTAAACCCCCCAAGTGGGTGCTTATAAAAACATGACTCCTTCAAAAACAAAAAAAAAAAAACGGAAATTTTAAAATAAATTAAGCAAAAAAAAAAAAAACGGAAATTTTAACATAAATTAAGCAAAAAAATAAATAACACCTCCTAATGATTGATATAAATTTATTAATCGCAACTTACTTAATTTAGATTTATTAAATTAGTCTCTCGCTTATTTATTTGTAAGCCTTGCGCTTAGGCGATAGCAAAGCAAGAGCAACTTTTCCTCCTCTTATTTACCTACAAAAGTAGGAGAGCAAAAGGTAGGGCAAGAGAAGAAAGAGGTAAAGCAGGGTTGTTCATTTATTAAATTTAATTAGGTAAATGAATTCAGGTTACTAACTTAGTGGTTAGTTAAAACACTTGCAAAAGAATTAATGAATATTATAGCACACATCTTAAGGTATCTAATACAAATATAGAAGATAAATGAATAACCGAACACTATAATATTTAAATTACCTATAAATAATTTATTTAATATAATATAGAATAAGATAGTTCCACCGTAGGTCTTGATGTATTTTCTGTTTTAATTTTAAACTATTTTTATTAATTAATGTAAGCCTACATAATGTTTTACTATATGCTATTATTTCTATTAATACTTACTTGAACTATATTTACAATTGTATCTATTATTAAAAATAATCCTGCACTAACCTCTAAAAGAAGGTGTATAACTTTAGCTATTTATTTAAAATAAATTAGGGGCTAAATAATAATAAAAATAATAGGGTAGATTATCAGGCAAGAGAAGAAAGAGTATCATTAAATTACTCCACCCTCACCTTAAATACTGTAAGTCTTATGTTATATAAAATAACCATATGCTTTAAATACTAATAAGTGATTACTAAGACCAAATATAAATTAAATGCTTAGATACCTAAGGAAGTAATTTATTTAAATACTAATATTTTCTATATTATAGTAACTACTATCCACCCCCCCCCTAAGAGGGTAATCTATAAGAAAAATAACATCCTAAGGGAAAGAGGAGGCAAGAGGTAAATAATAAGTTAAATTAAATCTGATTATAATATTACACCTTAGGTTATCTCTTCCTATATGGCATTATTTTATAAAAAATCACAAGGGCAGGTAAGAGTAGGACTTGATCTCTTTCCAATTTATATTTAATTAGGTGATAGTTTTAGGGTTACTTAGTTTTATGGATAAAGTTATTTAAATAAAACAAGAGATATATAGACAAATATTTCATATATAAATAAAGTAAGTAAGTTAAAATATAAAACCTCTAAGCTACCTTAATATTAGAAATAAAATAAAATTTATATAATAAAAAATAATATTTATAAATAATAAATATTAATAATTAAACCCTATCACTTAACTGACTACCTTATACTCACTCACCGTAGGTTTTACTTACACTAAATAGGATATAAATATTAAATATATTTATAAATTATTATATATAATATAAGATAATAGACATACGGTGTAAATATAAAGTGTGATAAGTGGACCAGCAATCCAATAATTATTGAATAGGGATGGTCTCTAGGTTTAGCTATAGCTAAATTACAAGAGTTAAAGTACTTTAAAAGTAAGAAAATAAAATAAGTATAAAGTATAATAACATACTCTTTTAGTAAATCTATGAAACATACAGTTCTGTAAATTTAAACCAGCCCTTACTACCTTAGTGATTCTTAAAGGAAATTTTAAAGTAAAACCTGAAACCTAGAAAATGTAATAAGGCAAGATTAGGTGTAACCACTAAGTAATCACTTACCACCCCATTATGCTTCCCAACCAAGCCTAATTCAAAATAATTAGGGGTAGGATAAATTAGTCATACCTACGGTAAATCAAAGAGGGGGTTAATAATCCTTTAAGGTTTTCAAGGATCAAGAGGACCAGGTAATAAAATTTATTAAATAGAATTAACTTAATATAAGAAATATTAAGGAAAAATAAAACACAAATGTTAAATTTACTAATATTAATACCCATATTAGGTAGTCTAATAATATTACCTATAAGTGAAAATTTAGAAAGCAGAAGACAAATAAAACATATAGCTTTAACCACATCTTTAATAACATTTTTTATATCTTTATCTTTATGATATGAATTTGATTCAACAACATCTCAATATCAATTTGTAAGTAATATTTATGATTTAAGTTTTTGTCATTTAAATTTTGGTTTAGATGGAATATCATTATTTTTTGTATTATTAACCACTTTTATAACACCTATAGCTTTATTATCTAATTATACAAATATTAATAATAATATAAAATTCTATTTTATCTCTTTTTTATTATTAGAAAGTTTACAAATATGTGCTTTTGTCTCTTTAGATTTATTATTATTTTATATTTTTTTTGAAAGTGTATTACCTATCTTATTTATAATAATAGTAATATATGGACATGGAGCAGATAGATTTAGATCAGCATTTTTATTTTTTTTATATACTTTAGCAGGAAGTTTACCAATGTTATTAAGTATATTAATAATATATAGTTATATAGGATCTACAGATTTTCAATTAATAAGTTTATATGAAATAAGTTTAGAAAGTCAAAAAATATTATGATTAGGTTTTTTTATAGCTTTTGCAGTAAAAACTCCTTTATATCCTTTTATAATTTGATTACCAAAAGCTCATAGTGATTCACCTTTAGCAGGATCTATATTATTAGCAGCTACAATATTAAAATTAGCCACTTATGGTTATTTAAGAGTTTTAATAAATTTATTACCTGATGCTACAAATTATTTTAGTCCTTTAATACAAACTATTGCTATATTATCTTTAATATATGCTAGTTTATCAACTATTATACAACAAGATACTAAAAGATTAATAGCTTATAGTAGTGTAGCTCATATGGCTGTAGTAGTGTTAGGATTATTTTCTAATAATATCACTGGAATTGAAGGAGCTATATTATTAGCTATAGCTCATGGTTTTGTAAGTCCTGCTTTATTTATTTGTGTAGGTGGAATTATTTATGATAGAACAGGAAGTAGAATTATTAATTATATGAGAGGTTTAGTTAATTATATGCCAGTATTTACTATATTATTTTTAATATTTACTTTATGTAATGCAGGAATACCTTTAAGTCTAAATTTTTTAGGTGAACAATTATCTTTAATGGGAATTTGATTACAAAATCCTTTTATAGCTATTTTAGGGGCTTCTAGTATTTTATTAAGTGCTTGTTATTCAATATTTTTATATAATAGATTATCTTATGGTAATTTATCTCCTTATTTACCTCCTTTATTAGATATTAATAGAAGAGAATTTATTTTATTAATTACCTTACTTATTCCTACTGTTATTTTAGGTATTATTCCTAATATCTTAACTAGTTATTTACATGTAAGTGTAACTGCTTTACTTTATAATGTTTAATTTATTAATTATAAGTTATACCCCCCCCCCCATATTCAAATAAATTAATTAATAAACCTTACTAATTAATTTACCATTAAATTTTACCTCTTACCACCTTTTTAATTTATTACTAAGTTCATTTAAATAAATTCACTAACTCTTTACTTTGCATAAACAAGAGTAAAAATAACTGCCACCGTAGGTGGCAAGATGGAACCACAAAATGTGGGATGGAAGCAAGAGTAGGACTGGTAGGAAAGATTGATAAATAAATAAATTAATATATTAAATAAAATTATTAGTGTGGGTCTATTACTATAGAAAATTAGATTATACTAAAAAATACTAAATTAAAACTATGTTTATTTTACCCTTTTAAAAAAATAATAGTCTCTTGGCAAGAAATAGTGGTATTAGATACCTTAATACCTCCCTACCTTTTGCTATTGAAATCTAAGGGTATTATTCACATAATTTAAATAAATTAGATAAATGAGATAAGGAGGGAGCAAAATTAATCAGCTAACCACCCCACCGTAAGTAAGTAAGGTGTTAGGAATAAGCTATTTGTTTGTTGGGTGTGGTAAGGGGATAAGTGGTGATAATAAACTACTCCAAATTAAATTATTAGGTGTAAGTAATCTTGGTTATGTAATCACATAAGTAAATTTAAATATGGTGATAAGGCTTATGTAAACAATTATTTATTTTTGAAAACAGAATATATAAATATAAATTATTATTAAGTATATTATATGATAGATATTAATAATTTTCTAATTTTCTAATTAATTTATAGTCTTTTCTAAATCAAATCTTACCTCTGCTCTTGAATTCGCAGAAGCAAGAGATAAGTATTTCAAATGTAAGTAATCCATATGAACAACACTAACAAAATCTTTAAATTCTTGTTCAATTACTAATAAAATCTTTAAATTCTTGTTCAATTACTAATAAAATAGGCGAAAGCTTAATCACTAATGGGTAAGTAGTAATAGAGTAAGTACTAAGGGTCAGTATGAACTATTAAATTTAAAGTGAATACTAAAAAAGTATATTAGTATTATCCAATAGTTTTATTCTAAATTAAATAATACAAACCTCAAAATAATTAAAATAGTCTAGTAAAGTTTAATATAAAGTTTGGTGAACTAAAAGTATCGATGACAATTTCGTAATAACATTAAAAAAAATAAAAAGTGATTAAAGGGGTTATTAAGGAACACAAAAGCAAATTTATAAAAAGGAGGTCCACACCAAATGCTTCAATATAAAA
>Ga0207667_10011410_pt1 | contig 10328 bp, 8 predicted proteins | sample KBSCornC52_FD_184301 | JGI IMG/M metagenome (GOLD analysis project Ga0207667, IMG submission 184301) | Corn rhizosphere microbial communities from Kellogg Biological Station, Michigan, USA - KBS Corn C5-2 (SPAdes) (version 2) | ecosystem: Host-associated > Plants > Roots > Rhizosphere > Soil ...
CCGATTGCCGTATCGCGCTGGCGCCGTGACATCGAATCGCAGGCCGACAGGCTGGCCACCGTCGCGACGAGGAGCGCGTATACCCCAAAACGCCGAATCGAGTTCATGATCGTTGTCCTTGTGGTAGTGGGCGGAAGTCGCGCGACCCCCGGGTCGCGCATGACCCCAATCTACGCGCCGTACCCCCACGCTGCTGTAAGGACTTGTTAAGCGTGGTACGGTTTCGTAATCAATTGTTTCCCGCCCCCGAGCAGGCATGCGTGATGCGGGCGCAAAAAAAGCCCGCTCGAAAGCGGGCTTCCTGCAGGGCGTCACGAGGCGATCCGTGCGGATCGCCATGCGCGCTTACTGACGGTGATAGATCTCCGCACCGGTCTTCACGAACTCGACCGCCTTGACTTCCATCCCCTTCTTCAGCGCCTCGGTTTCCGACACGCCCTGCTGCGCGGCGAACTCGCGCACGTCCTGCGTGATCTTCATCGAGCAGAAGTGCGGGCCGCACATCGAGCAGAAGTGGGCGACCTTCGCCGAGTCCTTCGGCAGCGTCTCGTCGTGGAATTCGCGCGCCTTGTCCGGATCGAGGCCGATGTTGAACTGGTCTTCCCAGCGGAACTCGAAACGCGCCTTCGACAGCGCGTTGTCGCGCACCTGCGCGCCGGGGTGACCCTTGGCGAGGTCGGCCGCGTGCGCGGCGAGCTTGTACGTGATGATGCCTTCCTTCACGTCGTCCTTGTTCGGCAGTCCGAGGTGTTCCTTCGGCGTCACGTAGCACAGCATCGCGGTGCCGAACCAGCCGATCATCGCGGCGCCGATGCCCGACGTGATGTGGTCGTAGCCCGGTGCGATGTCGGTGGTCAGCGGCCCGAGCGTGTAGAACGGCGCTTCCTTGCACCAGTCGAGCTGGAGATCCATGTTCTCCTTGATCAGCTGCATCGGCACGTGGCCGGGGCCTTCGATCATCACCTGCACGTCGTGCTTCCATGCGATCTGCGTGAGCTCGCCGAGCGTCTTCAGTTCGCCGAGCTGCGCTTCGTCGTTCGCGTCGTAGATCGAGCCGGGGCGCAGGCCGTCGCCGAGCGAGAAGCTCACGTCGTACGCCTTCATGATCTCGCAGATCTCTTCGAAGTGTTCGTACAGGAAGCTTTCCTTGTGATGCGCGAGGCACCACTTCGCCATGATCGAGCCGCCGCGCGACACGATGCCCGTCATCCGGTTCGCGGTGAGCGGCACGTACTGCAGCCGCACGCCCGCATGGATCGTGAAGTAGTCGACGCCTTGCTCGGCCTGCTCGATCAGCGTGTCGCGGAAGATTTCCCAGGTGAGATCCTCGGCCTTGCCGTTGACCTTTTCGAGCGCCTGGTAGATCGGCACCGTGCCGATCGGCACCGGGCTGTTGCGGATGATCCACTCGCGCGTTTCATGGATGTGCTTGCCGGTCGACAGGTCCATCACGGTGTCGCCGCCCCAGCGGATCGCCCACGTCATCTTGTCGACTTCCTCGCCGATCGACGACGTGACGGCCGAGTTGCCGATGTTCGCGTTGATCTTCACGAGGAAGTTGCGGCCGATGATCATCGGCTCGGATTCCGGGTGGTTGATGTTCGCGGGGATGATCGCGCGGCCGCGTGCCACTTCGTCGCGCACGAACTCGGGGGTGATCTCGGCGAGCGCGTTCGCGCCGAAGGCCGCGGCGCCGAACGCCTGGCCCGGGTGCTGGCGGCCCATCATCGCGGCGAGCTTCGCGCCGTTCGGGCCGCTCGACTTCAGGCTCTCGATGTACTCGGCGCGGCGCTGGTTCTCGCGGATCGCGATGTATTCCATTTCCGGCGTGATGATGCCCTGACGCGCGTAGTGCATCTGCGTGACGTTCTTGCCCGGCTGCGCACGGCGCGGGTTGCGGTGCAGGCCCGGGAAACGCAGGTCGGCGGTGGCCGGGTCGGCCGCGCGCTCGAGGCCGTACTGGCTCGACAGGCCGTCGAGCACTTCGGTGTCGCCGCGCGCTTCGATCCAGCCCTGGCGCAGCGCGGGCAGGCCCGCGCGGATGTCGATCTTCGCGTCCGGATCGGTGTACGGGCCCGACGTGTCGTACACGTAGATCGGCGGATTCTTTTCGCCGCCGAAGCCGGTCGGCGTGTCGGCCTGCGTGATTTCACGCATCGGCACGCGGATGTCGGGCTGCGAGCCGGTTACATAAACCTTTCGCGAATTGGGCAGCGGCGCGACGGCAGCGGCATCGACGTGGGCGTCGGCGGACAGAAACTTCGGATTGGCGTTCATGCAATCTCCTGTGTGAGCGCCGGGCACGCGCTGCGGCGCTTGCCCGGAGCCCTTGACGAATGTGGGGCTCGAGCTAAGCAGGAGACGAGGTTTGGTGAGGCGGCGGATTTCGTCAGAAGGAAGGCGGCGAAATCCGTACGCTTCCCTGCGCTGGCATTATCCAGATCAGGTTCAAAGGGTATTTCTCACCCGCAATGCCGGTTTGTTTGACCGAACGCATTGCAGGACCCCCGCGTTAGCAAGGGCACACGATACACCGGCTTCGCGGCGGTTTCAACCGGGGGGCGGAACTTAGGCGAGGGTGCGGCCGCGGCATCGCGGGCCGCGCGCGCGGCCGTCGCCCGGGCCGCCAGCACGGCCGCCGCGGCGAAGCGGTGCGGCATCGCGGCCATTCGATTCCTGCCGGAAACCCCGATCGAAAAAAAATATTCAACCGGCTGTCATTTCCAGGCTCATGCTGCGTCTATTCGGCTCCTTAAACCCATGTACCGGAGAGATGTCATGAAAAATGGACTGCTGGCTGCCTGTGTCGCCGCTTTCGCGATGGTTGCCGTGAGCGCGCATGCGCAGAACGATGCGATGTCGAAGGACGGCACGTCGATGTCGAAGGACGCGATGGGCCACGACGCGATGGCGAAGGACGGCGCGATGAAGAAGGGCGCCATGAAGAAGCATGCGATGAAGAAGGACGCGATGGGCCACGACGCAATGGGCAAGACGACGCCGAGCGACAAGATGGCGCCGTCGAACTGACGCCGGCGGGCGCGGCAGGCGGTGCGTGCATTGCATCGCCCGCCGCGCCGTATGAGTGCGTTTGCGTCATTCCCGCATCTCCGGAGGTTTCATCATGCAAACCGTTCCCGCCACCGGGCGTGCGGCCGCCACGCCGCCCGCGCGGCCGATCCATCCGCTGTGGGTACGCGCGAGCCACTGGCTCAACGCGCTCGCGGCCGTGTTGATGGCGCTATCCGGCTGGCGCATCTACGACGCGTCGCCGATCTATCCGCCGTTCACGTTTCCTCACGGCATCACGCTCGGCGGCTGGCTGGGCGGCGCGCTGCAATGGCATTTCGCGGCGATGTGGCTGCTCGTCGGCAACGGGCTGTTCTACCTGACGATGTCGCTGGCGACCGGGCGCCTGGTGCGCAAGATGCTGCCGGTCACGCCGGCATCCGTGTGGCGCGACGTGCGCGCGGCGCTCGGCGGGCGGCTGTCGCATGCCGACCTGAGCGTCTACAACGCGGTGCAGCGCGCGGCATACCTGACCGCGATCGTCGATCTCGTCGTGCTGGTGCTGTCGGGGCTCGCGATCTGGAAATCCGTGCAGTTCCCGCTGCTGCGCGAACTGTTCGGCGGTTACGACAACGCGCGCGTCGTGCATTTCTGGGCGATGTCGCTGCTCGTCGCGTTCTTCGTCGTGCATGTCGCGATGGCGCTGCTGGTGCCGCGCTCGCTGCTCGCGATGCTGCGCGGCCGCTGACCCGCGAGCCGCGGGCGAAGGAAATCATCATGTCCGAATCCGAACACAAGCGCGACCGTCCGCTGTGGACCCTCGACCGGAAGTCGCTCGAACTCGACGTGCGCCGCGAGCTCGAGATGCCGTCGCGGCGGCTCTTCAACCGGCGCGTGCTGACGCTCGGCGGCCTGACGATGCTGACCGGCTGCACGCTGCAGGACGACGCGTCGGTCAACACGTTCCTCGAGAAAGTGTCGCGCATGAACGATCGCGTGCAGGCGTGGCTGTTCAGCCCCGACCGGCTCGCGCCGACCTACACCGAAGCCGACATCACGCGGCCGTTCCCGTTCAACGCGTACTACGGGATCGACGACGTGCCGCACGTCGACGAATCGACCTATCGGCTCGTGCTGTCCGGCCGCGTGACGGGCAAGCGCGTGTGGATGCTCGACGAGCTTCGCGCGCTGCCGCACGCGGAGCAGATCACGCGGCATATCTGCGTGGAAGGGTGGAGCGCGATCGGCCGTTGGGGCGGCACGCCGTTTGGCGCATTCCTCGCGCGCGCGGGCGCCGATACGCACGCGAAATACGTCGGCTTCAAATGCGCGGACGATTACTACGAAAGCATCGACATGCCGACCGCGCTGCATCCGCAGACGCTGCTCACTTTCGACTACGACGGCCAGCGCCTGCCGCCGGAATTCGGCTTTCCGATGAAGCTGCGGATGCCGACCAAGCTCGGCTACAAGAATCCGAAGCACATCATGGAAATCTTCGTGACCGATACGTTTCCGGGCGGCTACTGGGTCGACCAGGGGTACAACTGGTTCGGCGGATCGTGAGCCCGGCGATTCACGTCGATCGACGCGCCGCGCAATGCGGCGCGCACGCATGACGGCGGCCGTTGCCGGCTCAGCCGAGTACGACACACAGTCAGAATATTTCGGACGCGTCCCATTGCTGGTGAATCGTACCGAACCGTAACATTTGTCCGATGGCACGTCGCCATATGCACGACATGCCGGTGCCGCGGACTGCCGCGGCACGCGTCGACGGACCCGCGTCGGGACGCAGCAAGAGGCGTCCTGTTTCTATGCACTCCGAACCGAACGCCGGGCGCCAGGCCGGATGCTTCGTACGCGGGTCTCCTGTCAATCCCGTTCGTGATGAAGTGTCGAAGATGAATCCATTCGTATCACGGCGCGCTGTAGCGCCGGCTTTGCTGTGCGCGCTTGTTTTGGTGCTGTCCGCGTGCGGGGGCGACGATTCCGGCGCACCCGCGATCGTCGTGCAGGAGCAGCAGGGCGAGTCCGGAGAGCACGTGAAACCGGCGCCGGAAATCGTCGCGGACGGTGTGGCGGTTTCCGATGAGCCGGGCGCGCCGCCCGATCCCTCGTATCCGCGGCCGCCGGTCGCGCCGGAGCCGGGAGAGCCGCCTGCGACGATCGAACCGCCGTCGCCCCGGCCGCCCGCGATCGTCGAGCCCGCGCCGCCGGAGCCCGCGCCCGAGCCGCCCGCGATCGTCGAGCCCGCGCCGCCGGAGCCCGCGCCCGCGCCGCCCGCGATCGTGGAGCCCGCGCCGCCGGAGCCCGCGCCCGAGCCGCCCGCGATCGTCGAGCCCGCGCCGCCGGAGCCCGCGCCCGAGCCACCCGCGATCGTCGAGCCCGCGCCGCCCGACCCGCCTCCGGCGCTCGACACGAGCCTGGCGATCAGGAATCTGGCCACGGGCGAAGCGCTCTGTCTGGGGATGTCGACCGGCAACGGGACCTATGTCGGCTTCCAGTCCTGCAACGGGTCGGATGCGCAGCGCTGGCGCATGGTGCGTGCCGCGAGCCCTTACTTCAACGTGAAGAACGTGCTGGCCGAAGCGCAGGGCAGGGACGTCTGCCTGCGTGCGGCGCCATCGGGCCAGAGCCCGGCCAACCTGGCGCCGTGCGGCGGCGCCGATTACCCGACCACGCGGATGTGGCGTGCCAGCATCGGCGCAAGTGGCGCGTTCACGCTGCAGAACAAGCACTGGGTCGATACCGGCCGCCGCGCGACGCTTCAGGCGATGGACCGTACCCTCGCGATGCTGCCCGAGATCGACGCGCCTGCCGCGCGCTGGACCTACGACGGCGAACTCCCGTCGCCGAGACGCGTCGTGACCGGCGCGCGCAGCGTGCTGCTGGTGTCCGGGCATTTCACGGGACAGCGGGCGAATCCGGCGGAGCCGGTGCGCAAGGCCGTCTTCGGCGACGGCGACGATTTCGCGTCGCTCGCGCACTACCTGAAGCTGGCGTCGCGCGGCAAGCTGACGTTGAGCGGCACGATGCTGACGAACGTCGATCTCGGCGCGTTTCCGGCAGGTTGCCAGTCGGGCGCGATCCTCGCTCAGGCGAGGGCTGCCGCGCAGGCGCGCGGCGTCGATGCGAACGGATTCGATTACCTGTTCGTCGATTATCCGCGCTCGAGCGAATGCAAATTCGCGGGGCTGGCGGCGCGGCCCGGGCAATGGATTCTGTCGAACGGCGCCGGCACCGGCTACTGGATGTGGACGCATGAATTCGGTCATGGGCTCGGCGCGGGGCATCCCGATTCGCTGCGGAACTGTCCGGTGGCGGACGGCGCGGTCGTGCTCGGCAGCCTTTGCGTGACAGGCGGCATCGACGATCCGACCGACACGGTGGGCGGCGGCGGGCGGCGGATGTACCCGGTCGACTATCAGCTGTTCGCCGGCTGGCTCGACGATGAAGACGTGCCGACGCTCGTCAAGCCGGGCACGTATCGCATCGCGCCGCTGTGGAGCGCGCTGCCGGGCAAGCAGGGCTATCTTCTGCCGCGCGCGGACGGCTCCACGCTGCTGCTCGAATTCCGGCGGCCGATGGGCGCGAAGGGCACGTTCGAGGACTGGCCCGACACGTCGCCGTTCGTCAATGGCGTGACGGTGCGCATCGTCCGCTATCCGGGCAACGCCATTCAGAACACGCTCGTCGACGCGACGCCGGGCAGCCAGGACGGTATGAAGGATGCGCCGCTGATGCCGGGCCAGTCGCTCGTCGACACGTTGTCCGGGCGACGCATCACCGTGCTGTCGGCCGACGGAAGCGGCGCGGTGGTCCGGATCGAGCCGGCGTCGTGACGCGGCGCGGCGCCGGCGGCTATCCGGTCGGCGCCGCGTTGCGCGCGCCCGGTCGAGGCGGCCGCGGGCGCAGTGTCGCGCCGAAACGTCAGTCGATATCCTTTCAGGCAGGTCCGACGATGCTTTCGAATCCTTGATGCCATAATGCCGAGCATTGCGTGGACGAAGCCGTTCACGCACGTTTTCGTGACCCTCTGCCGCCGCTCGCCGGTTCTTATTCGTCGCCGTTCGCACCGCCATGTCGTTCCGCACGTTCGTCTGCGCCTTCCCGGTCCCGTCAGGGCCGTTTGCCGGTTTCTCCGGCGTCTTTCAGCGCAGCGCGCGACACGTCGTGCAGGCAGGCTGACCGATGACACCGCTCGACCGCCTCCTCGATTTCCTCGCCCGCCTGCCGTTCCGGATCCGTCTGCCGCAAAGCCGCGGCGGCCGTGTCGCACTGGCGCTGGTATTCATCTATTTCGTCTGGGGTTCGACCTACAGCGGCCTGCATTTCGCGCTGCAGTCGTTCCCGCCGCTGCTGCTCTCGGGGCTGCGCAACCTGCTCGGCGGGATCGGCCTGTTCATCTTCGCGCTGCGGCGCAAGCCCGAATGGCCGACGCTGCTGGAAATCCGCAACTCGGCGATCGTCGGCACGATGCTGGTCGCGCTGTCGTCCGGCACGATCGCGCTCGGGATGCGCACGGTCAGCAGCGGCTCGGCCGCGGTGATGGTCGCCACGGTGCCGCTGTTCGCGACCGTGATCGCGGCGGTCGCCGGGCGCCCGGTGACGAAGGGCGAGTGGTCGGCCGTCGCGCTCGGGATGGTCGGCATCGTCGTGCTGAATTCGGGCGGTGCGGCCGCCGCAAACTCCGCGCTCGGCACGATCAGCGTGCTGGCCGGCGCGCTGTTCTGGGCGGGCGGCGCGCATCTGTCGACGCGGCTCAAGCTGCCGTCGGACCTGTTCCTGTCCACGTCGCTGCAGATCGGTCTCGGCGGGCTGATGTCCACGCTGGCCGCGTGGCTGCTCGGCGAGCGCATCGAGCAGGTCGCGGCGGCGCCGGTGTTCGCGTTCCTGTACCTGATGGTGTTCTGCACGATGGCGGCGTACGTCGCGTACGGCTACCTGATTCGCCACACGAGCCCGATCATCGCGAGCAGCTGCATGTACGTGAACCCGATCGTCGCGGTCGCGCTCGGCGCGCTGATGCTCGGCGAGCCCGTGACGATGGCGACCGTGATCGCGACGGTCGCGATTCTCGGCAGCGTCGGGCTGTCGTTCCTGTTCGATCCCGCGCGCCGTCCCGCGGCGCGCGCGGTGGTCGACGTTTCGCCGGCCGTGGCGACCGGCTCGGCGGCGGCGCATGCACCGGCACCCGCACCGGATCAGGCCGCGGTGCCGGATTCGGCGCCGATCCTCACGCCTTCCGCGATACCGCTTGCGGTGCCGACCCCGGCCGCCGTCGTGGACCCGGCCGCGGTCATGGATCCCGCGCAGGCATTCACGCCGCCACCCGCCGACGAACCGGCCGAGTCGCGCGCCCGCGCGTGATGCCGCTGCGCGCGGCGGCGGTCAGGCGCGCTGTGCGCCGCGATGGTGGAACCAGCCGGCGAGTGCGGTAAACAGCAGGCCGGCCGCGCACATGCCGATCCAGCCGAATGCATGCCATGCGGCGACGCCGACCGACGAGCCGAGCGCGCCGCCGATGAAGTAGCACACCATGTACACGGTGTTCACGCGGCTGCGCGCGTCGGGCTTTAGCGCGTAGATGCGCGACTGGTTCGAGATCTGCGCGGCCTGCACCCCGACATCCAGCACGATCACGCCGATCACGAGCCCGACGAGGCTCGTCCCCGACAGCGCAAAAATCACGAACGACGCCGCGAGCAGCGCGATCGCGAGCGAGATGATCGCGCGCGGGCCGCGCTTGTCGGCGAAACGGCCCGCGTAAGGCGCGGCCAGCGCACCGGCCGCGCCGACGATGCCGAACAGCCCGGCGGCCTGCGGGCCGAGATGGAACGGCGCGCCGGCGAGCAGCAGCGTGAGCACCGGCCAGAACGCGCTGAACGCGGCGAACAGCGCGGCGCCCGTCAGCGACGCCTCGCGCAGCCCGCGCAGTTCGACCGCCAGATGCCACATCGAGCCGAGCAGCTTGCCGTACGACAGCGTCGACGTCGGCGAACTGCGCGGCAGCCGCAGCACGATCACCGCGGCCAGCGCGGCGAGCGCCGCGACCGATGCACCGAATACCGCCCGCCAGCCGAAATATTCGGCGACGAAGCCGGCCGCCGTGCGCGCCAGCAGGATGCCGAGCAGCAGGCCGCTCATCACGGTGCCGACTGCATGCCCGCGCTCGGCGGGCGGCGCGATCTCGGCCGCGAACGGCACGGCCTGCTGCGCGATCGTCGCGAGCACGCCGATCGCCAGGCTTGCCGCGGCGAGCACCGCCAGCGATGGCGCGGCCGCGGCCGCGATCAGCGCGATCGACAGGCCCGCGATCTGCAGCAGGATCAGCCCGCGGCGATCGAAACGGTCGCCGAGCGGTGCGAGCAGGAACATGCCGGCCGCATAGCCGAGCTGGGTCGCGGTCGGCACCGCGCCGATCCACGACGCGCTGTCGGGAAAGGCCGAGCGGAAGCTGTCGAGCAGCGGCTGGTTGTAGTAGATGTTCGCGACCGACACGCCCGCGATCGTCGCGAGCAGCAACAGCAGGCTGCGCGAGTAGTGGGGCGAGGCGGCGTCGGTCGGACGGTCGGTGGAGGCGGCGGACATGGCGGCAACGGAACGGAGTGGGACGGCGTGGCGCGCGGCGCAGCGTCGGCTGCGCAGGCGGCCGGGCGCCAATCGAGCGTGCCGATCATACCGGAGCACCGTGAATCATGCCGGGAGGGCAGCCAGGCGGCCAAGCGGCCAAGCGGCCAAGCGGACGGCGGCCAGGCGGACGGCGGCCAGGCGGACGGCAGCCACGCGGCCGGCGTGAGCAGGGCTCGACCGGCCGTTATCGGCGCCGCTCGGCCGCAACGGCCGCCGACGGGCCGCCGCCCGTCATGCGCTCGCGATGCGCATCGTCAGTCGACCAGTTCCCCGCTCGGTTCATAGAACGGATAAGGCCCGTCGTCTTCGTCCACGTACACGTGATGGGACATCATCCCCGTCTCCGGCGTGTGGACGTGCACCGCGAATGCGGGCGGCTCGAGCCGGAACGCGGACGGCCCGTCCGCGCGCAGGTCGAACGCCACCTGGTGCGCGGGCGCCGGCACGGCCGACGCGAGCGTGCCGCCGAAGCGCGTAAACATCGTCCGGTGCACGTGGCCGCACAGCACGCGTTCGACGTTCGGATAGCCGCGCAGCAGCGCATCGAGCTTCGCGGCGGCGTCGGGCGCGAGGCGCAGCGCGTCCATGTGCCCGATTCCGGACACGAACGGCGGGTGATGCAGCGCGACGATCACCGGCCGGTCGCGCGCGGCGTCGAGCTGAGTGGCGAGCCACGCGAGCCG
>Ga0207667_10011414_pt1 | contig 10327 bp, 8 predicted proteins | sample KBSCornC52_FD_184301 | JGI IMG/M metagenome (GOLD analysis project Ga0207667, IMG submission 184301) | Corn rhizosphere microbial communities from Kellogg Biological Station, Michigan, USA - KBS Corn C5-2 (SPAdes) (version 2) | ecosystem: Host-associated > Plants > Roots > Rhizosphere > Soil ...
TCCACGTGATCGCGCCCACCAGTGCGCCGAAGATCACGTGCTGGTCGACGAACGACGGGTCGACGATGCCCTTGCCCACGGTGGCCGCGACCTTCAGGTGGAAGATCCAGATGGCCACGATGTTGAAGAAGGCCGCGAACAGCACCGCGGTCTGCGGCCTGAGCACGCCGGTGGACACGACGGTGGCGATGGAATTGGCCGCGTCGTGGAAGCCGTTCATGAAGTCGAACAGGACCGCCAGCACCACGAGCATGGCGACCAGGCCGAAGCCGATCTGGAGCGAGTGCATCGAACCCGGCTCCAGGTCAGGAATTTTCGAGGATGATGCCCTCGACGATGTTGGACACGTCCTCGCAGCGGTCGGAGATCGTTTCCAGGTGCTCGTAGATCGCCTTGAGCTTGATCAGCTCGCGCGTGTCGATCTCGTCGCGGAACAGGCGCGACATCGCCGCGCGCATCACGCGGTCGGCGTCGGACTCGAGGTGGCCGATCTCGACGCAGGTCTTGAGCGCGGCCTCGGCAACCTCGGCTTCGCGCAGGCGCGGCAGCAGGCTGACGACGTGCTGCACGCGGTCGCAGCAGCGCACCGAGATCTCGCACAGGCGCAGCACGTCCTCGCTGACCCGCGTGACGTTGTACAGCGACAGCACCTCGCTGGTGTCCTGCAGCAGGTCGGCGATGTCGTCCATCGAGTTGATCAGGCTGCGGATCTGCTCGCCGTCGATCGGCGTGATGAAGGTGCGGTGCAGCTGGCGGTGCACTTCGGCCGTGACCTTGTCGGCGGCGCGCTCGGCCACGTCCACCTCGGACGCATACTTCTCGCGCAGCGCCAGGTCGTTGTAGTTCTGGATCATCGCCATGAACGCACGCGCGCCTTCGGTCGTGTGCGCCGCGTGCTGGTCGAACAGCTCGAAAAAGTTGCCTTCGCGCGGCAGCAGCTTGCTGAACCACATGGTCTGGATCCTCTTGGGTGCGTGACGGGGCCCAGGGTCGGGCCCTCTTTCGGGAGTCGGGGAGAACGTCGACCCGGTGCCTGCCTCGGGAGGCGGGGCGCGCGGACGCCGGCAGGGTCGTGGAACGTCGGTGCGGCGCATTGTACGAGGCCGCCGTCACATTTCTGACACATCCTGGCGCCCGGGCTTCACTGAAAACCCGGGGGCGTGGCCTCCTGCGCGGTGTTCGTCTCCTCGCACGGCGCTGTCGTGCGGCCGGGCGGCGGGCGCCATCGTGCCGTCGTCGGCGGCGACGCCGCGCGGCGACTGTCGGGATCGCTCCGGCAAGCCAAGCCCGCACCGCGCCCTCCCGCGCCGGCACCGCGTCAGGCGGTCACTTCGTGGCTTCCAGCTTGTGGCCCGTGAACGGACTGAACTCGTAATCGGCCGGAAACGTATCGCCGGTGGCCCGATCGAGCCGCACCGGCTGCAGGCTGATCGCCGGGAGACGCCACACGAACGTCTCGTCGTCGAAGCGCAGCGTCGCGACGAGGTGCGCGTCCGGCACCATCAGCGACCTGCCCTGCTTGTCGCCATCCTTGAAGACGACGAACTCGACGGCTTCGCCCAGCTTGCCCAGCGTGCCGACCATCATCGGCCGCATGGCCTGCACGGCGACACGTACGGCCTCGGGCAGCGCCTGTTCCGGCACGACGGCCAATGGGGCGCGGTCGCCGAGCTGCAGGGTGGCGGAAGCGCGCATTCGGCCGTGATCCTGCGAGACGAGCGCGCTGGCATCGGCATCCATCCGCGCGTCGACCAGGGCGAAGATCGCATAGCCATCGAGCAGCGTGCCCAGTTGCCTGGCGGACGCCGCATCCATCGTCGCCGAGGTGCGCTGGATGAACATCGTCGTCGAGTACCACATGACCATGGACAGGCGGCTGGCGCCCTGGTGCCTCTGCACCGATTCCTGATCGAACGTGGGCGGCGCGATGCTGCGCGAGGCGAAGGCCGCCGACGCGGCGAGCGCGAACAGCGCCACCGCGGCCGGACGTGTGAACCGGATCATGCTTCCCTCCTCGGGGATGATTTGTCTGCATTCTCGCCCGGCCCAGCCCCACCGGCGCCGACGCTCAGGGCGCGAGAACTTCCACCCGCTGGGCGGGGTCGCGCGATGCCGCCGCCAGCAGGTCGGCCACGCGCCCTGCCCCCGCGATCGTGCCGCGCGGCCAGAGTTGCGCCAGCGGCGCGAGCACAAAGGCGCGCTGCGCGGCACGCGGGTGCGGCAGCACGAGCCGCTCGTCGGCCAGCATGAGGCCGCCGTCGTCGCCCTGCACGTCGTACAGCAGCACGTCCAGATCGAGGGTGCGTGGCGCATTGCGGTAGGGCCGCTCGCGGCCGAAGCGGTGCTCGATCGCCTGCAGCGCGTCCAGCAGCGCGTGCGGCGCGAGCGCGGTGCGCAGGCGCGCCACCGCATTGACGTAGTCGGGCCCGCTCGAATCGATCGGCGCGCTGCCCCACAGCGACGAGGCCGCGAAGCTGCCGGGCTGGGCCAGGGCTTGCAGCGCGGTCAGTGCGTCGCGCAGCGTGGCGCGCGCGTCACCCAGGTTGGCGCCCAGCCCGATGAAGGCCGTGGCGCCGGGCGCAGGCTCACTCGGCGGCTTCGCCGTCGTCATCCTCGTCGTCCTGGAACGCCGGGCCGGCGGCGGCCTTCTTGCGGCCACCACCGCCACGCCGGCGGCGCACGACGTTGGCCTTCTTCTCGATCTTGTCCAGGAGGGATCGCGCGACGGCGGCGTCGCCCTGCCCTTCGAGCACGCGTTCGAGCTCGCCCACGGCGTCGCCGACCAGTTGCTGCGTGGCCGTCGGGGCCGCCGCATCGGCGTCGGCGCCGACGCGCGGCAGGTCCGGATGTGCGCACGCGGCGCGCAGCGCGGCGCGGTCGGCGTCGCTCGCGCCCTCGGCCAGCGCGGCACGGCCGGCGGTCACCAGTTGCAGCATCTGCTGCTTGGCCAGGCTCACGCGCGGTGCGGGCGCGGGCGCGCGCTCCGCTTCAGGCGCGGACGCGCGCTCCGCGTCGGGCGCGGCGGCGGGCGCGGGCTTGAGCGGACGCGGGTCGCGCGGCGCGGCCTTGGGCTCGCGCGGCTTGGACTGCTGGTGCTTGCGCGCGGCTTCGACCAGGTCGCGGCGCTGGTCGTCGTCGCCCGACGAGTAGTCCTCCCACCACTGCGCCAGCGCCTCATCCACCTCGCCGGCCTCGGCGCGCAGGCGCATGAAGTCGAACGCGGCGCGGAAGCGCGGCTGCGCCAGCATCGCCGCCGGCGACGTGCCGGTGCGCTTGTCGAAGCGCGGCTGCATCAGCCAGATCTCGCGCATGTCGGCGGCCAGCTTGCCGCGGCCGGAGATGTCGCCGATGCGCGCATCGAAGGTGGCGTCGACCGCCTGCTGCAGCGCGGGCATCAGGCCCTCGCCCTGGTCGCGCAGGCCCTTCCAGCGTTGCGCCACCTCGTGCCAGAAGATGCACGCCATCAGGAAGCTGGGCGCCACCGGCTTGCCTTCGTTGACGCGGCGATCGGTGTCGGCCAGCGCGCGGTTGACGAAGGCCTCGCGCTGGGTGTCGTTCGCGATGCCCTGGAAATGGGCGTCGAGGATGGGGAACGTGGCGCGATCGAGGCCGTACTTCTTCAGCACCTCGAGACTGGCCAGCGAATGGCCCGTCTGCAGCAGCTTGATCATCTCGTCGAACAGGCGCGAGGCCGGCACGTTGGCCAGCAGCGCCTTCATCTTGCGGATGGGCGCTTCCGTCTTCGCCTCGATCTTGTAGCCCATCTTCGCGGCGAAGCGCAGCACGCGGATGATGCGCACCGGATCCTCGCGGTAGCGCGTCTCCGGATCGCCGATCATGCGCAGCAGCCTGGCCTTCGAATCGGCGATGCCGCCGTGGTAATCGACCACCGTCTGCGTGGACGGGTCGTAGTACATCGCGTTGACGGTGAAGTCGCGCCGCGCGGCATCCTCGATCTGCGGACCCCAGACGTTGTCGCGCAGCACGCGGCCACTGGCGTCCACCGCGTGGCTCTTGCCGTCGAGCTCGCTGCGCGAGGTCTTCTCGTTGCCCTTGACGGCGGCCGACTCGACGGCGTTGTCCATGTAGGCGCGGAAAGTCGACACCTCGATCTGCTCGTGCTCGCGGCCGCGGCCGTAGATCACGTGCACGAGGCGGAAGCGGCGCCCCACGATGAACGCGCGCCGGAACAGCCCCTTGACCTGCTCGGGCGTGGCGTTGGTGGCGACGTCGAAGTCCTTCGGGCGCAGGCCCACCAGCAGGTCGCGTACGGCGCCACCGACGATGTAGGCCTCGTAGCCCGCGTCCTGCAGCGTCTTGACGACGCGCACCGCAGGGTCGGCCACGAGCTTCAGGTCGATCTTGTGCAGGTCGACGCCATACTCCTTGCGCTCGCCCAGCACCACGCCGGCGGGGACGTCTGCGACGACGTCGGCAGCGGCCGGCGCCTTGCCCAGCAGTCGATCGATGAATTTGCGAATCATTCGAAAAGCCTCAGGAATCGCCAGCCGCGCTCCGCGGCCACGGCTTCCAGCGCGGCCGACGGATTGGTCGCGACAGGATCGGTGGCCCGCTCCATGAGGGGCAGGTCGTTGATGGAATCACTGTAAACGGTGACACGGCCGAAATCGTCCCAGCCGGCGCCCTGCGCCTGCAGCCACTGGCCCACGCGCGTGACCTTGCCGTGCTGGTAGGTCGGCACGCCCTTGATCGCCCCCGTGACGGCGCCGGCGGCGTCGTGCTCGAGCTCGATGGCCAGCAGCGCGGGCACGCCGAACGCCTGCGCGATGGGGCGCGTGACGAACTCGTTGGTGGCCGTGACGATGGCCACCAGGTCGCCGGCATCCTGGTGCTGCTTGACGAGCGCCAGGGCCGGCGGGTGGATCATGGGCGCGATGATCTCGCGCATGAAGCGGGCTTGGATGGCGGCCTGCTCCTGCGGCGTGCGGCCGCGCCAGACGGAGGTGGCGAACTCGACGTACTTGTGCACGTCGAGCGCGCCTGCCACGTACGTGGCATAGAACTCGTCGTTGCGCCGCCGCCAGGCGTCGCCGTCCGCCCAGCCGACCGCGACCATGAACTCGCCGAACGCGTGGTCGGAGTCGCCGGGGATGAGCGTGCCGTCCAGGTCGAACAGCGTGAGGTTGCGAGCGGTCATTCGGGGGCCGATTGTTCGGTCTGTTCTTCGTCGAGCATGCGCTTGAGAAGCGGCACGGTGACGGCGCGCTTCTCGGCCAGCGCGAAGCCGTCCAGCCGGTGCAGCAGCTGCATCAGGCTCTTGAGGTCGCGCGAGAAGCGCGCGAGGATGTAGTCCAGCACCTCTTCGCCCAGGACGATGCCACGGCGGCGCGCTTCCTGGTGCAGGGCGTCGCGCGTGCCGGCCTCGGCCAGCGGATGCACCTGGTGCACCGGGCCCCAGCCCAGGCGCGTGCGCAGGTCTTCGCGCACCAGCAGGTCGACCGGCGGGAAGCGGCCGGCGGAGACGAACTGCACGCCCAGGCGCGCGCCCGCCGCCGAGGTCCCGGCCAGCGCCCTGGCGGCGCCTTCGACGCCCTCGGCCAGCGCGTGCAGCACGCCGCCCATGCGGCTGGCAGCCTCGACGAACAGCAGGAAGGCGGCGTGCTGCTGCGCCGCCGACCACTGGTCGACGCCATCCAGCAGCACGAGCGCGGTGTCCTCGGCGAGCGTCCACGGCGTCGACGACGCCGCGTCGAACCACTGCGCCACCTGGCCGGCCTCGACGGCGCGCGCCTGCAGCTCGTGCAGCAGCTGCGACTTGCCGGCACCGGCCGGCCCCCACAGGTACACGGGCGCGCCGGGCCACGCCTGCTCACGCAGCGCAGCCACCACGGCCGCGTTGTCGCCGGGCAGGAAGCCGGCGAACGCGGGCACCGGGTCCCAGGCGAGATCGAGGATGAGCTGCCTCATTCGACTGCCCTGCGCGCAGCGCACGCCGGTCGCGCTTCGGAACGTCCGTGCGTGCTCATGTGCGGTAGAACCCCGTCGCGCGGTACGCGGCCATCGCGTGACGCAGCGCCACCACCATCAGCGCCGTCACCGGCAGGCACACCAGCACGCCGACGAACCCGAAGACCTCGCCGAACACCAGCAGCGCCAGGATCACGGCCAGCGGGCTCAGCCCGATGCGCTCGCCCACCAGGCGCGGCGTGAGCACGAAGCTCTCCAGCACCTGGCCGACCGCGTAGACCGCGGCCACCGCGGCCACGCCATGCCAGCCGGTGAACTGGATCGCGGCGGACATCAGCGCCAGCACCAGGCCCGTGGTGTAGCCCAGGTAGGGGATGAACACGGCCAGGCCGGTGAACACGCCGATGGGCCACGCCAGGTTCAGGCCCGTGAACATCAGGCCCACCGGGTAGATCACCGCCATCGCCAGCATCACGGCCAGCTGGCCCTTGAGGTACTGCCGCAGCATCGCGTCGCACTCCCCCAGGAAGCGGGACAGGGGCTCGCGCGAGCGCAGCGGGACGAGGTTCCAGGCGCCGGCCGTCACCTGCTCGGCGTCGACCAGCAGGTAGAACACGAGCACCGGCACCAGCACCAGGAAACCGACGACGGTGGCCAGCCAGCTGCCGCCGATGCGCGCGGACAGCAGCAGCTTCTGGCCCCACTCCTCCATGTTGCCGTCGAACGACCTCATGATCGAGGCCTTGACCGTGTCCGTGTCGACCGCGATGCCCAGCTCCTGCAGCCGCGGCGCGACGACGTGGTTGAACTTGTCGAGCAACTGCGGCCACTGCGCGCGCAGCTGCGGCAGCGCGGTGGTGACGATGGGCACCAGCAGCAGCGCCAGCGCCGTGACGGCGGCCATCGCGAACAGCACGGTGACGGTGGCGGCGAGCGCGCGCGGCAGGCGCGCGCGGCGCTCGAGCATGCGCACCATCGGCCACAGCAGGTAGGCGACCACCAGCGCCAGGATCAGCGGGCTGAGCGCCGGCCCCAGCATCCACAGCAGCAGCAACGCCGCCACCGCCAGGGCGAGCCAGGTCAGTGCGCGTTGCTGGACGAGGGACAAGGTCATGTGGTCTGGGGCGCCGGGAAGCCCGGCCGCCCGGAAAGGACGCCGGTCGCGGCCCGGGAAAGGCAGCTGGGGAGGCATGCGGCCGCTGGCGGACCGCAACCGCGCATTGTAGGGCGCCCGCGGACGCCCGCGGATGCTGCCCCGTCAGTGGCGTTGCGAGCGCGCCGCCAGGATGCGCCGCTGCAGCGCGTCGGCGTCGGCGGCGTCCGGGGTGTGCTCCAGGTACAGCCCCCAGTCGACGGCGGCCTCGTCGGTGCGGCCCAGGCCGTCCAGCAGGTCGCCGCGCAGGCGGTAGGTGTCCCAGTCCTCCGGCTCGAGCACGAGCTGGCGGTCGAGCACGGCCAGCAGGCGCGGCGTGTCGCCGCGGCCCTGGTGGATCTGGCGCAGGTTGCGCAGCATCCGGCCGATGATGTCGCGCGGGCCGGCGGCCTGCAGGAACAGGCCCAGCGGCACGTCGAAGGCGTCGCGCATGGCGCTCGCCTGGCGCACGAGGTCGAGCCGCTCCTCGAGGTCGCCGCGCGACAGCGACTGCCCCGTGAACGGGTCGATCACCACCTCGCCCTGCGGCAGCCGCAGCTTCACGAGGAAGTGGCCGGGAAACGACACCCCTTCCGCGCGCAGCCCGATATGGCCCGCGATCTCCATGTAGAGCAGCGCCAGCGTGATCGGGATGCCACGCCGCCGCGCCAGCACGTCGGGCACGTAGCTGTTGGCCGGGTCGTGGTAGTCGTTGACGTTGCCTGCGAAGCCCAGCTCCTCGAAGAAGTAGCGGTTGAGCGTGCGCAGCTTGTGCGTGACCGGTGCGTCGGCCGCCAGCCGGTTCTTCAGCCGCAGCGCCAGTGCGTCGACGTCGGCCAGCACGGACTCGACGTCCAGCCCGGGCGTCTCGTCCTGGGCAATGGCGATGGCCGCCTCGAGCAGCGGAAACTGCTCGTCATCGGCGACCAGCGCGTCGAAGTACTCCAGCGCGCTCGGCGCGTTGAAGGTCGGCGTGGGACGCGGAACCGAGGCCATGGCCCGAGTGTAGACCTGCGGGGTTGCCGCTTCCTTGCCCAAAACCCGGATGGGGTTGCCGCCCCCTTCAAGCCTTGCGCATGAACTGCTTGAGCTTGATGCCCATCGCCGCCAGCACCGCCACGTACAGGGCGGCCACGCCGCCCAGCACGCCCGCCATCTTCAGCGCTCGCAGCACCGGATGGGCGCGGTCGAGCCAGTCGATGGCGTGGTCGGCCCACACCAGGCAGCCGCCGAGCAGGGCCGTGGCGACCAGCGCGCGCGCCAGGAAGCCGAACCAGCCCGGATGCGGCTTGTACACGCCCATGCGCACCAGGCCGATCAGCAGCCAGGTGGCATTGACGGTGGCGCCCAGGCCGATCGACAGCGCCAGGCCACCCACGCCGATGTGCAGCCCGTAAACGAACAGCAGGTTCATCAGCTGCGTGAACCCCAGCACGGCGATGGCGATGCGCACGGGCGTACGCGTGTCGAGCTGGGCGAAGTAGCCCGGCGCCAGGATCTTCACGCAGACGATGCCCAGCAGGCCCACCCCGTAGCCCTGCATCGGGCGAATCGTGGCCAGGAGGTCGGCGTCGCTGAAGTGCCCGTAGTGGTAAAGCACCGCCAGCAGTGGCTTGGCGAAGACCAGCAGCGCGGTGGCGCACGGCAGCGTCTGCAGGACCACCAGGCGCAGGCCCCAGTCGATCATCCCCGAGTAGCCTTCCTTGTCGCCGCGCGCGCGGGCGGCCGACAGTTGCGGGATGAGCACGATGCCGAGTGCGACCCCCAGCAGGGACGTCGGGAATTCCATCAACCGGTCGGCATAGGTGAGCCAGGACACCGAACCGGTGGCCAGGTGCGAGGCGATCTGCGTGTTGACGAGCATCGACAGCTGTGCCACCGACACCCCCAGCAGCGCCGGCGACATCTGCTTGAGCAACCGCCCCACGCCCGGGTGGTGCCACGCGTCGACGAAGCCGCGCCATGACAAGCGGATGTGCGGCATCAGGCCCAGCGCCCTCAGCGCGGGGATCTGGATGCCCGCCTGCAGCACGCCGCCCAGCATCACGCCCACCGCCAGCGTGTAGATGCCCGGCAGCCCGTGCGCCTCGAACGTGGGCGTGAGACCACGCGCGGCGACGATGACGGCGACGTTGAGAAGGATGGGCGTGGCCGCGGGGATCGAGAAGCGGCCCCAGGTGTTGAGGATGCCGGCCGACAGCGCCACCATCGACATGAAGCCGATGTACGGGAACATGACGCGCGTCATCAGCACGCCGGCATCGAAGCGCTCCAGCCCCGAGGCCATCGCCCACACCAGCACCGGGGCGCCGACGACGCCCACGACGCAGGTGGCCAGCAGCACCCAGGCCAGCACGGTGGCCACCGAATCGATCAGCTTGTGCGTGACGGCATCGCCGTCGGAGATCCGCGTGTTGGCCAGCAGCGGCACGAAAGCCTGCGAGAACGCGCCCTCGGCGAACAGGCGGCGCAGCAGGTTCGGAATGCGGAAGGCGACGTTGTAGGCGTCGGTGAAGCCGCTGGCGCCGAAGCTGGCGGCGATCAGCTGTTCACGCACCAGGCCGGACACGCGCGAAGCGAGCGTCAGCAGCGATACCGTCGAAGCGGCCTTGAGAAGGTTCATCGGGGGCCGCAGCGGCTTTTGGCGCAGGCGGTTGAGCAGGTCAGGCCGGCGATTATAGGAAGCACCCTCTCCGGACAAACGTGGAATCCGCGGGTTATCCCCCTTTTCGGCGGACCACCCTGGTGGGTACCGATACAATGCACCATCCGCTCCCTGATCCAGTCCCGAGAGCGGCCGTCGATCCTCGACGTCTTCTCCAGCAGTCGGCCTTCACGACTGGTGCCCGCTACCAACGCGCGGCGCAGCAGGCCGACCCGCGATGCCCGGCTTTCGACCGGGCCCACAACGACCCCATGAACTTTGACGAACTCGGCCTGGCCGAGCCGCTGCTGCGTGCGGTGCACGAAGCCGGCTACACCACCCCGACCCCGATCCAGCTCCAAGCCATCCCCGTCGTCCTGCAAGGCGGCGACCTCCTCGCCGGCGCGCAGACCGGCACCGGCAAGACCGCCGGCTTCACCCTGCCGATGCTGCACCGGCTGCTGCAGAACCCGCCCAAGAAGGACAGCCGCGGCAAGTCGCCGGTCCGCGCCCTCATCCTGACGCCCACGCGCGAACTCGCCGCCCAGGTCGAGGAAAGCGTGCGCACGTACGGCAAGCACGTGTCGCTGACCAGCATGGTCATCTTCGGCGGCGTGGGCATG
>Ga0207667_10011417_pt1 | contig 10326 bp, 10 predicted proteins | sample KBSCornC52_FD_184301 | JGI IMG/M metagenome (GOLD analysis project Ga0207667, IMG submission 184301) | Corn rhizosphere microbial communities from Kellogg Biological Station, Michigan, USA - KBS Corn C5-2 (SPAdes) (version 2) | ecosystem: Host-associated > Plants > Roots > Rhizosphere > Soil ...
CGGCCAGGGCCATCGCATGGTCGAACGCAGCCTGATCAGCATAGGTCAGCTCGGTTATCACATCCGCGCCGCCCACGGTTTCGGGCAGGAAATTGCGGCGGTAGTCGACCAGGCCAGGCGTTACCTCGCGGATCATGGGGACATGGTTTGCTTCGTACCACGCGACGAATTGGTCGCGCGGCAGATCGGCCCGCTTACGCAGAAAGGCCAGCAGCTTGACCGTCTTCGACTCCTTTGCCAAATCCTTTTCTCCTCTCCCTTCAGGATCGCAGCGCGTCCGTGATCGCGGCTCCCAGCGCCTGTGTCGATGCGCTGCCGCCGAGGTCGGGCGTCAGGCATCGGCCGGACAGCAGCGCCTTACCCACCGCGTCGAGGATGGCGGCGCCTGCCTCTGGCTGGCCCAGATGTTCGAGCATCATCGCGCCGGCCCAGATCTGGCCGATCGGGTTCGCGATATTGCGCCCGGCAATGTCGGGCGCGGAGCCGTGGACCGGTTCGAACATGGAAGGATAGCGCCGCTCGGGATTGAGGTTTGCCGATGGCGCGACCGCGATGGTGCCGGTGCATCCGGGGCCAAGGTCGGACAGGATGTCTCCGAAGAGATTGGATCCCACCACCACGTCGAACTGCTCGGGCTTCATCACGAAGCGCGCGGCCATGATGTCGATGTGATGGCTGTCGGTGCGGACTTCCGGGTATTTTGCGGCCATGGCATCGAAGCATTCGTCCCAGAACGGCATCGAATAGAACAGGCCGTTGGACTTTGTGGCCGACGAAACGTGCGGCCGGCCGAGCTTGCGCGCGAGTTCGAAGGCGTAGCGCAGGATGCGGTCGGTGCCACGGCGGGTGAACAGGGCGGTCTGGATGACCAATTCGTTCTCGCCGCTGCCGCTGCGTCCGCCGAGGCGCGAGTATTCGCCTTCGGTGTTTTCGCGCACGACCCAGAAGTCGACGTCGCCCGGCTGCTTGTTCTTGAGCGGGCAGTCGATCCCCGGCAGCAGGCGAACCGGACGCAGGTTCACATACTGGTCGAACTCGCGCCGGATCGGGATCAGCAGACCCCAGAGCGAGATGTGGTCGGGCACGCCGGGGTAGCCCACGGCGCCGAGATAGATCGCATCGTGCTGCGAGAGCTGCGAGATGCCGTCGTCCGGCATCATCGCGCCGGTGGTATGGTAGGTTTCGCAGTTCCAGTCGAAATGTCGCCATTCGAGCGTGAAGCCGAAGATTTCGGCCGCGTGCTCCAGCACGCGGATGCCTTCGGGCATCACTTCCTTGCCGATGCCGTCACCAGCAATGACGGCGATGGAATAGCGCTTCATGCTGTGCTTCCTTGCTTGTCTTCGGCCAGGATTTCGTCGCGCAACTGATGCTTGAGGACTTTGCCGGTGGCGTTGCGCGGGAAATCCCTGCGGATCACGATCCGTTCCGGGTACTTGAGCTTGGCAATGCCGTGGGGCTCTAGAAAGGCCGCAAGATCCTTGACCGTCGGCCGTGCAGGATCTGCCGGGATCACGAAGGCGCAGGCCATCTCCCCGGTTCGTGCGCTGGGCAGGCCCACGACCGACACTTCCGCAATGTCCGGATGCAGGACGAGAAGATCCTCGATCTCCTTGGGGCTGATGTTTTCGCCGTTGCGGATGATGATGTCCTTCTGGCGGCCGGTGATCACGACATACTCGCCATCGACGATCCGGCCCAGATCGCCCATGCGGAAATAGCCGCGTTCATCGAAGGCGGAGGCCTCGTCTTCCGGGTTGTAGTACCCAACCAGCATCTGAGGCGCCCATGCGAGCAGTTCTCCGATGCCGTCCTGATCGGGATTGTCCACCTTGATCCTGCCGCAGCCGACTTTGCCATCGGTAAGCGCGGCATGGTCGATATCGCCGGGGGTAAGCGAGCCCAGCGTGATGGTCGGCACCTCGGTCGACCCATAGACACGCGTGGCGATGCAGTTGGCGAACCAGGCGGTGGCCTCGCGGATCAGCGAAGGCGGCACCGATGCGCCCCCGCAGATGAACAGCCGCAGGCTGGACAGGCGCTTTTCGGACGAGCGGCAGGCGTCCAGCAGGTGCTGCAGGAAGGGGGTGGCCCCCGCCATGTGGGTGCAGCTTTCCTGTTCGATCAGCTCCGCGGCCACCGCTCCGTCCCACGTGTCCATGAGCACGGCGCTGGTGCGGAAGAGCAAGGGCATCTCGAACGCATAGAGCGAACCGCCGATGTGGCTGATGGGGGAGGCGACGAGGTAGCGCGCATCCTGCTCGTTGTTCCAGAAGCGGTGGAGCTGGACGATATCCGCGTTGATCGTGTTGTGGGTGTGGAGCACGCCCTTGGGTCGGCCGGTGGTGCCGGAGGTATAGAGGATCATCCGCACCGCGTCGGGATCGACGGGTTCGAATTCCGCTCCCGCCATGCCTTCGGCCAGGAGATCGGTATAGCCGATATGCTCGCCCGGATCGTCACGCACGACGACCACCAGTGGCGGCCGCTCCATCCGCGCGGAGACGTCGCGCATCATCTCCCGATAGTCGGCATTGCGGAAGACGGCAGGCACGAAGATCGCCTTGCTCTTGCAATCGGAGAGCATGAAAAGCAATTCGGCGCTACGGAAATTGGTGACGAGCGGATGGCTGACCGCGCCGATCATCGCCGTGGCCAGATAGACCACGGCCGCTTCGTACCAGTTCGGCAACATGAACGAGACGACGTCGCCCTTGCCGATGCCGCGGCTGCGCAGGGCATCGGCAAGCCGGGAGGCGGAAGCGCAGAGCTCTTGCGCGGTGAGGCGAACGGGGCCGTCGATTAGCAGGACCCGACCGGGATCCTCTGCCGCCAGCACGCGTGCGGCATCGCCGATGGTGGTATCGAGCCACCAGCCGCCTTCGCGGGCATGGGCGGCGCGGGGTGCATCGTGCCGGATGGACCAACCGTCGATTTCGCGGCGCGTAACCGAACCTTGCGCCGTCGTCATGGTTTCACGCGCTCCGCCAACCGGGCCTCCTCGCTGAGGTACTTGGTCGTGGTCCAGCCGCCGTCCACCGCCAGCACCTGGCCGTTGATGAACCCGCCTGCATCCGAGAGCAGGAACCAGATCGCATGCGCCACGTCTTCGGCGGAGCAGGTCCGGTTCATCGGGGTCATTTCGAAGTTCATCCGCTTGAAGACCTCGTTCTCCCAGTTGTAGGCCGTCATCGGCGTTTCGGTCACGCCGGGGGCCACGGCATTGCTCCTGATCCCCTCCGGCCCGTATTGCGCCGCCATGTGGAGCGTAAGCCCGTTGAGCCCCGCCTTGGCGGCGGAATAGGCGCCGCCGCGCAGGCCACCCAGAATCGAGAAGGTCGACGAGACGTTCACGATGGCCGAGCCGGACTTCATCGCGGTGAGCGCCTCGCGGCAATAGCGGAATGGCGCGCGCAACAGGATGTCAAGGAAGTCGTCGAGAATTTCGTCAGTCGATTCGTGGACCGGGAAGGGCTTACCCTTGCCCGCGTTGTTCACGAGGTAGTCGAGACGACCGAACCGTTCGAGCGCCATGTCGACAGACGCGCGCGGGGCATCGTCGGCGGTTACGTCGGCCACGTGGATGGCGACCATTTCGGTCCCAAGCTCGTCGCGAAGCTCCTCCAGCGTTTCCCGCGTCCGGCCGACGGCGACGACGCCGACACCGTTCGCAACGAGCAGCTGGGCAGTCGCCTTGCCAATTCCCGTACCCGCTCCCGTCAGGATTGCGGCTTTTCTGCTCTGGTTGTCCATCGGTTTCCAAAATTCTCCAAGGATTCACGTACTTCTGGCACCTGCCGATGTCGGCTGCAGCGCCCTCCTCCGGGCGTGGGTTCGGCCAGAACCGGCCGGGCCTGTGAGAGGGACGACAGCCGGGTGGACTAAAAACCCACCTGTGCTACGAATTTTCGATAGACTGGCCGCGTGACCCTGCATCGTCCGTGTGAACTAGTCGGCCACCCGCGCTTGCGATACGGCGTCGCATTCCGGCGCGTCGCCAGGGGGCGTTCAAGGGTGCGCGATCATGGGAATTACTCCACGCCGCAGCACGCGCTGTTATCTAGAGTAAGGTGCCGCCAGATGCGGATTGGGTCAAGCGCCGTGCTGGCCGCGGCCGGGCCACTGGTCGGCGAGAATTGCGGGCAGAATCTCGACGATAGGCCTCCGGCTTTCCACGCCGTTCTCTCCATCGGTGTAGATAACCGCGCCTTCGACGGCGAGGTGGGCAAGGCCATGGAGCGATGCCCACATGCCCAGAATTACCGGATGCCGCGCGGAGTCCATCTGCGCCCGCAGCGGAATTCGCTGGTAGCCGGCGAGCGCATAGGAAATGCGGTACATCCCTTTCTGGCTTGCTTCCCGGAGCACGGGATCGGCCCGGTCAGCAAGGCCCTCGCGAAACATCAGGCGGAATAGCCCGGGATGTGCGGAGGCAAAGCGAACGTAACGCGTTGCTATGGCGTGCAATTCGCTGACCTCGCATTCGTTGACTGGTTCTGCATCGAGAATGGCGCCAAGTTCGCAAAACCCCCGTTCGGCAACTGCGGTAAGTAATGCGCGTACGCTGGAAAAGTGATGTGCCGGCGCGGCAGCGGAAACGCCGGCGCGCCGCGCGGCGGCGCGCAGGGAAAACCCTTCCGGTCCGACCTCCTCGATGATGTCCCGGGCCGCATCGATCAGCGCCTGCCTGAGATTTCCGTGATGATAGCTCTGAGCCTGAGGCTCCATTCCAGATATCCTCGCTTCCGTCTATTGCGAACGATCTTTACATCGCAAAGATGCCTCTGTAGGCCGATTTGACGAGACATAAGTTCGAGTCGGCCTTGAGTCTGCTTCGGCGATCAGCGGGTGTGGGGCAAGACTGCGGGAGCAACGGATGTTGGCAGAGTTCCGATCAGGTGTCGATGTCGATGAACTCGATGCGTTTATCGGTGCGTTCGATCATCATTCGACCTTATTATAGGGATAACGACTTCGACGTGATCGAGCGGCTGGCCGAGAGAGGCATAGCCGCCTTGAGCTTGGAGGCGTGGGACAACGGCTATAGCATCGTGACTCGTTACGACATGATCCGCCGGGTGACCGGGCGTCCCGAACTTTTCGTGTGCCCGTCCGCCTGAACCGTTGAGGTCCGGCCGGTTCGGTTTTCCCTATTACGATACAGGTGAACCCCATGGACAAGAATATACAAATCAGCATTGCCAAGCGCCTGCTCGCCCATCTCGAGGCCGGCACGACCGACAGCGCCGACGATCTCATGAACGTGCCGGTCTCGGACTATTTTGACGAGGACAAGTGGAACGAGGAAATCGAGCTGTTCTACAAGCGCAAGCCTGTGGTCGTTGGGCTTTCGGCCGAGTTGCCGGAAGTCGGATCGTTCCTCTCCCTCACGATCGTCGATGTGCCCATCCTCATTACCCGCACGACCGAAGGACTACAGGCCTTCCTCAACGTGTGTCGCCATCGCGGCGCAATGGTGGCGCCGGAACAGTGCAGCGGGAAGCAAAACCGGTTCACCTGCCCGTACCATGGCTGGACCTACGACAATTCGGGGAAGCTGATCGGGGTGGTCAATGCCAAGACGTTCGGTTCGTTCGACATGTCGACCCATGGCCTGACGCGGCTGGCCGTTGCCGAGCGCTCCGGGGTGATCGTTGCAGTGCTGACGCCGGGCATTGAGTTCGACATCGAAGAGTGGATGTCGGGTGTGGACAAGCACATGGGCTTGGAAAACAGGCTCGACGACTACACGCTCATTGGCACGCGCGAGGTACAGGCCGCCAACTGGAAGCTGGTCGTCGAAGGGCACCTGGAGAGCTATCATTTCGCGTCGCTGCATCGCGACAGCATCGCACCCTTCATGGTATCGAATTGTACGACATTCGATCGCTTCGGCCCGCACATACTGATCACCTTCGTGCAACATCATATCGAAAAGCTGCGCGACCTTCCCGAGGAGGAGTGGGAGCCGCTCAAGGACGACATGATCAACCTGCAGTACGTGATGTTTCCCGGTGTGATGGTCGTCGTCTGGCAAAACTCGATCGGTCTGCAGATCATCCAGCCGAGCAAGGAGCCGGGACGTTCCGTCAGCAGGATCGTGTACGCTGTGCGGTCGGAATGCCTGGCCACGGACGAAGATGTCGCCAAAGCCGAAGCAACGCTGAATTTCAACGCCAATCTCGTGGAGCAGGAAGACTACATCGCGAGTTTCCAGATTCAGCGCGGGTTCGAGGCAGCGGCGCAGACCGAGATCATGTTCGGGAAGAACGAACTGGGACTTCAACTCTTCCGGCAGTCCCTCGAATCGCAGTACTGATCCGGAGGAGGGGGCCGGAAAGCAAGGACGTCCGTCGACGGGATCGGACGTCCTGTCTGGCGGGCTGCATCCTTAACGAAGCACCGACTTGCGAGTGGATTGACGGCCATCAAACCGTGCCTCGCATATTTTAGTCCGGCTGGACGTTGGCGCAAAAACCATCGAGGTCCTAAGTAGCGGTCCCAGCGGCGCAGGAAGCTTGGGCGCGGTGATCCGTCCACGCCAGGCAAGATGCCGAGCAAGTGGAGCAGGAGAGGATCATGAGTGACAATCGCGGTGTTGTTTATCTCGGGCCCAACCATGTGGAGGTCCACAAGATTGCCGACCCCAAGATGGAGACGCCACAGGGCCGCAAGATCGACCATGGCGTGATCCTCAAAGTGGTCTCGACCAACATCTGCGGTTCCGACCAACACATGGTGCGCGGCCGCACCACCGCACCGGCGGGCCTTGTTCTCGGCCACGAGATCACGGGCGAAGTGATCGAGGCGGGCAGCGGGGTCGAGTTCCTCAAAAAGGGCGACATCGTTTCCGTGCCGTTCAACGTAGCTTGTGGCCGGTGCCGGACCTGCAAGGAACAGGCGACTGGCGTGTGCCTGAACACCAACCCGGATCGCGCGGGCGCCGCCTATGGCTATGTGGACATGGGCGGCTGGATCGGCGGGCAGGCCAATTACGTGATGGTACCCTATGCCGACTTCAACCTGCTGAAGTTCCCCGATCGCGACCAGGCGATGGCCAAGATTCGCGACCTGACCTGCCTTTCGGACATCCTGCCCACCGGTTTTCATGGTGCGGTGAACGCGGGCGTCGGGCCTGGGTCGACCGTTTATGTCGCGGGCGCCGGCCCTGTGGGTATGGCTGCGGCTGCGTCTTGCGACCTGCTGGGCGCCGCTTGCACCATCGTCGGCGACATGAACAAGGAACGCCTGGCGCATGCCCGCGCCATGGGCTTCCAGACTGTCGACTTGTCCGAACACGCCGACCTGGGTGAGCAGATCGCCCAGATCCTGGGCGTTCCGGAAGTCGACTGTGCGATCGATGCCGTCGGGTTCGAGGCCCGCGGCCACGGCGCCGATTCTTCGCACGAGGCTCCGGCCACGGTGCTGAACGCGCTGATGGAAGTAACGCGTGCTTCGGGCCGCATCGGCATCCCGGGCCTGTACGTGACGGGCGATCCGGGCGGTATCGACGAGGCCGCCAAGATCGGCAGTCTCTCGATCCGCTTTGGCCTCGGCTGGGCGAAGAGCCATGCCTTCTTCACCGGCCAGACCCCGGTGGTGAAGTATAACCGCCAGCTGATGCAGGCGATCCTCTTCGACCGCATGCCGATTTCCAAGATCGTGAATGTCGACGTGATCTCGCTCGATAACGCGCCGAAGGGCTACGAGGTCTTCGACCATGGCGCGGCGAAGAAGTTCGTGATTGATCCGAACGGGATGATCCCGAAGGCGGCCTGACCGGGTGACCCTCAGCAACGATGGCGGCCCGCTGGGTACTTGCGTTGCGAACTTTATTTAAGAGTCGGCAGCGAACGGCGCGCGTGAAGGCGGCGATCATCGGTTCGGGCAACATCGCACCCACCTGATGATGAAGATGATCAACTACCCCCAGAACATGGACCTCTCCATAGTGGTGGGGATCGACGAGAAGTCCGAAGGGCTCGAGGGGATCGTCACCGTCAGCGAACGCGTCGCAGGCAAACGAAGCTTCGTCGTCGCGATGACGGCAGAGGGGCGACGGCAGTTCGCCGATGCTGTAGCCGAGTCGGGAATGGACGTCCGTCCGGATGAAGTTCGGTTGGCTTGCAGCGTGCTCCGCCGAATAGGGCTCGACAGCGCGGCGCCATAGGCTGTCGCCTAACACCGCCGCCAAAGCCCGTAGTCTGTTTGAACCATGTGGAAATGGTGACAAAGCCTTCTTGTTCTCGATCAATTGGACTTGCACTGGCAAGCTGAGCGGAGAGCATGAGCATGTACAGGCGATTTGATGGCAAGGTCGCGCTGGTGACCGGCGCCGGGTCGGGCATAGGTCGCGCGTCCGCGGTACTTTTTGCGCAGCACGGGGCGAAAGTCGTCGTCGCCGAATTGGACCCGGCGAAGGGTGGCGAGACGGTTGAGCTGATCCGTCAGACTGGAGGGGAGGCTGCATTTGTCGAGGTGGACGCCGCAGAGGAGGGCTCGGTGCGTTCCATGGTCGACTTTGCGATCAGCACCTTTGGCAGACTCGATGCGGCGCACAACCACGTGGGTCATCCCGGGCCCCAGGGGGACCTGACGGAGATTTCACTCGCAGACTTCGAGCAGTGCCACCGACTAAACACGGTCACCTGCTTCCTCGGCATGAAATATGAGATACCCAAGATGCTGGAGAATGGCGGCGGAGCGATCGTCAATACTGGCTCGTTGGCTAGTCTGATAGGGACTCCAGCGTTGTCTGCCTATGTCAGCGCCAAGCACGGGGTTGCTGGCCTTACCAAGACGGCTGCACTGGAATTTGCTACACGCAACGTTCGCGTCAACGCAATCTGTCCCGGCGCAACCAACACCCCGATGCTGCAACGGGGGCTGGAGGCTATCCAGAAGACCGATCCCGAAATGATCAAGCAGTGGGTGGAGCCGGTGGGCCGCTTCGGGACTGCACAGGAGCAAGCCGAGGCCGCGGTCTGGCTCTGCTCGGACGCCGCATCGTTCGTGACGGGCCACGTCTTCCCCGTCGATGGCGGCCATCTCGCCGGCAATCGTGCCACCCATTAGAGCAGCGGAGAAAAAACCATGTCCGGCAGATTTGCTTCGAAGGTGATCGTGGTCGTCGGGGCCACTCGCGGTATTGGAGCGGCAACGTCACGCCGCCTGGCTCAGGAAGGCGCCACGGTTATCATAGGTGGTATAAGCACCGAACGAGGGAGGGCTTTTGCCGAAGAGTTGAGGGCCGAGGGGGGGCAGGCGGAATTTCGGAAAGCCGACCTGTCGGACGCTTCAACCCTCAATGCGCTGATGGACGGTGTAGCGGCCGACCATGGCGGGATCGACGGCGTGTTCAACAACGGCGCGGATCTTCATCTGCTCGAGCAAGATCTCGATGTGGTGACGACCAGCCTCGATGTGTTTCGCAGATCGCTGGAAACCAATACCATCGGCTATTTCGCCTCATGCAAGGCTGCTATCCCACATTTGCTCCGTCGTGGCGGGGGCGCGATCGTGCAGACATCGTCGCTCGCGGCCTCGCGCGGCGATGCAGCGATGGTCGGTTACGCCGCATCCAAAGCTTCGGTGGACTCGCTGACCCGACATGTCGCGGCGCGGTTCGGAAAGCAGCGGATACGCTGCAATGCCATTCAACCGGGAATGATCATGGTCGAAAATGCCGTTGCCATGGGAGACGCTCTCCCGCTGGAGGCGCTACTGCGCCAGACGCCTTCGCCGCGCCTGGGCGAGCCGGAAGACATTGCCGCAATGGCTGCCTTCCTTCTGTCGGAGGAGGCGGCGTTCGTCAACGGACAGGTGATCCGGGTCGACGGTGGCATGGGCATCCCGTTGACCGCGCAATCGATTGCTCCTGCGGATAGCTGAGGCTTGCGACCTGACCGTGATGACCAGCACTAGATCTGGACAAGGTGCGCGGCCTTCGAGGTGCCGCGTACATCCCCGCGCGAATGCAAGGTCATGATTGCACCTGACGCCTGATCCCTGTCGAGCACTCATCCGGCTGCACACATCCGATCGGACGAGGTGCCTGTTGGCTCCTTGCTTCACCCTTTCGCCAACAACACAGGCCGCGCGTTCCGCGCCGCCCCTATCGGGAGATGGTCTTGAACGGACAATCAAGCGGCAGACGCTATTCGCTGGAGCCACTGACCGTTCCCGAACTGGCCGGAGCAAATCTGGTGCGGGCCGCTGCCGACGCAGGCTACGACTTCGTCAGCATGTTTGCGCACATGCCCAGCGATCAGCTTCCGCTCGATCCTGCGGTGAGAGATGCCGATCACCGTGCGGCAATGAAGTCTG
>Ga0207667_10011421_pt1 | contig 10325 bp, 6 predicted proteins | sample KBSCornC52_FD_184301 | JGI IMG/M metagenome (GOLD analysis project Ga0207667, IMG submission 184301) | Corn rhizosphere microbial communities from Kellogg Biological Station, Michigan, USA - KBS Corn C5-2 (SPAdes) (version 2) | ecosystem: Host-associated > Plants > Roots > Rhizosphere > Soil ...
CACATACAGCGCACCCGCGATGCCCGCTACGATTGCCGAGAACACAAACACCCATAGTTTGTACGCCTCGACGCGATAGCCGATGAAGCGTGTACGACTTTCGGCGTCGCGAATCGCCTGCACGACCCGACCGGCGCGCGAAGAGACAACATAGCGGGATGCTACGTAACTCAACGCGAGAAATAGGGCCGTGATGACGAAGAGCGAAATACGCATGCCGTCGCGGTGTAAATCGAACCCGAGCAAGTCTTTGAAGTCAGTGAACCCGTTGTTGCCGCCGAATCCCATGTCGTTGCGGAAGAACGCGAGCATCAACGCGTAGGTCATGGCTTGCGTGATGATGGAAAGATAAACGCCCGTGACGCGCGAGCGAAACGCAAACCATCCGAAAAAGAGCGCTAACAGACCCGGCACGACGACGACCATCGACATCGCAAACCAAAACATGTCGAAGCCATGCCAAAACCACGGCAATTCTTTCCAGTTCAAGAACACCATGAAATCCGGAAGAATGGGATCGCCGTACACGCCACGAGGGCCGATCTGCCGCATGAGATACATGCCCATGGCATAGCCGCCGAGCGCAAAGAACGCTGCATGCCCCAAGCTCAAGATGCCGCAGTAGCCCCAAACGAGATCGACCGCGATCGCCAACATTGCATAGGTCATGTACTTGCCAATGAGCGCCACCGTGTAGGTCGACAAGTGAAGCGCCGAAGTCGCCGGTACAGCCAGATTAAATAGCGGCACGAACACAGCTGCGGCTGCAAGCAGGGCCAGTAATAACGAGCCGCCTCGATCGTTCTTGATTGAGTCGAGCATGCTGCGAGAAATCATGCTCAACCCTCTGCCGCCCTGCCCTTCTGCGGAAACAATCCGCGCGGGCGCCGTTGAATGAACAGGATCAAGAAAATCAGCACGAAGATCTTGGCCAGCACCGCGCCTGAATAAGGCTCGAGCAATTTGTTGATGATGCCGAGCGACGCGCCACCGATCTGTGTGCCCCACAAATTGCCGACCCCACCGAACACTACGACCATGAAAGAGTCGACGATGTACGACTGTCCGAGATTGGGGCCGACGTTGGTGAGCTGGCTGAGCGCGACACCGGCGACCCCGGCGATGCCCGAGCCCAAACCGAACGTGAGCGCGTCCACCCACTCGGTGCGTATTCCCATCGCCTTCGCCATATTGCGATTCTGGGAAACGGCGCGCACTTCGAGGCCCAACCGCGTATGTTTCAAAGTCAGCAGCAATACAGCAAACACCGCCAGCGTGAAAATGATGATGTAGAGACGAATGTAGGTAATCGACAACGCCTCGTTGAACTGCAACGAACCTGCCATCCATTGCGGCGTTTCGACAGGACGATTGTTGGGACTGAATACGTCGCGCACCAACTGCTGCAGAATGAGACTCACGCCGAACGTGGCCAACAACGTTTCGAGCGGTCTGCCGTAGAGAAAGCGCACGATGCCGCGCTCGATCAATACACCCATGAGCCCCGACACCAGAAACGCAGCCGGAATGGCAACGATGATGGAAGCGCCGATGTAATGCGGCATGAGTAGCTGCATGACGTAGGTCGTATACGCGCCCAACATCATGAGTTCGCCGTGCGCCATGTTGATCACGCCCATCACGCCGAACGTGATAGCAAGACCGATGCCCGCCAACACCAGCACCGACCCCAGACTCAAGCCGAACAACAAGGTTTCGATTGCCGAATAAATCTGCCGCCACCGATCGATGCGCGTGATGGCCGCTGCAGCGGCAGTACGCACCGCTTCATCCGGCTCGACATACTCGCCTTCGGGCGATTTCTCGAGCAATCCCTGTAGGCGGTTGTAGACGTCCGGATTCAAGCTACCGTGCAACGTCGTCACGGCTTGCAGACGCACCTTGGCGTCGTCGCTCGAGAGATCCGCTAATGCGACGGCATTTGCAATCTCTTTCTTGATTGCACTGTCCAGTTCTTTAGCGAGTCGATCGCGCAACGCGGCAGTCGTGTCGGCATCCATGGATCGCTGCATCTCTTTCACGGCTGCAAGACGCGCATCGCGATCCGGGCTCGCCAAATCGAACTGCGCTAATGCCGCACGCAGCACGCGCCGTAATTGGTTGTTGACACCGATTTTGCTGAAGCCGTCCTGCGATACGGTTCCTGCGGTTTGATTCGTAACGGCATCCGTCAATTTGAATGCGTCGTCGCTCGACTCGACGATAAAGATCTTCTTGTCGCTGTCGCGCACATAGAGGCGCCCTTCGAGAAAGGCGTTCAACAATTCTTTGGTGCCGGCGCGATGAATCTCGACCAGTTGTTTGATGAGATCGCTCTTCTCGGCGTAACTCGCTTCCGGAAGTTTGCTCAAGACTGCCGTGAAGGCGGCATCGTCGGCAGCCCGCGCGGGCATGATTGAGGTGATCAGGATGGCGATTGCGATCAGTAGGCGCATGGTTCCTGCTTAAAAAGGTCGGCCGTCTGCGGTCCTACAAAAATCGGCCCCGGCGGTCCGGGGCCGAAAGCCACGCTAGTTACTCGTACTTGGTGCCCGAGCAAGTCTTGGTCTTGGTGTTGTAGTTACCGCACTTGAGCGTCACCCAATCCGCTTCGATGTCCTTGCTACCTGGCAGGAAGTCGGACCATGCATCGCCTGGGACTTCTTTATCCGTCTTCCATACGACATCGAACTGACCGTCTGCACGCACTTCACCGATGTACACAGGCTTGGTGATGTGATGATTCGGAAGCAGCTTCGCGGTGCCGCCCGTGAGATTCGGCGTCTCGAGCCCCGGAAGGGCTGCGATGACTTTTTCCGTGTCGGTCGTGCCGGCCTTCTGCACGGCCTTGACCCACAGGTTGAAGCCGATCACGTGCGCTTCCATGGGATCGTTGAAGGTGCGCTTCGGATTCTTGGTGAATGCGTGCCACTTCTTGATCCACTCGTCGTTCGCTGGACTCTTCACGCTCATGAAGTAGTTCCATGCGGCCAAGTGGCCCACGAGCGGCTTGGTGTCCAAGCCCGAAAGTTCTTCTTCACCCACGGAGAATGCGACCACGGGAATGTCTTCGGCCGAGATTTTCTGGTTCGCCAACTCCTTGTAGAAAGGCACGTTCGCATCGCCGTTGATGGTGGATACGACTGCCGTCTTCTTGCCGGCGGAACCGAACTTCTTGATGTCGGCGACGATGCTCTGCCAATCCGAATGACCGAACGGCGTGTAGTTGATCATGATGTCTTCGCTCTTGACGCCCTTCGCTTTTAGGTACGCCTCGAGAATCTTATTGGTCGTGCGCGGATACACGTAATCCGTGCCCGCGAGCACCCATCGTTTGACGCCGACGTCTTTCATCAAATAATCGACGGCGGGGATGGCTTGTTGATTGGGCGCAGCGCCCGTGTAGATGACGTTCTTGGAAGATTCCTCGCCTTCGTATTGCACGGGATAAAAGAGCAAGCCGTTGTCCTTTTCGAACACCGGCAATACCGACTTACGAGAAACCGAAGTCCAACAACCGAATACGACTGCGACCTTGTCTTTCTCGAGCAGCTGCGCGGCTTTTTCGGCAAAGAGCGGCCAATTCGAAGCGGGATCGACGACCACGGCTTCCAGTTTCTTGCCGAGCACGCCGCCTTTCTTGTTTTGCTCGTCGATGAGCATGAGCACCGTGTCTTTCAGCGTGGTTTCGCTGATCGCCATGGTGCCGGAGAGCGAATGGAGAATGCCGACCTTGATCGTGTCTGCCGCGGAGGCGACGGTAGTCATCGCCAATCCGGCCAGCACGGCCAACGGCCCTGCGCATTTCTGGATAACGTTCATAGCATTTCCTTTGTAAGAGATAGCCCAGTTGGAGTTAGATTTGCAGTTGCACGCCGAGGCCGACCTGCTTGAAGTCTTTGCCGCTGATGCCGTCGAAGGAGTAGTCGACGAAGAACAAGGTGACCCGCGCGTTGAACGGCTTGATGATGTAGTTGACGTCGAACTCGGCAGTCTTTTGTTTGATGTCGGACGTCGTCGGATACTTGAAAGTAGTTTCCGCGTACTTCACTAGACCTTGAAACTTACCGACGCCGACAACTTGCGGCAGCAGGTAGCCCACTAAACCGTAGTAGCCGTCGCTCGACTCGAACGCAGGCAGTGCCGTCGCGGCATAGCCGCCCAGCCCGTCGTACTTCGCATATTCGGCTTCGACATTGAGCACGCCGGCGCCTTTGAAGTTTTTCTCGAGCAAGAAGTCGCCGCTGTATGCGTGGCCCGTGCCGGCGCTCTGTCCGGACACACCCAACGCCAACAGATCCTTCTCGCCGTAGTAAGTGCCGTTCAAGTAGTAGCCGTTCTCCACTTCCCAGAAGTCGTACATCACGCGGCCGGCCCACAACACATCGGAACTGCCGGTGGTCGATCTTTGAATCGCATTGTTGACGTCGAAAGCACCGGCGGCGACTTTGAGTCCGCCGAATTGGCCCCAGTACATCACGCCGTCGTCGCGGCCCACGGACTCGAACGGATAGCCGTCTTGCACGCCGTCGTTGTACACAGACCAGTTGTTGGCGTAGTAAGGACCATACAAATTGGAACGATCGCTGGGCGGCAAGAAGCGGCCGGCCCAAATGTTGAACGCATCCGAAAACGAGAACATCGCCGCGGCGTCCATCACCTGCACGTTTTCGGTCGAGCCGTTGTACTCGGTGTTGAACATGAACTTGATGTTCTCCGTGACGCTGCCGCTCACGTACAACCGAATGCTGTCTAGCGCGAAATCGTCCTTCGTCTTACTGGGATTGCCGGACGCATCCGAGAAAATTTTCGAGTCCGCATCGGTGTGCGTGAAGCTCGTGCGCATGCCTGCGCCGATCGAAATGGGCGGCAACGTGGAATCCGCAAGCGCATCGGCCAGCGGCATCCCGAGCAGCGCGCCTCCCAGCGTGAGCGCGACACAGTCGCGATATAAAAGAGACTTTCTTGAATTCGGACGCATATAGCTCCCTTCAGTTGTTTCTCGCGGTAAGCGGTAACCCTGAGAACGAAGCTATGCGAGGCGTTGCTCGCGCGATACGCGTCATTTGACGTACACAGGTGGGGTGTTCGACGTAGCCGCCCCAATCTAGGGCACTGCACATCTCTTGCGCACGATTCGTGCGCACTTGTCGCTGGGGCTGCAACAGAGTCCAACGACCCCAAGCAATAACAATCCTCTCTTCAGCCCTCTGGTCGAAGACTGAAGACCGAGCACCGAAGACCTTTTTCTTAGGCGACTGACATTCAACGCCTCACGGCCGACGCCTTCTTGGCATCTCCCTTGCTTGAGGGTTCAGCAAGGGAGAACGGCGCGATGCCGATACGCACCATCTAATAATGAATTCTTCTTCGAGCGAGGCCACTGCGACGCCGAGTCCGCGCCAACGCATCGTGCGCGAGCGGCGCCAATACAACCAATGGGTGGCCAGTCAAACGCTGGAGGACTACGCGCTGCGCTACACCGCGGATCGAGCGCGTAAGTCTTCGTTTCGAGTCGGCAATACCGCACTTGGACCGATTGCGTTTCTCGCCTGCGAAGCGATCGGCGGCAGCATCACCCTCGCGTATGGATTTCCGAACGCGGCGTGGGCCATCATCGCCTTCTCCGTGCTCATGTTCCTGATCGGCTTGCCCATCGCGTACTACGCTGCCAAATACGGCGTCGATATCGACTTGCTCACGCGCGGCGCGGGCTTCGGCTACATGGGCTCGACGGTGACGTCGCTGATTTACGCCTCGTTCACGTTTCTGTTGTTCGCCATCGAAGCGAGCATCTTGTCGGGCGCGCTGAGCCTGCTGTTCGATATCCCGATCTGGATCGCGCATTTGATCAGCTCGCTCGTCGTCATTCCCATCGCCATTTACGGCGTCAGTCTCATCAGCCGCGTACAACTCTTCACGCAACCAGTCTGGCTCATCCTGCAATTCATTCCGATCGCCTACATCGCTTGGAAACACCCGAGCGAATTCGACCACTGGACCCGATACTCGGGGCAACAAGGCAATACGGACGGCACGCTCAATTTCATGTTGTTCGGCACGGCCGCCTCGATCTTGCTGTCGCTGTTGCCGCAAATCGGCGAGCAAGTGGACTATCTGCGCTTCTTACCGAATCGCGTACGCACCAATCGCTGGGGATGGTGGGTGGCAGTGCTCGCGACCGGACCCGGTTGGATTCTGCTCGGCGGCTTCAAGTTGCTGGTGGGCTCGTTCTTGACTGTGTTCGCGCTCAACCACGGCATTCCGGCGGCCAAGGCCAGCGAACCCACGCAAATGTATTTGCTCGCGTTCAGAGAAACTTTCCAGTCACCGACGTTCGCTCTGGTCTTGACCGGCATTTTCGTCATCGTGTGCCAACTCAAGATCAACGTCACGAATGCCTATGCCGGATCGATCGCATGGTCGAATTTCTTTTCGCGCCTGACTCACAGCCACCCGGGACGCGTGGTGTGGCTCGTGTTCAACGTACTGGTCGCGCTGCTCCTGATGGAGATCGGCATCATTCACGCGATCGAAAGCATTCTAGTGATTTATGCGAACTTCGCCGCGGGTTGGATCGGCGCGCTGACCGCCGATCTCGTCGTCAACAAGCCGCTCGGCCTCAGTCCGCGGCATATTGAGTTCAAGCGCGCATATCTCTATGACATCAATCCCGTGGGCGTGGGCGCGCTCGTCCTCTCGATCGCGACCTCGAGCCTCGCGCTGCTCGGCGTGTTCGGTCATGTGATACAGATCCTCGCGCCCTTCGTTGCGCTATCTACCGCCTTTGTAACGGCACCCTTGATCGCTTGGGGCACCCGAGGCAAATACTATCTCGCACGCAAACCCGAAGCGTTCGACGCCTCGGCCAAAGAACTGCGCTGCACGATTTGCGAGAACGTGTTCGAACGCAACGACGTCGCGCTCTGCCCGGCGTATTCCGGCCCTATCTGTTCGCTCTGCTGTACGCTCGAAGCGCGCTGCCGCGACATGTGCAAGGAGAACAGCCGTTTTCCAGACCAATTGCGCAATGCCCTCGAACGCTTGTTACCCAAGAAACTAGCCCTCTCTCTCAACACCAGGGCGGGTCACTTTTTTGGACTACTGCTCGTCTTCAACATCGTCATCGCTCTGTTGTTGGCGCTCATTTACAACCAGTACGGCGGCAGCCCGGTGCACGAACAAGAGATCATCGCCAAGACACTGCTGCGGGTGTACTTCAGCCTGCTCGTCTTCTCCGGCGTCGCCGCATGGCTCATCGTGCTCGCGCACGAAAGCCGCCGCGCCGCCGAAGCGGAATCCGCACGGCAAACGGCAATGCTCATGGATGAAATCGAGGCACACAAACGCACCGACGCAGCGCTGCAAAAAGCCAAGGAAGTTGCCGAGTCCGCCAATCTCGCCAAGACGCGTTATATCGTGGGCTTGAGTCACGAAATACGCACGCCGCTCAATTCCATTTTCGGCTACGCGCAATTGATGGAACGCGGCAGTGCCATTCCTTCGGACAATGCGGTGCGCGTCATCAAACGCAGCGCCGAACATTTATCCAATTTGATCGACGGCCTACTCGATATTTCCAAAATAGAGAACGGCTTGCTGCGCCTCAACCGCGACGAGGTGCAGTTGCCTGAATTCCTCGATCAGATCGTCGACATGTTCCGCATTCAAGCCGCCGCCAAAGGCATTGCGTTCAACTACGTCGCACCGCCGCGTCTGCCCGAATATGTGCACACGGACAAGAAACGGCTGCGTCAGATCCTCATCAATTTGTTGTCCAATGCGATCAAGTACACCGACACCGGGCACGCGAGCCTCACCGTGCGCTTCCGCAGCGAAGTGGCAGAGTTCGAAATCACGGACACGGGCATGGGCATTCCCCCCGAAGATTTGGAACGCGTGTTTCAGCCGTTCGAGCGTGGTGAATCGCCGGCCGTACGCGCGATTCCGGGAACGGGACTCGGACTCACGATCACGAAGCTGCTCACGCAAATCATGGGCGGCGACATTCTCGCGCGCAGCAAACCAGGAGAAGGTACGACGTTCGTCGTGCGCGTGTTGCTCTCAGAAGTCGTCAATCCGAGTCAACCTGCTGCGCCGGCACGTATCAACGGCTACGTCGGGCCACGCAAAACCATCTTGCTGATCGACGATGACGAGTCGCATCTTGAAATGGTTCAAGGCTTGTTGCGGCCCCTAGATTTCACAGTGCTCACCGCGGAAAACGCCAGGGTTGGTATGGAGATCGCTCTCAAGTGGCGGCCCGATCTTGCCTTGGTCGATATTTCGATGCCCGACATGACGGGTTGGCAACTCGCGCAAGCGATACGCGCCACTGCGGAACTTGCCCACACGAAAATCGTCATGGTGTCGGCGAATGCGCAAGAATTCACACCGGGCGGCAGCGGATTGCATGTTCACGATGCGTTCGTGATCAAACCCATCGATCTGGACGCATTGCTCGAAGCGATGCGCGGCACTCTCCATCTCATTTGGACGCGTGAGACGGCGAAGCCGATAGTGATGAGCGACGCGCCTGCGATGCTGCCGGACCAATCCCGACATCACATCGACGATCTCTATCAACTCGGCCGCATCGGTCATGTGCGCGGCATTCAATCGAAACTCCGCGCCATGGAACAGGAAGATCCTATAAACAAGCCGTTCACAGCACACCTGCAAACGCTGGTGTCGAATTTCGATTTGAAGCGCTACATGAGCATTCTTGAGGGGATGAGAAAAAATGGTTAGCCAGGCCTTACGCCGAGACACGCTGCTCGTCGTCGACGACACTCCCGAGACCTTGGGCTTTCTCACCGACACGCTCGACAATGCCGGCTTCACAGTATTGATCGCGACCGACGGCGATAGCGCACTCGATCTCGTCGATCAGATCACACCGGACTTGGTGCTGATGGATGCGCGCATGCCGGGCATCGACGGATTCGAGACGTGCCGCCGGCTGAAGCGTGAAAAGCTCCTCACTCATCTGCCCGTGATTTTCATGACGGGCTTGAGCCAAACCGAACACGTCGTCGAAGGTTTGGCTGCCGGCGGCGTCGACTACGTTACCAAGCCCATCGTCGTCGATGAGCTGCTCGCGCGTATACGCGTTCATCTTGCAAACGCACGTGTATCGAACGGCACGCACGCCGCGCTCGATGCAGCAGGAAGATTTCTGCTGGCCACGGATCGGCAAGGACGCCTGCTCTGGTGTACGCCAAAAGCCAAGCAATTACTCGGCGAGCTCTTTCCGGCGCAGAACGCCGAAGAAACGGCGCTGCCTGCGCCGGTGCTCGAGCGCTTGCTGCATCTGCGGGCGGACAGCCATGGAGCAACTGCGATTGCGACCGTGGAGGTCAACGAACGCCGCTTGGAAATCTCGATGCTGAGCCCCCTCGGTCCAGACGAGCTGTTGTTCCGTTTGACTGAAGCAAGCGTCGCTGCCGATGAACAACAACTCCGACAGGCACTAGGTCTAACCGGTCGCGAAGCTGAAGTGCTGCTCTGGATCAGCCGCGGTAAAGCCAATCGTGAAATCGGCGAGATCCTCAACATCAGTCCGCGCACGGTGAACAAACATCTGGAGCAGATCTTCGTGAAACTCGGCGTCGAGAACCGCGCCGCGGCAGCGGCGCGAGCCGTGCGTATTTTGGCGAGGGTAGGTTAAGGTTGGAGGGCACCTATTCCAACATGCCCTCTTTCATGATGAACGCGATCACCTGATCCAATCCCTGGCCCGTTTTCATATTCGTGAACAAGAATGGTTTGTCGCCGCGCATTTTGCGGGCGTCGCGATCCATGACATCGAGCGATGCGCCGACGTGGGGCGCCAAATCGATTTTGTTGATGATGAGCAAGTCGGATTTCATGATGCCCGGACCGCCTTTGCGCGGAATCTTGTCGCCTGCGGCTACATCGATAACATAGAGCGTCAAATCCGAGAGCTCGGGACTGAAAGTCGCCGCCAAATTGTCGCCGCCGCTCTCGACGATGATGAGATCGAGTCCGCTGAAATCGCGCATGAGGCCGTCGATCGCGGCCAAATTCATGGAAGCATCTTCGCGGATTGCAGTATGCGGACAGCCACCAGTTTCCACGCCGCGAATGCGTTCGGGCGGCAATGCCTGACTGCGCACCAGAAACTCGGCATCCTCCTTCGTATAGATATCGTTGGTGACGACAGCGATATTCAAACGATCCCGCAAGCGCTTGCACAACGAATCCACCAGCGCCGTCTTGCCGGAACCTACCGGACCGCCGACACCGACGCGCAACACTTCAGACGCAACACTCATGCGGGAACTCCGAGAGAGAGAGAGAGA
>Ga0207667_10011423_pt1 | contig 10325 bp, 9 predicted proteins | sample KBSCornC52_FD_184301 | JGI IMG/M metagenome (GOLD analysis project Ga0207667, IMG submission 184301) | Corn rhizosphere microbial communities from Kellogg Biological Station, Michigan, USA - KBS Corn C5-2 (SPAdes) (version 2) | ecosystem: Host-associated > Plants > Roots > Rhizosphere > Soil ...
CGCGAGGCTCAGTCCCAGCTCCGCCAGACAGAAGCCCAGGACGACGTCGCTGAAGGTCTCGACGCGCTGCAGCAGCGCGTGGTCGACCACCGGGTGAGAAGGCCCGTCGCTCATCGCAACGGGCCTTCGCCTAGGTCAGGCCTTCGCCTTCAACTGCCGCAGGACGTACTGCAGGATGCCGCCGTTGCGGTAGTACTCGGCCTCGTCGGGAGTATCGATGCGGACCAGCACCTTGAACGAGAGCCCGCGGCGGGTCTCGCTGTCGGCCACGTGCACGGTCACGTGCATCCGCGGGGTGACGCCCGCCTCGATGCCGATGATATCGAACGTCTCCTCGCCCGAGAGGGCGTAGGTGGTCGCGTCGGCGCCGTCGAGGTACTGCAGCGGCAGGATGCCCATGCCGATCAGGTTGCTGCGGTGGATACGCTCGAACGACTCGGCGATGACCGCCCGGATGCCGAGCAGGTACGGCCCCTTCGCCGCCCAGTCGCGTGAGGAACCCGACCCGTACTCCTTGCCGGCCAGCGCGATCAGGGGCGTGCCGTCGGCACGATACTTCTCCGACGCCTCGAAGATCGAGGTCTGTTCGTCGGTCGGGAGATAGCGCGTGACGCCGCCCTCGATGCCCGGCACGAGCATGTTGCGCAGACGCACGTTGGCGAACGTGCCGCGAACCATCACCTCGTGGTTGCCGCGACGCGCGCCGTACGAGTTGAAGTCGCTCGGCGCGATGCCGTGCTCCATCAGGTACGCGGCGGCCGGGCTGCTCTTGGCGATGTTGCCGGCCGGCGAGATGTGGTCGGTCGTGACCGAGTCGCCGACCATCACCAGCACGCGCGCGCCGCGGATGTCGGCCAGTGCGGCCGGCTCGGCCGGCATGTTCTCGAAATATGGCGGATGCTTGACGTATTCGGACGCCGGATCCCAGGTGTAGCGCTCGCCCGTCGGGACGGCCAGCTTCGCCCAGTTGTCGTCGCCCGCGAACACGTCGCTGTACCGCGCCTTGAACATCTCGTCGCGCACGCAGGCGTTCATGACCGCCGCGATCTCGTCGTTGCTCGGCCAGATGTCGCGCAAGTAGACGGGTTGACCGTCGCTGCCGGTGCCGAGCGGCTCGGTGGTGAGGTCGAGATCCATCCGGCCGGCCAGCGCGTAGGCCACCACCAGCGGGGGCGAGGCCAGGTAGTTCGCGCGGACCTGCGGGTGGATGCGCCCCTCGAAGTTGCGATTGCCCGAGAGGACCGCAGCCACGATCGTGTCGTGTTCGGCGATCGAGTCGGCGACGTCGAGCGGGAGCGGGCCCGAGTTGCCGATGCACGTCGTGCAGCCGTAACCGACGATGTCGAATCCGAGCCCGTCGAGCGACTTCTGCAGATCGGCCTTCTCGAGATAATCCTTGACGACTTTACTGCCGGGCGCGAGCGAGGTCTTCACCCACGGCTTGCTCTTGAGGCCCTTGGCGAGCGCGTTGCGAGCCAGTAGGCCGGCGCCGATCAGGACGGACGGGTTCGAGGTGTTGGTGCACGACGTGATCGCCGCGATCACGACCGCGCCGTCGGCGACCGCCCCGTCGTCGCGGGTCGCGATCGCGGTGCCGCCGCCTTCGCTCTCGAAACGCGCGGCCGCGCCGCCCGGCTTGGCGTCGCGAGCCGCGGTCCAGCCGGCCATCTCGCCGATGAACGACGCTTTGACTTCGGAGAGCGGTACACGATCCTGCGGGCGGCGCGGTCCGGCCAGGTTGGGCTCGACCAGGCCGAGGTCGAGGTGCAGCACGTCGGTATACTCGGGATCGGGCGCATCGTCGGTGCGGAACAGGCCCTGCGCCTTCGCGTAGGCCTCGACCAGCGCGATGTGCTCGGCGCTGCGGCCGGTCAGGCGCATGTACTCGAGCGTCCGGTCGTCGATCGGGAAGACCGCGATGGTGGAACCGTATTCGGGCGACATGTTGCCGAGGGTCGTGCGGTCCGCGACCGCCAAGCTGCCCAGGCCGTTGCCGAAGAACTCGACGAACTTGCCGACGACGCCGCGCCGGCGAAGCATCTCGGTCACGTGCAGCACCAGGTCGGTCGCGGTCACGCCTTCGCGCAGCGCGCCTTCGATGCGCACGCCGATCACTTCGGGGATCAGCATGGTGACCGGCTGGCCGAGCATCGCCGCTTCGGCCTCGATGCCGCCGACGCCCCAAGCGACCACGCCCAGGCCGTTGACCATAGTAGTGTGCGAGTCGGTCCCGACCGCGGTGTCCGGATAGGCGACGTCGCCTTCGGCGTCGAGCGCGAGGCCGGCACCGCCGGCGCCGAACACGACGCGCGCGAGATATTCGATATTGACCTGATGCACGATGCCCGTGTCCGGCGGGACCGCGCGGAAGCCCTCGAGCGCGCTCTGTCCCCATTTGAGGAAGGCGTAGCGCTCCTGGTTGCGCGCGAACTCGAGATCCGCGTTCTTCTTCTCCGCGTCGTGCGACCCGAAGTAGTCGACCTGGACCGAGTGGTCGATCACCAGTTCGACCGGCTGCAGCGGATTGATCGCGCTCGGATCGCCGCCCATCGCGGCCATGGCGTCGCGCATCGCGGCCAGGTCGACGACGCACGGAACGCCGGTGAAGTCCTGCAGCAGCACGCGCGCCGGACGGAACTCGATCTCGCGTTCGGAGGCCTCGCGCGGATTCCACTTGGCCAGCGCCTCGATATCGCTGCGCGTGACGGACCGGCCGTCTTCGAAGCGCAGAAGATTCTCCAAGAGGATCTTCATCGAGTAGGGCAGCCGGGCCAACGCGGTCAGTCCGGCTTCCTCGACCGCAGCGAGGCGATAGTAGGTATACGTGCGGTCGCCGACGCGCAGTTGGGCGGCGGCGTTAAAGCTCTTGGCGTTCTCTGTCATGGGTGAAGACTATTTTGGGGTCGCCCTCGAGGTAGCCTTCGACGCGAGCGACTCCGTTGCCGCAAAGCAGTCCCCAGAGCGGATCGCCGATCAGCTCCAGGCGCCAGCCTTCGATCCCCAGCGTCCGCTCGAACGCCTCGCGGTCGCCCGGGACCTCCCGGGCGACCCGCTCGAGGGCGGCCCGCGGAACGACCAGGCTTTGGGGCAGGTCGTGACCGCGGGCGATCTCCCCGGCGGCCACCCCGAGCAGGGCGACCAGGGTCTCGCGGGCATTGCCCAGCGGACGAGAGGCCTTCTCGGGCAGGTCCTCGTCCGGGATGGCTTCGCCACGCGCGACCGCGGCCAGAATGGCCTCGCCCAGGTTGCGCCGCATGCCGGCGTCCAGGCGGCGCAGCTGGGCCAAGTCCTCGGCGTGCTTGGGACGCAGGGTCGCCAGGCCCGCCATCACGTCGTCGGGCATCACGTACTTCGGCGGGATGTCGCGTTCGCGCGCGATCCGGTCGCGCAGGACGAGCAGCTGCGAGAGCACGCCCAGTTCGCGCCGGTTCATCCGGTTCGAGCCGGAGATGCGCAGCAGTCCGCGACGCTCGTCGCTGCGATAGCGATCCATCTCGCCGAGCTGGGCCGACTCGGCCAGCGCCCACTCGAGCCGTCCGGCCGAAGCGAGCCGGTCGGTCAGCGCGTCCTGCAGGGCGAACAGATAGTTCACGTCGTCGACCAGGTAGTCGATCTGTTTCGGTGTGAACGGGCGCGCCGACCAGTCGCTGACGGTCTGCGACTTCGCGAGCCGGACCTTGCAGACGTCGCGGACCAGATCCGCGAGCGAGACCTGCATGCCGTAGCCGAGGAACGAGGCCGCGACCTGGCAATCGAACACCTTCGACGGCACGCGTCCGAACCGGTCGGCGAAGATCTTGAGATCGCTCGAGAGGGCGTGTCCGACCACGGTCGTCTCGTCGAGCGCGATCGAGAGCGCGTCGAGATCCGGGATCGCGATCGGATCGACCACGACCGAGCCGTCCTCGAAGGCCAGCTGCACGACCATCAAGCGCGGCGCGTAGGTGCGCTCCGCGTGGAATTCGGTGTCGACGCCGACGCGGGCGGCCTTGGCGACCCGCTCGCAAAGCGCCGGTAACGCGTCGTAGGACGCGACGATGTCGGTCACGGCGAAGGACTCGCTTTCGGAGAGGGGCTCGGCTCGTGCCGGAACGGGTTGTGGAAATGCGGGCGGTGGGCCTCGTAATAGTCGTGCGCCTTATGTTCGTAGGCGTGCACGAAGACGGTCGCGCGATCGCCGAAGATCGCGAGCACCGTGCAGATCGGGATCGCGATCGCGCAGAAGGTCCACATGTGGACCCAGAGCGGCACTTTAAAGGTCGCAGCGGTGGCGGTCGCGATCGTCCCGCCGAAGCCGGGGATCACGCGGACCGAGAGCAGGAACGCGGGCGAACCGACCGGGAAGCGCCTGACCCAGTGCGGCAGGCGTTCGAGCGCGGCTTCGAGATCCAGCAGGTGTGAGGCGCGCCGGTTGATCCAGTAGCCGATCATCGACGCGAACACCAGCCCGACCGCGTTGAGCAACGATCCCCAGAGCGGGCCGAAGATCGAGCCGTTCATGATCGCGAGCGCGTCGGTCATCGAGAACGGAGCCGAGGCGACCGCGACGAACACGATGATGGCGATCGGATACGCGAGCAGGCCGACGTGACGGATGAAGTCGTCCACGTGGTGCTGGTAGCGGATGACGAAGAACGCCAGCGCGAAAGAGGCGAGCATGATTGCGAGGGCGAGCAGACGCCGCAGCGTCTTGTTCACCGGGGGAGGCCGATGCCGATTCGAATAGCGATCACGATCCTCTGCGGTGTTGGTCTTTACGCCGCCCTTTTCATGCTTGCGAAGAGCCGGCGGGCCGAGCGGGGCGAACTGACCGAGCCGAGCGTGGTGCAGTCGCCCCAGGCTCGGCTCTTCGGACCGCCCAACGCGCTGCTCGGGACGCTCTACTATCCGGCTGCGGCCCTCGGGGCGTGGCTCGGATGGGCCCTGCATCTCCCCTGGCTGGTGCTGGCGGTCGCGATCGTGTCGATCGGCCCGGCCGTCGTCTCGCTGGTGCTCGCGCACAGCCTGGTGTTCGTCACCCGCCGGGCCTGCCCGTACTGCTGGACGGCGCATGCGACCAACTGGTTGCTGGTCCCGCTATTCTTCTGGTTATTCGAATTATCATATTGAGTTTCCGGGCCAGGCTTGGGTATAATCGCGGTCTGCCGGAACCTTTGGAGCAAGAGTCTCCGAACCGGCGACAACAGAAAAAGGGACCCCGCGAGCGCGAGGTCCCCTGTTTTTTCCCTCGGGCGTTACTTCAAGCCGTAGACGCTCGCGAGGTCGTGCATCGCCTGGTTGAGCACGGCGTGGTAGTCCGCGTCCGCGGCCAGGCCGTACTTGGCGTCGATGTCGGTCATCACCTGATCGTGGATGCCGTGCGAGACCGCGCGATCGAGCATCACTTCGACGTTGAAGCCGTGGCCGGTCTGACCCGCGCCCCACAGCGCGGCCGCCAGCGCCTTGCCGTTCTTCGGATCCGGGCTCGGCGTCTTCGGCAGCGCGATGTGCTTGGCGGCGACGATCTTGAGCGTGTCGGCGACGACGAAGTTGAAGACCTTGACGAAATTGCCGACCTTGGTCGCGCCGAACTTCTTGGTCAACGAGGCGACCTCCGGACCGGCCTTCGGACCGGCCAGCACGCCGACCAGCGTGGTCGTCTGGAAGTTGGCCGGACCGCCGCCGGCGATCACCATGGAGAGGGTGACGGGCAGGGCCGGCGCGCCGGTGTAGACGCCGGGACCGGAGAAGCGCGAGGGCGCGTTGGTCACGCCCGTCATCGGGCTCGCGGCCAGTGCGGCGACCGGGGCCATCAGCGCGAAGGCTGCGACGGCTCCGAGAGTGCGAAGTTTCATGAGTCTCTTCTAGTCCTTCCCCGAGAACGGGAACGAGTGCGTTATCCGTCAGGGGGAACGGGCCACCGCGGCCCTTGGATTGCTTCGCGTTAGTGGATCGTGATCGTATCCGCTTCCAGGGTGCCGTCCTGGTCCGCGTGACCCCACACGTCGACCGTCTGGCCCGGCCGGATGGTCGCGCCGCGCGGATTGATCACGGTGCCCTGATGCAGCTTCACCTGCCGATACTTGTCGAGCTGGAGCGCGACTTGCATATCGAAGCGCTTGAAGAACGTCACCGTGCCGTGCGCTTGGTTCGGGTTATATCCGAACGCGCCGGTGGCTTGGCCGGCGATCGTCTGAAGCACGTCGTTGACGATCTGCGTCGTCGACGGCAGGTTCGGGATGTTGATCGACGGCGCCGGGGTCGGCGTCGGCGCGGGAACGGGGGTGCTCTGCGCGTGCGACGTCCCGACGCCCGATGCGAACAGGACGGCCACGGCCAGAGCGACAACTCGCGGTTTCATAACCTCCACAACGTACCCGTCTCCAGCGAGGTTCCAATCGAACCGCGACTCGCCGCCACCGTGATGCTCGTCCGCACCAAGCGGGCGGACGCCGGTATCGAGGTCTTCATGGTCCGTCGCAGCGCGCGCAGTCCGTTCGCGCCGGATGCGGTCGTCTTTCCGGGCGGCGCGCTCGATCCCGGCGACCCGGATCTCGCCGCCGCGGCCGTGCGCGAGTTCGAAGAAGAGACCGGCGTGCGCTTGGACCCCGGCGCGCTCGTGCGATTCTCGCATTGGATCACGCCGCCGGGCGAAGGCCGGCGCTACGACACCCACTTCTTCGTGGCCGCCGCGCTCGAGGGGCAGACGCCGGTCGCCGACGAGCACGAGACCCACGACGGACGCTGGCTCGATCCGCGCGATGCGCTGCGCGCCGAACGCGAAGGGAGCTTGCGGCTGATGTATCCGACGATCAAACATCTGGAGCGCCTGGCCGCGTTCGCCGATCTCGACGCGCTGCTGGCGTTCGCGCGCGCCAAGCCGATCCGCACGGTCGCGCCGCCCGTCTCGCCGGACGCCGGCTACGTGATGCCGGCCGATCTCGAGAACGCCTGGTGACCCACGTCGCGCGTCTGCTCGCACCCAATCCGTCCGCACTGACGCTCGACGGCACGAACACCTATCTGCTCGACGACGGCGCCGGCCACGCCCTGTGCATCGATCCGGGCCCGCCGGTCGCGCGCCACGTCGACGCGATCCTCGATGCGGCGCGCGATCGCGACGCGCGCATCGAGGCCGTCTTCGTGACCCACGGCCATCCCGACCACTGGCCGGCCGCGCCGATGCTGGCGGCCGCGTGCGGCGCGCCCATCTACGCGCACCACGCCGCCGAGTTCGCGCACGACCGGGCGCTGCGCGACGGATCGCGCACCCGCGTCGGCGGGATCGCCCTGCGGGCGATCGACGCGCCCGGCCACACCTTCGATTCGCTGGTCTTCTACGACGAGGACGACCGGGCGCTCTACACCGGCGACGTCGTGCTCGGCACCGGCACGGTCGCGATCGCGCCTCCCGGCGGCGACATGCGCGCGTACCAGCGCACGCTGCAGCGGCTGGCGAACGCGTACGGCGAGGCCCGGACGATCCACGGCGGCCACGGTCCGCGCGTCGACGACGCGCAGGCGAAGCTGCGCGAATACATCGAGCACCGGCGCCGCCGCGAAGAAGAACTGCTGCTCGCGCTCGCGCTCCACCCCCAGACCATCCCGGACCTGGTGCGGCGCATCTACGCAGACGTGCGGCCGGTGCTGTGGCCTGCCGCCGCGCGCCAGATGCTGGCCTACCTGCTGCCGCTCGAGCGCGAGGGCCGGGTGCGGTCGCGCGAACTCGACCGGCCGATCGACGCCGCCGACGACGCCATCCTCAATCCGGCCTGGTCGAGCATCGTCGGCGCGGAACACGCCGCGCTGGTCGAAGCGGAGCTGGGCACCATGCTCCACTTGGAGACGCTACGACTCTACTCTGTCATCCCGAGCGTAGCGTAGCGTAGCGTAGCGTAGTCGAGGGATCAATCGACCGGATGACGATCTTGCCGAACTGGTGGGCTTCGTCCATCCGCCGCATCGCGTCGGCGACCCGGTCCATCGGATAGACGCGGTCGATCGCCGGGCGGATCCGCTCCCGCTCGACGAACGCGAGCATCGCGGCGAAATCGCGCGGGCTTCCCATCGAGGTCCCGAGCACGTCGAGGTGATTCCAGAAGATCGAGAACGGCCGCACGGTCGCGTCGCCGTTCGAACCGCCGTAGAGCACGACCCGTCCGCCCGGCCGGACCGCATCGATGCAGCGCGCCAGCGTCGCGCCGCCGGCGGAGTCGACCGCGAGATCGACCGGGCCCGCCTTGCGGACGGCTTTATGCCAGGCCTCGTCCGTGCGATAGTTGATCGCGACGTCCGCACCGAGCGCGGTCGCGCGCGCGAGCTTCTCGTCGCTTCCCGAGGTGACGATCGTCCGCGCGCCGGCCGCTTTGGCGAAGAGCAGCACGAAGGTCTGCACGCCGCCGCCGACCCCGGTGATCAGCACCGTCTCGCCCGACGAGAGACCGCCGCGCGTGAAGAGCGCGCGGTAGGCGGTCAGACCGGCGAGCGGCAGCGCGGCCGCTTCTTCGAACGAGAGATGCGCCGGCTTGGCGTGCACGTTTTCGTTCGGCACCGCGACGTAGGTCGCCATCGTCCCATCGCGCGGCATCCCGAGGATCGTCGCGCCGGCCCGCCAGACGCGATCGTCGTCGCCCCAGCCGAGCATCGGATCGATCACGACCTCGCGACCGTCGGCCTCACCCGCGCCGTCCGACCCGAGCGTCACCGGCAACGCGATGCCGGGATACTTCCCTTGCATGATGTAGACGTCGCGATGGTTGAGCGCCGCGGCGCGAACGCGGACCAGCGTCTCGCCGTCGCCGCACGCGGGGAGCGGCATCGCCGCGTCCACCGCGGGAACGCCCATCGTCTCGGTCAGCCGGACCGCATGCATGCTGGCTTCGTCCATAGCCCGAGGTATAGGCTCCCGAACCATCCTCTCCCCTGCTTTGGGGCGCCGCGGGGTGCCGCATTTACCACGGGCCGAGCGGCCGGTCAATAGAGGCGAAATGCACCTATTGACGGCGCCCGCAGAGCCGCTAGTCTGAGAAGAATCTTAGAAGCACCGGAGGGACCGCCTTGAAGTCCATGCGCACCCTGTTCGGCCTCGTTTTTGTATTTGCGATCGTCGCCTGTGCGGCCGGCTCGCAAAACGTCGTCCCCTCTCCCGGATCGGGCCCGCAAGCCCAGGTCCCCGGGAGGACCGCAGCGGCCGAACCCCATTTCGTCATCCAGAACCCGGCGGCACCGGCCGCCCAGCCCGGCGACAAGACCGTCGCCGATGCGTCCGGCAATCTGGCCGACCCGGGCTTCGAGTCCGGCGGCTACGCCTCGTGGACGCAGTGCGGCACGGTCAACGCCCGCATCGCCACCTATCGCCCGCACACGGGCTCGTACAGCGATCTGAACGGCCAAGTCTCGGCTCCCGAGATCAACGGCACGTCCGGCGTCTGCCAGGCCGTCAAGGTCCCGACCGGCGGGAAGATCACGTTCTGGACCTATGAGGGCACGAACGAAACGAGCACGACCTACGCCGGCCAGCGCTTCGACCTGGTGAACAGCTCCGGCACCGTCCTTCACAATTACATGAAGGAAGCCAGCAACACGAAGACCTGGACGCAGCGCACCTACGACGTGAGCGCCTACGCCGGCCAGACCGTCTACCTGGAGTTCAGCGTCTACGGCGACGGCTACAGCACCGGCAACGTCTACCAGTACGTCGACGACGTCGCCTGGACGACCGGCGGCACCTCGACGCCGGCTCCCACGCCGACCCCGACCGGCGGGCCGACGGCCACGCCGACCCACAGCCCGACCCCCGCGCCGACCGCGACGCCGACGCCTTCGGGCGGTCCGACCCCGATCGCGACGCCGGCCGGCCACGGCAGCCAGTCCTGCGGCACCTCGTGCGGCGTCGAGCGCTGGCATATCAAGACCCTCGACGATGCCTACTGGAACACCATCAACTGGACGCCGACCAGCATCTCGGTCTCGAGCTTGGCTGCGGCTCCGGTTCCGAGCGGCTACACGTCGAGCAACGACACCACCCGGTACGCGCCGTACGAGACCCACTCGTACACCGTGCGCGCCGTGCTGGTCGGTTGGAAGACCGAGTCGGATCACGATTTCCACATCGTGATCGCGGATCCGAACGCTCCGACCAAGACGATGATCGTCGAGCCGCCGGACCCGACCTGCAGCATGGCCTGCGCGTCGGGCTTCCAGAACTACTACACCTCGGTCCGCGCGAAACTGGTCTCGTGCTTCGGCAACCCGCCGGGCTCGTTCACCAACTTCGCATCCGGCATCGTGGTCGACGTGACGGGCGTCGCGTACTTCGACCCCCTGCACGGACAGACGGGCGTCGC
>Ga0207667_10011425_pt1 | contig 10322 bp, 9 predicted proteins | sample KBSCornC52_FD_184301 | JGI IMG/M metagenome (GOLD analysis project Ga0207667, IMG submission 184301) | Corn rhizosphere microbial communities from Kellogg Biological Station, Michigan, USA - KBS Corn C5-2 (SPAdes) (version 2) | ecosystem: Host-associated > Plants > Roots > Rhizosphere > Soil ...
GAGAACCGGTGGCGCGCGCCGCAACCTGTCATGTCCTGGACCGGCACGAAGAAGGCCGATGCGTTCGCGCCGGCATGCGTTCAGGATATTGCGTTCGCCGTCCGGCTGGGAGCGCCGGCCGCCGTGAGTGAGGATTGTCTGTACCTGAACGTGTGGACTCCGGCGAAGACGCCCGGAGACAAGCTTCCGGTGATGGTATGGATCTATGGCGGCGCCTTCGTCGGAGGAGGGACGAACTGGCCGCTGTATGACGGGACGCACTTCGCCGAGCAAGGGGTCATACTGGTCTCTGTTGCGTATCGGGTGGGTGCGTTTGGTTTTCTGGCCCACGCGGAGCTCAGCAGGGAAAGCGGGCATGGATCAGGCAACTACGGCTTGGAAGACCAGCTTGCCGCTCTGCGGTGGGTGCGCGACAACATCGCTCAATTCGGCGGCGACCCGCACCGCGTGACGATCTTCGGAGAGTCGGCAGGCGGGATATCGGTGAGCATGCTGGCGGCCTCGCCCCGGGCAAAAGGCCTCTTTCAGGGTGCAATCTCTGAGAGCGGCGGCTCTCTCGCGCCCCCCAGAACGACGCCGCAGGGTAACGGAGGTGCGCCTGCTCTGAAGCTCGCCGAAGCGAACGGTGCCAGATTGCTGGAGGCGCTTGGCGCCAACGACATCAAGTCGGCTCGCGCGCTGCCGGCGGACAAGGTCCTGGCGGCGGCGGCTAAAGTCCCGCGAGGATTCTGGCCCACGGTAGATGGCTACGTCATCATCGGTGACCAGTACGTGCTCTACGAGGCAGGTCGATTCAACGACACCCCCGTACTCATCGGCACGAACTCCGACGAGGGAGCCGCTTTCACGCCACCGAAGGTCACCCCGGCAAGCTATGAGAAACAGATTCGGGACGCCTATGGAGAGAAGGCTGACCTCATTCTGTCCGTCAACCCCCATGCCACGGATGCTGAGGCCCATACCGCCGCCAAGAACAACTTCCGTGACTCCGTCTTTGCCTGGTCGACTTGGGCGTGGGCGAGCCTGCAGTCCCGCAAGGGCAGGAGTAAGGCATACCTTTATTACTTCGATCATCGCACGCCCGCATCGCCCGCCGGCTCGAGTCATGCGACGGAAATTGGCTTCGTGTTCGGCAATCTCTCCAACCCCGTCGCGCCCCCTGGAGAAGCGGACAAAGCACTCTCGGCGCTCATGAGCGCCTACTGGGTGAATTTCGCGAAGCGCGGCGACCCGAACGGACCGGGACTTCCCGCATGGCCCGCCTTCAGCGACGCGGCTCCCCAGGTGATGCACTTCGACACCAGCTCGAGCGCACGCGAGGGCGTGCCCAATGCTCAGCAGCTGAAAGCGTTGGACGCCTACTTTGCGTGGCGTCGCGAGCAGCTGGCCAAGACCCCTCAATAGGCCCCACACAGCGAGAATGAACATGAAAATCGCGCGCAGATGGGTAATCCCGGCGTGGAAAGCAGTCGCCTTGAGCGTGCCGCTGTGTGCGGCAGCGATTGCACAGCCGCCAGCGCCGGCTGCTCAGCAGGCTGCCATTGCGGAAATGCGTGCGCGCCAGGCGGCGATGCCCGATACGCCCGGAACGGGCAAATTCTCCGCGATGAAAGCAGAGGTTGCATCCCTTCCGGACCACGTCATCTATCGTCCGGCGCAGCTGAACGAGCTCGGCTCGACGAAGCTCGGCGTGTATATCTTCGGCAACGGTGGCTGCTCCAACGATGGCGCCAGCGCGCGTCTTCACCTGTTGGAGATCGCCTCGCATGGGTATCTGGCCATTGCGCCGGGGCGACTGCGAAGCGGCCCCGGAGCGACCGTACCGCCTCCGCAGCGCCCACCCGCGCCGCCGGTTGCTGCGCAGCCCGGGGTCAAAACAACTTTACCGCCGCCGGCCACGAGCTCCGCCGATCTCCTGGCGGGGCTCGACTGGGCATTGAAGCAGAACGACGATCCGAAGAGCCTGTATTTCCACAAGATCGATCCCAAGGCGGTCGCCGTCTCCGGTTATAGCTGCGGTGGCCTGCAGGCTCTCGAGATCGCCAGGGATCCCCGCATCAAGACCGTCGTCATCATGAACAGCGGCATCTTCAATGCGGGCAGTGGCGGCGCCATTCCCGGCATGAACCTGCAGAAATCGCTGCTCCAATCGCTGCACACGCCTACGCTGTACATTCTCGGCGGAGAGACGGACATCGCCTATCTCAACGGCACGGACGACTTCAGGCGCATCGACCACGTTCCAGTGTTCTTGGGCAACATTCTGCACGTCGGTCACGGGGGCACCTATTGGGAGCCCAACGGTGGCAAGGCGGCCGCAGCGGTGGTCGCCTGGCTCGATTGGCAGCTCCGCAACGATCACGAGGCAGCACGGACCTTCGTGGGCAAGGACTGCAGGTTGTGCACCGATCCGGCCTGGTCGGTGCAGAAAAAGAAGATCGGCTGAGCGCGGTAGCCTGCTACTCCTTCCAGTCTGCAGGCTGCTCGGTGCCTCCCATGATCTGGCGAGTCTTGTAGCGCCACTGGCCCTTGACCTTGACGAACGTGGCGTACTCCCGGCCCTGCGTCCTGATGACCGGGGTATCGCCTTGCTTCTGCATGAGATACTCGGTGAAGATCAATTCACCGGTAGCCGTGTCGCCGTGGACGACGATGAGCGGGTTGCTGATGGTGATGTTGAAGGAATAGGCCTTCTCGACCGAGGTGTTTTGCCCGGCGCGCTTATAAGCCTCGGTGATGCCATCCCGGCCCTTGTAGTGGTTGGCGCCGAGGATGAGCTCCGCGTCATCGGCATAGAAATCGGCAAAACTTTCCCGTTTGGCCTTGCCGAAATTGTAGTAGTAACGAGTGATCAGGTCCTGGATCGCGGCGCGCTCGGTGAGCGCTTTGCCGGTCACCTCCTGCGCCTGAGTGGGCGGCATCGACGCCAGCGCCAGGCACCCAGCCAGACCGAGCACCCCTATCCAACGTTTGCCGAAGGTCTTCACGTTCATCCCCCCTCCCGATTTGCTACTCCAGGAATACTACTGCATAGGATGCTGGCACCGTCGAGCATTTTGGCTGAGGTATGATTACCGGACCCATGAGCAACACTCCAGTGATCATTGCAGGCGCCGGGATCGGCGGCCTCGCCACGGCGCTGACGCTGCACCAGATCGGCATTCAATGCATCGTCCTTGAATCGGTCCGCGAAATGCGGCCGTTGGGCGTGGGGATCAACCTCCAGCCCAATGCGGTGCGCGAGCTTTACGATCTCGGTATCACTGATGCAGAGCTCGAGGAGATCGGGCTTGCGGCCAGGGAGTGGGCGCTCGTCGGGTTGAACGGGAGCGAGATCTACTCCGAGCCTCGCGGCCGGCTGGCCGGCTACCGCTGGCCGCAGTATGCGGTTCACCGCGGTCACCTGCAGAGACTCCTTTATCAAAAGGCCATCGACCGGATCGGACCTCGAGCCGTGCACCTCGATGCGCGCGTCACCGGTTATCGCCACCGTGCGGACGGGGAGGTCACGGTTCTGGCGTCCCACGCGGACGGTTCGGAGTCCGAGATCCGAGGCCGGCTGCTCATCGGTGCCGATGGCATTCACTCAGCCGTCCGGGCACAAATGCACCCCTCGCAACCCCCCATTCACTGGGGCGGGAAGATGATGTGGCGGGGTGTGACGCGGGCGCGACCGATTCGGACCGGTGCCTCGTTCGTAGGTCTGGGTACGCACCGGCATCGAATCGTGTTCTATCCGATCTCCAGGCCGGACGCGCGCACCGGTCTGGCGCTGATCAACTGGGTCGCCGAGGTGACACTCGATGACGCCGATGACCGGCGACTGAGCGGGTGGTTCCGCCAAGTGCCCTGCAGCGAGTTCCTGCACCACTTCGCCCAGTGGAAGTGGAACTGGCTCGACGTGCCTGCACTGATCGAGGGTGCGGAGTCGGCGTTCGAGAATCCGATGATCGATCGTGACCCCGTGCCGACGTGGGTCGAGGGACCGGTTGCCTTGCTGGGCGACGCCGCCCACGCGATGTATCCCACCGGCTCGAACGGGGCCAGCCAGGCGATCGTGGATGCGCGCATCCTCGGAGCCGCTGTGCGCGAGCAGGGTGTCGGTCCCGAAGCGCTGGCCCGTTACGATGCCCAGCTGTGCGGCCCGATTTCCAGGCTCATATTGCGCAACCGCAGTGAAGGTCCCTTTGGCCTGCTCAATAAGGTCGACGAGCGCTGTGGCGGGGTCTTCCAGAACATCGATGAGGTCATTCCACCGGCGGAACGGGCCGCGTTCATGGCGGATTACCGGGCGGCAGCCGGATTTGCCATCGAGACGTTGAATGCAGCCCCGCCGATCATCGCTGGCCCCGAGGTCTGAGGCGCTGCGAGGTCTGCTCCGGGATCTCCGGCAGTCTTTTCCAATGAGAACTCCTCACATGAGAACTCCTCACATGAGAAAACCTCGCGTGCTCATGCTTGCGGGTTGGTTGCTTGGGGCACTCTGTGGCACGGCAGGAGCCTATCCGCCGCCGCCTGCCGATCCCTCTCTGCCCCCATCCAAGATCGAGCCGACGGTGCAGCAGATGCGCCGGGCGATGCTCGACCCGGATCTGAACAGCCTCACGTTCCACAACATGGATCAATTGTTCACGACTCGTGTCGTGGGGCGCTCAGGACCCGTATGGCACCTGCCGCGCGTCGACCATCCTCTGGATTTCACTTACTCGTACGAAGGCAAGACATACACGCCCGAGCAGTTCCAGGAGCGCACTTATACGAACGCGCTGCTGATCATGAAGGACGGACACATCGTCTACGAGAAGTATCGCAACAACACCAACGAGAGGACCCGCTTCATCGCCTTCTCGATGACCAAGTCGTTCATTTCCGTGCTCGTGGGGGTCGCCCTGGAGGAGAAGCGGATCCACTCGATCGATGACCCGATCGACCGCTATCTGCCGGAGCTGGCTTCAGGCGGCTATCACGGCGTGACGATCCGCCAGATTCTGCAGATGCGCTCGGGCGTCGACTACGAAGAACGTTATGACTTCGGCAATCCAGGCATCGCGGCGAGTAATCACGAGCACTCCCTCGTGGAGAACGTCACGCGATTTGCGGATGCTGCACGGACGGTCAAGCGTAAAGACACGCCCGGCACGGTGTGGCAATACAGGACCTTGGACACGGCGGTGCTCGGCTGGCTCCTGGAGCGGGTGAGTGGCGGAAGCAACCTCGCGGCCTATACCTCTCAGCGACTGTGGGAGCCCTTGGGTGCAGAGGAAGATGCCTTCTACATCATGGACGGCCCCCCTGGGGTCGGCCGCGAGTTCAGCGGTGCGGGCATCAATGCAACCCTGAGGGACTTCGCCCGCTTCGGTCAGATGGTACTGAACGGTGGCGAGGCGAACGGTCACCGCATCGTGTCGGCGCAATGGCTGGCAGAGGCGACCCGCCCGACCGGGCCCGGGGTATGGCTACCAGTGGTGGATGGGTGCAAAGCCGGGGACTTTCCAGGCATTGGGGCTGCAAGGCCAGTTCATCTACATCGATCCCCCGACCCGCACCGTCGTCGTCAAGTTGAGCTATTTCCCTCCGGGCGATATGAAGCCGGAACTGGAGTGTGCGGCGTTCTTCACAGCGGTCTCTGCGTGGTCGCCGCACTGAGCTCGTCCGGCAACCGTCGGTGCGCGCTACCGGCCCGCATCGCCTTTCCGAACGACGAGGGCGTACTCGCCGCGATGGAACAGCAACGGCATCGCGTCGGTCCGATCGAACGCGATGACTTCGCCTAACAGGATGATGTGGTCGCCGCCGGCGAATTCGGAGGCGGTCCTGCACTGCAGTCGTGCGACGCAGCCGCTGATGAGCGGCACGCCTCCCGCGCCTTCCTCCAGCTCGAGTCCCTCGAACTTATCCGCGATGCGTGATGCAAACCGTTCCGACAGGCTCTGCTGCGCCGCCGCGAGCACATGCACGGCCCAAGCCCGATTGGCGCTGAAGGTGGCCCGACACCGCGCCGACTTTGCCAGGCTCCAGAGCACCATCGGCGGATCCAGCGATACGGAGTTGAAGCTGTTGGCAGTCACACCGACGGGTGCGCCATCGGGCCCACGAGTGGTCACGATCGTGACCCCTGTAACAAAGCTACCGAGTGTGGAGCGCAACGAGCGAGCGTCGCAGGGAGTGATCAATCCAGAACCGCTATCGTGCGCAGCTCATAGCTCATGCGCTTTGGAGATCCCGGTGTCGATGTCGGGTCATCGAACGCGGTGTGCGCGGTCATGTGGCGACGCTCGTCGCCGGTGTCGCACAGCCTGAACGCAAGTACTTCGTGCGGCTGCATGGCGGGGTAGTAATACCAGCGATGCTCCGGGTTGTAGGCGAGCACGAATCCACCGGAATCAAAGCCGCCTGCGAACTCATCGGTCTGCCGGGTCTCCGGCTTGCCGAACGAGATGTCCAGCACGTCCTCCGGTGCGATGCTCCGGCCGTCGCACACGGCCAGCGGGCTGTTCTCCACTGGACGCAGCGGAGTCCACAGGTTGATGTTGACCAAGCGCTTCTTTGCAAGCATCGGCCCGCGCTCGGCATCGAGCTGGGTCACCCAGTGGCGCAGACTCGCGGCGTTGAAATCGACGTGAGCCATGAGCGCCGGGCCGCCCCCCTCGGCGGTCTCGCCGCCGCGCAGGATGCCCAGAAACGGGAAGACATCCTGTGCTCCGGTCAGCTCGCCCACCAGGCGTCGGACCTGCGGGTGCCAGCGCTCCTGCACCTCTTGCGGGTTCGAGAAGTCGATGTCAGTGGTTCTATTCAGCAAGGCAAAGCCATGCGATGCGAACGCGGTCGATTCGCGCCGCGCATTGTGAATGCGGACCTGATGATCCTCGAGACTGAAGCTGAAGTCTTTGTTGCCCCAGATCCGCCCGCCGGCGGCCGCTCTTTCGGGATACTTGATGATGGCTTGCACGAATGGCGGCGCGGGCGTGGTCTGCTCTACGGCGCTTGACACGAGGAAGGGCTCCTTTGCAGCTCAGGCCGCAGCCACGTTCTGGGCATGAGGAACGGCCTTTACCTGGTGCGCTTGCAGTCGCGGCAGCACCTCCGCGCCGATACGGCGAATCTGATTCAGAAACATCTCTTGCGGCAGGTGTGCGCGATTGCAGATCAGCAGCACCGAATCGGCGCCCGCCTCATCGCACTCGGCGATGATTCGCTCTGTGACTTCATCCGCGGTTCCGAGAGGCATGTTCTCGGCAGCCGAGCGCACAGTTTCCATCGTCCATTCCGAGAACAACGTGGCGTCCTCCGCCAGCGTACCCTTGGAGCCATGGCGGAGGTGCTCGAAGGCGGTCGAGCTGTAATATCCCTTGGTGTCCTTCTGCATGACCTGTCCATAGGGAAGGAGTGTATTGAACAGGTACATCAGGTAGGGCCCATATTCAGCCACGGCCTGCGCCTTGGAGTCCGCCACGTAGCAATCGATCATCACGTTCAAGTGTCTCGGCGTCACCGTGCGACCATGGCGCGACTGGCAGCGCGCATAGTGTCGGATCGTGTCCTCACGAACCGGCCCGGCAAACACCCCGGGAGTGATGGCGACATCGTTGGCGGCGGCCCATTCGATCGTTTCGCGTGAGCTGGTCACCGGGACCCACACGGGGGGATGCGGGTTCTGCACGGGACGCGGCCAGATCGAAACGTCCTTGTAGTGGTAGAACTGGCCATCGAAGCTGAAGCTCTCCTCCACCCAGGCGCGGCGCATCACTTCATAGGCTTCCTCGAAGCGTCCGCGCGACTCACTCATGGCGACGTTCAGGATCTTGTATTCGCGCGGCGCGCCGCGCGCCACACCGGCGATCAATCGCCCGTTCGAGAGGCAATCGAGCATGGCGATCTCTTCGGCCAGGCGCAGAGGATCGTGCAGCGGCAGCAGGTTGGCGTACACCAGGATCTTCAGTCGCGTGGTGAGCTGGGAGATGGCCGCGGCAATCAGATTGGGTGAGTTGTTGAGCCCGAACGGAGTGGAGTGGTGCTCATTGATGGCAATGCCATCGAACTTCTGACGCTCCATCTCGACCCACGCGGCAAGGTGATTTGAGTAGGTCTGCACGGCCACCTGCGGGTCGAAATGGCTGCGGCCGAGCCGCGGCATCCGGCCGTTGACGCGAAAATGGTCCACGCTCGCTCCATAAGCCATCCAGTCGAACACGAACACCTGCATGATCTGGACTCCTGCGGCGGTACTAGCCGGCCGTGCGCGGCACTGGCGCGCCGATGCGAATATGGATTTCCTCGACTCGCGTCAGTCGCGAGTGGCCGTCCTTTTGCCAGGGATCCTGACTCATGCGCCGCCGCACTTCTTCCGCATCCTGGGCGTGAAAGATGAAGAGAACTTCGCTCGTGTCGTGCAGCAGGCCCGCCAGCGCGACGAAGCCGGTGGCTTCGAGCTCCGCCACGAAGCGGGCGTGGTCGGCAAATCCGTCTTGCTGCTCTGCCGGCCGGCTGGCATCCCAGCGCTGCGTTCTTTGGACGATTGCGGCGAATGTGCGAGTAGTCACGGTGATTCCTGCGGTTCGGGCCCACTACCGGCTGGTCCTTCGGGCGCCCTCGAGTACAATCGAGTGTGGAGGGTCTTGCGGCCCGAAAATAGTACCGACGATTGGGCACGAGCGGGGGAGTGGCTTGCAGCGGCTGACACTGCCGCGGCGGCTGCCGGATGCGATGAGAGTGGGCAAAGATCTATCCGAGCTCATTTACGCGGCATCGGCCAACGATGGGGAGCCCTCGTCGCGATTGGCCGAGGAGGCGGCCCGGCGCATTGAAGATGACATCGCCTCGTCGGGATTCCTGCCGGGCTGCTCCCTGGGGTCACTGCGGGTCCTGTCGGAACGCTATCGCGTGGGCCGCGCGGTTATTCGTGAGGCCCTGGGTCTGCTGGAGCGGCGTGGCCTGGGCAAGATGCGGCCAGGTCCCTGCGGGGGCTTCATTTTGACAAAACCCCGCTGCGACGGGGTTGCCCGAGAGCTGGCACAGCACTTTCGGACATCCGGCATCACGTTGCAGCAGCTACTGGATGCCCGGGAAGCGGTAGATCTGATGGTCGTGAGAATGGCGCTCGCGGCGCGCTCACGAAACCCGATTCCACCGGGGTCTTCCGCCGAGTCGCCCGCAACCGAGCCGGACCCGTTGGCAGCGAGGCTGCAGCTCGCGCAGGGAGCAGGAGAGCCCACGTTGGTAGTGCTGGTGGAGTGCCTGAACCAACTGACGCTCGATTTCCTTCCTGCCAGCGCCGCGCAATGGGTGGGTCTCGAGGCACGGCACGCGATGTCGGATGTCCGGCTCGCCGTGCAGCGCGGAGACCTCCCTGCAGCGATGGTTGCGGCTGAAGGGGCCCATCAGGAACTGATGGCCTGCATGAGTGAGCTCAAGCAGTCCACGGACCGTCTATCGGACCCCTCGAGCGCCGGGGGCGCGCTTGCCGGAAACATCGCCGGCCAGCTGGCGGCGCAGATCCTCGGGGGCGGTAGTGCCGGCATGCGACTCGGATCGGAGTGGGATCTGTGTGAGCGCTTCGGCGTCAGCCGTCTGACCCTGCGACGCGCCATCCGGCTGCTGCAGGACAGCGGCCTGGTGGAGTGCCGCCGCGGCCGGGGGAATGGACTGATTGCTCGCGACCGGCGCGCGCCCGGAAGTATCCGCCTGCTGTTGGCCTATCTGATCGGCGAGAAACTGGACCCCATGAGCGCGGGAACCATGTTGCTGCAACTGAATTGCTTCACGCCGGCGCTCGCCGTCGCCCGCGCAGGAGAGGACGAGAAACACAAGCTCCAGGCGGCGCTCGAGACAATCGAGTCGGACGAATCCGTCGACCGCTACGACTTGCTGCGCCTGGTGCAGCGCGTCTCGCGTCTGGCGGACAGCCCCGTGATCGATCTGATCTCACGCAGTCTCGCCGCCTACGAAGCTCGATTTCGGGCGACGCTGCCCGAGCGTCTGCCGGCCAGCGCCCATGCAAGCTATTTTCAGTTGTTGCGCAGACTGCTGGAGCGCGTGACCGGCGGTACTGCCGCGGACTTGAGCTGGGCAAAGCAGCAGTCCGGGCAGCTACTGGTGCAGATGAGCTTCAGTCGCCCGATTTGATGAGCCGGGCGCCCCAGGAACATAGAGCTCCTGCCGCAATGACCTGGCGGCAACCAGGAAGTGAATGGCCGCCCACAGGAAGAAGATCAGAATGAAGACCGTGTTGCGCTTGTTCCGCGCAATCGCCCGATACATCGATACCCGTCGCTTTTTTAGAACTGCACGCGCGGCGGCTCCGCGATAGCGGCAACATCCGCTAC
>Ga0207667_10011433_pt1 | contig 10318 bp, 5 predicted proteins | sample KBSCornC52_FD_184301 | JGI IMG/M metagenome (GOLD analysis project Ga0207667, IMG submission 184301) | Corn rhizosphere microbial communities from Kellogg Biological Station, Michigan, USA - KBS Corn C5-2 (SPAdes) (version 2) | ecosystem: Host-associated > Plants > Roots > Rhizosphere > Soil ...
GTGTTTTCATTACTTTCATTTTTAAAAGTGAATATTTTATAAAGTAACATTCAGGTTAAAACCAATATTACGTGTTGCCGGCTGGTTAAAGGTATCTACGCCAGAAAGACTGTTACCGGTTGACATGGTAACTTCCGGATCATAAGGAGCTTTCTTGTGGAAATACAATAAATTCCTTCCGGTTAACGAAAGTCTCAGGCTTTTAAATACACTCCCGGTAAGTGGCAGCGTATAGCCTACTGAAGCCTCACGTAAACGCACTACCGTAGCGCTGTATATGTATTGGCTTGAGATACCATCACGACCGCCAATAGTGGTATACCATAATTTAGGATCAACACTGGTAATTGCTTTGCCAGTTGGATCAACACCATTAATTTGTACACTACCTGCATTACGGGCATCGCCTGTTACTTGTGAAACACCATATTTATCCATTACGGCCTGAGTTAGTGATAACACTTGTCCGCCAAATTTGCCGTCAACCAGGAAGCTTACGGTGAATTTTTTATAATTGAATGTGTTATTCCAGCCTAATTGGAACTTAGGGTTAGGGTTACCGATATAATTAAAACCATCTTCAGTTATTGGCTTTCCATCGGTACCAACCATAATACGGCCCTGTGCATCATGTTTTAAAGTAACTCCATAAATATCACCGTATGAACCACCTTTAGCCAGTACAGATTCATAAGAGTTATTTGAGCTTGTTGTTAAAATAAACTGATCGATACCATCTTTTGAATCAACATCTATCACTTTATTATTAAAGGTAGATCCGTTGAAAGCAGTATTCCAGGTGAAGGAACTGTTTTTAATTACATCATAAGCCACCATAAACTCAATACCTGAGTTCTGAACATTACCGGCGTTAACATACCCCAGTGAGTAAGTAGTCACAAAGGAAGGTATGATACTAAAAAATTGATTCCTTGTATTTGACTTGTAGTAAGTAAAATTAACCGTTAAGGCATCATCAAAAAATCGCGAATCAAAACCCAACTCAAATGATTTGGTTCTTTCGGGCTTTAACTCCGGAAAAGGTGCCACAGAGTTCAAAACAACACCACCAGGACTGATATGTGTTAATGGATTAGTTACATATGAAGGTACTGTATTACCAACCTCTGCATAAGTTCCCCTGATTTTGGCATAAGAAATAGCTTTAGGCAATTCAAACATCTGGTTTAAAATGAATGACAAACCTGCTGATGGATAGAAATAAGAACTATTAGGCGTAAATGACAGATTTGACGACCAATCGTTCCTGCCTGTTAGAGTTAAAAACGCCCAGTTTTTGTAAGACAAGTTAGCATTGGCAAATAACGATTGTATTTGGTTATGATTTGCCCGTAGCGAATTAACCGGAGGTGCGCCATCTGCCGAAACCAAATTTTCAGGCAAGAATACGTTAGGTATTAAAAGCCCCGGATCATTGTAAGTATTCAGCGAATTAGGGCCTATAATGGTACCAGCTGTTTTTGAATCAGTTATACTTGCACCAAGAACACCATCAACTTTAAAATCAGATTTACCGGGTACGGTGAAAGTTAGTAACGCGTCACCATATTTTTGTTCGGTGGTTTGATTAGTTAACAGCAACTGACCATTTGCTTTGGCATAAACAGGGTTAGTGCCTGCATACAGATCCTGCTCGTAGACGTCGTTAAAACGATCAAGATTTCCCCTCACCTGCAGACTTAACCATTTGGTAAAATCATATTTAACACTACCGTTTATCAGCACACGGTTACGCTGAGCTGTATTTGGGTCGCGTTGAGTTGTCCACCATGGATTTTGTTGAATATCTTCGTTAAAAGGCCAGTTTTGTGTTGGCGCGCCATTACCCCCAAGTTTTACAGGAGCTAATTCAAACTGGTTTTTATATGGAAGGATATCGCGTCCGCGGGGGAATAGGTATAAGCCGGTTAAAGGATTTAAGTACCAACCCAGGCCCGGTGAGTTATTTATTTTTTGGTCAACATAGGTGATATTTCCATCAACCGTTAATTTATCATTTAAAAAATGACCGGTTTCGCGAAAGTTAAGGTTGTTACGAACCAGCTTGTTACCAGGCTCAACACCCCTTGCTGTAGTATTGGCGTAAGAAAAATATGTCTGTGCAATTTCAGAACCACCAGAAAGATTGATAGAATTGGTAAAATTGGTACCAGTTTGGTAAAACTCTGAAAGATTATCATGCCCACTTGATATTTTAGCGCCCCAACTGTCTGCACCACCGGGAGTTTGCCCATAAGAGTTTTGGAACTCTGGTTTATAGGCAATATGATCCATTGTTGCAGATGAGGTAAAACTAATAGAGGTTTTTCCGGCTTTACCTTTTTTAGTCGTGATCAGGATAACACCGTTTTGTGCCTGGCTACCATATAATGCTGATGCGGAAGCACCTTTTAATATAGTAACACTTTCGATATCATCGGGATTCAGGTTTGATATACCATCGCCACCATCCTGGTTAGTAGATGCTGCTGACGCCATCCCTCCTTGTCCAACGCTTGTTCCGAATGTATTATTAGGTTGTCCGTTTGAGTTGGAGCCATTTGAAATAGGTATACCATCAATTACGTATAAAGGTTGGTTATTACCAGCGGCCGATTTATTACCTCTTAAAATAACCTTAGCCGAACCGCCCACGCCCGAAGCGCTTGGCGAGATCGTAACACCCGAAATTTTACCATTCAGGGAATTCATCAGGTTATCGCTTTTTACACGGGTAAGTTCACCGCCACCTATTTGCTGCGAAGCATAAGTAATTGATTTTTCTGATTTTTTGATACCTAAAGCAGTAACCACAACTTCGCCCAGTGTTTTAGAGTCTTCTGAAAGCACGATATTAAGGGCTACTGCCGGACCAACTACGGTTACTTCTTTTTTTGCGTATCCTATGTAGCTAACAACCAACACTTCGCCGGCGCTGGCTTGTACGGTAAATGCACCATTTGCATCGGTCTGTGTTCCCCGACTGGTTCCTTTTACCTGTATATTAACGCCAATAAGCGGTTGGCCGCTGGCGTCTTTCACGGTTCCTTTAATGGCGTCAACCGCATTTAAGGTTTTCGTGGTATTGTTTTTTATAATGTGCAGATTATCTGCTACCCTAAAGCCTGCCATTGTGCGGGCGTTGACTCCAATAGCCAAACAGGGCATTATTAATGCGAGTAATGTTTTTTTCATGATTAAGCGGTTATAGTAATTTTGAAATTTTTGTTTGTGTTTTCTTAGCGTGTTTTATCCATAGGCTGTTGATTAAAGCGTGTAGTTAAAATATCATCATCTAAATATTCCATGACCAGGGCTGCAGCCCCTAAAAGTTCGGCGTCAAAACCCAGCGATGAAATGAGCAGTTCTGTTTTTGCCGCTAATCGCGGAATACAGTATTTGTTTAATGCCTGTTGTATAGGAGCCAGCATTATTTTAGCGGCTTTTGTACCCCGACCACTTAAAACTATAGCGCGCGGGTTCATAATATGTATCAGTATGGCCAGGGCTTTACCTATTTTATAGCCCGCATCTGAAAGCAGATCTATCACATATTGATCACCAATATCAATCGCATCAAAAATGGCTTTCGCAATCACTTCCAATGGCTCATTAATAAACGACTTCAATGACGATAATTTGCCTTGTTTAATACCTTCAATGGCTCTTTTAGTTACAACCAGCATAGACGCTTCGGCTTCCAGGCAACCTTGTTTACCGCAAAGACATAGCGTACCGTCCTCAGATAAAGGGATATGACTAAATTCACCGGCAAAGCCATCGCTTCCTCTAAAAATCTCACCGTTAACTATCATCCCCAGCCCTATGCCCCAACCCAGGTTAATAACCATGGCCTGGTCTTTTGATCGTGCCGCGCCAAATTTCTGTTCGGCCAGTGCAATTAAACTCGAATCGTTATCAATATATACTGGTAATCCGGTAGCGTGTTGAATATACGCTGTTAGTTTTTCGCCTCCTGTATCCAGGTAGGAGTAATTCATACCATCAGAAACACTAACAAAGCCTGGCATACCAATTCCAATTCCAAGTATCCTGGTCTTATCTATCCCGCTATTGATGATACAATGGTTAATATGATCTATCAGTTGCGGCAAGGCTTCCGGATTAGCATTTAGCGACAATGCGATCATTTCAACTTCCGTTATCGGCTCGTTATGCAGATCCATAATTAACATACGGGTAGAAAACTGATCCATCGCTATAGCCATGATATACATAGCATCTGGTTTTACCGAGTACATCAGGGGCCTTCTCCCCCCACTCGATGCAGCATAACCAATCTCGGCTACGAAGCCCTCTTTGATCAACTGGTTTATTATTTTATTTATTACAGGAATACTTTTGTTATAAATCGCGCTTAATTCACTATATAGAAGCGATTTTTTAAAATACAATTGCTTTAAGATATCACTCTTTAATTGGGCACTTTTAATTTGCTTATGCCTACCTTCCATAAATAATTGCTTATTATTCAAACATAATTAATTAATTCTGAATTTTTAAGCAAACTTTTTTATTTTTTTTAATAAGTATCCAAACAAATAAAATAATTTTCAATTTTTAATTGATTAAAATAATACTATCTCATAAAAATCTCAACAATTATTAGCGGCAATTATAATACCTGCAATAATTAAGCGTATTTAGCAAAAAGATAAGCTGTATATTCATATTATGTAGGAAGGTCTAACTAAATAGATGCGAAGCTTTATCGGTATAACAGAAATCCAGACCTAATATATCATTCACATTTTACTACATTTATATCCTACTAAATCATAAACCTATGGATCTTATTATCAAAATACTTATTGGCCTGGTAGCCCTTATACACTGCTATATCTTATGGCTGGAAATGTTTGCCTGGACAACCCGTGGCCCCAAGGCTTTTAATAAACCACTGGAAGAACTGGAAAAGAGTAAAGTTTTAGCAGCCAACCAGGGTTTATACAATGGTTTTTTAGCAGCAGGTTTGATCTGGACATTTTTTATCAGCGATGCTGAGTGGCATACCAATGTTGCCTTGTTTTTCCTGATCTGTGTGGCCGTAGCGGGAGTTTACGGAGCGCTTACCGTAACCAAAAAGATTTTCTTTATCCAAGCGGTTCCCGCGCTGCTGGCTATCATTCTTATCTTGATCAGGTAGGAAAAAACTTTTTAAACCTTAAATTTTAACACTTTTTTAGTAAAAACAGGGGCAAAAAGGCTTGGTTTTTATCCATTTAACACTTTTTTAACGCCATTTTAACACTTTTTAACAAATTTTTGGTGGGTTTTGAAAGGTTTAAAAAGTACTAATTAATTGATTATCAAATAACTAAGTTAAAAACGATCTGTTTTTGGTCTTATTTTCCCCTTAACTAAACAGCCCGGTTCTCTAAAAAAGAGAACCGGGCTGGTGTTGACATAAATATACGAAAAATCTGGGAGATACGAAAATTCCTACCCCATGTCATTGCGAGGTACGAAGCAATCTCCTCACGTTCTAATCAATAGAAATAGCTACGAGATTGCCACGCTACGCTCGCAATGACATGGTTTTTATATTTTATCTTTGCTCCTTGTTCCAAAAATCCTTATTCCAAAAATCTCCCCAAACCACCGTCACCTGATCTGTACCCAGGTGTAGCTTTCGGGTTTAAGGGTGAAAGTGCAGGTTATTTTATAGTCACGGCTTAGGGTATATTTTTTTGCGGGGCCTTCCTGTTCCTGAACCGTTGCCGTGCCGGTGAGCCCGGTATAATACAATGGAATGCTGATAGTACGGGTGATGGTTTGCTTGAGCGGGTTATACAGCATCAGCATGCCTTTGGTTTGTAAGTTGGGGTTTACATGCAAGATCCCGTCCCAATCGCGGCCATCGGCACGGCGCAGGTGAATGATCTGCGAGTTGAATATGTCGCGGTATTTTTTGTACCAGTTAATCACTTTGATGACGGTTTGTTTGGTGGTTTCGGTATCATACAAGCGCGGTCCGCGATAGCAGGCTTGAACCCCTGCCCCGTAATATTGGGCCATCAATTGCTCATAATCTTTCAGGTGGTCTTTCAGGGGCTCCAGTACCGCCTCCGGTCCGCCGCCCTGGTATTTGGTCAGCGGTACAAATCCCCAGCTCATCGAGGCCGTTTTTTCCCAGGTACCGTCAAAAATATTCTGCCGGTTCAGGATCATCTGCTCTTCGCGCGAGAGCGAGAAATTTACTTCGCGATACCCTATCGCTATTTTATTGGTACCATCTAAAAAATACCAATCTGGAGCGTTGATATATACCCCTTTTTCGTGCAGGGAATGATACAGATCTTTTTGGATCTCCATTTGCCGCCATTGCGAATCGTCCAGGCCTTTATGCCCCGGATGTGTTGTCGACGCGCAAACATCGCCAGGATATGGGCCATCATTTTCCCAGATATCAAAATCTGTTTGCCTGTAAAAAGTTTTGATTTTGTCGCGATAGGCTAGTCCCCATTTACTGCCAAAACATGGCGCGTTACCGAAGAAAGCCCCGCCCGGTTTACCCGTTTTGGGATTAATCACATCATCCTCATCACTTATCCTGCGCGAACTAAACAGGGAGTATCCCCCTATAAAGATCCCTTTACTATGCGCATAAGCGGCCAGTTGTTTCCATCTTCTGATATTTGTCGCAGAGGTATCTTCCATATTGCAATGGCTGCCAAAGCTCAATATCACGGCCTCGTAGCCGGTTGCCGCGCATTGATCTATCGCTGTGCGTACCTCTTCATCATTCCGGCTTACCAGGTGCATAAATATGGGATTGGCCGTTGTCCAGGGCGCTATGGTGTTGTACATGGTACGGATAGCCAGTCCTCGCCGCTCCCGGTCGTAACTGTCCATCAGTAATTCGTTGGTACGTACAGAGTTTAAAGTTTCTCCTTTTTGCAGATCAATACCGGGTGCTTTATCCGGGTAGATCTCCAGCAGGCATGGGGTTTGATAATCATAATTTACCTGCGAGGTATAGGTTGAATCAGCTTTCCAGTGCGTGGTTTGGTCGCTCAGGTCATACCGCATGGCATTGTTAAAGGCATAATTTGTCTCCAAATATATACCCTGCGGCTTGGCCATATTGACGGGTGTACCCACCACAGCGCTTTGCTCTTCCACCATACCCAGCACCTCGCTAACTACCCTATTGATCTTAAACGATTGATCGCCCTTGTTGTTGATCCGGAGTGATTTAACGATCAACGGTAAGCCATCATACAGTTCATAGGTAACAGTAACCTCCAATCCTGCTAGTTCAGGCGCGCCGGGCACATAGTAAAAATCAATCTGCTGGCCAGCGGGTTGATGATGATTGCTTGCCCAGAATTTACTTTTCCAGTTAAGTTGGGGTGCCAGCGCTTTGATCTCAAAACGCTTTAACTGGAAATCATTTTTACCCGCGCTGAAATTATCGATCCATTCGGGTAAAAGGTAGGCGTTCTCTTTCTGCCCTACCAATCCACCTACATTATAGTTTTTGCCTTTGATGGTTAAACGGGCCTCTGGTTTAACTGATCGTAACAACTGTTGCCCGTTAACGAGGTTGGTATAATCAGTACAAACCAAATTGGGACTCAACCTAAAAGTTCTTTTAACCAAACCATTATTCAGCGTGATCTCTTTACCAGAGGGAGCAGCTTTGATGGTTGCTTTATAAATTGTTGCGTTCAGTAGCCAGTCGGCCTGCGGTTTAGTTTGAGCGTTAACGGGAAAACATAGCCAAAGCAGCATAAAAAAACAGATCATGGCTGCGGACGCGTGTTTCAGGTTACAGGAAAATATCATCATGGTAATTGTTTATTTGGAGATAAGTTCAGTTGAATTTGCAGATAAAGCTTTCAATAATTGGGCTTTTGCATCGCGATATTTTTGTACTGATGTATTGTAATCATTGTAGCTGGTAAAAATCTGACCGATAATACCAGCGGCTACCGTACTATCTTTACTTTGCAACAATCTCAACAACTCATAGTCCTCAATACCTATCCGTTGCGATTCAAAACGCTGTGACGACAGCGGGCCATCCGCACCGGGATAAATAATATGGGTATCGCCCGGCGGAAGCTCGTTATTGAGTGCCGCGCCCGGGGCAAAATGATGTACCACGCTCTGCTGCAAAGGATCCGGAACGTGGTATTGGTTTAAGCCCCAGTGCAGAAAACCTAAAGTATTGTATTTGGCAGCGGCCCAGCCAAAGTATACCTGCCGTAGTCTTTCCTCATCAAGCGTGCGGTTGAGCCATTTACCACCGGGAGTTAAACAGGTATAAACCAATACGTTTTCGTTGTGCTTTTTCCGTTCATCAAAAAGGCCTGGTTTTCCTGGTAATCATCAATGGTAGGGCACCACAGGTCGACACTGCCGGCCAGGCTATCCCTATCATTTGTGGCCTCAATAATTTTTATAGCCGGGTATATGGACCGTACTTGTGCCACTACCTCCCGGTAGCATTTGGCCTGTACTTGTTTAGGTTCGTCTGATACATGCTGCAGCCAGCTGTGCTCCAGGTTATTTTTAACACAAAAGCTTTTGATCAAATGCACCATGGTATCAACATCCAGCTTAGCTTCCGGGGTATGGTATCGTCTTTTGGTCAGGAAAACTTTCAGTTCCGGATCATTCCAATCATCGTTATCGCCACGATACATGAGGTGGGGCGATTCAAAATATTTAAAACCATATTTCCGGAAAACTGCTATAAAATCCAACAAACGCTTTTCGTCCAGGGCGATATGGTTATCATGATAACTCAATAGCTCCTCCGGGATATTAATACAGTTTTGGCGACCATGCGCCATAAGCCGCGCATATTTATCGAGCATGGCAAACCAGTCTTTTGTCCAGCGTTCCACATGCTGCTGTTTTTCCATCTGTACTATATTGAACCAGTTGGTATAGAAAAAATGCTGATCGGCCACGGATGGTAGTTTTATGGGATAAACTTTTATGGTGAAGACCGCCTTACGCTGCCAGCCCTTGCCCCTAACCAGAATATGGCAGGAATAATCGCCGGCTTTGGAGATTAACGATTGATCGATAGTCAATCTTAGCGCCGTAAATTTGTTGGTGCTTAGCACCTGAGCCTGTTTGAGCGGCTGTATGGCCTCATAAATACGAAAAGGCGCGCGACGGATAACGTATGGGTTGATCTGATGATTATAGATCTCGGTCCTGCCGGTTAAGCCTGTATTTCGTTCTACAGGAACATCTAACAGCTTACTCCAGGCTGATAGCGGCACCTGATGTTTATTAATATCTGCTGTTACGGATATATTGCTTCCAGGGTTGGTTTCTATCAACAGATGAACATCTGCATTGGTATTTAAAGGAAAATCTTCCTGGTAGCTATCGGTATATTGTTCTACGTGATTGGTATCGGGATATATAGGTTCTAATGGGTCGACTAGTTTAATACTCTGCGCCCGGAGGCTTGTTAGTCCACCAAGTAAGCATAAGATAGTGGTAATTCTTTTGATCATGGTATTCTTTAATTCTGTTTAAGATTTATTTATCATTCGCGATCTCCTGGTCGGATAGGGCTTTGTTCCAGATCTGCAGTTCATCTATTTTACCATGGAAGCCCCCCATCTCCCGCAGTGGGAAAAACAGGGTTTCTACCTTACGCACCTTTGTTTTTTCTTTATCGCTGAACTGGATCCAATTGTCGTACAGTTTCTTTTGTAAAGCACCATTGATGTACAAGCTTGTACCTTTATTAGTACCGGAGATCACCACGTGTGTCCAAACGTTTTCTGGAACGGCGTAGTCAAAATCGAAGTTGTAACCATCCCTGGAGAAGCCTAGTTTACCGCTGTTTCCCTGTTTTAATTTCACTACCGAATTGGAACCCTTGAACAGTACCACATCGTCCGAAGTATTCCCGGCAGGATTGATCCAAAAAGAGACAGTATAATCGTAACCGATCTCGGGATAAGGCAATGTGGCCAAACTATTTTCGCCGGAAAATACCAGGGCCTGTCCTTTTATGCCCTTGGCATAGGTAGCTTCCTGAAGCTTAACCCGGCGGTCGGGTTTATCGAAAGTAAAACGGGTTACAAAGGAGCTGTCCGTTTTGCTTATTCTGCCTCTTATATTTACAGCCGGCCCCTCCCCAACTTGTTTACTGGCAACGGCAAAATCGGGATAGGCATTCTCCGCATGGTTACCATCCCACATTTTTTGCGACAAAACCTGCATGGCCGGAAATACGCGATCGTGCACATCTTTTTCGCTGATGCCATTACCCACAATATCGTTCCATGCGGCAAAAGAACCACCGATGATGGTCGGG
>Ga0207667_10011435_pt1 | contig 10317 bp, 8 predicted proteins | sample KBSCornC52_FD_184301 | JGI IMG/M metagenome (GOLD analysis project Ga0207667, IMG submission 184301) | Corn rhizosphere microbial communities from Kellogg Biological Station, Michigan, USA - KBS Corn C5-2 (SPAdes) (version 2) | ecosystem: Host-associated > Plants > Roots > Rhizosphere > Soil ...
GCCGGAGCATTCGATCCTAACTGGGGAACAAAGCACGTAGAGTAGTGCCGGAGGAGGTCGCAGCCCGTCGTACACCGGCAACTTCGCTGGGCGATATAGCAATCACTCGGCGGGAGAGCAGCGCCGCACTCGTCGCAGCGCGGCTCTCGCCGAACTGGTTTGAGCAGGTGGTTTCTCCTGCTCACCACGTGAGGTTATCGAGGAACGTTGAAGTGACGGGCGAACCGGTTACGCCACGCGGCAACGTTCTCCTCTACGGGCGATCGGTAGGATTTTGGGCTTCCGTGGATCGCAGTGGTGATATGTGCCGGCGGATTCGCCTGAATCGCTGGAGCAGGATCGGCGGTGTCGGCGCACCCATCATCGTCCGGTGCGCAGGGTTTCAGCAGCACCAGATGCCCGAGATCGTCGCTGGGAGTGGCTCCGACAGGCCCTGCAATGGCGAGAATTTCTCCGCCATCGTTTATGTCGAATGCCAGCGAGAGTTGCCATCCGGAACCGGGAGCAATCAACGTGTTCAGATCGACAAGCGGACCATCGCCTTCCCACAAGACTGCGTGCAGCGAGGTGTGGCAATCCGAAGAGAGGCCCACGACCTGACCCCGTGCGTTGACACCCCGTCCGCGGCTGCATGCATCGCCGTCAACCGTGCCCAGATCCTTGATTACTCCGTTTTTCCAAATCACGGCGTCGTGAAGGTTGTCTCCGGGCAGATCGGCCGAGCCCACGATCAATCCGGACTGGTTGATCCAGATGGCTTCGGAGTTGGGTCCCCCCAGAGTGCCAAGATTATGCATTTGCCCGTTCTTCCACAGGAACGCGTGGGTATTGGTGTCGCCGCTTAGATTGGAAATCCCGATGATGTCGTCGCTCGGATCGGAGCATTGCGCCCATCCGATGGTGCCCCCGAGCGAACCGAGATTGGTCATCACGCCATCCTTCCAGAGGAAGGGAGCGACGGTGGGTACCCCTGTAGCCGCGTTCACCTGATCGCTGACGAAAGAAGCGCCTACTATGAAATTTCGCGGCTGACCGTTGCAATTTACCCCGGGAACGGCGCTTGCTCCGCCCAAGGTACCAATGTCGCGCATGTTTCCGTTCTGCCATAGAAACGTACGGATCTGCGTTCCAGTAGGGAAGAAGAAAAAGGAATTCACGTCGGGCACGCCGTTGTCGGAGAATCCGACGACCTGGCCATTGTCATCGACATAGACACTCAGGCTCTCGTGCCCTCCCGGGAGATCGCCAAGGTCAATCATGTCCTTGTTTGTCCACAGGAGCGCGCGGCCCTCGTGCACGCCGAGATTGGGGTCGATTGTGGGACTCGTCCCCTGCCCTGCGATCCACCCGCGCGCATTGATCGATCCGCCGGCGCTGAAGTTTGTGCCCGGTAGAGAGCCGAGGTCCTCCATTGAGCCGTTCTTCCAGCGGAATGCATGGGCGAGGTAACAGTCGGGCAGGTTGCAGTTCGGAGCATCCGGATCCGGTTGTTCGGTGTCGGCGAACGACCCGACAACGCCGGCGTCATTCAGGAGACGAATGCCCCAACCGTTGATTTCCCCGTAACTGTGCGGGCCACCTAGGGTTCCGAGGTCGACGAGCCTGTATCGATGGTGCTGAGCTCCAAGCAGGGTTGCCGGGCTGATACATGCAAGGATGATGGTGCCAATGCGGCGGGCGGGGAAGTCCATAACTCTCTCCCTGTGTAGATGGTCTGGGGAGAGAGAACCGGCACTCTACCCGGGCTCTCTCCCATCCCTACATGCGGAAACTCAGGGGCAAACCGATCATCACAGAGGAAACAATTCGCCGGATCGAGGAAAGTTGGCGAGTAAGCCCAACTTCAGCGCCGCCCGATAGAGGACGCTCCGGCTCTCCAAATGCGACGCGGTCGTGCGTACGTTTCGCCTTTGCTTCAGGGATTCTCCATGAGCCACAGGTTCTGATCGAGTGTCGAGCCTTGGACCGCAAGATGGCGCCCGTCGGGAGATTCGATCGCGACCGGAGCGAAATCGCCATCGTTATGCCATAGCTTTCGCGAGTGGCCCGTCATATTGACGAAGAACAGGTCCATGCCCCCTTTGGCGAGGTTGGTCACGTAAAAGCCCCGGTGGTTTGCGCTCCAGCCGATGAACTGCTTGGCGTCCAACCCAGGCGTCGGGATCTCGCGTTCAGGCTGGCCGCGTAGCGAGATAATCCGGATCGGGTCGGCCGGACCGGTGAGGAGCGCGAATCGAGTGCCATCGCCCGAGAGCCTTCCGTTCAATCGGTACGCTTCGTCCAAATCGAATCTGGCGAGTTCAGAACCGCGGCCCCGAAGCGGATCGAACAAGCTGACGGCAACCTCCATTCGATCTGCAGTACGCTCCGCAAGGACGCAAATGCTCGAAGGGGATCGAGCGCATTGAGCCTCGGTGCCGGATCGTAACCGGACGATACTCTCCGGAGCTCCACCGTGAATAGAAACACGCATCAGCTCTTGCCACTCCCGGCCGGGTGCGGCTGCGGACTGCCACATGACCCATTTCCCGTCGGCGCTAACAAACGGTTCTGTCAGGTTGCCGGGCACCGAGAGGATGGTCTCTTGAATCTCTCCATTTAGCGGCTGCTTCAGGAGCATGGAATTGCCATTACGCACCGACCAGAAAACAATGAATGCGCCGTCAGGGGTCCAGTCGATCGGGCTATCGCCTGTTTCATCCATTGTGAAGTGGCGGGACTGGCGGATTAAGCCCGCATCCAGGTCTGCCATATATATGGTCCGGTGACTCGTCCACTTCAAGAACGCGATCCGTTTGCCATCGCTTGTCGAGCTGGTTGGATCCATGCAGAATCCAGTCCAGTTGGTGAGGCGTTGAAGCTTTTCCGTCGGTTTCAATGTTCGAGGGTCCACTCTCGCAATCCAGAAGTTACATGTGCTTTCCGGCGCCGCCGGCTCCAGGCGGGAGTAAAGTGTCCGGTTGTCGGGAAGCGTCAAGCCTCCGGGCGTGGAATCCAACTCGGCGGGAGACATGACGACGACGGGAGGACCGCCTTTCAGATCACGGCTGTAGGTAGTATCTGTTCCGTTACTGCTTAGCACGTACGTGATCCGCTGGCTGTCAGGCGACCAGCCGACTGCAGTGATCTCCTCGTTTTCATCCGTTCCGTAAAGCTTGTGAGCGTTTTCCCCGTTCGGTCCCATGAGCCAAACTTCGCGGGGCCCATGTCTGCCGCCATTGGCAGCGAAGGCGATTTGGGATCCGTCCTTCGAGACAGACCATGCGAACGCATCCCCGCGCAGCTGTTTCGCTTGGCCTGACGGAACCGAGACCTTCCATATGGTTGCGTTCATCGGGGTGTGTTCACTGGTATTTACAGCTTCGGGTATAGTGTTCACGACGAAGGCGCGGCTATCGGCGAACCAAGACGGGTAATTGTTGAATGCATCCACCGTCTGACCGCCCAGGGAGATCGCCCGCACCTCTCCGGAGTCGATTCGTCTGATGTAAAGACCTCTCAGATCCGTGTATGCGATGTAGTTCCCATCTGGAGAAATGGTGCCATTCAGCAGATGATTCTCAGCGGAGTTGGTCGTTAGTTGCCGCAGCTTGAATTCCGGAGGAGCGGCCCCGCCCTGACGCTGCTGTTTAACGATCCACAAGACTGCGCCTGCGCACAGAAGGAGCGTAAACGCAAATGCAAGCGCTACCCACTTCGTCCACCGCATTGCGGGCATCGCCTGCTGCCTGACCTTATCCAAATCGGCGCGCATCTCCGCGGCACTCTGGTATCGAAGCCGGATATCTTTGCGCAGAGCTTTGCCGATAATCCTTTCGAGGCTCGCCGGGATGCTTGGATTGATCCCGCGCACCGGGTGCGGATCCTTGGACAGAATTTCTTTTGCAGTTTGCGCGGCGTCTCCCCGAAACGCGCGTCGGCCCGTGCCCATTTCATAGAGCACAAGGCCCAGGGAAAACAGGTCAGTGCGCGCGTCCAGCTTTTCCCCGCGCACCTGCTCCGGCGACATGTACCCGGCCGTCCCGATTGCAAGTCCAGTGCGGCTCAGCAGTGGATCGGATGTCCCGGATGTCCCATCCGGAGTGATGCCGGCCTCCATCCCGGCCGGCGTCAGCTCGGAAGCCAGTTTTGCTACCCCGAAATCCAGAATCTTTGCCTGACCTTGTTTTGTTATGAAGATGTTTGCCGGCTTGATATCGCGGTGAATGAAACCCAGCTGATGCGCAGCCTCAAGGCCCTCGGCGATCTGAATTGCCCAAACCAGCAGGTCCTTGAGGGCAAGAAAGGAATGGCTGCGACTGGCGGAAGCGATCAGCTCGCGCAGCGTCTGTCCTTCCAGCAGCGGCATCACGATAAACGGCACTCCATCGTGCTCGCCGAACTCATAGACGGGGCAGATGCCGGGATGTTCGAGAGCGGAGGCCGCGCGCGCTTCCCTTTCGAAGCGGCGCAGGGCGCCAGGGTCGCCGGCCATGTCCTCCGGCAGAAATTTGAGGGCCACCGCCCGGCCGAGACGAATATCCTCGGCCCGGTACACCAGTCCCATGCCTCCGCCATCAAGACCCTGCACGATACGGTAATGGTCGACGGTCCGGCCCTTCAAAGGAAATGCGAATTCGTCCAGCTGCGAATCGATGGCCGCCTTCATATACCCGTCCGCGGTTCCATCGGAAGAAAGAAGCGCTTCCACCTCGTGCCGTAGGTCCACGTCTTCGCCGCAGCCTTCGGCCAGTAAAGCCGCGCGGGCGTCGGCCTCGCATTCCGCTGCGCGATGAAAAAGGTCTTCGATTTGCGCCCAGCGTTCCGGAGTCACGGAGTACCTATGTGCTCTGTATCTCTTTGTGAAGCCACGCTTCCGCCATTCGCAGATCACGCCGGACGGTCACTGCAGAAATGGCCAGCGCTCGTGCGATCTCATCCATGGAGAGTCCGCCAAAGTAGCGCAGCTCGACGACTTTGCACTTTCGGGGGTCAAACTTTTCCAGCGCGTTCAGGCCCGTGTCCAGCGCCAGCAAGATCTGGCTTTGCTGGAGCGGAAAGCCGAAAGCCTCCTCGAGCGGCACCTTCAATCCCGCCCTCTTCCCGGAGTTTCTGCGCCTCGCATGGTCGACCAGGATCTGGCGCATGATGCGCGCCGCGACGCCGTAGAAATGCGAGCGGTTCTCCCAGTTCGGATTGCTCTGTTCAACCAGCCGGAGGTACGCCTCATGGACCAGTGCTGTGGGCTGCAGTGTGTGGCCGCCCCGCTCCCTCCGCAGGTAACTGGCGGCGAGCTGATGGAGTTCCCGATAGACGAGGGGCGTGAGTTGGCCGAGGGCATCCTGATCGCCTTGGGCCCATCGTGTGAGGAGGCCTGTCACATCGTGGCTGAAACACATAAGTCACTCAGGGTGAGGGACATATTCGAGCGTAGCGAGAGTATACACCGGGTCGTAGTTCCTCAGTCGCGGGCAAAATCCTCCCACACAAGAAAATGTGCCGAAGGCTGATCGATCTGCTCTGGGATTTCCGCAGGTATCGGCAGACCGGCAGCTCGTTATCAGGAGATTGGTTCCCCCATGCGTTCATTCTTACGATCAACGAATTGAGTTCTTATGGTGGCATGGCTTGGGTGACCCGCTCGAGCCGCGCAATTGAAGGTGAAGGAGGCGACATGAGACTTCGAGCAGCATCACACACGCGCAAGCTCCTCGTTCTCGGCGGGCTTGCTTTGTTCTCGATGGGACTTCGGGCCCAGAAAGACGAATCGACGCGATACGTGTTGTATGAGATTGGCACCTTTGGCGGACCAAATAGTGACTACAACGGCAGTGCGGGCGTTATCACAAATACCGGAATCGTCGTGGGCGCCGCCAATACCACCGGAACGAACCCGTACGACCTGGCTTGCTGGGGCAACAGCTCGAGCACATGCCTTGCGATGCATCCCTTCCGGTGGAGGCGGGGAACTCTAATCGACCTCGGTGTCCTTCCTGGCGGTTATGGCGGCTGGGTCAATGCTGCCAACGCGCGGGGCGTGACGGTCGGCCAGTCGGACGACGGCGAATTCGATCCACTCACGGGTTTGCCGGTTTTTGTGGCAACAGTCTGGGATCATGGTGAAATTCGAAACCTCGGAACGTTCGGCGGCGGGTTCAGTATCGCGATCTCCGTGACGGACGAAGGCTTTGTAATGGGAGCCGCCGAAAACGGGATTGTGGATACCTCAGGGTTCGCCGGCTTCGATGGTATATCGCAGATCCGCGGTTTCGGCTGGAGCGGAGGCGAGAAATTTGATCTCGGGACGCTTGGCGGGACCGGTACATTCCCCAATGCCATGAATAACTCCGGAAGAATCACCGGGACATCAAGCACGAGCACGGTTCCGGGCCCATTCGGAGCCGCCCCGCAGGCCCCATTCCTCTGGAGGAAGGGGGAGATGGTGAACTTGGGCAACCTGGGCGGACAGGTCGGTGTGGGAAACGCGATCAATTCGCGCGGCGATGTCGTGGGCGCGTCGAGTCTTGCGTCCGAGCCCTTCGCCTGCCAGTTCTACTACAACCTGTCTGGTCACTGTCACGCGTTTTTCTGGTCTCAGGGCCACATGACAGACCTCGGCACGTTGGGAGGCACACAGTCCGCCGCCGAGGAAATCAACAACTCCGGAGATGCCGCGGGGTTCAGCGCGCTGCCCGATGACATATATTTTCATGCGTTTGGATGGCGGCAGAGCAAAATGATCGACCTCGGCGTGATCGCGGGCGATAACTACAGCCGCGCATTCGGGATGAACGACCAGGGCCAGGTTGTTGGCCAGAGCTGGCTGTGGGACGGACACAAGACGCTCGCCTCGCATGCATTTCTATGGAATGGATCCGGACCGATGATCGACCTGAATACGCTGGTTACGAACCACACGGATCTCAACCTGGTGGAAGGAAGCTTCATCACCGATCGTGGCTGGATCCTCGCCAAGGGACAACTGCCGAACGGGGACATGCGGGCCGCAGTGTTGGTGCCGGAAAGCGATGCTAACCTGGTTGAGCAATAGGCTCCAAAAACCGACACCATCGCCACGCACGTTCACGATTGAGCAGCCGACTCGGCGCATCGAGCGCGAAGGCCGGTTCAGCTGTTTACCCGTAACCACAGTGAGATTGACGATGAAGCGCACAGACACAGTTCTTCCGCGTGTCTTCGCGGCCGCTCTGCTTCTACTCGCGGCCGCGATTTCCGCCGGCCCTACCTATCCCGGCGAAAACGGACGAACTGCCTTCATTGCCGGCCCTGATGTCCACACTATGAATACATGGCGCTGAATTCCTGATAGGTTCCAACGAACGGCTCTGCTCGCAGGTGATGAGAACCACTGACTGTGCTCGGGGCGGTCGCAACGGAGGCAAGCGGATTCTTCACACCATGGTGGCCTTTGCGTCCACTTAGAGTACGAGCGGGCGCGAAACTCGGACCGTTATCCAAATCCACCCAAAAGCTGGATCATTTGCGTGTACGCGCTGACGATGTCTCCTACGGCATGAGCGGACGCGCAGCACGAAGTGTCCGTTTTATCCAATCGCCGCGTGGAAGCCCGCTGGCTGTGATCGAATCGATTTCCTGGTCGATGTTGTAATGAATCCTGCGGATAATTGGCTTGCCATGGTCGAAGAGCAGATACGAAGCTCGTCGGTCGCCATCAAGAGATTGCCCTACGCTTCCAGTGTTGATCACCATAAGCCCGGGTAGATCTCGTACAAACGGTTGATGAATGTGACCGTAGACAACGATCGGCAGGCCAAGAGGCGAGAACGTCGATTGGAGTTCTTTGTCACTTGCGTCTGCAAGTGGCGAGCGCCACGCGCTTGTGGGACTGGCGTGAACCAAGGCTATTTGTCCGTGAATGATAGATCGAGGTAAAGCACCGAGCCAGGCGATCCGCTCACTTCCCAAAGCTTCGCGAGTGAAGGCCGTCACTTCGCGCACCGCATCCCAGAGCGATCGCGGGGCTGCTGACTGCCTTGCAAACTCCTCCAGAGATTCAGGCCTGGCAACCGCTTCGTCCGAGTTACCGAGAACTCCCGACCACTGCAAATCACGAATACGGTCTACCACCTCCGCTGGACTCGATCCGCCGCCAACGAGGTCGCCTCCATGCAGAACTACATCGGGCGATGTCTCCTTAAAATCCGCGAGCACAGCTTCGAAGGCTGTGAGATTGTCATGAATATCGGAAACGATTGCGATCCGCATCAGCGTGTCATTCCACGCTTCCAGATTAAACTGTGCCCATTTTTCAAAGCGCTTGGTGGTTGGTCCGCAATCAGGAAGAGATCCGAAATCAAGAGGCTTCTCTGCGTAGTTTCCAAACTCAATCGGCCGCAAAAATTAGAAAGTAGTCCTGACCGTCGTCTTTGGTGAAGTCGTATTTGCCGATGCGGTGGTAGCCGGCCTGCGCCATCTCATGCTCCACGGTCGCGGGCATAAGCCCGTGGTCTGTGCCGTTGCCATTACGATCGATGATGCCGACCTTGGCGCCGGCCTTGAGCGAATCGCGAAGCCGTTTCATCAGTGGAATCGGATCTGCGAACTCGTGATATGTCTTCAGGATCAGCACAGCGTCAACGCTTGAGCGCGGCAGTTTCGTGTCCGTCACTTCACCCAGAATGACGTGAACATTCGCCAGGTTTTCTTTGGCGGCTCGGTTTCTGATGAATTCAATAGCGTCGGGATTGATGTCCTCAGCGTAGACCTCACCTGACTGGCCCACGCGCGCCGCCGCACGCACGGTGAACCAGCCGGAGCCGGCACCGACGTCGGCCACGGTCTTGCCCTGAACGATATCGAGCAGTTCCATTACGCGGTCGATGTGAAGCTTCTTGTCGCGATCAGGATATTCGAAGATGGAGAGATCGCCTTTGTACGGCGTGCTGGTGGACCTCTGCGCTCGCGATTGCTGAGTAGCCTGAGCATGCGCGGGGTAAGAAGAGGTCAGCGACGCAAGCCACAGCACCAGCGCAAGAGCGGGCAGCAGTTTCATCGGAACGGATTGCATAAGCCACCCCGGGCGAACTACCGCGATTGTACCGCCGTGTGACCCCGGCCTCCATCCTAAGACGGAGGACTCTTGAGCCCTCACCACCACCAAAACTGAGATGACTTCCGCATACGCGGTAATTCGGCCAGAACATCGCAGGACCTGCTTCTGCTAGCCTTTGCTAGCGACACGATGAGAATTCGAAATGCCGGCAGTCCACGACGAAGTCAGTCATTGCGTTGTATGAGTTTCAACGGTTTCGATTGTTGAGCGGATTGGCGATACCGCTCAACGATTGCGGGATTGCAGGAGTGCAAGCGCTCTTTCGCCGCGAGGTCGGATTCGCAGTGTTCGTTCGCAACAGTGATAAAACATTCGCGGCAAATTGAATCTACTGTGCCGTCCCGATTGAGGCGATGAGAGAACTTCCTACTGATCATCTTTGTCCAGCATTACGGCGAGCTTGCTGAGTTATAGCCTGAGGAAGGAAACAGCGCATCGCCAATCAGTAACCTTCAGTGTGCTTACCTAAGTAGTGCCCGGGTGGACCGAAATGTCGAAGATTGACCTCAGGAGAGCGCGCAATGGGTCATTTTGAAACATGAACGCCAATTATTCGATTTTGGAACGCCTTTTGAGGCTGTGCCGACGTTCGCCGGGACAGGGAGAGACAGGTGTCGCCATGTCACCAGCCGTCCCTTATCGTGATCTGGGTGCAGGTCGCCAATGAGGAGTCGAATACGTGCAGCCAAACATTCTCGAAGTTCGGCAACGAACTCAATCTGTACGGTGCGAAACCGCCTTACCGTCTCCATGTGACCACCGGCGACCCTGATCAGGCGACGCAGTACAGTTTGAACGCCGGAATTACAAAGCGAAGCGTGGTCAATGGTGCTGTTGCTGGCAGGACTAGGTCCGCAGCGGGAGAGCCGGAACACGAGAGCGGCTGAAAGCTGGAGGGGAGACCTCCTCCTGATATTCGTTATTTCGCTCTTCTGCCGCAATCATGATGGAAGCATCAGAAGATTTCAGGAGCGCCCAGCATGGTCATCGCCAGTTGGAATGTGAACTCGATTCGGGCTAGAGCAGAACACGTCAGGCGCTGGCTACAAGTCTCGACCGTTGATGTTCTCTTGATGCAGGAGCTCAAAGGAGCTGAATTCCCCTCGCTTTTCTTCAAAGAGCTCGGGTATGAGAGCGCTGCAGTCACGCAGAAGACCTATAACGGAGTTGCGATCCTGTCGCGTGTGCCAATGGAAGTTGTGAGCACAAGACTGTTTGGGGACGATCTGGACAGTCACGCCCGA
>Ga0207667_10011438_pt1 | contig 10315 bp, 9 predicted proteins | sample KBSCornC52_FD_184301 | JGI IMG/M metagenome (GOLD analysis project Ga0207667, IMG submission 184301) | Corn rhizosphere microbial communities from Kellogg Biological Station, Michigan, USA - KBS Corn C5-2 (SPAdes) (version 2) | ecosystem: Host-associated > Plants > Roots > Rhizosphere > Soil ...
ACGACACCGTCGCGCATACGAAGGCGATCGCCGCCGACATGCTCGCGCAGATGCAGGGCGTGGTCGGCGGGACGTCGCTGAAGCTGCTGCACCACGGCAGCCCGCGGCATTCGATTGGCCGGATCGGCCGCGTGCTGGCGCTCGGCGGCTACGGCGGCTCGATCACCATGAATGCGTTCAGGGCGATCACGCACGGCGACCTGCTGGCCGGCGGACAGGCGATCGGCGGCGCGTTCAGCGCCGTCTACACCGGCATCGTCTACAAGGGCAGCGTGCGCGGCGTGAACGCCGAGAACCGCAGTCAACTGGCGCGGATCGCGAGCGCGACCGGCGACTACCTGACGTCGGCGGTCGGGATCGCAACCGGCGTCCATACCGCGCTGACGGTGGATCCTGTGACGGGCTCGCTGACCGCGATGTCCGGCGCGCTGCTCGGCGCCGGGCGGCTGCATTCGCATTTCCCGAATGCGACGCCGTGGATGGAGCGCTTGCCGACCGGCATTGCGCTGGCGCCGGTCGCGATCTTCGGGATCATGCAGGGGATCAGCCTGTACACGTCGGCGACCGCGCCGGACGACCAGCACAAGCCGCCGGGTTCGTCGCCGCAACCGTCGGGCTCGAATGCCGGGACACCGGCACCCGGCGCATCGTTCGCGCCGTCGCCCGGCGCGCCGGCGCAGCCGAATGCGTCCGCGACGCCGTCGCCATCGGCATCGGCATCGGCGACGGCGACGGCGACGGCAAGCGCGCAGCCGTCGAGTGCGCCATCGCAACCGGCGCAGGCCCCGACGAGCGCGCCGAGCCCGACGCCGACACCGCTGACGGTAAACGTGGTGGCCGGCGATTCGTTGTGGACGATCGCCGAACGTCACGAAGGATCGCTGCTCGCGGCGGCCCACGTGCCGGCCGACGAACAACAGCGGATGTCCGACGGTCAGCGAATCAACGTCGCGCTCAACGAGATCCTGCAGCTCAACCGGAACCTGGCGAGCAATCCGGGCGAGATCGCGCCGGGGCAGCAGGTCATTGTCGGGTGAGCCCAGCGCGGCGAAGGCCGACCCGCGGCACCGGCGGGTCAGCCTTCGCGCTTGCGTTGCGGGAGCACCCAGAGCATGCGTCCAACGGCCTCGGCCTGGTTACGTGAATGGGTCTTCTCGTAGATCGCGCGCAACTGGGTGCGAATGGTCGTGAGCGCGACGCCGGTACTCGCCGCGCATTCGTCCGGAGTCATGCCGCGGAGCAGCGCTTCCGCAACGGCAGCTTCGGCGCTCGACAAGCCGAACGCCTGTCGCAACTGTTGCGCGACGACGAGTGGCGCCGCGCCGCGTTGCCTGACCGTGATCAGCATCGTCGCGTCGCCGAAGGTCGCCTGTAGCGCCTGCCCCGACAACGGCGCGATGCCGAGAAAGATTTCATGCGCATCGCTCAGGGTGCTGGACAGCGCAAGGCTCTCGCTCTTGCGCGTCTTCGCGACGCGGGCCAGCGCCGCCTTCAGCGCATCGTTCTGCGGCGCTCCCGCAGCGCTGAGGCACCCGTGCTCGAGCTTGAGGCAGGTAGTCGCGCGCAGCATCGCTTCGGCCGCACGGTTGACGAATACCACGTGCGCATGCCGGTCCAGCGCGAACACGGACAAGCCCAGTTCCTCCATCAGTTCGGCACCGAGCATGGCGTCGCGGTGCAGTATGCGCGCGTCCTGCCACAGATTGATCGAGCGTTGCAGATGTCCCGCCATGCTCGAGAGCGTCGCGCGTTCCTCAGACGAATAGGGCGGTCGGCCGTGGGCTCGCAGCAACCCGAGCAGAATGTCGTCGCTGCCCGGACGCGCGAGGCGCACGCCCATCAGATAGCGAATGCCCGACGGAATCTGGTAGTCCTGGAAGAACTCGCTGCGCTCGACGTCGCGCTCGCTCAGATGATCCTGGCAGCATACGAATTCGCCGAGCGGGGCATTTTCGACAAAACCGCGGCGCGGGTCGAGCGCGCCATAGTACTGGTCGTAGAGTGCGACGATGCCGTCCAGCTCGGCGCGCGGCGAATAGATCGAGAACTTCGGCGCGTTGCGGGCGGTATCCCAGCTGAACATGTGAAAAACGTTTGCGCCGAGTGATTCGGATACCTGATGGAATATCTCGAGAAAACCGTCTGGATGCAGCGCGGCCTCATAGAGGTCCCCGATTAGTTGGTCCCGTTGCATGCGTGCCCCCCCGGGCGAATCGCGATCTTGGTCTTCGTATATGGCGTTTTTGTATGACGATATCCATTCGAATACCGAATTTTTTTCAGGCTAACACAGCTGAATTGCATTCAGGGTCGCATTGTTTCGCGATTTTCATTCACTTGAATGATGATCACAAAAAACGCCTTTGCGAGAATCCCCGTCGACCAGCGTGCATGCGCGGTGCGTAGCGCACCTGACAACCAGAAGACTCTCGGGGAAAAGCAATGAAACTCAAACCTGTCGTGTCCGGTATTGCAGCGCTCGTGCTGTCAGCTTGCGGAGGCGGAGGCAGTTCGTCCTCGTCGCCTCCCGAACCTGCCGCACAGACGGTCAGCGGTGTCGCGGCGGCCGGCGCGGCGATGCAGGGCGCGACCGTGAAACTGATCGACGCGACCGGCAAATCGGTGGACTGTCCGGCCGATGCCGCGACCGGTGCGTTTCACTGCACCGTGACCGGCTTGACCGCGCCTTTTGCGTTGTCCGCGTATGGCAACGTCGCCGATTCGCAAGCGACCCTGATCGCGCTCAGTGCGACAGGCGGCACGCAGACGATCAACATCACGCCGATCACGAACGCGATCGCCGCGACGATCGTCGGCGACAACCCGACGAAGTTGCTCGGCGACACCGGGCTGCTGCAAGGCAAGGTCACCGCTCAGGCCGTCGCCGGCACGGTGCAGGCCTATTCGGCGGTGCTGGCCGACCTGCTGGCCGCGACCGGCAACACCGGCGTCGACCTGATTTCCGGACCGTTGACCGCAGGGGCACCGGGACTCGACCGGCTGCTCGACCAGGTGAAGATCAACGTATTGCCGAACGGCGGCGTGCAGATCAGTTCGGTCGCGGGTGCGTCGAGTGATACGCCCGTGCAGCTCGAGCTCGCTCCCGGCGTCGCGCCGCAGGCCAGCGACAAGGCGAGCCTGCCGGCCGTCGCGACGATCGGTGGCGTGGCGGTGTCGAATCTGCCGAGCGCCAGCGACCTGGCTGGATTGCAGAGCGCCCTCAACCAGTGCTTCGCCGGCTCGACCGGCGCCGCGCGCGCGGACGGCAAGGTGCCGGCGTGCGGGCTGATCTTCGTCGATGACGTCGCGTCGGGCGCGTTGAACACCGGCGTGCCCACGGCCTATCTCAACAACGGAATGTCGGTCGACCAGGAGTTCGGCGCACCGGCCGGCGGCGGCACGCCGGGCATCGTTGCCGACGATGCGATGAACAACGCAAGCTTCAGCCTGCCGGAGGTGATTCGCGTCGTCGCCGGCGATACGATGTGGGTGAAGTTCGCGTGGACGCGCACCGACGGTATTCGCGACGGCATGCAGCAGCATGTGCAGCTCGCCGTCCGGGCGGGCAGTTTCGCGAGCGGCGATACGGGCTGGCGCGTCGTCGGCAATCAGCGGGCGGTATTGAGCAAGGTGAACGCGAACGCGCAGAAATGGGACTGGCTGAATTCAGCTAACCCGATGACCGGCACCAACGCGTTCATCGATTCGCTGAACTTGCAGGTAGGAACCGTCGATGCGGCGGGCACCCCGGTGGACTTCGCGATCGTCAACGGCCCCGGGTTGCGCCATGGCGTGTTCCTGCAGCCGTCGAGTGGCACCTGCGATACGCTGAACATCCGCGCACAGATTGCGAGCGGGCAGACCCCGGCTCAGCTTGCCGCGCTGTTGAAGTCGCCCCAGTGCCGCAACAATTACCGCCTGGCGGGCGTCGCACAGGATCCGGCCAACCAGGGCCTGCTTTCGTGGCCGGGCGATGCGCCGCGCAACAACACCGCATGGGCGAAGCCGCAACTGAGCGCCGCCGAGCTCGCCGACATCAAGCCGTTCAGCGCGTACACGATCGACGTCTACCAGAACGGCGACACCGCGGCGCCGAAGTTGCACTATACGGTCCGGTTGCGCACGCCGTCGCCGTTGCCCGATGCGTTGCGCCAGTACGCATGGCACGACGTGGCGCAGTCGACCCGCGATGCGCTGACGCCGGGCAGCGCCGGCACCTTTGCGGGCGGCGCGACGTTCCCGTTGAGCTGGACGTCGAAAGCGGGGGTGCCGTTCGTCAAGCGGGGCAACGTGCAGATCCGCGCAACCGCGGCAGGGCAGCCGTCGCCGATGTTCGTCAACGGCTCCGCACGCGCGTTGCCGGTGCAGCCGGGCGCCGCGATCAAGCTCGACGTGCCGGGTGATCAGGGCGTGGCGTTTCCGTCGGTGGCCGGCTGGACGGGGGGCACCGACTTCTCGTTCGTGAACCTGAGCTGGTCGGATACGGGCGACATGCTCTTCTCCGAATCGCTCGAATACGACCGGTGACGGGCATCTTGCCGGGTACGGCCGGTGAGTAGTCGTCCGGCGGAACGGTTCGCCGTTCCGCCGGCTCGTTGTTGCCACGGCGCGGGCGAGGGCGCGCGAATTACCACTTCCTTTGCGCCGATAGCGTTGGAAAGCGGCGGCACGGTCAGGATGTCGCGCAGCGCATGCGCGATCACTTCGATCCTGCTCTTGGGACTGCGCTGCGTGCCATCTCCGCCAACCTCGCGGTGCGCCGTCAGCGCTCCGCTCGGATAGCGCGCTTGCCGCGCGGGGCGGTTTGCCTCGTCGAGCATTTGGCGCTACCGACACCTTCGTTCCGTTGGTTCTTCGTCCATCTCTCCGACCGTAGCTGCGCGGATTCTGCCGTGTCCGTCGCTGCGCTCCATCCCGCACCGCACTGCCTTCTTGACGCGTCGCCGGTCGTCGCCCGTTTCGTCGCAGGACGACGAACGCAAGGGAAGGGCGGCAACTCCGAAGTACAGCCCGGTGATTCACCAGAACCCGAATTGTTAAGGAGGCGCCCGATCGGCGGTCGCACGCAAACGTCACGCGTCCCACCAAATTTATCCAACAGCGCCATTCACACGCGCGGCGCGCTCACGTCCCACTCAGGGCAGGCTCAATTCATCCAGGAGAAATCGATGACGACAATTTCCACCTCGGGCGGCGAATTCGAGTTCGCCGTGTATGCCCCTTACAACTCGAGCCCGGACGAACCCGTGGGCGGGCGCATCAACGTGGGCGTCGATACGGCACTCTGGTTCCGCGCCGACCGGGACAGCGATAACGTGCGGCTGGTCCAGCTGATCCGGCCGCAGGGGCAGTGGATCAACGATCGCGAACGGGAACGCGCGGCGAACGGCTGGTCGCTCGATTCCAACAGTGTGTCGCCCTGGTACGGCACCAATGATCTGGGCGCCCCCCGGCCCATCCGCGATCTGACGCCGAACATCACACCGCAATTGCGTGACTGGATCAAGCAGAGCGGCGTCCAGACCTTGTCAGGCGCGGGCTCGCGGCGCGGCAAGGGCTATCAGCGCGCATGGATCGTCGATACACCCCGGCACATGGCGGCGCGGGTCGGCGAACTGGTGCAGGTCCGGCTCGTGACGATCGCGGTGGATGTGCAGCACAGCGCCTATCTGGGCGGCGTGGAGTGGGGCTTCAATTTGTCGGAGGCGGGCGTGGTGACGGTGGCGTCCGCGAAGCTCGCGTTCAAGGTGAATCCGGCGGGCGATTATCTGCAGGCGCTCGACAACTGGAACCAGCAGGCCGGCAACACGTCGCTCGTGCTGCCGGCCTGAGCGGGACGCCTCGATTCGAGTGCAAAGGAATCGGGCGCTCGTCGAGCGTTATCGCGGCAAGCGCTACGTGCTGGTCGCGCATTCGCTTGGCACCGGCAGCACGCTGGTCGTGCTCGAATGGCTGGCCTCGCGCGGCCGGATGCGAGAGGTGAACGCGGCGCTGATGCCCGGCACGCAGCTGGCGTTGCCGGGCTGGCGCTTGCATGTACTTGAGGGACCGTGTTGCATCGCTTCGTTATCCTGACAAGGGCGAAGAGATTGGTCAATGTCAGCGGTATTCGCCCTGACCGGCCTCGGGATCAGACTAGTGAAATTCCGCCGTCAACTCGCAGGTTGACGCCGGTAATGAAGCTGCCTTCGTCTCCTGCGAGGAACAGCGCAGCATTGGCAATTTCTTCTGCGCGCCCAAGTCGGCCAAACGGAATAGCGCCCGCCATGACGGCTTCAAAAGCAGGGCAATCCGTTGCCGTAATGCCAAGCTTCCCGAGAATCGGGGTGTCCGTCGGACCTGGACTGATGACATTCACGCGGATGCGGCGTTCCTTGAACTCCAGAGCCCAGTTACGGGCGAAAGCTTCGAGCGCCGCCTTGCTTCCGGCATAGACGGTATGCCCGTCCAGCACCTTGCTGCTTGCGATGGAGCTGATCAGAATGATTGAACCGTTGTTGCCAAGTAGTGGTGCAATCTTCTGCACGCCAAAAAAGGCTGCCTTGGTATTGGTTGCGAACTGTCTGTCATATTCTTCAACCGAGACTTGATCAGATGGCGTGATCACGTTCATACCGGCATTCGCTACGTAGATATTGGCCTTGCCGAAGCGCTCGGCAACGAGTGACGCAACACGTTCGTGTGTCGTGAGGTCGGAGAGGTCACCGGTAACACCAGTGGCATTCTCACCGAGTCGTGCAACCGCTTCGTCCACGGCGCTAGCTCGGCGTCCGACGATAACGACACTCGCCCCCTCTTCGGCAAAACGTGAGGCTATGGCAAATCCGATACCGCTGTTTGCGCCGGTGACAACTGCAACCTTTCCTGCAAGCGTGTTCATGATCTAGTTGGTCAGAGTGGGTGGCATGCAACACTGTCTTTGCTCTGGCGATAGGCGCGCCATCGCAAATGTGTTTGGACGGGGTTCGAACAGCAGCGTTGTTTACGTGACGTTTTCGAGCAGTTCCGCTGAAAATTGCGCACCGAACGGCGGGTAATCGGGACCATAGATTCGTGTGTGAGGCGGGTTGAGATTCAGACTCCAATGTTGAATCGTTCCGGGTAAAGCAGCGCAAACTGGGTCGTGGCGCTCTTCCAATCGTGCCGGGAGCCGGTCCACTTGGCAACGACGTTGCGCAGGGCCAGCCAGATCAGCTTCAGCGCGGCCTCGTCCGACGGGAAGTGGCCGCGCGCCTTGATGATCTTCCGAAGCTGCATGTGCAGCGACTCGATCGCGTTGGTCGTATATACAATTTTTCGGATGTCCGGCGCGAAGGCGTAGAACGGAATCACCTGATCCCAGGCCCGGCGCCAGAGTGCTGCAATCGGTGGGTATTTCGTACCCCACGGGCTCGTGTCGAACGCATTCAGAGCCCCGGCGGCCGCTTCGGCCGACGGTGCCCGATAGATCTCCTTGAGCGCTGCTGCGACGGATTTCCCGTCTTTCCAGCTGGCGAAGTCCAGCGAGTTCCGGATCAGATGCACGATGCAGGTCTGGACCGTCGTCTCGGGGAACACCGTGTTGATCGCTTCAACCTTGGCCGAACTGCTGTTCGCACAGAACGTATCGATGTTCAACTCGTACATCGCCCGGCCGAACGGCGTCACGCGATTGCCAGTCTTGCCCGGCTTCACGTTGCGAAACACGCTGGCCTTGTCGCTGTAGAACGCCCCCGGTTTGCCGTGGCGTTCGATGTACGTCCGCGTTGCTTCGAAGTAGCTGAAGGTCGATTCGGTCTGCGTGAAGTGCAGATGCATCAGCCGGCTCGTCGCGTCGTCCACGTACACCAGCAGCGTGCAGGCCGGCGCCCGTTCCTCGAACCACCGATGATCGCTGCCGTCGATCTGAATCAGTTCGCCCGGGCATGCTCGCCGTGCTCGCGGCTGATAAACCTTCGGCGGCCGTTGCCGGCGCGGAATCCACGAACCAGCGTCTGTCATCAGCTTCCTGACCGTCTCCTTGGCCAGCCGAATGCCGTGACACTCCCAGAGCTTCTCGCAGGCCAGCGTCGGGCCGAAATCGGCGTAGCGATCGCGGATGATCGAGAGCGCTCGCCGAGCCAGTTCTTCGTCCAATCGCCGGTTCCCCGCACGATCACGTTTGCGCGACGTCAGTCCAGCCGCTCCAGATTCCCGATACCGAATCACTAGCCGTTCGATCTGCCGGACCGTTAGACCCAGTCGTCCAGCCGCGCGGCCAGGCTTCAGGCCCAAATCCACTACAGCCTGGATTACCTTCAGACGGTCGAGTTCTCGCATGTTCAATGTCACCAGTGCTGTTTGGTGCATCGCCGGCTCCATGATCTGACGGGGAGCCGGCAAGCTTACCGAGGTCCAAACGCGACATTTCTAAAATGGCTAGAACACGACATTTCTAAAAAGCTACTACAACACAAACTATCGATAATTCACGTTATGTAAAATTATGCGAGCGAACCCGACAGATCTGAATGCCGCCCCTCATCACGGCGCGCGATCCGATTTTCTCGGGCTTACTGACGGCCTGTCCCCGTGACGGCGAAGCTGCCGAGAACGCCAGCGGCCCGCACATCTTCGGAATTCGAAGCAAATCATTTTCTGGGAACCCAAGTAATGCGGCGTCTATTGGGAACGATCGGATTTGCGATTGCTGGACTCGTCAGTGTCATCGCATGGTCCGCGGTCGATACTCGCCTATGCACGATTATCGAGCATTGGTGTACACCACCGGCTGGAGCCTGCGGCGGCGGCGTCGACACATGCGCCGCCACGGCAGGCTCGACCATTGAATTGTTCGCCTACCTGTTCGGCCCGCCGATCCTGTTCGCCGCGCTTGGATTCCATGTGTTCTCGCGTCGCCGACCGCTGCATATCGTTGCGGCTTACCTTATCGGCGCCGCGATCGTGCAATGGCTGCTATGGTTCCTCGCGGCGCGCATTCAGCACATCTGAGGTGAGTCACCATTAACAGAAAAGCCCGCACATGCGGGCTTTTCTCCTCCAGCAATGAATCGCGGAGCCGGACCGTACTAACGAGTCACGATGGCACAAAGTTCGCGTAAAAAACGGTGTCATCGTCACCGTCACTGTTTGGACGTAGATAGAGTTGCTGCCCGGCTTGAACCGGAAAAGCCAGCTTGGCAGACTCGAATGTGAAACTTAGCTCCAGCCACGCATCGCAGTGGTCAAACTCGGTAATACCGAAGCGGGTGCCGCAATCACTATAGGCATAAATTCCAGGGTCTACAAGACTCCCGAGGATGCCACTTCCCGGCGCTCCACCATACCCTACGAATCGCCCATCCGCCGTCTTTATCGCGAACGGTGTTGTGCCCTCCCAGTTGAAGTGGCAGTTAGGATCGGCGTTAGCCTGATCCTGAGTCATGACGTCGACACACACGCTCCCGTCCGGATGGACGCGCGCAAAGAAGGTTTGGTTTTCTCTGGCTTGCAACGTAAACATGATGGCTCGCTTGGAAAAGTCGATTCTGGCACCGGCCCGTGGGTGGCGGGAAACTGCGCATCACCTTACTGATATCTGACCGCCCGGGCTGCGAAACCGCAATACCCCATAATTGATCAGACAATATGCATTGTCTGAGAAAGCCCGCGCATTCGTCCAGCGCTAAATCGTGCGGCATTGGCGACAGAACGCGTCTTTCTAATCCTTTCCGAAAGTGTGTTCGGTGCCGACTCCTCATCCAACAACCCGCAACGAAGAAAAAAAGCCGGGCAAAACGCCCGGCCTCCGCCAACACAGCATGCACACCGCATAACCACTGGCACGCACGCACTCCACCGGTCGTCAGACCGCCATCACCGTCACCGACTTCGTGACGAGGTACGGCTCCAGCGCTTCCGGTCCGCCTTCCGACCCGTAGCCCGAATCCTTCACGCCGCCGAACGGCATTTCCGGCCACGGCGTCGCGGGCTGGTTGATCCACAGCATCCCGACTTCGAGGCGCTGCGTCAGCAGGTGCACGTTCGCGAACGAACGCGTGAACGCATAGCCGGCCAGCCCGAACGGCAGACGGTTCGCTTCGGCGATCGCGTCATCGAGCTTGTCGAAGCCGCGGATCGCCGCGACCGGACCGAACGGCTCGTTGTTGAACACGTCCGCTTCGAGCGGCACGTTCGCGATCACGGTCGGCGCGAAGAAGTTGCCTTCCGAGCCGATCCGTTCGCCGCCGGTCTCGATACGCGCACCGACCTTGCGCGCGTTGTCGACGACCGACACCATCGCGGTCAACCGACGCGGGTTCGCCAGCGCGCCGAGCGTCGTGCCTTCCTCGAGGCC
>Ga0207667_10011440_pt1 | contig 10314 bp, 11 predicted proteins | sample KBSCornC52_FD_184301 | JGI IMG/M metagenome (GOLD analysis project Ga0207667, IMG submission 184301) | Corn rhizosphere microbial communities from Kellogg Biological Station, Michigan, USA - KBS Corn C5-2 (SPAdes) (version 2) | ecosystem: Host-associated > Plants > Roots > Rhizosphere > Soil ...
GGATCGGCATTTTCCGGCGGTGGAGGCACATGGACCTGGGAAGTGGAATCTGTGCTGGAAGGTTCCTGGGCCCGTGAAGGCAGGAATAAAAGCAAAATGCCGATAATCGTTATACCAAAGACTTTTAGCAAGCTGCAGAAGCGACCCATGGGGGCCTCCTTATTGCGGCCTGTCCTTGCCCGGACTGGGGGTGGCCGCAGGCTTGATTCCTTTATTATCGTCCTTATTGTCGTCTTTGCCACCACCAAAAATCTTGCCCCAAAAGCCTTTTTTCTTCTTGTCCTGTTCCTGGGCCTGGGACGAACCTTGGTTTACAGCGGCTGGCTGCCCCTGCGCCGGGACGGAGCTTCCGCTACCTACATTAGACGCCGGAGGGGTGGGAGTTGGCTTGGGCTCAATGCCAAAAATTCTTTGGAAAACATTCCCGTGGGCCGTCTGCTCGCAGGTCTGGGTAGGCTGGGTGCCATCGATGAAGGCCGTATTGTAGTCGTCTGGGCAGGACGGCGTGGCTATCTGGTTAGTGGCCTTATCCAGGGTCAATTGGACCACGCCCTGGGGCGGAGCGAACGGTTTTGTATCTGAATAGTTCGGCAGATCAACCGCGCGCTTCATAAATTCAGTCCAGATGGGCAGGGCGATGGCGGCACCGCTCAGGTGAATATCACTGTAATCATCGTAACCCACCCAAACGATGCAGAGCAGGTTTGAGGTGAAGCCGGCAAACCAGCCATCATGTGAAGTGCCGGTTTTTCCTGCGGCCGGAGCGGTAAACTTGCGCGCCCGGACTCCGCCGGGGCCCGCCGCGGTGCCGTTGTTGATGACGCCCTCCATCATCTCCGTAATAACGTAAGAGACGCGCGGATCGAGCACCTGCGTTTTCTGCGGCTGAAAATTGTCGATGACATCGCCGTTGGCATCTCGCACGGAGCGCACCATGATGGGCGTAATGCGCTGCCCGTCATTGCTAAAAATTGTATAAGCGGAAGCCATGTCCATGGGCGTGGCGTCATACGATCCCAGGGCCATGGCCGGCGTTGCGCGGACGGATGAAATCCCGGCCAGCCTGGCCAGGTTTGCTACTTTGTCATAGCCCACCATTTCGGCGACTTTCACTGTGGCGTTGTTAAGCGAATGCGCCAGCGCAAACTGGGCGGTCACTTGTCCGTAATATTCCTCTTTGTAATTCCGTGGCGTGTAAACGTCATCGCCGTTGATGAAGGCCGTGGGAGAGTCATCCACCATGCTGGCTGGAGTAAAAATGGGCTGCTCATTGGTAACCGCATTGTTAATGGCGGCAGCATACACGAAAGGCTTAAAAATCGAGCCGGTTGGCCGCTTGGCCACGGCATGATTCAGCTGGCTGAAGCCGTAGTTGCGTCCGCCGACCAGCGCCAGGACCTCGCCCGTGTGAGGATCGAGCGCTACGAGCGCTACCTGCGGGATAGGCCCGGGAAGCACCTTGGTCTCAAACTTGTTTTTTCCGACCTTTACTCTCTTAGTGCGCTGCTTCTTGATCTGGGCATCAACTTCTTTCAATCCAAGATCGACTGCCTGAGCCGCCGCCTGCTGCAATGTAGGGTCAAGCGTGGTGTAAATGCGGTAGCCTTCCGCGTTGAGATCTTCTTCACTGTATTTGTTAACCAGTTGGTCTTTAATAAGATCAACGAAATAGGGCGCGTCACTGGCTTCAACATTTTGTGGCGCTAGTTTGAGCGGAGTGGCCTTGGCCGCGTCAGCCTGGGCTCGGGTAATGTCGCCGGTTTCAACCATGGCTTCCAGCACCAGGTTTCTCCGGTCTTGCGCGCGCTCAGGATGTCGATATGGAGAAAGATAACTGGGCCGCTGCACCAGACCGGCAAGCATAGCGGCTTCCGGCAGGTTGATGTCTTTGAGGTCCTTGCCAAAATATGCCTGCGCCGCCTCACCGAAACCGGTGATGGTGAATGAACCGCGCTGTCCCATATCAACTTGGTTGGCGTAAAGCTCAAAGATCTGCTTTTTAGAGAACCGCTGCTCGAGTTCGATGGAGATAAGAATTTCGGTCAGCTTACGGGTTAACTTTTTCTCCGGAGAAAGAAAGAATCCGCGAGCGACTTGCATAGTGAGGGTCGATCCACCCTGGCGATTGCCGCCCTGCCGCAGGTCAATCCAGCCGGCTTGCAGAAGTCGCCAGTAATTCACGCCGTTGTGATGGAAGAACCGCCGGTCTTCAATGGAGGTAACGGCGTCCACCATGACTTTGGGGATATCGTCATATTTGACGAGACGGCGCTTGGAGCGTGCCTGGCCGTCGAACAAGCCGGTGACAAGCTGGGGCTCGAGTTCGTAAGCAGTGAGATCGCCGTCATTACCGAGCGAAGCGATTTTATCCACGCGACCATCTTTTACGCGGATCACAGCTCCTTCAGCGTTGTAATACGACTCTTCACCGGGCTTGATCTCAATGGAGTCCTTCATCACCTTGTAGACGCCAAATTTTGATTTGCCCTGCTCGCCGACTTCTGTGTACCCGGCGTGGCGCAGGTAGTTGGAGATCTCTCGCGGGTCGGCCTTCTGACCGATTCGAACATCACGCGGCTGCGCGTAAATTTTGGCGGTGTTGGCGAAGATAGGCCCGCCCATGCGCTTTTCAACAATTTTCTGGTACTTGATGTAGTAGTACGAGAAAACGCCGAACAGCACGAGTGAGAGAATAAGGAAAGCAGCGAGTCCGGCCCGGAAAAACGGGTTTCTCAGGCTGCCACGCAAGCCTTTAGCACGAGGAATTTTTATTTTTATGGCCATGTTCCAAGCAGGCGGAGTACGCCGTCTATTTTTCTCTCAGACTCATGGCGGGCCAGAGTTACCTGCTGGTGCTGAGAAGTTTCTGTCCTTCTCTATTATATCCGTTTTTAAATTCGTTTATTCAGCGAATTGGCTGTAAATTCCAGATCCACTGGATGAACGACCATGTCAACGTGGATTTGATATTTCACTGAGATTCCAAGGCCGTCCCCTTTGCGGGTGACAATCACCTGGTCTTCCCTGAGCTTGATATCTTCAGTATCCGCTTTGGTCACTACCATCTTCTTGATGTCGTCATCGGTAGCCGTGGTGTAACTGTTTTTTCGCGCAATGTCATCGAGTGCGTCCTGGAACTGGTAATTATTGAAATAAGGTGGAATCACGTTCCACGCGACGTAGAACGCCGCCACCACCACTCCAAGTGCGATAAATCCTTTTAGTTTTGCCATAACGCCAGCGGTTCAATCTCCTTCAAGACCGCACCATTTGCGCGAAAGTTGTCTCGATGCCGGGGATGTTAGCATCCTCGGATTTCCGTGTCGAGCGGGAAACCACCTCGACTTTCCCTTCCGTAACCTTCTTGCCAACATTGATTCTGTAAGGTATTCCCACTAGGTCAGCGTCTTTGAATTTCACTCCTGCGCGCTCATCGCGATCATCCAGCAGCACGCTAAATCCCGCGCCTTCCAGCTTTTGCGCGATGTCTTCCGCCGCCCCCATAATGGCCGCATCCTTCACGTTCGTCGGCGTAATCACCACATCAAACGGCGCAATCTGCGCCTGCAGCCAGAATCCGTCGGCATCATTGTTCTGCTCGATCGCCGCCGTCAAAATCCGCTCTACGCCAATGCCATAACAGCCCATGATTGGCATAACTTCTTTGCCGTCTTTATCCAGCACGCTCGCGCCCATCGATTTCGAATACTTATAGCCCAGCTTGAAGATGTGTCCAATCTCCATTGCCCTGCCGACCACCAGCGGCTCGCCGCAATTCGGACAACCCTCACCCGCCGCCACATTGCGCAGATCAACCCACTCCGTAGGGTGGAAGTCCCGCAGCGGCGTGACATTTTTCAGGTGGTAATTTTCTTTATTCGCGCCGGCCACCAGGTTTTTCCGGCCCTTCAGCGCCGTGTCCGCCAGCATCAGCGGCAGCGCATCCAGGATGATCGCCTGCGTCACGCTGCCAAGCTGTTGCGCGCCCGCGGCCAGCGCCGGGACTTTCACCGGCCCAAGGTATCCGGCGGGAGACATGAATACCCGCTGAATCTCTTCTTCATGCATCGGACGAAACTCTTTGCCATCCAGCGCCGACGTGAGCTTGGCTTCATTCAAGCTGTGATCGCCGCGCAGCAGCACAATCACCGGCCGCGTCTTCACCTGCCCAGGATGCTTCTTGTCCGGCTCAACCTGCATCAGCGCCAGCGTTTTGATCTTTTGCGTCGGAGACACGCCCAGAAACTTTGCTACTTCTTCAATCGTCTTCATGCCCGGCGTGTGCACTTCTTCCGGCGCGCCATCGCCCGGCAGGTCTTGCGCTGGCCGAAGTTGTGAAGTTGCTTTCTCCAGGTTCGCCGCGTAGCCGCATTTTTCGCAGCTCGCCACCATGTCTTCCCCCGCATCGGCCATCACCATGAACTCGTGTGACGCTGATCCGCCCATCGCGCCTGAATGCGCCTCCACTACCGCATACTTCAGCCCGCAGCGATCAAATATCCTGCGATACGTCTCATAGTGTTTCTTATAACTCACGTCCAGCCCGGCCTCGTCGATATCGAATGAGTACGCGTCTTTCATCGTGAACTGCCGCACGCGTATCAGTCCCGACTTCGGCCTGGGCTCGTCTCTGAACTTGTTCTGTATCTGGTACCAGATCTGCGGAAGCTGCTTGTAACTGCGCAGCTCTTTGCGCGCAATGTCTGTCATCACCTCTTCATGCGTCATGCCCAGGCACAAATCTGCGCCTTTGCGGTCTTTCAGGCGAAACATGTTTTCGCCCATCACCTGCCAGCGCCCGCTCTGCTCCCACAGCTCACGCGGATTGAGCGCCGGCAGCAGAAACTCCTGGCCAATCTTGTTCATCTCCTCGCGGATCACATCGATGATCTTCAATATTGACCGCTGGCCCATGAACAGGTACGAGTAAATGCCGGCGCCCAGCTGCCGTATATACCCCGAGCGGACCAGAAACTTGTGGCTGGCGACCTCGGCGTCCGCCGGGGCCTCGCGTAGCGTGGGAATAAAAAGTTGTGACCAACGATGCATGAAATGCAGCCCTCAGTACTTTGTATTTAGTATTTAGCAACAGCTGTGATCGGGGTAAACGGTTATTGTAACAAGGCGGTCAGCCGCTAGCTGCTGGCCCTTGGCTTTTAGCTCTTGGCTCTTGGCTTTTCCTCCGCTCTTCTGTGTTTCAAAGGTGTTGGGTTTTCCGACGAACCGATGTCCCAATGCCCCGATTTGCTCCCCAGTGACATTTCACTCCGATTACGCGCGATCACGGCGATATGTTCTTTCCCGATCACCCGATCTCGTTCGCGTTACTTGCGTCACTTTCCGTCCCGGACGAATATAGCCAACTCCAAGTTACAATGTGTGGAAACGAGGTATATATTGTCGCCCATGACCACTGTTCCCTCGACTTTATCAGCCGATGTCAGACGCTTGACGTCCGAGCTAACACGGTTGGTGCAACGGCTCCAGTTAGAGCCCGCTCCTGACTCTGCAACGGTGCAGGAATTTCGCTATGCCGTGGACAACGTCCGTCTGGCTGCCTGGAACGTTAGCGAACTGATCTATGCGCGCCAGGGAGAGAAAGCCACGGATACCATGGTTGGATTTTTGGCCGGGGAACGTTTGCGTCGATTTGACCAGTTGGCAAAAAACATTTGCGCGGACGTCGAACGGCGAGCGGTCACGTTCAAGACCAGTGGCATGACATCGCTCTTCCATTCTGTGAGTATGCTCCATGATCTCTTAAAGCAAAGCCTCAAAGAACACCAGGCACAAGACCTGCACACAAAGTAAGGATCAGGTTTATTTAGTCGCTTCTCAAGGCGCCAATACGCCTCGTCGGTAAGAAATTGCTCTTCCAATCACCGCGATCAGCGGGTCCAGCGAGCCGGTTTTAGCTCGATGGGGTGGGATTCACGGCTATCTTCCCCCACCGCTTCCTCCATTCCTCTGTGTTCCAAAGGTTTTGGCTTTCCTGATTTCCTGTTGAATCAAACCCACTCGTGGTGCATGATATTCGTCCTATGCAAACCCTCAACGTGGGCGCAGGCCGTTCCGATCAAGACTATAAAGCCGCAGAAGAACATCGCCTTGCTGATCTCCGCAGTGACGTCCAGAGCTACGCGATGTATTTCTTCGTCGCCGCCGGCCTCGCCGGCCTGGGCACGGGTCTCCTCCCAATCAGGCTGTTCGCCTTCGTCAACATCGGATTCATTGACCTTCTAACGTTTTATGGAGGCGAGTTGGTGCGGGCGAATCCTCTTGTGTTGCGCGCTGCGGCAGCCGCATGGGTGCTTGCCCTTGTGGGCTTGGGTTTGGCGGGGCGCAAGGGCCAGCGTTGGGCCTTTTGGGTTGGCGTGATTCTTTACGCAGCAGATATGATGCCCCTGGTCGCCATGTTTTCACTTTGGTCTTTTGGCATTCATGGCTTCTTTATCTTCCAATGGTTCAAGGGACAACGAGCCCTGGGAGAACTCAAGGCATCCGCCTCCTCCCGCGAAGATCTTAGCCGTTCAGCGGTTGGCAACCAGCAGTAATTTGAAATTTGCGCAGACAGGTATCGCAGCAAGCTGGTTCTGCCTTTTCTGATCAGTGTCATCCGTGTTGATCAGCGGTTAGGTTTTAGTTTTTCCTGATCCGCGTTCATCCGCGTCAATCCGCGGTAGATTTTTGGCTTATTCTCCGCGCCTCCGCGGTGCAAATCCTGATCTGCGTTTCATCTGCGTAAATCTGTGGCGAGAGATTCCAGCGGCTAAGCCGATTTTGATCGCGTATTTTGCCAGTCGGGGTCAACGGCTTTAGGTTGACCTGTCTCGTGCGTTTGCCCGGACTCGGCCAGCACTTCTCTCAGCACGCTGTCAATCACGTTGACTGATTGGCGCACCGATTCGGTGGCTTCCGGCTGGGCTACATATGTCAGGCATTCAATAGCCTGCAGCGCATTGCGAATCCTGTCATTCATCCGCAAGATCATTTCCAGGCGGCGTACCATCTCAAGTTGCCTTTCGCGGATCGCCACTTGCCAGCGCAGCGCGAAGACAAACGTCACCAGCGCGGCAATGCAGGTGCCCACAATGCGCAACGGCCCGGTGCGATGAAGCCAGTCATCGTACACCAGCCACTGCACCAGCAAAGATCCTGCCAGCACCGGAATGGCCAGCAGCACGGAAAAGAGGACGATCTTTCCCTTTGACGCAACAGGGCTTGCTGAATGCATCTTTTTCATAGTGAGGATGGGAACAGCAAAACAATTCTACCAACGCTCCTATCCTCGTGTCCTCTATAGTTCAAAGGTTTACTTTTCAATTCCGGCTATTTTTCCAATATATGTCTATCCACGGTAAAGTCCTTGTTCTTTCCCGATCACGCGCGATCTCTATCCTCGTGTGGCCTCCGTCTCCTCCGCAGTTCAAGGTTTGGTTTTCCCTCAGTGTTCCTTCGTGTCCTTTGCGTTAAGCTCTTGCTCTTCGGTTTTTCTATCAGCGTTCATCTGCGCAAATCTGCGGCGAGCATTTCCTGGCTGAATGCCGGCAGCTGATTGCTGAGTACTGTCCTCAGCTCCACCACCTCCAGCGGACACTCCGGCCAATTGTGTTTCCAGCACACAAGCACGTCGCACCCGTCCACCTCGTGCATGTGTTTCAAAAAATTCCGGCTCTGGTGCTCAAATTCAACTTTCACCAGTTGACACCTGTCTTCGTCTATCATCCTCAGTGCTTCGCAATCCGGAAACTCCGTCTGTATCCGCAGCACCAGGAGCCCCAGCCGCTCCGCCATCGCGCCAAACAGAAACACCACGCCCATTTCATTCAGCGGCGCGCAGATCAGCGGATTGTCTATGTAGAGACAAGTATCAGGCATGACTTCATCGTCGTCCGCATCATCTCTCTTCCATTTTGGGAATCGCGATCGTGAAATTTCCGGCCAAAACATTGAAGCAGAGAACGATTGTTTTTAAGCTTTTTCTAATGCGCGCAAATCTGTTTCGTTGTTCGGACACTAAGAATTAACCGTCCGCGGCAAAGATAGAGAAAGGTGACAACTGGGTGGTTTCAGTTAAAGACTCCTGATTTTTGGCTTCATCCATCACTGGGCAATAGAAACTCATTCACTCAAAAAAGGAGCAAATCATGTTGCAGCAAGACACGTCGAACCGGGTACTGAATCGTATGGGCGCGCGCGAGTTGTCGCCTGAAGAAGTACAGCACGTTGCGGGTGGAACCACTGGATGCCAGGGCACTTCCCTTCACAAAAACGGCCCTGTAGTCGATGTCCTCTGCGACCCCTCCTAGCAGGCCAGGACCGCGGGTCACAGGACGAACGTAAACACCGTTGAAGTAAATCAATAATAAAAGGAGAAAATCATGTCGAAAAAAGCGGACAATCGAGTACTCAGCCGCCAGTTGGCTCGGGACTTAACGCCGGAAGAGCTTGAAGTCATTACCGGCGGATTTTTCACAAATCCCAATAGAGACGTAACCACCACGTTCTGCACGCTCGCCTCCGATGGCGACGACGATTAAATAACAACTGGGCCGCTGTCGATTGGCGGCGGCCCTTCTGCCAACTCTCATAGCGTCTTTGGATAACTGAATAAGAGGAGAATTCTAATGAAGGTCATCATTCTTGCTTACGCCAAGGAAAACCACACAGCACCTGTGAAATGGGCATTGGAACAAGCTGGATATGAAGTGGCTTGCTGGGGCGGGCTCTCCTGGACTGAGCAGCAACAATCTTCCCTGCTCTTTGGCGCACAGACAAAGATGACCCTGGGTCCGTTCACCGTTGATCCGGGCGACGCAATCTGGATTCGCCGTCCTGATGTGCCCACGCACAATCCCAACGTATCGAAAGCCGACAGAAAATTTGCCGAACAGGAGTATCGCGCCTTCTACCACTCCATCGCCTACACCCTGGAAACTCTTCCAGTCTGGTGCATCAACAAATTTTCAGCGGCGCGTTTTATTCACAACAAGGCGGTACAACTGAATCTGGCCCGCGGCTGCGGCTTGCGCGTTCCTGAAACTCTGCTGTCGAATTCACCCGGCCTCATTCGAGAGTTCGTGGGCCGCAATTCCAGCAGGACCATCGGCAAGGGATTCAGCCCTCATGTCTGGCAGCGTAATGACGAGGACGGCGTGTCCGTGACGGAAACATTCAAGTTAACACCTGAGCTGCTGCCGTCGGATGAAATCCTCACCTACGCTCCCGGCATTTATCAGGAGAGGGTCGAAAAACAATTCGACATCCGCATGGTCATCATGGGCCACAGGGTTTATTCGTTTGCCCTGCACAATCCCAAAAAGGCGCTCGATTGGCGGCAGGATGCAGGCTTAGGCAACGTTCAAGTGGAAATCATCGCTACGCCGCCCGATGTGGAAAAAGGAATCCTGGAGTTTGCCCGGCAGGCAAAGATTTGTTTCGGCTCAGTTGATTTCGCCGTGGACAACAAAGGGCAATGGTGGTTCCTGGAGATCAATGAGCAAGGTCAGTTCCTGTGGCTGGACCAATTCAATGCCCAAGCCAGGACTCTGGAGAAATTCTGCGCGTTCATCACCGCGCCGGAAGGTTCTGCTCAACCGCTGGAAGAACGCCTGGGGCTGTTCCCTTCGTTTTCTGAATTCATCACTCACTTCAGGAGCCTTCCTGAAAATCAGGAGCCGATTGACATCGCCGCAGCCGTTGCCGCTTCGCCTTTCATGTCGCGGGAAACTGGACGAGCTGGCTGATCACTATTGACTCGCGACAGAACATTGAAAGGGGCACGATCTTGTCGTGCCCCTTTTAATCTCTTACCACATCCGCGGATCGCAATCCGGCGGGACTTTATACTGCGGTTTACCTTTCAAGCGCAGCGGTTTGGAAACGAACCGCAACGTTTTGCCGGCTACATCGATCACCAGCAGGTGTTTTTGGCATTCGATAATTTTCCACTTGGCGGCGGCATTAGAAGCCTCGGCCTGAACATGATTTTCCTTTGGCACGCTTGTGTTCTCCATTTTGTTTGCGGAAAAGAAATACGGAACTGCCGGCTCAGAAAGGCGGCCGGCGCAGATACTTGAGGAGAACTAAATCAGCAGCGGAGAGCGATGCCGATGGCATTCGCAACGGGAGACTGCAAAACGATCGGAGAAAAGTTGCCCACGGAATTGAAGGCAATCCAACGGGAATAGGCGGTCCCTTCGAGTCCCAGCAAAAGCAGCAGTCCGGCCAGCGCAACTCGCAGGTCCAGATTATTCACCGGCGTGGTCGGGCCGTTTCGTGCCTGGAAGCTGCCACTGGGCACATGCACGAAAA
>Ga0207667_10011443_pt1 | contig 10312 bp, 10 predicted proteins | sample KBSCornC52_FD_184301 | JGI IMG/M metagenome (GOLD analysis project Ga0207667, IMG submission 184301) | Corn rhizosphere microbial communities from Kellogg Biological Station, Michigan, USA - KBS Corn C5-2 (SPAdes) (version 2) | ecosystem: Host-associated > Plants > Roots > Rhizosphere > Soil ...
GAACACCCCGGAATTACCGGTCCGGTCGAGATCTTCGAGGGCGACAAGGGTTTCATGGACGCTATTTCGGGGGTGTTCGACATCGACTGGCTTCGGGAAGACCTTGAGCGGGTCAAGCGAACCATTCTCAAGCGGTTCAATGCCGAGATTCACTCGCAAGCGGCCATCCAGGGAGTTTTGGAGCTGAAGGGCAGGCATCAGTTTTGCGCCGCCGACGTGGAGCGTGTCGAGATCGAGACGTTCGATGTGGCCTTTAATATCATCGGCGGGGGTGAAGAGGGTGATCGGACACATTCGGTGACCACCAAAGAGCAGGCGGACCATAGCCTGCCGTATGTTATCGCGGTCGCGATCCTGGACGGTGATGTAATGCCGGCTCAGTATGAACTAAATAGAATTCTGAGGGAGGATGTCCAGAACTTACTCCGGCGCGTCTCGGTGACCACGAATCCTGCGTACTCGCGACGTTTTCCCGAGGAGATGCCGTGCCGCATTGGAATCCTGCTACGCGATGGGCGGACGTTGGTCAAGGAAAGCCGCGACTATCCCGGTTTTGTCAGCCAACCGATTTCGTGGGAAACGGCTCGGACCAAATTCAAACATCTGGCGGCACCGTATACGACGGACGAACAAAGGAAGGCGATCACGAACGCGATCGCGGACCTCGAGAACGTGCGGGTACGTGATTTGACACGACTGCTGGCCTCGGCATGCATTCAAACGGCAGGGAGCCGCCATGTCGCCTGAGCGGGCATTTTCATTTCTTCGGATCAATGAGCGCAGTCCGAAACCACGAGCAACCGGGCTAACCGAAATCCGTGGCCCCTACTACACGCCGCTCGGCAGAAGGCATTTGGAAGACATCCTCGAAACGATGGGCGAATATGTGGACTCGCTCAAGTTTGCAGGTGGATCGTTCAGCCTGATGCCACGCGCGACGCTGATCGAGTTGCTGACGCTGTGCCATGAACACGATGTCCTGGTCTCGACCGGCGGCTTTATCGAATACGTGTTGACACTGGGACCGGACGCGGTCAGCAAGTATATCGAGGAATGCAAACGGGTCGGGTTCGACATCATCGAGATCTCTTGCGGCTTCATTACGATCCCCGCGGACGACTGGCTTCGCCTGATTGAAAGAGTGATGAGGTCGGGGCTCAAAGCGAAACCGGAGGTGGGCATCCAGTTTGGCGCCGGTGGCGCCACGCGCGCCGAGGATCTCGAAGCTGCGGGGACTCGCGATCCGCAATGGCCGATCCGGCTTGCGCAGCGATTCCTGGATGCCGGCGCGTACCTGATCATGATCGAGTCAGAGGGCATCACCGAAAACGTGAAGGCCTGGCGGACGGATGTTCCGGCCACAATCATCGGGGCACTCGGCCTCGAGAAAGTGATGTTTGAAGCTGCCGACCCCGCGGTATTCACCTGGTACGTCAAGAACTATGGCCCGGAAGTGAATCTCTTTGTGGATCACAGCCAGATCGTGCAACTCGAATGTGTCCGGTCCGGCATTTGGGGAACAGCCGATGTTTGGGGGCGCATCTTGACATACAAACCCGGCCAGGAGAAACCATGACGAGCGATAACGCGGATCCACGGATTGATTACGGGAAGGTAGCGCCGCTGGCGATCCAGGCCGTGTCGACCGTGGAGAGATATACTCACGAACTCAAGCTCGAGCGACCGTTGCCGGAGGTGGTGAAGCTGCGGGCCTCAATGATCAACGGGTGCTCGTACTGCAGTTGATATGCCCTGAGCGTTTGGCGCGAGGGCGCTGACCACGTCGCCGATGAAGTTTATCGGCTCGCCCGCGAGCACTTTGAACGACGAGAACTCATAGATTAGAGGACAGCGATGATCGCCATTAACGCCTGGAATCGGTGGCACTTTCGTTCCGCGCCGTCGCAGGCATGTACCAACCGGCGAAGCAGCACTCCGCCGAATAGGAGGTGTTTCATGATTCAGTTAAAGCGCGTGTACGACAAGAGGGAGCCGCACGATGGCGTCCGGTTTCTGGTAGAGCGACTCTGGCCGCGGGGCATTCGTAAGGCGGATCTCCACATGGATGGCTGGGAGAAGGAGGTCGGTCCCAGTAACGAGTTGCGGAAGTGGTTTTCCCATGACCCTGAGAAATGGCCGGAGTTTCAGCGCAAGTATTTCGCGGAGCTTGAAAAGCGTCCGGAAGCCTGGGCGTCGATCTTAAAGACCGCCGAACACGGCAAGGTAACGCTGCTCTATAGCTCTCACGATACTGAACACAATAATGCGCTCGCCTTAAAACACTTTCTGGAGGCAAAGTTGGCCCACGGGAGCGCAAAGACAGCTCACCATTAGGAGGTGAAAATGACATCAACGAAGTCCGCGGACGTGCTGGAACAGGAGCATAAAACGATTCAGAAAGTGGTCGCCACGATGTCTATGGTCGCTGACCGGCTGGATGGCGGCCACAAGGTGGACGCGTCCATCCTTCGGGATATCAGCACCTTTCTCCACGATTTTTCGGAGAACTGCCACCACGCAAAAGAAGAGAGATTCTTGTTCCCACTGCTCGAGGCCAGAGGAGTACCTGCATCCGGTTGTCCGATTGCGGTGCTTCATCACGAACATCAGAAGGGTGCGGCATTATTGACTCAACTCGACGACGCTACGGAGATCTTCGATACAAGCGGGGCCGCCAAGGACACGTTGGTCCTGACCTTGCGCACCCTGGTCAGTCTGTACGTCGACCACATCTGGAAGGAAGAATACCTGCTTCTCCCGATGGCGAATAAAGTCCTCTCGGAAGACGATCAGGCCATGTTGTGCGAACATTTCGAGTCCGTCGACAAACACCTTGGGGCCGGGACGCATCAGCGCCTCGAGCAACTCTCGTTGCGGCTGGAGCACACGTTCATGAAAGGAACAACCTGATGACGCCGCGCGAAGAGCTATCTGCAGGCGCCCAGCGGGTTCCGGAACCTACGGGAAGTCCCTTGCTTTCGTTCGATCTCGCGGCTGAACTGGAACGGCTGCGCACGGAGGATCATCCCTGGCAGGCGGGCCGAAACGCGAAGATACTTGTCAAATACTCGAACTTTCGCATTCTATTAATTGGGCTCCGGCAAGGGACCCATATTGCCGAACATCATGCGGCGGGGCCGATCTCGATTCAGTTAGTCACCGGTCATATTCTTGTCAGGGCCGCAGGCAAGCCGTTTGACCTTCGGGAAGGGCAACTGCTGGCCCTCGAAGCGGAGGTGCCGCACTATCTGGAAGCTCTTGCGGAGAGCGCCGTTCTTGTCACCATTGCGTGGCCGGGAGCAACTGGCTAGCTCGCCATGTGGCCGCTCGTTTTATATTTCGTGCTCGTCTTGTTGCTGGTGTCCGGGATGTTGCTCGTCTCGTACGTACTGGGGCAGCGACACAAAGATCGCGCCACAGGCGCTCCGTACGAAGCGGGCATAAAGTCCGAAGGCTCCGCGCGAGTGCGCCAGACGGCGCGTTTCTATCTGATCGCGATGTTCTTTGTGGTGTTCGATCTGGAGGCGGTTTTTCTGTTTAGCTGGGCCGTCGCGGCGCGCGAGTTGGGATGGCAAGGCTTTTGGGAAGCTTTGCTATTCACGGTCGTCCTCCTGGCCGCCCTACTATACCTGGGCAGAGTGCGGGCGTTCCACTGGTCGGATGGAGGAAACGGTTCGAGGGGAGGACACAATGCAGTGGTCGCTAAGTAGCGCGCGAGCCAGTACTGAACCGGTTGCAAGACCCGCGTCCTTCGACGAAGAGGTTAAGCGCAGCGTTGTCTTGTCCCGATTGCAGGACTTGGTGGCGTGGGGACGCAAGAACTCGATGTGGCCTTTTAACTTCGGCCTTTCCTGCTGCTACGTCGAAATGGCGACAAGCATCACCAGTAAATACGATCTGGCGCGGTTCGGCGCAGAGGTCATCCGCGGGACACCACGGGAAGCGGATCTGATCGTCATAGCCGGCACGGTCTTCATCAAGATGGCGCCGGTTATCCAGCGGCTCTATGAGCAGATGATGGAGCCTCGCTGGGTGATCTCGATGGGTTCGTGCGCCAACTCGGGCGGAATGTATGACATCTACAGCGTGGTGCAAGGCGTGGACAAATTTCTGCCGGTCGACGTATATGTGCCAGGGTGTCCACCGCGGCCGGACGCATTTCTCGAAGGCATCATGCTGCTGCAGAAAGCGGTGGGAACTGAGCGCCGCCCGTTGAGCTGGGTGGTCGGTCCGCAGGGTGTAGAACGCCTTCCGTCGCCCTCTTTGCGCGATTCGAAGAGATCTGCACGGCAGCAGGCTACCGGGCTGCGGTCAATCGATGAAGTGTGAACTTGAGATGACGACCATCGAAACGGCGCTCGAAACCGAGTTTGGCCTGACACCCGCGGCGTCCTCTGGTTATCGTGACGGCATTCCGACGTTCTGGGTGAACCGGGAACGGGCGCACGGGATTCTGGCGTTCGTGAAAGACCGGATCCCGAGTCCATACGCGCTGCTCTATGACCTAACGGCGATTGACGAGCGTACGCGCACACACCATCTGGATCAACAGCATGGCGATTTCACTGTCATGTATCACCTGTTCTCCTTCGAGCGAAACGAATACATCCGCATCAAGACCTTGCTCGATGAGAACGCTCTTTCTATCGACACAATCACCGACCTGTGGCCTGCGGCGAATTGGTACGAGCGCGAGGTATGGGATATGTTCGGGATCAAGTTCACCGGACATCCGCACCTCACACGCATTCTGATGCCTCACAGCTGGGAAGGTCATCCGTTGCGGAAAGAGCACCCGGCTCGAGCAACGGAGATGGGGGAATTCCGGCTACCGGAAGCCAAGGAAGATGCGGAGCAAGATGCCCTGCGGTTCCGCCCCGAGGAATGGGGCATGAAGAGTACGCACGGAGACAGCGAAGTTATCTTTCTGAATGTCGGACCGCAGCACCCGGGGACGCACGGCGTGCTGCGTATTGTTCTTCAACTGGACGGGGAGCAGATCCTCGATTGCGTTCCAGAGATCGGTTTCCATCACCGCGGCGCTGAAAAGATGGGCGAGCGGCAGAGTTGGCACACCTATATCCCGTACACCGACCGGGTGGACTATCTCGGCGGCGTCATGAACAATCTCGCGTACCTGACAGCCGTTGAGAAACTCACCGGCATCACAGTTCCGGCGCGAGCGCAGGTGATCCGCGTAATGCTCGCCGAGTTGTTCCGTATCATCAGCCATCTGGTTTGGTATGGCACGTTCTCTCAAGACGTCGGGCAAATGTCCCCAGTGTTTTACACCTTCAACGATCGCGAGAGAGCCTTCGCCATCATCGAAGCGATTTGCGGCGCACGCATGCACCCCAACTGGTTCCGGATCGGCGGAGTGGCGCAAGATCTACCGCGCGGTTGGGACAACATGTTTCGCGATTTCCTGAAATACCTGCCGCCACGACTCGCCGAATACGACCGTGAGATTCTGCGGAACCGAATTTTTCAGGCACGCACAAAGGGCGTCGGCGCGATCACGACTGAGGAGGCGATCGATTGGGGAATTACGGGCCCCATGTTGCGCGCCTGCGGCTTCGAGTGGGATTTTCGCAAGAAGCGGCCTTATTCGGGATATGAGCAGTTCCAGTTCGATATCCCGACCGGAAAGAACGGCGATTGCTTCGATCGTGCCCTGGTTCGCGTAGAGGAGATGCGCCAGAGCCTTCGCATCATCGAGCAGTGTGTGAATCAAATGCCGGAAGGTCCTTACAAGTCGGATCACCCGCTGGCATCCCCACCGCTCAAGGACCGGACCATGCATGATATCGAGACGCTGATTACTCATTTTTTGAGCGTGAGTTGGGGACCGGTGATCCCGCCTGGCGAAGCGCTCGGAGCCATCGAGGGTACCAAGGGCAACAACGGCTACTACCTGGTGAGTGACGGTGGAACGAACTCTTATCGAACCCGAATCCGGACACCCTCTTTCCCCCACATTCAGGCCTTGCCGCTGATGTGCCGGGGCAGGCTGGTTCCCGACCTGCTCGCCGTCCTGGGCGCAATGGATTTTGTGCTGGCCGATATCGATCGTTGAGGAGGAGCGAATGTTATCACCGGAAGAGCAACGCGAGATCGAAGCCGAGTTTCCGCATTATCCAACAAAACAGGCGCTCACGATCGATGCGATGAAAATCGTGCAGAAACATCGAGGCTGGGTCTCTGACGAAGCTCTTGACGACATTGGCGGGTTGCTCGGAGTATCGAGATCCGACCTGGACAGCGTGGCCACCTTTTACAACCTCATCTTCCGGAGGCCCGTCGGCAAGCATGTCATCTTCGTGTGCGACAGCGTCAGTTGCTGGATTATGGGATGCTCGCTGCTCCGCGATCATCTCAGTAAACGCCTGGGGGCGCGATTTGGCGAAACGACGGCGGACGGACGCTTCACGCTGTTGCCGATCGTGTGCCTTGGCGCATGCGATCGCGCTCCGGCGATGATGATCGACGACGATCTCCACGTCGATGTCGAACCGGCTAAAACGGACGACATTCTCGACCGGTACAGATAGCCATGGAGACGCCGCTCACGAAAAACATCCGGCCCGGCGAGGAGCCTCTCGATTTGCCGGCGTACGAGCGTGCAGGCGGGTATCAGGCGTTGCGTAAAGCGCTGCATTCGATGACGCCGCAGCAGATCATTGAAGAGGTAAAAACAGCGGGACTCCGGGGACGGGGCGGTGCGGGGTTCCCGACGGGTCTCAAGTGGAGCTTTATTCCTGCCGGGAACGACGCACCTCATCCCAAATATCTGGTGGTGAACGGCGACGAAATGGAGCCGGGGACGTTCAAAGACCGCCTCCTGCTCGAAGGCGACCCGCATCAACTCATCGAAGGCACGATCATCGCGGCTTATGCGACCGGCACCGATATTGCGTACGTATTTCTTCGCGGCGAGTACAAAATCGCTGCCCAGCGGATTTCGAAGGCGATCGGGGATGCCTATAACGCCGGATACCTGGGCCGGAACGTTCTGGGCTCGCCATACAGCCTCGAGATGTACCTGCACGTAAGCGCCGGACGCTACATGTGCGGCGAAGAAACCGGGATGCTGAATGCGCTGGAGGGAAAACGCGCGAATCCGCGGTCAAAACCGCCGTTTCCTCCCGCCGCAGGTTTATGGGGCAAGCCGACGACCGTCAACAACGTGGAGACGCTGTGCAATGTTCCGCACATTATCGGCAATGGCGCAAGCTGGTTCAGGAAGTTGAGCCGCACCAAGGACGGCGGTACAAAGTTATACGGCGTCAGCGGAAAGGTGAAGCGTCCAGGTCTTTGGGAATTGCCAATGGGGACCACCGTTCGGGAGATCCTCGAAGACCACGCCGGAGGAATGCGTGACGGGCTCGCCTTTCGAGGTCTGCTTCCCGGCGGGGCATCGACGGACTTCCTCACCGAACAGCATCTCGATGTCCCGATGGATTTCACCGAGGTTCAAAAAGCCGGAAGCCGCATGGGGACCGGCACCATGATTGTCCTGGATAGCCGGACCTGCCCCGTTGGGATGCTCCTGAACCTGGAACATTTTTTCGCGCAGGAGTCGTGTGGGTGGTGTACACCGTGCTGGAGCGGGCTCGGCTGGGTGGAACGCATCCTCAACGCGATGGAGGAAGGCCATGGGCAGCCAGGCGACATCGACAGGCTTGCATTTCACACGAAATTCCTGGCGCCCGGTCACACATTTTGCGCGCTGGCGCCTGGCGCGGCCGAACCCCTACAAAGCGCCCTTCGCTACTTCCGTGAAGATTTCGAGCGGCACATCAGCGAGAAAGGGTGTCCGTGGAAATGAAACCGGCAATCGTCTACGTCGACAATCACGCCTACCCGATGAATGCGGAGCAGAACCTTCTCCACCAGTGTTTATCACTGGGCTTCAATCTGCCCTACTTCTGCTGGCATCCAGCGCTCGGCTCCGTTGGTGCTTGCCGGCAATGCGCAGTTAAGCAATTCAAAGATGAGCACGACCAGCAAGGCCGCATTGTGATGGCTTGCATGACGCCCGCATCCGAAGGCACGCGCATCTCGATTGACGATCCGGAGGCTGCGGCATTTCGAGCGGGCATCATCGAGGGTTTGATGCTCAACCATCCGCACGATTGTCCGGTTTGCGACGAAGGTGGCGAGTGCCACCTCCAGGACATGACCGTAATGACCGGGCACGACTATCGACGATACCGGTTTCAGAAGCGGACCTTTCGCAATCAATACCTGGGGCCGTTTTTGAACCATGAAATGAACCGTTGCATCCAGTGCTACCGCTGCGTGCGGTTCTATCGGGAATACGCGGGCGGGTCGGACTTCAATGCTTTCGGCCTGCGCGATCTGGTCTATTTCGGGCGGGAACAGGACGGCGTTCTTGAAAATGAATTTGCCGGCAATCTGGTGGAAGTTTGCCCAACCGGCGTCTTCACGGATGCCACGTTGAAGCAGCATTACACGCGCAAATGGGACCTGCAACTCGCGCCTTCTATCTGTGTTCACTGTGGCCTGGGATGCAACATCAGTATTGGCGAACGATATGGCATGCTGCGGCGCGTGGTCAACCGGTACAACGGCGACGTCAACGGATATTTCCTTTGCGACCGCGGGCGCTACGGGTACGAGTTCGTCAATAGCGCACTGCGGATTCGCCATGCCAGGCTGGGCGGAGAACAGGTATCCGCCGATGCGGCGAGGAAGCGCCTGCGCGAGGTTGCCGCGGATCACTCGGCTGTGATTGGGATCGGTTCTCCACGGGCATCTCTCGAAAGCAACTTCGCTTTGCGGGCCCTGGTGGGCGCCGATCGATTTTACGCCGGCGTGTCCGAAACCGATCTCAGATTGTTGCGGCTTATACTGGACATTCTCCGCTCGGGGCCCGCGCGTACCCCATCTCTTCGCGAAGTGGAATTGTCCGATGCCGTTTTCATCCTGGGCGAGGATGTCACGAATACTGCCCCGAGAATGGCGCTGAGTCTCCGGCAGTCCGCGAGGCAGCAGCCCATGCAGATCGCCCAAAAGCTGCACATTCCTCTCTGGCTCGACCACGGAGTGCGCGAAGCGGTCCAGGATGAAAGAGGTCCCATCTTTATCGCGACTCCGAGCGCCACTCGTTTGGACGACGTGTCGACTGGATGTTATCGAAGCGCCCCGGATGATCTGGCCCGATTGGGTTATGCGGTCGCGCACGCACTCGATCCACGGGCACCCGAGCCAAACGGATTGACCGGCGATCAACAGACATTTGCCCACCGTGTAGCCGCTGCTCTGCAAGCAGCGAAGCGGCCCTTGGTTATCGCCGGTTCGAGTCTGCGCAATGCCGCGATCGTCAGCGCTGCCGCAAACATATCTCGCGCCCTGCCGGGTTGTGCACTTTCCTTGTTGGTACCGGAATCGAACAGCTTTGGCCTTGCGCTGATGACCGGGGCATCGCTCGAAGCAGCGTTCGCAAGCAACGCTAGCACCGTCATCGTTCTCGAGAACGACCTCTACATGCGCCGGCCAGCGCCGGAGGTCGACGCGTTCCTCCAAGCACGCGAGCACCTCGTGGTTCTCGATCACCTGGAAAACCGAACCACCGCAAGGGCCGAATTGCTCCTTCCCGCAGCCACATTTGCCGAGGGCGATGGCACGCTCGTGAGCAGCGAGTGCCGTGCGCAGCGGTTCTTCCGCGTCTTTCCACCGGATGAAACGGTTCGCGAAAGCTGGCAGTGGCTCGGCGATTGGCAGAGTCTCGATGCAGTGATCGCCGACCTCGCCGTGGCGATGCCTGAGTTGGCCGGCATTGTCCAGGCAGCGCCCCCCGCGGGTTTTCGCATGGCAGGCGCCAGAATCCCACGTGAGCCCTACCGCTACAGCGGGCGCACTGCCATGCTCGCCAACATTACCGTGGATGAGCCGAAGCCGCCTGAGGATCCCGATTCTCCGCTGTCGTTCTCAATGGAGGGAAATCCGGAGCAACCACCATCGGCGCTGATTCCATTTTTCTGGTCTCCAGGGTGGAATTCCATACAGGCGACAAACAAATATCAGAGTGAAATCGCCGGGCCGCTTCGAGGCGGCAATCCCGGCGTGCGCCTAATCGAGGTCAGGCAGGATGGCTCGGAGTTCTTTGCGTCCATGCCGGCCGCTTTCGAGCCCCGCAATGGGGAATGGCTCCTGATCCCGTTGTTCCATATTTTCGGTTCCGAAGAACTGACTCGTTTCGCCCCCGCCGTTGCCCAACTGTTTCCGGAACCATATGTGGCACTGAATCGAGAGGACGCGCAAGAGTTCGGAACCGAGGCGGAACTGT
>Ga0207667_10011445_pt1 | contig 10311 bp, 11 predicted proteins | sample KBSCornC52_FD_184301 | JGI IMG/M metagenome (GOLD analysis project Ga0207667, IMG submission 184301) | Corn rhizosphere microbial communities from Kellogg Biological Station, Michigan, USA - KBS Corn C5-2 (SPAdes) (version 2) | ecosystem: Host-associated > Plants > Roots > Rhizosphere > Soil ...
TGCGCTGCGCCTCCGCTTGTTTGGCCGCGCTCTCCGCCGCTTGCTGGTCGACGATCTGTTTGTCGAGGGTGCCGAGCGCCGCTTGGTCCGCGCAGTAGGTGTAAGCGCGAGTGCGCCATTGACTGACCAGCGTCTGGTCGGAAGCGGCCAGCGATTTACGGGTTCCGTCGAGCGCCTCTTGGCACTTGGCCGCGTCCTTCTCGGAGCAGCCGAGCGCAGATAGCGTGGCACCGATCAGGAGCAGTTCCAGAAATCGCGTCGCGGGGCATGTTCGCATGATTTCTCGCATGTAAGCCCGGGTCCGCCCAGCTTTCAACCCTGTACACCGCCACACACTTCGGTGGACGAGAAAGCCGAGCAGGCCCCCTTCCCTGCAACGGCCAAGGACCTTGAATTTCCGACCTTCGAGTTATCGAGGATCGGACCCATTCAAGGTCCTTTGTAGCGCGGGCGCCGAGCACGGTTCGCGGAAGGCCGGTAGGCCGCGCGCGGCGTCGCTTTCAGTGTGCGCGGGGCCGCATTGCAGCCCAACGCATCAGGACTCGGTCATGTGGTAGCCGCGCTCGCCGTGGTCGCTCAAGTCGAGCCCGGTCTCTTCGTCTTCTTGCGAGGGGCGGAGACCAATCGTCGCTTTGATCGCGTAAGCAATGACGACGGTCGCGCTCACGCCCAAAACGATCGTGAACCCCATCGCCTTCAGCTGTTCGATCCACAGCGTCTTGCCGAGCAGCCCCGAGAGGTTCGTGCTCAAGTTCGGATTGGCATCGGCGGTAGCGAAGAAGCCGGTCAGCAGCGCGCCGAGCGTGCCGCCGACGGCGTGCACGCCGAAGGTGTCGAGCGCGTCGTCATAGCCGAAGGCATTCTTCAACTTGGTGCAGGCGAGGAAGGGCACGATGCCGGCGAGCAAGCCGATGATCACGGCGCCGCTCGCGCTGACGAAGCCAGCCGCGGGCGTGATCACGACCAAACCGCCCACCGCACCGGAGCAAAAGCCGAGCACCGTGGGCTTGCCGCGTGCCAGCCATTCGGCCGCGGGCCAGGCCGCCGACGCGACTGCAGCCGCCAGCGTGGTGGTCATGAACGCGTTGGCGGCGACGCCGTCCGCGGCGACTGCGCTGCCGGCGTTGAAGCCGTACCAGCCGACCCAGAGCATGCCCGTGCCGACCATGGTCAGCACCAAGCTGTGCGGCGCGAAATTCTCGTGCCCGAAGCCCTTGCGCTTGCCGACGATCAAGGCGAGCGCGAGCGCCGACCAGCCCGAGGACATGTGCACGACCGTGCCACCCGCAAAATCGATGGCTTTGATCTTGGCGTTCGGGTTCCATACGCCGTTCATCAGGCCGTCGATGCCCCACACCATGTGCGCGAGCGGAAAGTAGACGACCAACATCCAGGCGACCATGAACGCGATCAGCGCGCTATATTTCATGCGCTCGGCGATCGAGCCCACGATCAACGCCGGCGTGATGATCGCGAACATCAGCTGGTACATCGCAAATACGTCGTGCGAAACCCAGTGCGAGTAGTCGACGTTCGGCATCGCGCCGACGCCGCGCAAGAAGGCAAACTTGGTCGTGCCGAGAAATGGGCTGCCCGGGGCAAACGCGAAGCTGTAACCGAATGCCCACCACAGGATCGTGACGATGCCCGCGAGACCGAGGCATTGCGCCATGACGCTGAGCACGTTCTTGCTCCGCACCAGACCGCCGTAAAAGAGCGCGAGCCCGGGCAAGGTCATGAACAGCACGAGCGCACTGCACACCATCATCCAGCCGTTGTGACCCGGACCCGGACCGCCCACTTTCGACTTCGACAGATCCGTATCCACGCGCGCGCCGTTGTTCACGTACGCCTCGAGATCCAAAATCCGTTTTTCGAGCTCGGCCGTGCTGGCAGCGGGCGTGCCGGCGGCGGGTGCCGCCACCGCGACCGGTGCGGCCGTCGGCTCTTCGGCTCGAGCTCGCGCGGGCGCGAACGCGATAACCAGTAGGGCGGTAATCAGGACCAACCACTTATTCATGGGACGAGCTCCTTGGAATCGAACGACAGACCGGCACTCCGCCCGTGTTGCCGGAATATTTCTTTTCCGAAGCAAGCACGAAACCTAGCGGGATTACGTCGCGGGCCGTCGTACGGCCGCCCATGTTTCGGCAATGCTTCTTGATCGTTTCTCAGATTTTTACGGCTCGATTTCGACCTGAGAGCGCGAATTTGGTCACACGGCCGACGGTACCGGCGCACACGAGCCTCGAAACCGTTGAATTCGCGCAGATTCTAGGCCTAGCCGGGCGGGCGTAAACCGAGTCGAGACGCGCGCTCCCGCCGCTAAACCAGCGGACCACGAACGGGATCTGTGCGCTCGCGCCGCGCGGCATAGCTCCCGATTTGTTTCCGCTAAATCATGAACTTGGCCGATCCCAGCTCAGAAACTTTTGAAATAATCCCGCCCGAATTGCCGTGCGCTTGGCGGAAGCGACCGGCTCCGGGGATGAGTTTACGGGCCGGATCCGCACGCACATTTGGCTTCCTTAATCGGGAGGGCATTCTGCCGTTTGCCCGTTCAGCATGGTCCCGCACCCCGCCCTCCTCCTGGCGCAACCCGATGAGCCGTTTGCTGGCCCGGATTCGCAGCGGGCGGCGCAGGAAGCAGAGCTGACCGCGCTGGAAAATGACGTACACCGCCTAGGCGTCGCGCTGGGCGCGCTCGACCTGGGAGCCGCGGCGCGAGATCTGCGCGAACTGCAGCAGCTGACTCACGAGGTGATGGCACGCGCCGAACGCAGCGGCGTTGCCGAAGCAGCCAGCGCGCTATTTCAACTCGAGGACCTACTCAGCACAATCAGGGGCAGCGGGGGGCTCGCCAATGCCGACACCCGCCGTCAAATCGACCTTGCGTTTCGCGCCGCTCGTTCGGCCAGCACGCTGCGCCTGGCCGAAGTGGCCAAAGCAGAAGCCACGGGGCTGCTCGGTAATTTGCTGCTGGTCGTCAAGGAGCCCGGCCTCTTGCTCGAGATCACGCACGCAGCGACGCGGCGCAAATTTCTGGCCACGAGCGCGCTCAGCGCCGAAGAAGCTCGGGACATTGCCGGCGCCGCAACCTTCAGCGGCGTGATCATGGATTTCGACGGCACACCGCTCGCGGAAAGCGAAGCCTTGGCGCGGCTGCTCCGGACCCTACCCGGAACGCGCCACTGCCCGCTGATCGTCGTCGCGGACAGCCCGAACTTCGGCTTGCGGCTCAGCGCAGCGCGCTGTCGTGCCGCGTTGCTGCTGCCAAAGCCGATCGCTGGCGATAAGCTGGTCGCGGCGCTCCAGGGCCTGGACGTGCGCGATGCGCCCGAACACCCCCGGCTCTTGCTGCTCACCAGTGACGATCCCGAGGCGCGGCGGCTCGATCACGTGCTGAAACCGCTCGGGATGACGGTCAGTGCCTTTCGCGAATCGGAGCAAATCGTGGAGGCGCTCGACGCGACGCAGCCGGCCGCGCTGATCATCGATCGCCAAGGCGAGCGCGCCGAGGACGTGTGCCGCATCGTGCGCGCGATTCCGCGCTGGCGCGATCTGCCGATCTTGCTGCGCGTCACGAGCGAGAGCGCGCGGCTGTCGGCGTACGAGGCCGGCGCGGACGACGCGTTGCCGGACACGGGCGCGGATCGCGAACTGGTCGCGCGGCTGCGCGTGCGCCTGGAACGAACCCGGGTGTTTCGTGAACAGTCCAATCGCGATCCGCTCACCGGTTTGCTCACGCGCCGCGCGCTGACTGAATCCATGTTGGCGCGCTTGGCCGAAGCACGCCGGGCCAAGCGCCACCTATCGGTCTGCTTTTTGGATCTCGATCGCTTCAAGACGATCAACGACAGCTACGGGCACGCGGTCGGAGACAAAGTGCTGGCAAGCTTCGGCACCCTGCTCGGCTCACGTTTCCGGTTGCCGGATCTGCGCGGCCGCTGGGGCGGCGAAGAGTTCTTGGTCGCCTTCTACGGCGAATGGGCCGAGAGCGCGCGCGAAATCCTGTCCCGCGTCACCGCCGAGTTTGCGCAGATGACGTTCGACGCCGGCGCGGGCAAGAGCTTCCAGGTCACGGTGAGCGGCGGAATCGCCACCTACCCCGTCGACGGCGACACGCTCGACGATTTGATCTTGGTCGCAGACCGCCGCTTATATGCAGCCAAGCGCGCGGGCCGAAACAGAATCCGAATCTGACGCTCAACCCGGACCGGCCTCCGGATACGGCACTCGCGCCATGGCCGCGTCGTGCGCGCGGCTGCCGACGAGCAGCGCGCAGATCGCGCCAATGAGCGCGAGCAGCATGTCCCACTGCGCGTCCCAAACGTCGCCTTGAGCGCCGAGGAACGCCTGGCCAACGTCCGACGCGACGAGCAGCGTGGTCCACCATTCGAGTAGCTCCCAAAAGGCCGCGAACGAGAACACCACGCACATGCTCAAAAACGAGAGCCAGAAACCACGCCGCAGCGGAGTCTTGCGCAGCAAGATCTCGCGCGTCAAAAACACCGGGAACACGCCGAGCGCAACATGACCGACGCGGTCATAGTGATTGCGCGCCAGGTGAAACGTGACTTTGGCCCAGTTCCCGAGCGGCGTGAGCGCGTACGTGTAGTAACCGCCGTAGATCAAAATCAGCACGTGCAAAAACACGCCGATGTACACCCAGTGAGACAGCGGCGTGCGCCGATAAATGAGGCCGAGCCACAGCACCATCAAGAGCCCCGGCGTGACCTCGAGCAGCCAACTCACACGGCCCGCGGGCGGCGCCCAAAGCGTGGCCAGGCAAAGCGCGGCGAGCAACGAGAGCAGCGCGAGCGGCACGCGGGCATGCGCCTTCAACCGGGGATTGGAGGTCATTTTTGCGTCAGCGCACGTGGGGGCCGGTTCCGGTTCATGTTAGGACCAAAGCTAGAACCGTGCGTACCTTCGTCGCTATCCTCGCGTGTATCGAGCTGTTTTTGGTGGCTTCCCTGGGCTGGGTCGCGGTCGTCCTCGTGTATTTGCCGACGTTCTGGTTCGACAAGAAGCGCATCCTGAGCGGGCGCACCCTGCGCCGCGTCGCGCAAGCTGCGGCCACGTTCTCGCCCATGTGGCGATTCCGCATCCACGGCAAAATCCCGAACAATCCGGGCAAGACGGTGTGCGTCAGCAACCACTGCTCGCACACGGACGTGTTTCTGATCTCGCACGTACCGTGGGAAATGAAGTGGCTCGCCAAACGCTCGCTGTTCAACCTGCCGTTCATCGGCTGGAGCATGCGCCTGGTGAAAGACGTCCCGATCGATCGCGCGTCGCCGTCCGCCGCCAAGGCTGCGCTCGACAAATGCGCCACCTGGCTCGAGCAAGGGGTCCCGGTGATGATTTTTCCCGAGGGCACGCGCTCCAAAACCGGCGAGATGCAGCCCTTTAAAGACGGCGCCTTCCGCCTCGCCATCGACACCGGCGCGGACATCTTGCCCATGGCCGTCGCCGGCACGGACGAGGCGCTGTCCAAGCATGATTGGCGGCCGGGCTATGCGCGCGGCATCCTGCGCATCGGCACGCCGATTTCGACCAAGGGCATGACGCACGCCGACGTGCGTCGCCTGAAAGAAGCCGCCGTGGCCCAAATCACCGCGCTCCGCGCCGAAATCCTGCCGCTCACGAGTCCCAGCGCCAGCCGCAGCGCGCAAAACGCCGCCTCGCACTGAGCGCCCGTCCGACCGACTTCGAGCGCCGGGTCCGACCCGGTTCGGGGGTTGGATTGATGGTCACGCAGAGCGGCCTGCGGCGTCCCAGCCTTCGGCGTCGAGCTGCGGCTTCGCTACGCGGGAGCTCGCGAATGGCGTCGGATTGGGCTCGCGGCCCCGCGACCGGCTCAAAGCCGGGCGCTGGGCCGCCCCGCGCGCGGAACGAAGTGAGCACGCCGGGCCGCGCTCCGCCGCTCGCTGCGCGGGGCAGCAAAAAAAGATCCGGGCCTGTCGATCCGGGCAGAGTTGGTTCGTCGCCTGTTCGAGCGCCGCACCAATTCAGGCGGCGGCCGAACCAGCAGGAGAAAAGCCAATGCGTTTCATGATGATCATGTTTCCCGGTCCCGAGGCGGAACAGGGCGTCTTGCCCGAGCACGCGCAGCTCATGGCCGAGATGGGCAAATTCAACGAGGAGATGGTGAAGGCCGGCGTGCTGCTTGCGGGCGAGGGCCTGCACCCGCTCGCAACCGGCGCGCGCGTGCGCTTCCCGAACGGCAAGCCACGAGTCAGCGACGGCCCATTCACCGAAGCCAAAGAAGTCGTCGGCGGCTTCTGGATGATTCAGGTCGCATCGAAGGAAGAAGCGATTGCCTGGGCGTCACGCTGTCCGAACTCGGGCAAAGAGATGATCGAAATTCGGCGCGTGTACGAGGCCGAAGACTTCGCAGCCGCCGATCCGACCGGTGAGCTGCGCGCGAACGAGGAGCGCCTGCGCAAGCTCGCCGCGACGAATCGCGCATGAGCCGCGGCGGACGGCGGAGCTCGAGCTCGGGCGGCTGAGCGAGCTCTGCCGCTACTTCTTGCGCGAGAGCCGCTTTTTGCCGGCGCCTTTGGCGAGCTCTTCTTGCACCACTTCCGCGACGGCTTCGGCGATGGCGGTCACGCGCGCGGCCTCCCGCTTCATGGCACCGATGATGCCCTTGGCGGTGACCGGCTTTTTGGCGGCCGGCACTTTCTTGGCGCGCTTAGCGGCCTGCTTCACCGCCTTTTTGGCGACTTTGACCAGCTTGGGCGCGGCTTTTTTTCTGGCTTTGCTGCTCGAGCGCGCGGATTTCGAGGCGACTTTGGACTTTGGGGCCATGGCGGCATGGTGCCTTCAACTGCCGCTCGACGGCAAGTGCACGCGATGCGGCAACTCACTGTCGCGCGGGTGCGGATTCAAGGTGTGCTCGAGCGCCGTGCTGACCGCCGTGGGCGGCACCGCTTGTTGCAACGCGTCCGCGATCGGATCGACCCGATCGCGCACGTTCGGTAAATCGCGACGCAGCTCTTCGAGCAGGGCGATGATTTTGGCGGTGCGCTGTTCAGCCAGCAAATTGACCTGCAGCTCGAGGTGCGCGTTGCGCTCGACCTCCTTGCTTTGACGGTTTTGGGTGATGAGGATGATCGTGGTCATAATCGCCGCGTACACGGTGATCAGGCCCTGTAGATAGAAAAACGGGGCAGGATCGAAGGGCCGCCCACCGCTCGCGGCCCGAAAGAGGTTGTACGCGGTCCAGGCGAACACGCCGAGCAAGAGCACGTACAGCGTGCGCGGCTTGCCCAAAGTCCAGGTGAGCGACTCGATCGCGCGCTGACTGCGCCGCACCCGCCGCTCGGATTCGGCGCGCAACGCCAGCACGGCGTCGATGTTCTCGCTCACGTGGTCGGGAACGGTGTTTTGAGGCTCGGTAGACATGCTCGAATGGGTGCGCTGGACGGTCGAATCCGACCCCTGTGCCGAGCAATTTGCGGGCCAGCAGGCGAAGAGCGCGCGATAGCGTCACAAGTCCGAGCTCGGCGCCCCGCGGCGGCGCTGCGGCGTAGCAAAACGTCGCCATGGACGTGCACAGCTGCTCGAAATGCGGCAACCTCGCTCCGGCATTGGCGCCCGCTCAACCCGAGGAGCTCCGTTGATCGATCAGGCAAAAATCCGAAGCGCAATTCGTCTCTACCTCGAGGGCATCGGTGAGGATCCGGACCGCGAGGGCTTGCTCGGCACCCCCGACCGCGTCGCACGCATGTGCGAGGAGGTCTTCGGCGGGATCGATCGCGACGCGCGCGAGCTGATGCGCGCCGTATTCACCGAGCAATACAACGAGATCGTTTTGATCCGCGACATCCCGTTCAACTCGATGTGCGAGCACCATTTGCTGCCGTTCACGGGGCACGCGCACATTGCCTACATTCCGAACGGCAAAGTGCTCGGGCTGTCGAAGTTCGCGCGCGTGCTCGATGTGTACTCGCAACGCCCGCAAGTCCAAGAGCGGCTGACGAACCAAGTAGCCGACTTGATCATCGACGAGCTGAAGCCGACCGCGGTGGCCGTGATCGTCGACGCAACGCACAGCTGCATGACGCTGCGCGGCGTGCGAAAACCAGGCTCGTCGGTGGTGACGAGCGCGCTACGCGGCACGTTCCTCAGCGACCAAGCCTCGCGCTCCGAGGTGCTCTCGCTACTCCGCTCCCAGATGCGATGAGCGACCGTCCCATCGTGACCGTGGGCGCCGTGATCGAGCGCCCAGACGGCAAAATTTTGCTCGTCCGCACGCACAAGTGGAAAAATTCGCTCGGCGTCCCCGGCGGCAAGATCGAATACGGCGAAACGCAACACGCCGCGCTGATCCGCGAAATTCGCGAAGAGACGGGCCTCTGCGCGCGCGACGTGCGCTTCGTGCTCGTGCAAGAAGCCATCGATTCAGCGGAGTTCTACCGGCCCTCGCACATGGTGCTCTTGAACTACGCTTGCCGCGTGGACGACAGCCACGATCTCGCGCTCAACGACGAGGCCGAAGCGTTTTTCTGGGTCACACCGAGCGAAGCGCTGGCGCTCGATCTGAATAGCTTCACGCGGCAGCTGATCGAGGCTTGGTTGAGAATGCGCTGAGCGGACCCGTTCATGTTGCTCTCAGAATCGCTTGAATGTGCTCGCGCGCATCCGGCGGAACGTAACCAAAAAGCGCCCCGTCGCGGATAGACTGGCCCCCTCGACGACCTCGCGCAGGACTGAGAGATAGATTTGTAGATCGCTCCCAGTACTCGCAAGGGGAATGTCTGAATGCTCGAGAGCGACGTCACCACTAGGCAACCAGGAAAGGTCGCGGATGCATTCTTCAAAAGCATCCCAACTTCTCGCCGAAGTAGTTGGGAAACGCGAATCGCTGCGCGAGCAAATTGAGCAGTGCCGCTTTAGTGGTTCGTCCGTTTCAATACCCTGGTTAGCCGGGTGTCCGACGCGCGGCAGCGACTGCCTTGAGCTTTGCAACGTCGGCGAGATCCTTTGGCCGACCGGACGCTTGTTTGTTTTCGATCAATGACTGCCAACCGAGGAAGCAGACCGGTAGGCCGTCGAGCTCCGCTTGCACACGCGACGACCAAGCATCCTCGAACTCAACGCCAGAAATGGAGGTCAACAAGTCGATTCGGTTCGGCGGTCGCCCAAGCTGCACGATATTGCCGGGCTTGACGAAATCCTCGACCGATAAGGAGAGCTCGCCGAAACCAAAGGCTCGCAAAGCATGCAAAACCTGCGTCGCATTCTGGGCAGAAGGTCGAATCAAGAAGTCGATGTCGCCAGTGAACCGAGGATGACCATGGAACGCCACAGCGTGCCCGCCGACGACGAGAAACTCAACGCCGTGAAAGTTCAGTAATGCGACAAACTCTCTCAAATCTTGCTGAAGTTTCACCAGTCGACTCCCGATAGGCAGCAACTAGATCGAGCAGAATCTCAACGCGCTCCTGCGGAGAGAGTGCGGCATAGTATTCGTCGTCTGCGCGATCGGCAGCCTCGAAACTGCTAAAAACCTGTAACTCGCGCTGCGCCACGTACTCAGCCTAGCACACGAGCAGGCTCTGCTCACCACACGCCCTAGCCATCGCATCCGGGGCCAAAGCCTGCGCGCGCGCCGACGCGATCTTCGGTACGGAGCTGAGCCTTGCGCACGTGGGCCTGAAGGCCTTCGCACCGGCAGGATTATCGCAGCCGTCTTTCGAGATCTTATTGAGCCAGGGAGTACACCTCGAGTCTGTAATCATCCGTCTTCCCACCTTCGGACCGGTTTTTCCCGCGATGACGAGGTTCTTGAACCGTCGGTTGTCGAGGGTCATGTACACGACGTAGCGAGTGCCGCCGCCACCGACTGCCATGTAGTGATCGCCATTCACCTCCAACGTCAGCAACGTTCGCGTCTTGCCGTCGAGCGCTTGAATGGCCAGCCCCAGATCGTTCGAAGATGGCTGCACGATCCGATGGGGTTCGCAGTCCTGATTGATCGCTCGCAAGATCATCGTGGTCCTCGCAACGCCCCGTGCATTGCTCGATTTCCAACTAGCCGCGACACTCGGCCCGGCAAAGTCCCCCTCGCCTGCGGCGTGCTCGACGCTCGAACCACCCGAGTCCGCCCTCGCGCACTACGTATCCCCCCGCTCAGCTGGGGCGTTTCACGTTCGGGTGCTCGTTGTAGTACGCATCCAAGCTTTCTTTGGAGATGCGCAACTCGATCAGGCCGTCGCGCTGGATCTTGGCTTGGCAGCCGAGGCGCGAGTTCATGCGCACGTCGAAGGCTTTGTCCAAAATGTCCTCTTCGTCTTCTTC
>Ga0207667_10011447_pt1 | contig 10310 bp, 8 predicted proteins | sample KBSCornC52_FD_184301 | JGI IMG/M metagenome (GOLD analysis project Ga0207667, IMG submission 184301) | Corn rhizosphere microbial communities from Kellogg Biological Station, Michigan, USA - KBS Corn C5-2 (SPAdes) (version 2) | ecosystem: Host-associated > Plants > Roots > Rhizosphere > Soil ...
CCATCAGGTCGTGGTGGTTCCAGTACGCCGCGTAGAACTCCATCATCGTGAATTCGGGGTTGTGCCGAACCGAGATGCCTTCGTTGCGGAAGCTGCGGTTGATCTCGAACACGCGCTCGAAGCCGCCCACGATCAGGCGCTTGAGGTAGAGCTCGGGCGCGATGCGCAGGTACATCGCCTGGTCGAGCGCGTTGTGGTGCGTGACGAAGGGCTTGGCGTTCGCGCCGCCCGGGATCGGGTGCAGCATGGGCGTCTCGACTTCCATGAAGCCATTGGCCACCATGAACGCGCGGATCTCGCCGAGCGCCGCGCTGCGCGCCCGGAAGCGCTTGCGGGCCGCCTCGTCGGTGATCAGGTCGACATACCGCTGGCGGTACTTCACTTCCTGGTCGGCCACGCCGTGGAAATCGCTGGGCAGCGGGCGCAGCGACTTGGTCAGCAGGCGGATGGAATCGGCCTTGACCGACAACTCGCCGGACTTCGTCTTGAACAGCGAGCCCGTGCAGGCGACGATGTCGCCCAGGTCCCAGTGCTTGAACGCGGCGAGCGTGTCGGCGCCGACTCCGTCCAGCGTGACATACAGCTGGATGCGAGCGGTCGAATCCTGGATCGTCGCGAAACACGCCTTGCCCATGACGCGCTTGAGCATCATGCGGCCCGCCACGGACACCTTGACGTCGGCTGCTTCGAGCGCCGCCGCCTCGGTGGCGTCATGCTCGGCATGCAGCGCCGCCGCGCGATGGCCCGGCTTGAAATCGTTCGGGAACGCCACGCCCCCCTGCGCGCGGATGGCGGCCAGTTTCTCGCGACGCTCCGCAATCAGCTTGTTCTCGTCGGGCGGCGGCGGAGGCGTCGTGGTGTCCATGCTCGGAAAATCGTTACGGGAAGGGAGGCGCCGGCTCGTCTGCCGGCAACAGGCGGCAGCTGGGGCTGCCAAGGGAGAACCCGCGATTTTACGTTGATCCCGCGGCAAGGCGCGCCTGGCGACGCCGGGACGGGCGAGCGCCGCTCGCCGTGGCCAGCCCGGCTGACCTAAAATCATGGATTGCTCTCGTTCCCAGCCCGCCCGCGTGGCGCGCTGGCACCAGGGCGCGGCGGCCTCGAGCCGATCCGTTCCGGCCCACCCGGCTCCTACCCGAATCGCCCATGTCCGCCCACAGCCTCCGCCCCCAGACCCACGCCCCCGTCACCGACCGCAAGGTGCGCTTCGCGCTGGCCGGCTGCGGCCGCATCGCCGCCAACCACATGGAGTCGGTCAAGGTGCATGCCGAACGCGCGGAGCTGATCGCCGTGTGCGACCCCGATCCGGGCAAGCTGGCCGCTGCCGTCGAGCGCACCGGCGCGCGCGGCTATGCCAGCCTGGAGGAGCTGCTGGCCGCCGAGACGCCCGACTGCGTCATCATCACCACGCCCAGCGGCCTGCACTCGCAGCAGGTGATCCAGTGCGCACGGGCCGGCGTCAACGTGATGACGGAAAAGCCGATGGCCACGCGCTGGCGGGACGGCCTGGCCATGGTGCGCGCCTGCGATGAAGCCGGTGTGCGCCTGTTCGTCGTCAAGCAGAACCGCCGCAACAAGACGCTGCAGCTGCTGAAGAAGGCCATGGAGCTGGGCCGTTTCGGCCGTGTCTACACGATCGCCGTCAACGTGTTCTGGACGCGTCCGCAGGAGTACTACGACTCGGCCGCCTGGCGCGGCACCTGGGAGTTCGACGGCGGTGCCTTCATGAACCAGGCAAGCCACTACATCGATCTGCTCGACTGGATTGGCGGCCCGGTCGAGAGCGTGATGGCCTACACCGGCACGCTGGCGCGCAACATCGAGGTGGAGGATACCGGCGTGGCCGCGCTGAAATGGCGCAGCGGCGCCATGGGCACGGTCAACGTGACGATGCTGACCTATCCGAAGAACCTCGAGGGGTCGATCACGATCCTGGGCGAGAAGGGCACCGTGCGCATCGGCGGCGTGGCCGTCAACGAGATCCAGCAGTGGAACTTCGCCGAGCCCCATCCGATGGACGCCGAGCGCGACGACGCCAGCTACCAGACGACCTCGGTCTACGGTTTCGGCCATCCGCTGTACTACGACAACGTCATCAAGACGCTGCGCGGCGAGGCGCAGCCCGAGACCGACGGCCGCGAAGGCCTGAAGTCGCTGGAGCTCCTGATCGCGATGTACCTGTCCTCGCGCGATGGCCGCAAGGTCAACCTGCCCCTCGAGTACTGAACGTGGCAACGACGATCCATCCGACCGCCATCGTCGACGACGGCGCCGTCCTCGGCGACGACTGCCGCGTCTGGCACTGGGTGCACATCAGCGGCGGCGCGCGCATCGGCACAGGCTGCTCGTTCGGCCAGAACGTGTTCGTGGGCAACGACGTGGCCATCGGCAACAACGTCAAGATCCAGAACAATGTGTCGGTGTACGACGCGGTGACGCTGGAGGACGACGTCTTCTGCGGCCCCAGCATGGTGTTCACCAACGTCTACAACCCGCGCTCGGCCGTCGCGCGCAAGGCCGAGTACCGCCGCACGCTGGTGCGCCAGGGCGCGACGCTCGGTGCCAACTCCACGCTGGTGTGCGGCATCACCGTCGGCCGCCACGCCTTCGTCGGCGCCGGCGCGGTGGTGCAGAAGGACGTGCCCGACTTCGCGCTGGTGGTGGGCGTGCCGGCGCGCCAGATCGGCTGGATGAGCCGCTTCGGCGAACGGCTCGAGCTGCCGCTCGCGGCGCCGGCCGGCCAGCCGGTGGAGACGACCTGCCCCAACAACGGCGACCGCTATCGCCTCGACGGCCGCGTGCTGTCGCTGCTCTCCTGAACCGACATCGACCATGAACGCCCCGCTTCCGCCGCAAGGCAAGATCGAATTCATCGACCTCAAGGCCCAGTACGCCGCGCTGCGCGACGAGATCGCCGTGCGCATGCAGAAGGTGCTGGACCACGGCCAGTACATCATGGGCCCCGAGGTCAAGGAGCTGGAGGCCGCGCTGGCCGCGCACACCGGCGCCAAGCACTGCATCACGGTGGCCAGCGGGACCGAGGCGCTGCTGATCTCGCTGATGGCGCTCGACCTGAAGCCGGGCGACGAGGTCATCACCACGCCGTTCACGTTCGCCGCCACCGCCGAGACGATCGTGCTGCTGGGCGGCGTGCCGGTGTGGGTGGACATCGAGCCCGACACCTGCAACATCGACGCTTCGAAGATCGAGGCGGCCATCACGCCGCGCACCAAGGCCATCATGCCGGTGAGCCTGTACGGCCAGTGCGCCGACATGGACGAGATCAACGCCATCGCGGCGCGCCACGGCCTGCCGGTGATCGAGGACGCCGCGCAGAGCTTCGGCGCCACGTACAAGGGCAGGCGCAGCAACAACCTGTCGGCCATCGGCTGCACCAGCTTCTTCCCGAGCAAGCCGCTGGGCTGCTACGGCGACGGCGGCGCCATCTTCACCAGCGACGACGCGCTGGCGCAGGCGGCGCGCGAGATCCGCGTGCATGGCCAGAGCGCGCGCTATACCCATACCCGCGTGGGTGTCGGCGGCCGCATGGACACGCTGCAGTGCGCCGTGGTGCTGGCCAAGCTGGGTCGTCTCGACTGGGAACTGCAGCGCCGGCGCGAGCTCGGGGCGCGCTACCACGAGCGCCTCGCGCCGCTGGACCTGAAGACGCTGGTGGTGCGCCCGGACCGCGACAGCGTCTGGGGCCAGTACACCGTGCGCGTGGCCGATCGCGCGCGCGTGCAGGCCGTATTGACCGAGGCCGGCGTGCCGACCGCGGTGCATTACCCGAAGCCGCTGCATCGCCAGCCGGCGTATTCGCACCTGGGCAACCCCGACAGCTGCCCGCTGGCGATCGCCGCCGCCAACGAGGTGATGAGCCTGCCGATGAGCCCGGACCTGTCGGACGCCGACATGGACCGCGTGGTCGCGGCGCTGGCCGCGGCCGTCGGCCTGCGCGCACGGTGACCCTCCCGTGACGGCGCCGGCGCGACGCGGCCTGCTGCGCGCGGTGCTGACGCTCGTCGCCGGCGGCGCGCTGGCGCAGGCGCTGCCGCTGCTGCTCGGCCCGCTGCTGTCGCGCCTGTACACCCCGCAGCAGTTCGGCCAGTACAACCTGTTCGCGGCCGTCGCGGCCAACATCGCGGTGGTGGCCTGCGCGCGCTACGAATTCGCGCTGCCGCTGTTGGGCGACGCGCTGGAGGCCGCCGCGCTGCGCGCGCTGTGCCTGCGCGTGCTGGCGGTCGTCACGCTGGCGAGCAGCCTGGGCGCCGTGGGCTGGTTCTGGTGGTCGTCGCACGGCTGGACGGCGTGGCTGCCGGTGGCCGTCGCCGTGCTGGGCTGGCTGTCGCTCGCGACCCTGTGGGCGACGCGTGCGCAGGCGTATCGCGCCCTGGCGGTGGCGCGCGTGGTGCAGTACGGCGGTGCATCCCTCGCGCAGGCAGGCGCGGCGTTGCTGGGCGCGGGCGTGCAGGGCCTGGTCGTCGCGCCGATCGCCGCCGCCGCGGCTGCCGCCGCGCTGCTGCGGCTGCCGCTGGCCGACGACGCAGCGGCCGCGCCCGGACGCTGGCGCGCGCTCGCGCGGCGCTTCAAGGACTTCCCGCTGCTGAACACGCCGCACGCCTTCATGGGCGCGCTGCAGGACACCGCCGCCATCGCGCTGCTGACCGCCTGGCAGGGCCCGGTGGCGGCCGGTTTCTGGGGTTTCGCGCTGCGCTACCTGAAGGCGCCCGCCACGCTGGTGGGCGGCGCGGTGTCGCAGACGCTGTATCCGCGCCTGGCCGCCCACGGGGCATCGGCCGACCACGACGCCGACGCGCACGCGCCCCTGCGCGTCACGCGCGAAGGGCGCGCCGCCGTGCGCCGCGTGATGGCCGGCCTGGCCGCCATCGCCGCGCCGCTGGTGCTGCTGCTCTGGGCCATCGGGCCATGGGCGTTCGAGTGGCTGTTCGGCGCGCAGTGGCGCGGCGCCGGCGAGCTCTCGCGCGCGCTGGCCGTCTACATCGGCATGCATTTCGTCGCCGCGCCGCTGGCCGTCGTCACGCTCGCGTGGGGCGCGCAGGCCTGGGCGCTGCGGCTCGCGCTGGTCGGGCAGGTGGCCTTCGTCGGCGCGCTGGCCATTGGCCTGAGAATGGGCGGCCTGGCCGGCGCCGGCTGGGCGGTGTCGATCGCGATGACACTCTATTTCGGCTACTACTTCGTCCGGCTGGCCACGTGGCCGCTCACCCGACTGGAACAGCGATGACCCTGCGCGCCTCCTTCAACCGCCTGCGCCGCCGATGGCTGCGGCGCTGGATCTGGCAGCCGGTGTTCGGCGAGCAGCAGGGCACGCGGCTGCTGCCGCACACGCGCATCTCGAGCGCCAGCGTGATCGAGCACGAGGACAAGCTGACCCTGGGCGACAACGTCTTCATCGGCGCGTTCAACTTCATCGAGGCCAGCGGCGGCATCACGATCGAGGAGGGCGTGCAGATCACCAGCCACTGCACGATCGTCACGCACAGCTCGCACCGGTCGCAGCGGCTGCTGGGGCCGGGCTACGTCACCTGGCCCGTGCCCGAAGGCGGCGCGCGGCCCGGCTGGATCGCCGGGCCCGTCCACATCGGCGCATACAGCTTCGTCGGCCCGCATTCGCTGATCGAGGCCAACACGCGCATCGGCCGCGGCACGCTCGTGTGCGCGGGCAGCTTCGTGCGCGGCACGTATCCGGACTACGCGATCCTGGAAGGCCGCCCCGCACGCGTGGTGGGCGACAGCCGCCGCGCCGACGAGCAGGCGCTGGTGCGCTATCCGGAACTGCAGGTGCTGTACGACGCCTGGACGCAGGCCCCGGCGCCGATCGCCCTCGAAGGGTCGAAGTGACAGGTGCGAGCCGTCCGCTGCGCGTGGTGCTGTTCGGCGACGGCGAGAGCCCGCACCTGCTGAAGTGGGCGCGGGCGCTGGCGCCGCGCGTCGAGCTGTTCGTGGCGTCCAGCCGCGGCCTGGCGCCGCCGCTGGCCGCGCTGCTGCCGGCCGAGCGCACGCTGCGGCTGTCGCACGCCACCCGGTTCTCCGGCGGCAACGCCGCGCTGCTGAAGACGCTGCCGCGCCTGGTGCGCTGGCTGCGCGGCGTCGACGCCGACTGGATCAGCGCGCACTACCTCACCTCGCACGGCACGCTGGCGTGGCTCGCGCGCAAGTGCGGCGTGCGCGCCCGGCTGGCCGCGTCGGCCTGGGGCTCGGACATCCTCGTCACGCCGGACCACAGCCCGCTGCTGCGCTGGGCGACATCGCGCGTGCTGCGCGACGCCGCCGTCTGCACCAGCGATTCCGAGTTCATGGCCCGGCGCATGCGCGAGCTCGGCGCGCGCGATGTCATGACCTTTCCGTTCGGCCTCGATGCGTTGCCCCCGGCGCCCGACGCCAAGACGCCCGGGCTGTTCTTTGCCAACCGCGGGCTGGAGGACATCTACGACCCGATGCGCGTGCTGGCGCTGTTTGCCGGCGTTGCGGCCGCATGGCCCGATGCGCGGCTGGTGGTCGCCAACAGCGGCGCGCTGCGTGCGGCCCTCGAGGCGCGCGCGCGCCAGCTCGGGCTCGCGCCGCGCGTCGATTTCGTCGGCCGGCTCGACGCCAGCGCGCAGTCCGCGTTCTACGCCCGCGCCCGCTGGTACGTGAGCGTGCCCCGCAGCGATTCGGTGTCGGTGTCCGTGCTGGAGGCGATGGGTCACGGCTGCATCCCGCTGCTGTCCGACCTGCCTGCCAACCGCGAGCTCGTGCGCGACGGCGTCAACGGCCTGGTCGTACCGGACGGCGCCGACACGCTCGACCTCGCGGCACTCGACCGCCTGGGCGCCGACGCCGACGCGATCGCCGCCGCCAACCGCGCCTGGGTCGGCGCGCACGCGCTGTTCGGGCCCTGCGTGGACGCGTTCGTCGCGCGCCTGGAACAATGCACTCCCGGTCCCCGCTGAAATCCCCGACAACCGACGCCATGAACATCGTCTACATCGAGCATTACGCCGGCACGCCGTCGCTGGGCATGGAGTTCCGCCCGTACTACCTCGCCCGCGAGTGGGTGCGCGCCGGCCATCGCGTGCAGATCCTGGCGGCATCGTTCTCGCACGTGCGCGCCCGCCAGCCCGACGTCGGCGCCGCGCCGAAGAACCAGGTCGTCGACGGCATCGACTACCGCTGGTATCCCACCCGCGCCTACCAGGGCAACGGCGTGGGCCGCGTGCGCAACATCTGGGAGTTCCTCAAGCAGGTGTGGAAGGAGACCGACCGCATCGTGGCGGACTTCAAGCCCGACGTCGTCATCGCCTCCAGCACCTATCCGATGGACATCTGGGTGGCGCGGCGCATGGCGCGGCAAGCCAAGGCCAAGCTGGTGTTCGAGGTACACGACCTGTGGCCGCTGTCGCCGATCGAGCTGTCGGGCATGTCGCCCCGCCACCCGTTCGCGCGGCTGTGCGCCAAGGCCGAGTCCGATGCGTACCGCGACGCCGACGTCGTCATCTCGATGCTGCCCGTGGTGCACAGCTACATGGCGTCGCGCGGGCTGGACCTGGACAAGCTTTCGATCGTGCCCAACGGCATCTCGCCCGACGACTGGGAAGGCAAGCCGTTCCCGCTCCAGGGCGACGTGGCCGGCACGCTGGCCACCGCGCGGGCGGTGGGCGAGATGGTGGTGGGCTATGCGGGCTCGATGGGCGAGCCCAACGCGCTCGACACGCTGCTGGACGCCGCGGCCATCCTGCGCATCGACCCGGTCGGGCGCCGGCTGCGCTTCGTCCTGGTGGGCGACGGCCACCTGCGCGCCCACCTGCAGGAGCGCATCGCCAGGGAAGGCCTGACCAACGTCACGCTGCTGCCGCCGATCCCCAAGCTGCAGGTGCCGGCGCTGCTGTCGCAGATCGACATCGCCTACATCGGCTGGCAGCGCGTGCCGATCTACCGCTTCGGCATCGCACCCAACAAGCTGATGGACTACATGATGGCCGGCTGCGCCGTGCTGCATTCGGTGGAAGCCGGCAACGATCCGGTGGCCGACTCGGGCTGCGGCATCACCGTCAAGCCCCAGGACGCACGCGCGGTGTCCAACGGCCTGCTCAAGCTCATGCAGCTCGCGCCCACGGCGCGGGCGCTGATGGGCAAGCGCGGGCACGACTACGTGCTGGCGCGGCATACCTATCCGGTGCTGGCCAAGCGGTTCCTGGATGCGCTGGACGCTTCCCGCGGCCATCGCAGCCACTGACATGGGGTCGGCTGCTAGCAGGAAACTCAGCTCGACGGCACCCTCGTGAGAGGGTATTGAAGTGGGGGTATACGCGGTGGCCGCACCGTAGAATTCCATGATGATCTGGATTCTCCTGGTGGCGTTCACCTGCTCGGCGGCAGCAATGCTCCTCGTCGTGCGGTCCGCGGACCGGCACGCCCATTGGTCGGCCGACCACGACCTGTCCGGCCCGCAGAAGATGCACGTGAAGGTGGTGCCGCGCGTGGGCGGCCTGGGCATCGTCGCCGGCATCTGCGGCGGCGCCGCGCTGCTGATGTGGCGGCCCGGGGATCTGCGCACCGGCACGCTGATGATGCTGACCTGCATGGTGCCGGCTTTCGGCTCGGGCATCTGGGAGGATTTCACCAAGGCGATCTCGCCGCGCCGGCGCATGGTGGCGCTCGCGCTGTCCGGGCTGCTGGGCGTGCTGCTGCTGGACGGCAGGTTCACGCACCTGGGCTGGCCGGCCTTCGACCAGTTGCTCGCCTCGCACGGCCTCATGTGGCTGGGCTCGGTGGGCGCCGTGTTCGCCGTCACGGGCATCTCCAACTCCGTCAACATCATCGACGGCATGAACGGCCTCGCGTCGATGTGCGTGACGATGATGGCCACCGCGCTCGCCTGGATCGCCTGGCACGTCGGCGACGACCTCGTGTTCGGCGTCGCGCTGGCCACGGTCGGTGCCACCCTCGGCTTCTTCGTGTGGAACTACCCGCGCGGCCTCGTGTTCCTCGGGGACGGCGGCGCCTACCTGCTGGGGTTCGTCGTCGCGGAGCTGGGCATCCTGCTGACCACGCGGCATCCGGAGGTCTCGATGCTCTCGCCGCTCCTGCTGGTGGCCTACCCGGTGTTCGAGACGCTGTTCACGATGTACCGCCGGCGCTTCATCCACCAGCGCCCGATGACGCAGCCCGATGGCAGCCACCTGCACACGCTGATCTACCGGCGCCTGAAGCGCGGCGCCGAGGCGTCCACGCGCGCCAACTCCAGCACCTCGCCGTACCTGTGGCTGCTGAACGCGGTGGCCGTGATCCCCGCGACGATCTGGTGGTCCAACACGCCCGCGCTGGCGCTCAGCCTGGCGGCGTTCGTGCTGGTGTACCTGGACGTGTACTGGCGCATCGTGCGTTTCCGCTCGCCGCGCTGGATGACGTGGCGCCGCGAGCTGCCGGCCGCGCCGGAGCCGCTCGAGAAGGCCTGAAGAACCTGTGATCGAATCCCGCACGCCCGCTCGCCACGCCAAGACAGGCCCGCTCTGCGTTGCAAATGCTCGCCGTAGCCCGAGCTACGGCTGTGCTTTGCGCCTTGATCAGACCCGTTTTGGCGCGTCGCTCGAGCGCGCCGGATTCGTTCACAGGTTCTGAGGCTGCGCGGCCGCCCGGTGCGTTTTGCCCCGGCGCGGCCGATGACCGACAATCGTGGGTTATGAACGCCCAGACTCCCCCCTTCCTTCCCTTCGCGCTGCCCGAGATCGGCGACGAGGAAATCGCCGAAGTCGTCGACACCCTGAAGTCCGGCTGGGTCACCACGGGCCCCAAGGCCAAGCGCTTCGAGGCGGCGTTCACCGACTACCTGGGCGACCCGACGCTGGAGTCGATGGCGGTCAATTCCGCCACCGCGGGCCTGCATCTGGCGCTCGAGGCGCTGGGCATCGGCCCGGGCGACGAGGTGATCACCACCACGCACACCTTCACGGCCACGGCCGAAGTCGTGCGCTACCTGGGCGCCGACGTGGTGCTGGTGGACGTGGACCCCGACACCCTGTGCATCGCACCGTGGGCCGTCGAGGAGGCGATCACGCCGCGCACGAAGTGCATCGTGCCGGTCCACTACGCCGGGCTGGCGGCCGACATGCCGGCCATCCTCGAGATCGCGAAGCGCCACAAGCTCAAGGTGGTGGAAGATGCGGCGCACGCCCTGCCCACCACCAGCGCCGGCCAGCTCGTGGGCACGCTGGGCTCCGACGTCACCGTCTTCAGCTTCTACGCCAACAAGACGATGACCACGGGCGAGGGCGGCATGATCGTCACGCGCCATGCGGAGCTTGCCAAGCGCA
>Ga0207667_10011452_pt1 | contig 10307 bp, 7 predicted proteins | sample KBSCornC52_FD_184301 | JGI IMG/M metagenome (GOLD analysis project Ga0207667, IMG submission 184301) | Corn rhizosphere microbial communities from Kellogg Biological Station, Michigan, USA - KBS Corn C5-2 (SPAdes) (version 2) | ecosystem: Host-associated > Plants > Roots > Rhizosphere > Soil ...
AGGAACTAATCGTTCAGCCTTGTGAACATCATGACCCTTTTGCGGGCGCAAGTCAAATTGATGCTGAGAAGGTGATAAGTTTAAATTCTAACGGCGTTTTTCCCGCTTTTTAATGAAAGAAAACCCCTTCCAAGGGCCACCAAGGTTGATGAACATCCCATAGCCGTCGGCATCACGGGCGGTCTATCCATGCGAATCGAACGCTTGGTTCAGAAGTGTGAACCGGACGAGCACTTGGCGAGGCGGGCTTGCACCTCTGCGAACAACTACCTTCCGGAAATCGCGATGGCGGAATGATCGGTGGTGTCATCGACCGGCACCCCAAGCTGCTTGCGTTCGGAGTAGCGATCGACGAGCTGAACCGCGTGCGGGCGCATCAGGACGGTGAAGCGCACCAGCTCCTCCATCACGTCGACAATGCGGTCGTAATAGCTCGACGGCTTCATGCGCCCGGCCTCGTCGAACTCCTTGTAGGCCATCGCCACGGATGACTGGTTGGGGATCGTGAACATGCGCATCCAGCGGCCAAGCAGGCGCAGCGTGTTGACCGCATTGAACGACTGCGATCCCCCCGACACCTGCATGACCGCAAGCGTGCGCCCCTGCGTCGGTCGCATACCTTTCATTTCCAAGGGCAGGTGATCGATCTGCGCTTTCATGATGCCGGTAATCTGGCCATGGCGCTCCGGGCTGCACCACACCTGGCCCTCCGACCACATCGAAAGCGCGCGCAGTTCGTGAACGGCAGGATGATCGTCTCCCGAAACCTGGTCGGGCAGGGGCAGCGTCGAGGGATCGAATATACGGGTGTCCGCACCGAACAGGCGCAAAAGCCGCGCGGCTTCCTCGACAGCGAGGCGGGAGAACGACCGTTCGCGCAGACTGCCGTAGAGCAGCAGGATGCGTGGCGCGGGATCGAGAGCGCCCAGCCCCGATGCGGGCCGCTGATGGATATAGGCGGAATCGAGCGCCGGCAGGCTGTCGGCGTCATGAAGATCACGAAGGGGCATCAGGCTAATCCAATCCGCAAGGCGAGAGCGGCGAGAGTGATGAGCAGGACGGGCGTGGTGAGCGTCACGCCGACCCGGAAATAATATCCCCATCCGATCCTGATCCCCTTCTGGCCCAGGACGTGGAGCCACAGCAGGGTGGCAAGCGAGCCTATTGGCGTGAGTTTGGGTCCAAGATCGCAGCCGATAACATTGGCGTAGATCATGGCTTCCTTCACCGCGCCGGTGGCGTGCGTGGCGTCGATCGACAGCGCTCCTACCAATACGGTCGGCATGTTGTTCATTACCGACGACAGGACCGCCGCGATCATACCGGTTCCCAGTGCCGCGCCCCACACGCCGCCCTGGGCGGTCTGATCGAGCAGTGCGGCAAGGTGGTCGGTCAGACCGGCATTTCGCAGGCCATAGACCACCAGATACATGCCGAGCGAAAAGATCACGACTTGCCACGGCGCTTCGCGCACGACCTTGCGGGTGCGGATCACATGCCCCCTGCTCGCAATCACGAGCAGCAGGATTGCGCCGGCAGCGGCCACGGCGCTGACGAGCACGCCCAGGGGTTCGAGCAGGAAGAAACCCAGAAGCAGCAGCGCCAGCACGATCCACCCGGCGCGGAAGGTCGCGGCGTCTCGGATCGCCTCGCGCGGCGCGCGCAGCGCTGCCATGTCATAGGTCGCGGGTATGTCGCGCCGGAAAAACAGCATCAGTACGCCCAGCGTCGCGGCGATCGCAGCCAGGTCGACCGGCACCATGACGCTTGCATATTGGCCGAAGCCCAAGTCGAAGAAATCGGCCGACACGATGTTGACGAGGTTCGATACGACCAGTGGCAGGCTTGCCGTATCGGCAATGAACCCGGCAGCCATGACGAAGGCAAGCGTGGCCTTGTCGCCGTATCCCAGCGCCCGCAGCATGGCGATGACGATCGGTGTCAGGATCAGCGCCGCGCCGTCATTGGCAAACAGGGACGAAAGGGCCGCGCCCAGCAGCACGACCAGCGCGAACAGGCGGCGCCCATTGCCCTTGCCCCAACGGGCGATGTGAAGCGCGGCCCACTCGAAAAATCCGGCTTCGTCGAGCAGCAGGCTGATGATGATGATCGCGACGAACGCAGCCGTCGCGTTCCAGACAATGTCCCATACCACCGGCACATCCGATAGCGAGACAACGCCCACAAGCAGCGCCACCGCCGCGCCGCCCAGCGCGCTCCACCCGATGCCAAGGCCCTTGGGTTGCCAGATGACGAGGGCGATGGTGGCGACGAATATCAGAACCACAAGCAGCATCAGGCGATGCGCTGGCCCGAGGCATCCACCACTTGCTCGCCATCTTCCTTCGCGAACGCGCCAAGTTGGGCGGTGGGCAGCAGATCAAGCACGGCTTCGGAAGGGCGGCACAGCTTCACGCCCAGAGGCGAGATGACCAGCGGCCGGTTGATGAGGATCGGGTGCGCCATCATCGCATCGACCAGCGCGCCATCCGGCAATGTGGTGTCGGCCAGGCCCAGCTCGGCATAAGGCGTGCCCTTCTCTCGCAGCAGATCGCGCGGGCGGATCCCGGCGCGGTCGATCAGATCGACCAGCATGGCGCGCGAAGGCGGGGTTTTCAGATATTCGATGACATGCGGTTCAAGCCCGGCATTGCGGATCATCGCCAGCGTGTTGCGCGACGTGCCGCATTCCGGGTTGTGATAGATGATGATGTCGGTAGCCACGGTAAATCCTTCAGCAACAGGTGAGTTCGGCAACGAGCGGTTCGCAAAGTTCGGGTCGGCCCTGACAGCAGTCTTTGGCCAGAAAAAGCATAAGCCCCTTCAGCGCACTGATGTTCGCGCGCTGGATCTGCTGGCGACCGCGCTTCTCCGAAAGGACGAGGCCGGCTTTGGCGAGCACAGCCAAATGAGTGGAAAATGTGCTTTGGGTCAGCCCGGATGCGTCAACGAGTTGTCCGGTCGACAGGCCATCAGGCTCATGGCGAACCAGAAGGCGAAAGGCATCAAGCCGAGTGGAATGCGCCAAAGCACCTAGAATTTCGAGTGAGGCATCGGTCTCCATACATCGGAATTATCCGATGGGATTGGCGCGGTCAACAAGCATCGGAATTTTCCGATAACTTTCCGATCGGCCGCTCATCCTCGGACAAAGCGTTCTGACGAAGAGCAGGTTTCGGCTAAAAATGCCATTCGTGGCTGCGCCTACGAATGGCTTATTCTGGTCGACAGCCGTTGGAATAGCTGACCGTCCGGACTCGGTGATCGAAAATCGGCTCCTGAACGACGACAAAGGGTCGTCTGCGGCGCGGTAGGAGCGGCAGCTTTGCCGAGGTCGCCTGCCGCCCCATGTCGCGCCCGGGACGTAATCGGGGCGCCAGGGAGCAGGTCGCAGGGGGTTCCGACTATGCAACCGAGCTCAAGCCGGTTCGTCTATGTCAAGATCGATCAAAGGCCAGGGCGAACGACTGATACTGATAGACAACCGCCGATTCACAGGCAGAGCAATTGAAAAATGGCCGATGGTGCCCTTGGGACACGATCCCTTGATATACAGAGCTACAGCGCTGCGTACGAAGTTCGTCGTAGTTGAACCATTCATTCAGCCATTCCGGATTCGGAATAATTTCACATTTGTCATCATCAGGAGTAGCGGCTGCTATTCAACTGGGAAGGCAATATGACAGAAAAGGCTCAGAGTTCCGCTGTACGGCCGCGAGAGGCGCACTGTGGCGCCATCAACGATCAGCATGTTGCGGACATCGCCAGGATTCTCAATCAATGTCTTGGGATGCTTGACGAACTGGGCTTTTCTCTGGCAGCGGCGCATCTGGGCGCTGCCATCAACGCATTGCCAGGACAGACGGCGATACCACCCATTGATCTTCTCGATCTGATCGCCGATTTTCCGGTGGTTCCGGCGAGGTTGCAACAGCAATTCAGCGATGGATACGCCCTGACTGTTGATTGCCGCTGAGAAGTGACCCGGGGAGGCGAGTAATTTCCGCTGAGATTTGACCCATGTTTGAACACGTCCCTGGCTTTGACGAGCGGGGGACCATGGAGTGTTGGACATGGCATTATTGAGCGTCATCCGGCGCTGGCATTATCGCGATCATCTGTCGATTCGTGAGATAGCCAAGCGCACCGGTTTATCCCGCAATACCGTTCGTAAATATCTGCGGTCGGATACTGTCGAGCCCCGGTTCAAGGTGCCCGAGCGGCCGAGCAAGCTGGATCCGTTCGTCGAGCGACTGACGGTCTGGCTGCGGCGTGAGATGGGTCGCCCGCGCAAGCAGAAGCGCACGATCAAGCAGCTGTATGCCGATCTGGTGAGCCTGGGCTTTGACGGGTCCTATGGTCGTGTCGCGGCCTTTGCCCGTGTCTGGCGCGATGATTATCGCCGCCAGCAGCAGATGAGCGGACGCGGCACCTTCGTGCCGCTGTCGTTTGCGCCGGGTGAGGCGTTCCAGTTCGACTGGAGCGAGGACTGGGCGATCATCGATGGCGTGCGCACCAAGCTGCAGGTGGCGCACTTCAAGCTCAGCTACAGCCGTGCCTTCTTCGTGCGGGCCTATCTCCTGCAGACCCACGAGATGCTGTTCGACGCCCATAATCATGCGTTCCGCGTGTTGGGCGGCGTGCCGCGGCGCGGCATCTACGACAACATGCGCACGGCGGTCGACAAGGTCGGGCGCGGCAAGGATCGGACCGTCAACGCCCGCTTCCTGACCATGGTCAGTCATTATCTGTTCGAAGCCGAGTTCTGTAATCCGGCGGCGGGTTGGGAGAAGGGTCAGGTCGAGAAGAACGTGCAGGATGCTCGCCATCGGCTCTGGCAGCCTGTTCCCCAGACCGAGACGCTCGACGCGTTGAACATCTGGCTTGAGGCGCGTTGCAAGGCGCTGTGGCAGGATATCCCACATGGTGTTGAGCTTGGCTCGGTCGCCGATGCCTGGGCCGATGAGGTGGCGAGCCTGATGCCGATGGGACGGCCGTTCGACGGCTTCGTTGAGTATGGCAAGCGGGTCTCCCCGACCTGCCTCGTCCACCTGGAGCGCAACCGCTACAGCGTGCCGGCATCCTTCGCCAACCGCCCCGTCAGCCTGCGCGTCTATCCCGACCGCTTCCTGGTGGTCGCAGAGGGCCAGGTCATATGTGAGCACAGGCGGATCATCGATCGGTCGCATGATGGGCCTGGGCAGACCATCTATGACTGGCGCCATTATCTGGCGGTCGTTCAACGCAAGCCCGGCGCCCTGCGCAACGGCGCGCCGTTCCTTGAGCTACCCGACGCCTTCCAACGGTTGCAACGTCACTTGCTGCGATCTCCTGGCGGCGACAGAGAGATGGTCGAGATCCTGGCCCTGGTGCTGCATCATGATGAGCAGGCTGTGCTGAGCGCGGTCAGCATGGCGCTGGAAGCCGGCGTTCCGACCAAGACCCACGTCCTCAACCTGCTGCACCGGTTGCTCGATGGTAAGCCGCTCACCACACCGCCGGTCACGGCGCCACAGGCGTTGAGGCTGGTCAGCGAGCCGATAGCCAATGTGGAACGCTATGACGCCCTGCGCCGGGAGAACCGCCATGCGTCATGATCCCGCGAGCGGCGCCATTATCGTGATGCTGCGCAGCCTCAAGATGCACGGCATGGCGCAGGCCGTCACCGATCTCATGGAACAGGGTGCGCCGGCGTTCGATGCCGCGGTGCCGATCCTGTCTCAACTGCTGAAGGCAGAGACGGCCGAACGGGAAGTGCGGTCTGTATCCTATCAGCTCAAGGCTGCCCGGTTCCCCGCCTATCGCGATCTGGCGGGCTTCGACTTCGCCAGCAGCGAGGTCAACGAGGCGTTGGTCCGCCAACTCCACCGCTGCGAGTTTATCGACGTCGCCGACAACATCGTGCTGGTCGGGGGTCCCGGCACCGGCAAGACCCACATCGCCACCGCGCTCGGCGTCCAGGCCATCCAACATCATCGCAAGCGGGTGCGGTTCTTCTCAACGGTCGAGCTGGTCAACGCCCTCGAGCAGGAGAAGGCCCAGGGCAAGGCGGGTCAGATCGCCGGAAGGCTTGCCCACTCCGATCTCGTGATCCTCGACGAGCTTGGATATCTGCCGTTCAGTGCATCAGGCGGGGCTTTGCTGTTCCACCTGCTGAGCAAACTCTATGAGCGCACCAGCGTCATCATCACCACCAACCTCAGCTTCAGCGAGTGGGCTAGCGTGTTCGGCGATGCCAAGATGACCACGGCGCTCCTCGATCGGCTCACCCATCACTGCCACATCCTCGAGACCGGGAACGACAGCTTCCGGTTCAAAAACAGCTCGGCTCAGACGCCCAAAACCAAAAAGGAGAAAGCCCCAGCTTGACCCATCAATGAAACCCGAAACATAATCACAAGGTGGGTCACTTCTCAGTGAAAACCCCGGGTCACTTCTCAGCGGCAATCAACACGGCACAACAATAAAGCACATATACCGCACAATTTTATATGGTTTTTGGCTGATTTACGTCATATTTTCGCTTTAAGTTGCTAGTCCTCTTCTGGGCACCATTTCCGGACGCTAAGTGCGTCCAGCAGCGTCCAGTAAGCGTCTGGTTTTGCAGCATAAATCGACCGATGATCGCCGGCTAAATGTCCGGTGACGTCCGGTCAGAACCATCAACAGCACAACATCCCTGATGGTGCTATCGATGGTCTCCGGATCGACCCGGCCTGCTGGGAAGACTCCAATGCTCACTCACATCAAAATCACATCCGCCAGGCCCGCAGCGAAAACCTATCTCCTGCGCGACACCCAGGGCCTGTATCTTGCCGTTCAGCCTACAGGCTCGAAGCTGTGGCGCCTCAACTACCGGTACCTCGACAAGCAGAAGACGCTCCACCTCGGTCGCTGGCCGGAAATCGGCCTGGCCGCTGCACGCGCCAGACGGGATGAGGCCCGAAAGCAGATTGCGGAAGGTATCGTTCTCCTCCCTTTTTGGAGGCGATACCCCAGATGGCCACCCTTTTTGCCACGACCGTGGCCAGCGCCAAGCCGACTATAAGCTCAGCGACGGCGCCGGGCTATATCTCCTCGTGCGGCCGAACGGCTCCAAGCTGTGGCGTTTCAACTATATCCATCACGGCAAGCATCGTACCCTCGCCTTCGGCGCCTGGCCGGACGTCGGTCTCGCCGATGCGCGCGGCAAGCGTGATGAGGCGCGCCGGCTGGTGGCGGCCGGGCTCGATCCCTCGCATGAGGAAAAGGTCGCGCGGGCCAAGGCGCGCGTCGAGGAGAACGACACGTTCAAGACCGTCGCCAAAGAGTGGATCGCCAAGAACGAGCGCGAGAACATGGCTGAGATCACCCTCAGCAAGATCCGCTGGCTGCTCGACATGGCCTACCCGAAGATCGGCAACCGGCCGATCGCCAAGATTACCACGCAGGAAGTCCTCGTCGTTCTCCGATCGGTAGAAGCGACAGGTCGCTATGAGAGCGCTCGCCGGATGCGAAGCGTCCTCGGCCGTGTCTTCCGCTACGCCATCGCGACCACACGCGCCGAGCGAGATCCGACAGGCGATTTGCGCGGTGCGCTCACCGTCCCCCAGACCAAGCATCTCGCGGCCATCACCAGCCCCAAACGCGTGGGCGAACTCATGCGTGCGATCGAAAGCTACAGCGGCCATGCCATCACCCTCTATGCACTTCGCCTATCTGCCCACTTGTTCGTTCGCCCCGGTGAGCTTCGGCAAGCGGAATGGTCGGAATTCGACTTCGACATCTCGGTCTGGAACATCCCGCCAGAGAAAATGAAGATGCGGCGTGCACAACCGCGCTGACACGCAAGCCGATGCGCGACCTCCGAATCACGGGTGCAATGGAACAGCCGACAGCTAAAAACGCGGTAACGGGACTCGAACTTCGTGATCAAAAAGTCGTAGGGTATCGACAAGGGGGTCGGCTGACGATGTCAATGGAAAAAAGACTATTTATCAATTCACTAGAGCGATTTTCGCGTCCTCTTCTGCCTGAAATCCGAGAACATACGAACAACGTTCGAGGACGTCCGATTCCATCACGCAAGACACTTTCGCGCTCAAACTCGGGAGGGCCGGTCCAAGCCAAGCTAACCCGCAAGGCACGTTAATTGAGACACTCGGTTGAACGGCTTTCAGGGGACTTTCGTGACTGGCCGCTTGTGATCGCGCATTCAGGAAAGCGGACATCCAAGATTGTGAATGCGGGACGCTAATCGCTTCAGCTATCTTTCCCAGGGCTCTGGTGGGTCACTACTTGGTCCCTTTCTTGGGATATCCGCCGCCTATGCTAGGTACCGGCTGGCAAGGGCAACAATGGACGGCAAGGATTCGATTGCCGATGTCACGCTCGCTCGCCGCTTTCCTGGGCAACACCAGCGAGGGAAGACAGCGAAAGTTGGGGTGTTAAAAGCAGAACTTGGCTTGCTGAAAAAACTCTATTTATTATGTAGAGATTGTTCGTAAGACACCGATTGGTCATCGCCTCAGGCATTGTTTCCTGAACCGACCCGCGGCTTTTGAAGGGGTGCAGCTTGCTCCGCGTCAACAACGGCTAAAGCGCGCGATGCTAAGGCGACCACGCCAGGGATCGTGTTCTCCCCCCAGGAGAATGAACGATGCACAGATACTCACATCCATTGCTTGAGGCTGGCCCGCTTGCCGGAGGCATCGAGGTGCTGTCCTGCGGCACGGGCCATCCGCGCTGCTGACCTGATCAAGCCTATCTGATCCATTTCGCGGTGTGCGACGCGCATCCGCCTGGAATCGACCCGCGCTGATGCGCTGGCCGAAAGGGTGAACCATGGCTGCGAAAGATGGAAATGCCGTTGATCCAGGCAGGGCGCTTCCCCGTGCCTATCCCGTCTCACTGCAACAGGCGGCTGCCGCGATCTTCGGCATCACGCCGCTGAGCGAACAATCCGGGCGCGGTTCCGCCCCGACGATCAATCCAATCCGAAAAACGACAGGGAAAATCCGTGAAAATCAATAGCCGACCAAAGGGGCCGCTCTACCAGAAACTGTTGTTGTCCGCGGCCGTGATAGGGGCGGTCGGGTGCGGTCCGGCTTATGCCGCTGAGGCATCTGCGTCCGCGCCCGCAGCGGATGCGGCAGCGCTCGACGCCGAGGAGAGCGAGGCGGCGATCACCGTCACCGCCCGCCGGCGGGAAGAAGATGCGCAGGACGTGCCGATCGCCCTTAGCGTGCTCAGCGCCGACACGCTCGACAAGACCGGCAATTTCACATTGGGTCAAGTGCAGCAGCTCGTCCCCAGTCTTCAGATATTCAGCTTCAATCCCCGCAACACCAACATCAATATTCGTGGTCTCGGGGCCAATGTCGCACTGACCAACGACGGGCTGGAAAATGGCGTCGGCTTCTATCTGGACAATGTCTATTATGGCCGCCCCGGCCAATCGCAGTTCGATCTCGTCGATCTGCAGCAGATCGAAGTCCTCCGGGGGCCGCAAGGCACCTTGTTCGGCAAGAACACGACGGCCGGCGCGATCAACATCACCAGCCGGGAACCCAGCTTCACGCCCGAGGCTCAGGGCGAGATCAGCCTGGGCGATTATGGCTATCACCAGTTGCGCGCGTCAGTGTCCGCCCCGATCATTTCCGATCGGGTGGCGTTTCGCCTGTCGCTTGCCGACACCCACCGGGACGGCTTCCTGACCAACCTGCATGACGGGTCGAAGGCGCAGGATTACGACAATTTCTCGATCCGTGGGCAGCTGCTGGTCAAGCCGACCGACACCCTGTCCGTGCGGCTGATTGGCGACTATGCGCACCAGAAGCAGCATTATGTCTTGAACATTCCCGTCACCTATTTCGGGACGTACGACAGCGGCGCGACAATTCCGAACAACATCTTCGCGCGCACGTCGCGGGCGGGCTACACGCTGCTGCCGGCGGATCCCTTTGCACGCGAAGGGGATTCCGACAGTCATTATCAGGCGTTCATGAAAAGCTATGGCGCGTCGGGGCAGATCGACTGGGACCTGGGCCGGGTCGCGCTGACGTCCATCACGGCCTATCGCTGGTGGGACTGGGACCCGGCCAATGACGGCGACAGCACCAGCCTGCCGGTGACGACCAAGGCGCAGCAGGCCAACCGCCAGCGCCAGTTCAGCCAGGAAGTGCGGCTCGGTTCTACCGGCAGCAACGTCGTCGACTGGACCGTGGGTGCTTATTATTTCTGGCAGACGATCCGCGGCTACGGCGCATCCGCCTATGGGTCGGCCGCCCCCAACTGGTTCGTTCCGACCGCCAATCCGGTAGTAGCAG
>Ga0207667_10011453_pt1 | contig 10306 bp, 9 predicted proteins | sample KBSCornC52_FD_184301 | JGI IMG/M metagenome (GOLD analysis project Ga0207667, IMG submission 184301) | Corn rhizosphere microbial communities from Kellogg Biological Station, Michigan, USA - KBS Corn C5-2 (SPAdes) (version 2) | ecosystem: Host-associated > Plants > Roots > Rhizosphere > Soil ...
CGATTGCGGTCACCTCGAAGGGCTCGGCTTGGAAGAGATAGCGCGCGGCGTTCACGCAGTAGATGCCCATGTCGAAGAGCGAGCCGCCGCCGAGTTCGGCGCGGGTGCGGATATCGCCTTCGCGTACTTGCTGGCAGAAGACGGAGCTGAATAGGCGCGGCTCGCCGATCTCACCCGCGCGCACTCGCTCGACCGCGCGCAGGTTGGCTTGTTCGAAATGTAGGCGATACGCCGTCATCAACTTGATGTTGGCATCCTGTGCGGCGTGGAGCATGGCGCGGCAATCGGCCACCGTCGTGGCGAGGGGCTTTTCGCACAGCACGTGCACGCCGGCGCGGGCCGCGCGCTCCAGCGCATTGCGATGCAGGGTGTTCGGTGTCGCTACGTAGAGCGCATCGATGTCACCGGATCGCAGTAAGCGATCGAGATCGTCGTAGGAGCCCGTGATGTGCACGCCGTAGCGCTCGGAGAGCACGCGCAATTTTTCGGCGTCTGACGAGATCAGCGCCACGAGCTCGGAGTTCTCCGCGGCGTGCTCGAACGCTGGCAATACCGCCATCTGCGCGATATTGCCGAGCCCAACGACGCCGTAGCGAATCTTCTTTTCAGAGCGTTTGGTCATCGGTCCTCCGTTTCGTGTGCTGATTTCCGCTGCGAAGCGCGTGCCAAGCGCGCGCCACCCGCTCGGGCAGACTTCTTGCTCCCACGAAAACCATGAGTGACGTGGCGGAATACCTCGCTGTGACCGTTGCGGGGCGGGCTGTTCGCTCGCCAGTGCGTGCCGTACGAAAACTTTCCCTACTCGTCACTGACTCGCTTCGGTCGCGCCATGCGCTCAGCGCAGGCTCGACCCTCGTGAAAAGCCGAATGGAAGCCGATACGGGCGGGTCTCGTGTCGGCCGACCTTTCTCACGTTTTGCACTGGCCTGCGCCACCTTTGCCCTCGCCAACTGCATCGTGGCGGCGCCGAAGGAGCACGCCGACAAATTGTCCGGCCCAATGCGGCCAGCGGAGGAAGCGGTCGCGATTGTGCTCGTCACCCTCGACGGAGTGCGCTGGCAAGAAGTCTTCGAGGGTGTGGACGCAAGGCTTGCCGCGGCGCACGGTCTGGCGGACGAGCAAGTCGTCTCCGCCCGGCAGCTCCTCCCCAATTTGTACGCAATCATCGATCGGCACGGCGCGGCCTTGGGCGCGCCGGGCTACGGCGCGCCGATCTCTGCGTCCGGGCCGAACTTCCTGTCACTTCCCGGCTATGCCGAGCTCTTCAGCGGTCGCACCGTGACCGGCTGCGACGACAACCAGTGCCGTGGTGTGTCGGCTCACACGATCATCGAAGAGCTGAGTGCGGGTCTGCCTGCTGATGCGGGCGAGGTCGCGGCCATCACTTCCTGGCCGGAAATCGCCAAAGTGACGAGTTATGCCGGGGCCAACGCGGCGGTCTCGAGCGGGCGACACGGCGGTTCGCACCGCGAAGCGTTTGCTCGTGACGCCGAAGGCGCGCGTCTTTTGGCCTTGGCGGAGAACGCACCACACGCCCTCGGCGACCCTGATTTTCGGCCCGACTCACTCACGGCCGACATCGCCATTTACCATTTGAAAGCGCATCGACCGCGCTTTCTATTTTTGGGTTTAGGTGAGCCCGACGAATTCGGTCACATGAACGACTACGGCGGCTATCTCGCCGCACTCCGGCGCGCCGATGCGCGCCTCGCAGAGATCGACGTCCAATTGCAGCGGCTCGCGGAGCGCGGCACGCGCACTGCCTTGTTCGTGACCGCCGATCATGGCCGCGCGGATAGCTTCGTCAATCATGGCGGCGCATACCCCGAGTCCGCGCGCGTCTGGCTGGTCGCGGCGGGCAGCGCGCTGAGAGGACGCGGGTTCGTGGCCGCGCCGAGTGGGCGGCGGTTGGCGGACATCGCGCCCACGGTGCGAGAGATTGCGCACCTGAAGCGCGATACCGACGGGGCGGGAGGGGTACCCCTCGTGGAGCTACTCGGCACGTCTGCGCTGTGACGCGCAGACGTGCCGAAGCACGCCGGCGCGCTCAGCGCCCAGCCCGCTCGTCGAAGCTGATCGGGCCCGCCCCGAAGTACATCAACAGGCAGGTCCCGCCCAAAATAGCGACGTTTTTCAGGAACATGATCTGTTGCATCTGAGCCTGCATCGGCTCGGCGATACCCCAGAACTTGTGCATGACCAACGTGACCGGGATCAGAAATAGGGCCAGCAACAACGCCCCGATTCGAGCGTGATAACCGAGCAGCACGCTCAAGGCGCCAACCAACTCGAGCACCCCGGACAAAGGCACGAGTAGGTTGGCCATCGGCACCCCGGCAGCAGCCGCGTGGTCGATAGTGCCTTGAGCGAAGTGATTCGGGACCGACATCAAGAAGATGGCCGCAAACAGCAAGCGCCCGAATGGGACCAAATATCTCGTTGCCTCGAGCCGACCCGTCGCCGTTGCGCGGCGTGGCCGTTGCAGCATCGAAGAAGCAATGGTTGCCATGATCTCTCCATCCTGTGACGGCGAACGCCGTTGAGTCAGTGCGGCGCGTGCGCCGCTTTCGGCACGGACGCATCGCCAGTGACCGACACGTCATGCGCGCCTGCTTGCTCGAACACGCGCTTGGCGCGCTTCTCGCTGTCGCTGTTGTCGACGTGCGCCGCGACTAGGATATTTCCGCCGCGGATCTTGCCCTCGTACGTCTTGGCTTCGATTTCGGGAATGCCCAGGCCCACGAGCGCGCCGGCGATGCCGCCGACGGCAGCACCCGCCGCAGCCCCGCTGAGCGCAGCGAGCAACGGGCCGGCCGCGATCAGTGGCCCGACACCGGGGATAGCCAGGGCACCAATCCCAGCGAGCAAACCCAGCGTGCCACCGACGACGCCACCGGCGCCCACGCCGGCCACCGCGCCCTCGGGCGCCTTGGTGTTGTGCTCGTGTGCAAAATCCTTCGTGCCGCGCTTATCGGGAAAGAGCACCGAGATATCGCTAGAGGACACTCCGCTCGTCTGCAGCGCCTCCACGATGCGCTCGGCTTGGATCTGCGTTTCGACGATGCCGATGACTGATTTTTTCATGTTCTTTTTCCTCACTTCACTTGCTGACTTCGAGGTAATTTTCGACCTGGGCGTCCCCCGCGATGCGCTTCGCGGCGGCGGCTATCTTCATTCGCTCGTCGTCGTTCTTCACGGAGCCGCGCAGCGTGACCTTGCCGTTGATGGTGATGATCTTGACGTTCTTGGCGCTGAACGAGAGCGACTTATCGCCGACTACGGCCTGTCTGATCTGCTGCGTGAGCTTGCGATCCGCCTCGCTCGAGCCCTGATCCATGGGCGTCAAGGTGCTGCCGTTCCGGTCACGGGCGTTGACTCGGCTGTTGTCGGCCGCGTAATCGCTCGTGGAGGGGCTTTGGGCGGGGAGGGCAGCGGCATTGCCGTTGCTGGGCACGCTCGCGTTATTGTCGGCAGAGGTGCGCGCGCCGTTGTTGGTTGAGGCGTTGTTGCCCGCTGTGTTCGAGTTCATGGCGTTGGCAGCGGGCGGCGACCCGGTCATCGCGTTCGGCGCGACTGCAGCGCTTCGTGGCGAACGAGTATCAGCGGGCGCAGATGCCACACCATCGTTCCGGGCGGGAGCGAAGCTCGGACCGGTCGACGGTGTGTTCGACGCCGCGCGCACCGAGTCCGCCGACGCAGAGGGGGGCGCTTCGTGCGAAGCGCAGGCGGTCAGTGTCCCGACCAAGATCAGAGCGATGTATTTCATGTTTCAAATCCTCCGCGCTGGACTCAGCAATAACCAGACCAGGCCGAGCCGGCCGCGAGCGCTGACAAAGTGAGGCAGCTAGGCGCACAGCGCGAGTCGAGAGTCGCTCAGCCCGTGGCGTGTCAGAAAAGCCAACACCGCCCACTCCTCCGGCGTGTGCCCTGCGAGCGCGCGACGCTGCGCGCGCGCCAGCTGCGCCGAAAGCGCGGTTTGCAGCGAGCCGTCCAAAAAGGCGTCGAAGATCGCGGGATGGACGTACGACTTGCGGCAGATCGCGGCCGTATTTCCGAGGTGCAGCGAGGCAGCCTCGATCGCCGTCTTTAGCGCGCGTTTGGCGGCGGATTGGGTCGCCGTGCGTTCGCATGCGCAGAGCTGCAGCGCCGCGCGCAGCGTACCCTGCCAAGTGCGAAATTCCTTGGCTGTGAAGGCATGCCCCGTCGCCTCGCGCAGATAACGGTTCACGTCTTGCGCGCTCACTGGACGATAGCGAGCGCGCTCGTCCAGATATTGAAAGAGGCGCCGCCCTGGGATACCCAGGCTCGCTTTGACGATCCGCGAAAGCTTCCGATCACGCACTTCAATCAAGTGGGATTTTCCGCCTTTGCCGCGAAAGTTGAAGACAATGCGTTGCCCGCGCACTCGCACATGGCGGTGCTCGAGCGTCGTCAGACCATACGAGCCGTTGCTGGCGGCGTACTCGTCATTGCCGACTCGGATGCCGGTCTGCTGCATCAGCGCGATCACTGTGGCGAGCACCTTGTTTCTGTCCAGCCCACGCCGCGCGAGGTCACGCGCCACGCGCTCGCGCAAACGCGGCAGCGCGTGACCGAATGCGATCACGTCGGCGTATTTTGCCTGATCGCGAACCTTTCGCCATGCAGGGTGATAGCGGTATTGTTTTCTGCCTCGAGCATCGATGCCCGTGGCTTGAATGTGGCCAGCGGGGTCGCTACAAATCCAAACGTTTTGCCAAGCAGGAGGGATGGCGAGTGAGGCAATGCGAGACAGCTGCCCCGGCTTTGTGACGCGCTGCCCTGCTTCGGTAACATAGTAGAAGCGTCCGCCCATCCGCCGCCGCCGAACGCCCGGCTCGGTAGAGCACACGTAGCGAACGCCGGCGGCTCGCGCGGCGCGCAGCGAGTCACGTAACAGCTCGCTTGCTGCGAGGCGTTTTGCGCGTGGTGAGCTCGGCGGCATGCTCCGCATGCTCTGCATACTCGAAGATCAGCAAGGCGCGTTCCATGAGCTGCCCGGAGCAGCGAGGGACAACAAGCGTGACGAATTGCAAGCGCGACAAATTACCCCGCCGCCAGCGCTCACTTGCATTCTGCCTCCAGCGCTCGAAAACGGTGGCGACAAGTTCGGCTTTGCCGTTGCCAGGCTCGCGTTTCCGGCGTCGTGCCACGAATCACCCTCGAGGTTGGGGCTGCGCGACGTTCGGCGCTCGCTCCTGGTCGAGAGTCAAGAGCCGTGTGCGCGAGGGCTCCGCGGAGCGCCTTGCCGGAATCGCCTGGATTGCAGCGGAGCGGCTCACTTTGAGATGGTCCGTCGCTGCGAGCGCAGGCGCGACGGACCACCGGTGCCCCGGGGCGCCGCCACCATGCAACGGCGCACGAATTGCGTTTCGGCTGAGCTCGCCGGCCGAGCCGATCGACGATGCGGCCGGCCAGTATCAGCCGAACGCCGCCCTCGATTTTTTTCGAGTTGTTACAAATCGGAAATACTTCGGTCCACGTTCGCGTGTCATGCTCGAGTAGCAGATGAAAAGCCCTCTCGCCGCTGTCGGCGACCGCCACTCCAGTAAGCCGCCCGCCCCCTCTCCTGAAGTACTGATTGCCGTTGCCGAGGTGGGCAGGGAGCTTGCCGCCACGGGCGCCCTCGAAGCGCGGCTCGGTGCGGCGCTGCGAGTGCTCGAGCGGCGGCTCGGGGCTGGTCGCTCGGTGATCTACGTGATCGGATCGGACGAGCGCTCGATTACCGTCGGTGCGTCTCACGGGCTCGATCCGGATGCCTTTCGCGCGCGCTATTCGGCGGGCGCTGCCGGTCGGGTCGCGGCAACCGGGCAGCCCGTCGTTGTGCCAGTGCTGCGGCACGATCCAATGGCATTGTCCGAAATCTCGGATCTCACACGTTGGACGGATATCGGGTGGAACTTGGTCGCGGTTCCGGTAACCGGACGCGGGCGCTGCATCGGCGTGCTGTGCGCCTACTTCCGCCACCGTGACTCGGGCGGGTTCGGCGAACGGCTGGGCGTGCTCGACGTCGTGGCCGGCCTGATCGGCAAGGCCATGCGCGGCGACAAGGAGGCGGCGAACGACACTCCGTCCGCCGATCCGCAGGGTCTGAGCTCCGCCACGCAGTTCGAATACGCGAACATGATCGGCGAGAGCGCCGTCATGCGCCAAATCTACGAGCAGGTCAGCCAGGTGGCACGGACCAATGCCACGGCCCTGCTTCGCGGCGAGTCCGGCACTGGTAAGGAGCTGGTCGCGCGCGCCATCCACCAAAATTCGCCGCGCGCGAACCAGCCGTTCATCAAGGTCAATTGTGCGGCGCTTCCGGAGTCCCTCTTCGAGTCGGAGCTGTTCGGCCACGAGCGCGGCGCCTTTACCGGCGCGCACGCCCGCAAAAAAGGCCGCTTCGAGCTCGCCCAGGGCGGCACGCTGTTCCTGGACGAAATCGGCGAGCTGCCCCTGACCACGCAGGCAAAGTTGTTGCGCGTGCTCCAGTTCCGCGAGTTCGAGCGCCTCGGCGGGACCGAAACACTGCGGCCGGACGTGCGCATCGTGGCGGCCACCAATATCGACATCGAGCGGGCGGTGGCGAGCGGCGCGTTCCGCGAAGATCTGTATTACCGGATCAACATTTTCACGATCACGCTGCCGCCGCTGCGCGACCGTCCGGTGGATATTCCGGCTCTGGCCGAGTACTTCATGCGCAAATTCACGGCCGAGCATCAGCGCAAGATCGGGCGCATCTCGAGCGCGGCGATGGATCTTTTGTGCCGTCAGCCGTTTCCCGGCAATGTGCGCGAGCTCGAAAACGTGATCGAGCGTGCGGTCGTCGTCTGCAAAAGCTCGGTGATCCAAGAGACGGATCTGCCCGAGACCTTTCGCGTGGCGGCAAGCGGCAAAGAGAAGCTTACGCTGTTCGAGGCCGTCGAGCGACTCGAGCGCCAGCTGATCGAAGAGGCCCTCGAAAGCGAGGGCGGCAGCATGGTCGCTGCGGCTCGTGCGCTCGGTGTTACCGAACGCGTCGTGCGCTACAAAATTCGCAAGCTCGGTGTCGAGCTCGATCGCTTCCGGCGCTGAGCGTTTCGAGCGCGCCGAATCGGCTCCGACTTACAAATTTGTCGGACAGCGCTGTGCACCGCAAAAGGCGTTCGTTTCGACTCGCGCACTCCACTGGCGGAAAGTCCGAGCGCCGGAACACCTGGAAACACAGCGTAAACATGAATCGTTGCCGACAATTTTGTCGGCGACCTAGGGCCGTTCCGACAAAATTGTCGGAAACAGCGAGAACCCGCGTTTTCCGTGATGTTTCGCGCTCTTGAAAGCCTCGATATTCGATGTATTTGGCCGCCGTGGCACGGAGGTTGCTGAAGGGGGGAACAGATGACGATGGCCCCGATTCGGACGAAGAGCACGCCTGCGAGAAGTCGACCGGTGGTGGCACTGCTCGAATCGCGGATGAAGAGCGAGCTCTCTCGCTTGGTCGAAAAGCACGGTGGCGCACCGCTGTGCGTGCCGGCCGTGCACGAGGCGCCGCGCATCGAAGCCGAAGCCATCCGCGAGCTGCTCGACGAGCTGGGACGAGGCGACTACGAGGTCGTGATTTTCATGACTGGAGTCGCGGTCTCGCTCTTGTTCGAGCTCGCACAAGAGTTGGGGCGGCACGCCGAATTGGTCACTGCGCTGCGCGCCGTGACGACGGTCTGCCGGGGTCCGAAGCCGACGGCCGCGCTACGTGGCTTCGGCGTGCCGCCCACCTTCAGCGCTCGTGAGCCGTTCACGGCCGCCGAGCTGATCGACGCGCTCAGCGACGTGGAAATCGCCGGCCGACCGGTATTGCTCTTCAACTACGGTGAGCGCAGCGAAACCTTGTCGGAGACGCTGCTCGCGCGCCGCGCGGAGCTCAAGGAATTTTGGCTGTATCAGTGGCAGCTTCCGAGCGAGTGCAGCGCGCTCGAGGCACTCGTTCGCCGCATCGTCGCGCGTGACGTCGATGCGCTCGCCATCACCTGCCAAATCCAATTTCGGCATCTCTACCAGATCGCGGAGCGGCTCGACCTCGGTCGCGAGCTCCTCGACGCACTCCGCAATGACGTGGTCGTCGGAGCGGTGGGTCCCACCTGCCGCGCGATCATCGAAGTGCACGGCGTGCGTCCGCACGTGATGCCCGAGCACCCCAAGATGGGCCCGTTGGTCATGGCCCTCATGCGTCACCTCGACATGAAAGAAGGCGCTGAACGTCGCGCTGCGGCGGTCACCCTCCGAAACTGATCCCTCGTTCGTCTGCGTGCAGTCTCGCGCTGCTGCTCACGAACTAACTGCGATGAATAGCTACAAGACGAGTCCAAACGGGCTCGCGGTCCGTGTTCGAGAAAAGGATTTATAGGAGAAGTCAGATGGCAAAGCATTCCAAACGCTGGATTGACGAGTGGAACCCAGACGACACTGAATTTTGGCAGACGAAGGGCAAGAAGGTCGCCTGGCGCAACCTGGTCTGGTCGATTCTGGCGGAAAACATCGGTTTCTCCATCTGGCTCGTCTGGAGCGTGGTGGCTGCGCGGCTGAAGCAGGTGGGCTTTCATTACACGACCGATCAGCTGTTTCAGCTGGTCGCCATTCCCGGCCTGGTCGGCGCGTTGATGCGCTTTCCGTACACCTTTGCGGTGCCGAAATTCGGTGGTCGCAACTGGACGGTCGTCAGCGCGTTGCTGCTCTTCATCCCGACTTTGTCTTTGATCTACTTGGTGAACCAGCCGGATACACCGTTTTGGTTGATGGCGACGGCGGCGGCGACTGCCGGTTTCGGCGGCGGTAACTTCTCTTCCAGCATGGCCAATATTTCGTTCTTCTTCCCCGACCGGGAGAAGGGCTTCGCGCTCGGCCTGAACGCGGCAGGAGGAAATATCGGCGTCAGCACCGTGCAGCTGCTCGTGCCAATCCTGGTCGGCTACTCGCTTTTGCCGGGGAGCGCGGGCAAGAAACTCCATCTCGAGAACGCGGGTTTGATGTGGTTGCCGTTGGTCGTGCTGGCGGCGGTCGGGGCGTTCTTCTTCATGAACAACCTCACCTCGGCTCGCTCGAACTTCAAGGACCAGCTGGTCGTTGCGCAGCGCCGGCACACCTGGATCATGGCCTGGCTGTACATCGGCACCTTCGGCTCGTTCGTGGGCTTTTCTGCGGCTTTCCCGCTGCTGCTCAAGACTCAGTTTCCCGAGGTCACGGCTAACCTCGCGTTCTTGGGCGCGCTGGTCGGCTCGGTGGCGCGCCCGCTCGGTGGCAAGCTCGCCGATCGCATCGGCGGCGCGAAGGTCACGTTTTGGAACTTCGTGGCCATGACCTGTGCCACCGCGGTGCTGCTGTACTCGCTCGAGATCAAGGCGTTCCCGCTGTTCCTGACCGCGTTCCTCACACTGTTCATCACGACCGGCGTGGGCAACGGCTCCACGTTCCGGATGATCCCCGTGATCTTCCGCACCTTCCACGCCAAGCGCGTGCAAGGCCAAGGCGAGGCCGCGCTGGCCGAAGCCATGATCGTCGCCCGGCGCGAGACGGCCGCGGTGATCGGCATCGTGGCCGCCATCGGCGCGCTCGGTGGTTACTTCATCCCGCGTTCGTTCGGTGCGTCGATCAAGGCGACCGGCGGCGCGACGCTCGCCGTGTACTGGTTCATTGCCTTTTACCTGACCTGCGTCGGCACGACGTGGTGGTGCTACCTGCGCCGCTCATTCCTCACGTCACGCATGCCGAGCCTCGCCAACGCGCAAGCCTGAGACGAACTCGTTACGGAGCAAGGAGACCTGTCTTGACCAAGAGCATCTTCGAGAACGTCGATACGCGACCGCGCCTGGTCGTTGTCGGCAACGGCATGGTGGGGCATCGCTTCGTGGAGGCTGCGGCAGGGCGCGGGGTCTTGCCCCGGTATTCCTGCGTCGTGGTCTCCGAGGAGCCGCGCCTGGCCTATGACCGCGTGAACCTCTCGAAGTGGTTCGACGGCAAGAGCGATGCCGAGCTGTCCTTGGTCTCCGAAGGGCAGTACGAGGGGCTCGGCGTGGAGGTCGTGCGCGGTGAGGCCGTGACGGCGCTCGACCGCGAAGCGCGCGTGGTGCGCTTCGCTTCGGGGCACGAGCTCGGGTACGACGAGCTCGTGCTGGCGACGGGCTCCTATCCGTTCGTGCCGCCAATCCCGGGTAAGGATTTGCCCGGGTGCTTCGTGTACCGCACCATCGACGATCTCGTCGCCATCCGCGACGCCGCGGGCACGGCCAAGCGCGCGGCCGTGATCGGCGGCGGCTTGCTCGGTCTCGAGGCG
>Ga0207667_10011455_pt1 | contig 10305 bp, 10 predicted proteins | sample KBSCornC52_FD_184301 | JGI IMG/M metagenome (GOLD analysis project Ga0207667, IMG submission 184301) | Corn rhizosphere microbial communities from Kellogg Biological Station, Michigan, USA - KBS Corn C5-2 (SPAdes) (version 2) | ecosystem: Host-associated > Plants > Roots > Rhizosphere > Soil ...
CAAGCGGATCGGCATCGTGCTGCAGGATTTTCGCCTGCTCGATCACATGACTACCTACGAGAATGTCGCTCTGCCGTTTCGTGTCATGGGACGCGATGAGCAAAGCTATCGCCGCGAAGTCATCGATCTCTTGAAATGGGTCGGTCTCGGTGAGCGCATGGATGCCTTGCCGCCGGTGTTGTCCGGTGGTGAAAAGCAACGCGCCGCGATCGCGCGCGCGGTGATCTCGCGTCCGCAACTGCTGCTCGCGGACGAGCCCACTGGCAGTGTCGATCCGACACTCGGCCGGCGGCTTTTGCGGCTGTTTATCGAGTTGAATAAGGCGGGCACCGCGGTAATCATTGCGACCCACGACATCACCCTGATGGACCAGTATGACGCGCGCCGGCTTGTGCTGCATCAGGGACGACTGCACATCTATGAATGATCCCATGAACAACGGCAGCGATGGTCATGGGCCACCCTTGGTGGACCTCGGTCGCGAGCGACCCCAGGTGCCGGTGCGTGCCCGCAACCTGTCGCCGATCGTGCCACGCGCCTCGATTGCCGGACGCGCGCTCATCGCGGTGGTTGCGATCATGACATTCCTGGCCTCTATCACGACTGGCGGGGTGCTGCTGGTGAGTGCCTCGGCAGCGGAATGGCAGTCGGAAGTCGCAAGCGAATTGACCATCCAGGTGCGACCAGCCGCCGGCCGCGATCTCGAAAGTGACGTAGCCGGCGTTACCCAGGCGTTGCGCGGGCAGGCCGGCATCGTCGAAGCGAGGCCCTTTTCCAAGCAAGAATCCGCCAAGCTGCTCGAGCCCTGGCTTGGCAGCGGACTGTCATTTGATGAGCTGCCAGTGCCAAGGGTGATTGTCGCCAGAGTGCAGCCGGGGACGGTGCTCGACCTTCCCGCCTTGCGGCGCCGGCTCATCCAGATCGCGCCATCGACGAGCGTGGACGATCATCGGGCCTGGATCGAGCGGATGCGTTCGATGACCAACGCCACCGTTTTGGCCGGCCTCGGCATTCTGGCGCTCGTCATCATCGCCACTATCATATCGGTCTCTTTTGCGACGCGGGGCGCCATGGCCGCCAATCGGCCGATTGTGGAAGTGCTGCATTTTGTCGGTGCAGGCGATCGTTACATTGCCAGCCGGTTCTTGCGGCATTTTCTGCGGCTGGGGCTGGAAGGCGGGGTGATCGGCGGCGGCGCGGCGATGCTCTTGTTCGGCTTTTCCGAGTCGATCGCCAACTGGTTTTCGGGGACGCCGGTCGGTGACCAGTTCGCAGCCCTGCTTGGAACCTTTTCATTGCGGCCTATCGGTTATCTCGCTTTGGCCGGTCAGGCCGTGGTCATCGCGGCGATTACCGGTTGGGCATCTCGGCGAACGCTGTTCGCCACCCTCGACGAGATCGACTGACCGCCGGCCGATCCAGGAAAACCGGTTCCGGATGGCTGATCATGGGTTAATGTGGAGAGGTCGAAGATTGTCGAACGGCCGTTGCGACGCGCATGACGGTCAGGCTCGCCGATAGGATAGCAGCGCTTAAGAATGGGTCTATCTTCCGACGATAACGCTCCAAAGGCTTCGTGCCGGAAGCGACGCGGGCTACGCATGGTCGTTGCCGCGGTTGTCCTGATTTTGCTTTCGGCGGCGGTTATCGGATTCGTCGGATTCATCGCGCAATTGCGCGGCGCCGAGGTCAAGCCTTCCCATTCCGCGGACGGGATCGTCGTGCTGACCGGTGGGTCTTCCCGCGTCTCTGACGCGATGGAGCTTCTGGCGGGAGGTTATGGCAAGCGGCTCCTGATCTCGGGCGTTCATCCAACCAGCGCCGTCAGTGATATCTCCCGCTCCCTGCCCGACAATCAATCGTTCCTGAATTGCTGCGTCGATCTGGATCGGTCGGCGATAAATACAAGAAGCAACGCGGTTGAAACACGCCGCTGGGCGCGTGAACGCGGCTTCCGGTCATTGATCGTGGTGACATCGAATTATCACATGCCACGCGCCATCGTCGAAATGTCCCATGCGATGCCTGACATCGAACTGATCCCGTTTTCGGTGGTTGGCGAAAAATGGCGCGATGAGCCGTGGTGGACAAGCGGCGGAGCCTTCCGGTTACTGATGTCGGAATATGTCAAATATGTCGCGGCCGGATTGCGCGTGAAGCTCGATGATTGGGGGCTCGCATCCGATCCGGATCAGCCCACCGGCGCGACTTCTCCGCGCCGGCCGACAACGGCCTTGGCCAATTAGCGTCCGGCCAGCTAAAAGCGGCAGACCGAAACCTGACGGGTCATTGATCGGATCGTTTGCGATGGTGTCGATTTTTCTGCGTTCCCTGGTTTTCAATGTGCTGTTTTATCTATTGCTGCTGTTCTGGATCATCGTCGCCATCCCGACTTTCGCGATGCCGCGCCGGGCGCTCCTGGGAATTGCGAAAATCTGGGGCCGCAATAGTCTTTGGCTGCTGCGCGTGATCTGCAACATCCGCGTCGAGTATCGCGGCGTCGAGAAGATCCCCCAGGGCCCCCTGATCGTGGCATCCAAGCATCAATCGATGTGGGAAACGTTCGCGCTTCTGCCGTTCTTCGATCAGCCGCTTTATATTCTCAAGCGTGAACTCGAATGGATTCCGTTATTTGGCTGGTATCTGATCAAGGCGAACATGATCGGAATCGTCAGGAGCGCAGGCGGTCGCTCGCTCTTGGAAATGGCGCGTCGTGCCGGTGAAGAGGTGCGTCGTGGCCGGCAGCTGATCATCTTCCCGGAGGGCACGCGAAGGCCGGTCGATGCGCCCCCGCGCTACAAGACCGGCGTTGCCCAGATCTACATCGGGTGCGGGGTAACCTGCCTGCCGGTGGCGCTGAATTCCGGACTGTTCTGGCCGCGGCGGACCTTCATGCGCTATCCCGGCACCGTGGTCGTCGAGTTTCTCGATCCCTTGCCGCCCGGCCTGTCACGGGAAGAGTTTCTGACCCAGTTGAGTGCCGAGATCGAGGAAGCGACCAATCGCATCGTCGAAACAGCGCGCGTCGAACAGGCAAGGCTGTTTGACAGGGCGGGAGGATCCGGCAACCCCAATTGATATCAGCGATGTGGTGGGGTCTCGTTGTGCAGCATGGCCGCGAGCTGATGCAACAACGGATCGCGAAAGCCCTGGGCCTCGATCGATTTCACGGTTTCCAGCACATAATCGCGGTTATGACCTGAGCGGCCGTGGCCCTGCTGCACGTAGCGAAGCTGTTCGGTGAGCGACAGGCGTCCGGCGTATTGAACATGGCCACGATCGACCACATAGGTCAACGCGCCGACCCGGCGCCTTGCGTCGTCCTGCAGCCAGACCGAACGGGTGACCTCTCGATAGACATGGGTGGTTTGCTCCCGTTCCCGAAGATATCGGATGGTTTCCGCGCGCCTGCCTCCCGCGACCCGAAAGGCAATCCCGCGACAGGCGCCGCCGCGATCGAGTCCCAGCACCAGGCCAGGCTTTTCCGGCGTACCCCGGTGATCGAAGGAATAAACACAGAGCGCGCGATGTTCGCCGATCAGCCGCGCCGGTATCTGTTCGATGAATTCAAATCCTGGCCGCCACATCAGCGAACCATAGCCGAACACCCAGAGGTCGCCGGTCTCGTTCTCGAATGAAGATGTTGAAGGCATCGAAGCCACGCCTAACAGAATTCCCCTGGCGCTGAAAAGGCGTTAAACGCTGGGCGATACCGCTTTGTTGACAAATTCATTGGCAAGGGTTGCCGAATGTCGGAATTTCATCCCGCTCCCCGCCGGCGTCGGCTTTGGACGCTTTTTTTTATGCCCGTGGTGCTCCTGATTGCAGCGCTCGGCTGGACCGCATTCTGGTTCTTTTCTGCCTCCAAGGTTGATGAAACCGTCGATGCCTGGCGCGCGCGCGAGGCGCAGTCCGGTCGTTCCTATGATTGCGCGGATCGCAGCATAGCTGGCTATCCATTCCGCCTGGAAGTCCGCTGTCAAAAAGTCAGCGTTTCCCTCAAGGCGCAAACCGCAGGCCAGCCGGCCGATCAGCCGCCGATCACTGCGCAACTTGGCGAAATCCTGGTGGTGGCGCAGGTCTATAATCCGCGGCTGCTGATTGCGGAATTCAAGGCGCCGGCCTCGATTTCGGTGGCGGGGGAGCCGCCATGGACCGCTAACTGGCGCATCGCGCGCGCCAGTGTCGCCGGCTTGCCGGGAGTCCCGCAGCGGGTTTCGCTGGTCTTCGATGATCCCGATGTCGAGCGGACCGCAGAGTCCGGCCCCGTCTGGCTGGCCCGCGCGCGGCATGTCGAAATGCATGGACGGATGGCGGAAGCATCGACGCCGGACAAGCCGATCCTCGAAACCGTCCTGCAGATTGAAAGCGGCAGCATCAATGATCTGCATCCGCTGCTGGCGATGCCGTTCGATGCCGATATCCGGACGCAGCTCAGCGGATTGAAGGACCTGTCGCCCAAGCCCTGGCCCGCACGGTTTCGCGAGATGCAGGCCTTTGGCGGCCATTTGGATGTCGTGCAGTCGCGCATCCAGCAAGGCGATGTGATCGCGGTGGCGGCGGGCTCGCTCGCCCTGACCCCGGCCGGACGGCTGGATGGTCAATTGCAGATGACGGTCGCCGGGATGGAAACGGTGGTCCCGGCGCTTGGTATCGAGAAGATGCTCGAGGAGGGCATTCCGCAGTCAACGCTTGATCGCTTTGTGCCTGGCGTGAAATCCGCCGACGTCAACAATCTGCTGGGCGCGCTGGATCGGGCGATTCCGGGCCTTGGCAAAATGGTCCGGCAAAACGCCAATGCCGGGGTCACCGCCGGGATCAATGCGCTGGGCAGCGAGGCCACGCTGGAAGGGCGCAAGGCGAGGGCCTTTCCGCTGCGCTTTGTCGACGGCGCGGTATTTCTCGGCCCGGTGAAGGTCGGCGATACGCCGCCGCTTTTCTAGAGCAGTGGTCCGGTTATTCCGGCTTATTCGCCAGTTGGGCATGCGGGCGGCCGAAATCCGGGGCCGCGGAATCCTGGCCGATTTCAACGATGCCACGGCGGATGGCGCGGGTCCGGGCGAAATGCTGGAACAGGGCTTCGCCATCGCCGCGGCGAATGGCGCGGGTGAGTTTTGACAGATCCTCGTTGAATGTGCCGAGCATCTCCAGCACGGCGTCCTTGTTGGCGAGGAAAATATCGCGCCACATCGTGGGATCTGAGGCGGCGATGCGGGTGAAGTCGCGGAAGCCGCCGGCTGAAAACTTGATGACCTCCGAGGAGGTGACCTGGCCGAATTCGTTGGCGGTGCCGACGATGGTGTAGGCGATCAAATGCGGCAAATGGCTGGTGATCGCCAGGACCAGATCATGATGCTCGGGTGTCATGATTTCTACCCGGGCGCCGAGTGCGCTCCAGAAAGCATTGAGCTTTTCGACGGCTGTGGGATCCGTACCCTCCGGCGGCGTCAGAATGCACCAGCGGTTGATGAAGAGTTCGGCGAAACCGGAATCAGGGCCGGAATGCTCGGTCCCGGCCACGGGGTGCGCCGGAACGAAATGGACATTCGGGGGAAGGAACGGCGCCATGTCGCGCACCACCGAATTCTTGACCGAGCCGACGTCGGAGATAATCGCGCCTGGTTTGAGGTGGGCCGAAATTTCTTCAGCCGCCGGTCCGCACGCGCCAACTGGAATGCAGAGAATGACGAGATCAGCCCCTTCGGCCGCTTCTGCATTGGAATCGACCACACGATCGATGACGCCAAGTTCCTGCACGCGAGCACGGCTCTTGGCCGAGCGGGCGGTGGCCACGATCTCACCGGCCAGTCCTTGTGCGCGGGCCGCGCGGGCAATCGAGCCGCCGATCAAGCCAAAGCCGATCAGCGCAAGCCGGTTGAACAGAGGTGCGTTGCTCATTTCGCCGCCATGAAATCGCGCAAGGCGTCGACCACGCGCCGGTTCGCTTCCTCGATCCCAATTGTCATGCGCAACGCGTTCGGCAAGCCATAAGAACTCACTGCCCGCAACACCAGGCCGCGTTCGGTCAGAAAAGCGTCGGCCTCCGCGGCGGTCTTGCCGCGCTGCTCGGGAAAGTGGATCAGGACAAAATTGGCCACGCTCGGAGTCACCTTGAGGCCGAGCTTGTTGATTTCCTCGGTCAACCAGCTCCGCCACTGGTCAGTGTGAAGCCGAGACATCTGCACGTGCGCGGTATCCTGGATGGCCGCCACCGCCGCCCGCATCGCGGGAATGGAGACGTTGAAGGGATTGCGGATCCGATTAACCGCATCGACAATCGCGGCGGGCGCGAACATCCATCCAACCCGCAATGCCGCCAGGCCGTGGATTTTCGAAAAGGTGTGGGTCATGACGGTGTTGTCGGTGGTGGCGACGAGCTCCAGCCCCGCGCCGTAATCGTTGCGGGTGACATAGTCGGAATAGGCTGCGTCGAGCACCAACAATACGTCTTCGGGCAGGCTCGAGCGCAGCCGCTTGATCTCGTCAAACGGCACATAGGTGCCCGTGGGATTATTCGGGTTGGCAAGCCAGACGATCCGGGTCCGGGGCGTCACCAGCTTCAGGATCGCATCGACATTGGCGGTGTAGTCGGTCTCCGCCGCCACCACATTGGTCGCGCCGTTGGCAAGCGTGGCGATCGGATAGACCAGGAAGCCGTGCGTGGTCGAGATCGCCTCGTCGCCCGGACCGAGATAGACATTTGCCAGCAGGTTCAGCAATTCATCCGAGCCGCAGCCGCAAACGATGCGGTCTGGGTTGAGCCCGTAAGCCTGGCCGATCGCTTCGCGCAAAACGCGCGCGGTTCCTTCCGGATAGTCTTCCAGATGCGCGGCCGCGTCGAGGTAGGCTTGCCGCGCCTTGGGTGAGGGACCAAAGGGCGTTTCATTGGCCGACAGCTTGAACGCCTTGATGCCAGGCTTCTGCTCTGGGCTTTTGCCGGGCTTGTAGGGCGCAATATCTAGAATGCCGGGCTTCGGCACGAGGCGTGACATCTTCAGCTCCGAAATACCTTGAAGGGGCTCGCCGCCGTCAAGGCTGGTGTCGTGGTTCAGAAATTCGCTTTCGTTTTGCTGCGAATTTCTGAACCGCTAGGATACGGTATAGCGTGTTGCATGGCTTCCGACGAGGGCCGTTGAACGGACCGAAGCACCGGCGTCGACCAGCGCCGAGGTCACAGTCTTTATGCTGGTGGGTGCGGCGATTGAAACCAGCAGGGCAGCGCCATCCATTGCGGTATCCGGGACGGCTACGATTTCAGCGAGCGGAGAGAGGGCGCGCGCGATCTCGGCGTTCCAGCCGGATACCCGCATGCTCCACACCTCGACCTCGGTGACCATGGCACTGTCGGCCACTCGCGAGATCACGAAGACGGGGAGTGCGGCCGGGTGGTCGGCCCGCTCAATAAAGGGCAGCCGCGCGATGATCTTGGGCGCGCCGTCAACCTCAAGCGCGGTCCACCAGGGCGTGCGGCTGGTTACCGCCGGAATCAGAGCAAGGTCGCCCTTGGAGGCGGTGACTTTCTCGATCGCAGCGCCGGCGTTGAAATGCGAAACATAGGGAACGGTGAATCCGAAGTGGAATCGCGCGGAATCGCGCATCGTGGATTCGCCCGACGAGATGTCGGCATGGACCGAGAAGGGCGCCTGGACATAGGTGAAGGTCGAGATGATCACCCGCCAGATGCTCTCGACGGTATCAAGCGGCAGGATGCCCCGATGACGCTGCACCAGGCGACGCATCATGTCGGCCTCGCGCGCCGGTCGAAACGCTGATCCCACCTCCTGGGTCTGCTTGACGGCGATCAGGCGGTCGATGATGTCGCCACGCGCCATCAGCAGGCGATGCACCTGCTCATCGATCGTGTCGATCTCCTGGCGCAGCTCCTGCAGCGAGGGCGGTGCGGGGGGCGATTGGGACATGCGAAAATCCGGCGAGCAGCATTGGCAAAGCTTCCAAAACCCGTGCCCGGGGTCGCTGGAGGCCCGCCTGTTCTCTCCCATGGTGTGTCATGGCGCAAGGGCCGGCCCTTGCCGCGGTGGGCCGGCCAGCTTGACGAAAAGCCCTGTTGAGACTAGTTGTTAACTCGTTCCGTGGTCATTTGAGCCGGCCGGCTTGCAGCCACGTTAAAGAATTCGCTAAAACAGGCCGGGGACAACAGTGATCCCGGCCGAACCCATGTTCAGGCCGGGTTTTTTGTGGGCCTGCATTCCGGAATTGGCCTGTCGCCGTTCCGGAGGAGGTCCGGATCGCCATGGTAAACGTGCAGCCGATGCCGACGTCGTTGGCCCCGTCCGAAGAGAGGGTGCACGAGGCCGACCATCCGACCTCGCAGGTTGCGATCTTCGGCAGCGACCAGCCGCTCAAGCTCGACTGCGGAATCGATCTGTCGCCGTTCCAGATCGCCTATCAGACCTATGGCGAGCTGAATGCGCAGCGGTCGAACGCGATTCTGGTTCTGCATGCTCTGACCGGGGATCAGCATGTGGCAAACACCCATCCCGTCACCGGCAAGCCGGGCTGGTGGCAGACCATGGTCGGACCCGGGCGTCCGCTCGATACCGAGCGATATTTCATCATCTGTTCGAACGTGATCGGCGGCTGCATGGGCTCGACCGGGCCTGCCTCGACCAATCCGGCCACCGGCAAATTGTGGGGGCTGGATTTTCCGGTCATCACCATCCCCGACATGGTCCGCGCCCAGGCCATGCTGATCGACCGGCTCGGCATCCAAACCTTGTTCTCGGTGGTCGGGGGCTCGATGGGCGGCATGCAGGCACTGCAATGGACCGCGGCCTATCCCGAACGCGTGTTCTCGGCGATGCCCGTCGCGTGCGCGACACGGCATTCGGCGCAGAACATCGCCTTCCACGAACTGGGACGGCAGGCCGTCATGGCCGATCCGGACTGGCATCACGGCCGCTATTTCGAGCAGGGCGGTTTTCCGCATCGCGGGCTCGGCGTGGCGCGGATGGCCGCGCACATCACCTATCTGTCGGATGCAGCCTTGCATCGCAAGTTCGGCCGCCGCATGCAGGATCGTGACCTTCCGACGTTTTCCTTCGATGCGGATTTCCAGGTTGAAAGCTATTTGCGCTATCAGGGCTCGTCCTTTGTCGAGCGGTTCGATGCCAACAGCTATCTTTATCTGACGCGCGCGATGGATTATTTCGACATCGCGGCTGATCATCAGGGCGTGCTGGCAGCGGCGTTCCGGGACATCAAGACCCGCTTCTGCGTGGTGTCGTTTACCTCTGACTGGCTGTTTCCGACCACCGAGTCCCGCGCCATCGTCCATGCGCTCAATGCCAGCGGCGCGCGGGTATCGTTTGCCGAGATCGAGACGGATCGCGGCCACGACGCGTTCCTGCTCGATGTGCCCGAATATTTCGAAATTTCCCGTGCCTTCCTGGAATCGGCGGCAACGGCCCGCGGCCTGCGGAAAGCGAGCGGCTAGATGTCCGTCGAGCAAACAACCCTGCCGCTTGCCGGCCAGCCTGCATCAACCGTCCGCCCCTACCGCAGCGATCATCTTCTGGTCGCCGACATGGTCGAGCCCGGCTCCAAGGTGCTCGATGTGGGCTGCGGTGAGGGCGATCTTCTGCAACTCCTGGAAAGCCGGGGCATCGATGGGCGCGGGATCGAACTGTCGCGCGAAGGCGTCAATCGCTGCGTGGCGCGCGGCCTTGCCGTGGTGCAGGGGGACGCCGACACCGACCTCGTCAGCTACCACGATGATGCGTTCGATTACGTGATCCTGTCGCAGACGCTGCAGGCAACGCGGCAGCCTCGCGCCGTGCTGGAGAATTTGCTGCGCATCGGTCGGCGGGCCATCGTGTCGTTCCCCAATTTTGGCTATTGGAAGCTCAGGCTGCAGCTCCTGGTCGGCGGGCAGATGCCGCGCACGGAAAACCTGCCTGCCACTTGGTATGACACGCCGAATATCCATTTCTGCACCATCAAGGATTTCGTGCAGCTCTGCGACGAAATCCATGTGAAGATGGAGCGCGCCGTGGCGCTTGATCTGTATGGCCGTCCGCTCCGACTCAATGCGCCATGGTGGTTCTGGAACATGTTCGGCGAGCAGGGCGTGTTCTTGCTGACGCGCGGCAACAAGGCGGGATAGCCCGATCCTCAAGCCTATCAGGGCGCACTCGAACCGACGTCGCTCCCGATCGCGAGGTGAAGCCTCTATTGTCGTCATTCCGGGGCGTGCAACGCACGAACCCAGAATCCCGCAAGATTGATTCGTTGCGTTTTCCGGATTCCGGATCGCCGCTGCGCGCCGGCCGGAATGACGAATGCGAG
>Ga0207667_10011458_pt1 | contig 10304 bp, 9 predicted proteins | sample KBSCornC52_FD_184301 | JGI IMG/M metagenome (GOLD analysis project Ga0207667, IMG submission 184301) | Corn rhizosphere microbial communities from Kellogg Biological Station, Michigan, USA - KBS Corn C5-2 (SPAdes) (version 2) | ecosystem: Host-associated > Plants > Roots > Rhizosphere > Soil ...
GCGTCCCAGGGCACCGCGTGCGCGCTCACGGAGCATCGCGGTGAGCGCGTCGAGCGCATCGGTGAACGGACCTCGCGATCGGGAGGCGCCGAGGCTCATCACCGCTTTCACGCGATCGGGCGGGGACAGTGAACCGTCGGCCGCTTGAAGCAGAGCCGCGGCCGTGGACATCGCATCGCGTCTCGTCTGTGCGCCGAGCAGCGTGCCTGGCGCGCCCGCGGCGAGTCGGACGCGCTCGTTCACTGACTTGGGCAAATCGGTGTCATCGACCGCAGCGGAGAAACTCGGCATTTCGATCAACTCGCGGACATCTCGCTCTGCTAGCAGCGGGACGCGTACGGCGATGACACGCGAGCGGATGGTCGGCAGAAGAGCGCCTGGTTCGCTCGTTGTGAGAATGATGGCGGTGTCGGCCGGCGGCTCCTCGAGCAACTTGAGGAATGCGTTGGCAGCGAACTCCGCGCCTTCCTGCGGCACCATGCGCTCGGCGTCACCGACGATGAACACCTTTCGCTTCGCGAGCGCCGGCGTTTGGGCCGCGAGCTGAACGAGGGCACGCACGCTCGCGACGAAAATGCCTTCCGTGCCGGAGGGCGGAGCATAGAGTCCGCCAGCTTTGAGCCGGTCGCTCAGCGCTTCCGCCAGGTCGTCGGTGACCTCCGACATGCTTGCATCGGATTCAGTGCGCGGTCGCGGAAAAAACCAGCGCAGATCCGGGTGCGCGAGTGACTCAGCGAAGCGGCAATTGACGCACTTCCCGCATGGCCTCGGGCCGTCGGCGGGGCCACTGCAGAGCAGGTACTGGCCTAACCATAGCGCGAGGCGCTGCTTTCCGACGCCACGCGGTCCGTGGAACAGCAGACTGGCCGGCAGGCTGTCGCGCGTGATCGCGTCCGTCAATTGCCGGCGCAACTCGCGGTGGCCGACGAGAGGGATCAGTGGCACGACGCAATATACCGAACAGGCGCGGCGCTCACGCGGTGACCCGTTGCCGGAGGAGCGTGGCGGCGCGCTCCAGTTGGTCGGTTCGTCCCATCATGAGGATTGTGTCGCCGGGGTACAGGACTTCGTCGCCGCTCGGGCTCGCGACGAGCCCTCCGCCTTCGCGCTGAATAGCCACGACGGTCGCGCCGCTGCGCTCACGGAAGCGGACATCGGACAGCGGTTCGCCGGTGGCGGGCGCGCCTGGCTCGACGCGCATGACGACGAGGGTGACCTCCGTGAGGAAGCGGCTCAGGTCTTCCACGCGAACGCCGGTATCGGGCAGTGGCCGGAACATCTCGTCGTATTGGCTGCGCACGCTGCGCACTTCGCGCTCGATGACGTCGCGTGGCACGAGGTAGCGTCGCAAGACCCGCGTGAACACCTCGATTGCGGTTTCGAACTCTTCCGGCACGACCTCGCCGCTGCCCAGCTTCACGAGCGACCCGATCTCGCGCATGTATCGCGTGCGCACGATCACGTGAACCTTGGGATTGAGCCGGCGCACACTCGCGACCGTGGCACGCGTCGCAGCGATGTCGGAGATGGCAACGACGAGCACACGGGCACGTTCGACGCCGGCGTGATGGAGGACCTCCGCGCTCGAAGCGTCGCCATACAGCATGGGTTCACCGTTACGCCGTTCCTGGCGCGCGATGCTGGCATTGGAGTCGATCACGCGATAGGCGATACCGACGTCGCGGAGGACGCGCGCGAGGTTGCGGCCATTGAAGCCGAAGCCGACGATGATGACGTGGTCGCCGACGGGCGCGTCGCCCTGCATTGGCGCGCCGGTCTGGCTCGGGCGCCAACGATCAGGCGTGCGTCGCTCCAGCCAGGCGCCGGCGCGAGGCGCGACATCGATGAGCGCCGGCGTGAGCGCCATCGTTCCGACTGCGACGGCGAGAAAGAGTTGATCAAGGCGCTCGTCGAGCAAGCCGGCGGTCATGCCGGCCGCCGACAGCACGAAGGAGAATTCGCCGATCTGCGCGAGCCCGAATCCCGTCGCGAGCGCCGGGCGCAGCGATTGCCCGAGCGCGAGCGAGGCGCCGCCGGTCACCACGACTTTGACGATGATGACCGTCGCGATGGCGCAGACGACGAGCATTGGCGATCGTCCCACGGTGCGAATGTCGAACAACATGCCGATTGAAATGAAGAACAGGCTGTTGAACACTTCGCGCAGCGGGACGATGTCGCTCAACGCTTGTTGGCTGTATTCGGAGTCGGCGATGACGATGCCGGCGATGAACGCGCCTAACGCAAGGGACAGCCCGACGCGCGCCGACGCCCACGCGGTGCCGAGGCAAAACAGCACGATCGTGAGAAGGAACACTTCGCGGCGTCGCGTCGCGGCGACGAGGTGCAAGATGCGCGGAACGACGAGACGCGCCGCAACAACGGTAGCGGCGATGAAGAGCGCAGCCTCGAGCAGCGTGCGCGCGAGAGTGGTCGGATTGCGGCCGCCGCCGGCGAGCGCCGGTGTGAGCAGCATCATCGGCACGACGCACAGGTCTTGAAAGATGAGGATGCCGAGCGAGGCGTTGCCGAATGGCGTATCGAGCTCGCCGCGTTCGGCATAGAGCCGCAGCGTGATGGCGGTGCTGCTCAACGCGACGAGCATTCCGATGAAGATCGCGACGGGCCAGGCCACGGCGAGCGAGCGCGCGAGAGCGGCCGTCACGGCTATGGTGACGCCGACCTGCAATGCGCCGCCGATGAAGAGAAACCGTCGAAGCCGAGCGAGGTGCTGCAGGGAGAACTCGAGTCCCACCGTGAACAACAGGAGGACGACGCCGATCTCGGCCAAGGATTCGACATCCGCGATGTTTCGGATGAGACCGAATCCGTACGGTCCGGAGATGACGCCGGTGATGAGAAATCCGACGATGGGCGGGAGCCTGAGGCGATGAAACGCGAGCGCCGCAACGACGCTCAGCGCAAACAAGATCAGGAGATCGGGGAGGAGCCCGGGCTCGGACATGGCGCAATATGTCCCGCCAGGCGGCGAGCGGGGAGAACCACTCGGTGGAGAATGGGGTCGAGCATTGCGCGGCGAGCGGTGTATGAGAGATTGCAGATACCGCGAGACGGATGGCGAGTGGCACCACGCCATCTCGTGCGTCGATGCGCCGCGGAACTCCGCGCGCGTTCGCAGCTTTCGTGTCGTGCGGCGTTCGCGTAGGTTGGTTCCGGCCAGGGTTGTGTTGGGCTAACGGGAAGTATGGTGCGAGGAGGTTTGGTGAAGCGTCATCACTGGATCGTGCGTGTCACGCATTGGGTAAATGTGGTCGCGCTCACGATCATGGTGGGAAGCGGATTGCGCATCTTCAACGCGTATCCGGCATTCGCGCGGCGCGGCGAGACGTTTTGCTGTTATCCGTTCGCGCACAAAGCGATTCCCTCCTGGCTCACGTTCGGGGGATGGCTGGCCGGCGCGCGCAACTGGCACTTCGCCGCGATGTGGGTATTGGTGTTGAACGGGCTGGTGTATCTCGGATTCATCTATCTGCACGGCGAGTGGCGCGACCTCGTCCCACGGCGCGGCGACGTGCGTGATTCGTGGGAGATGTTCAAGTTCTACGCGTTCGCGCGGCGGGATCATCCGCGCCAGGGCAAACACAACGCCTTGCAGCGGGCCACGTACTTCGCGCTGCCGGTCGTCGGCATCGCATCGGTGATTACGGGGCTGGCGATCTGGAAGCCGGTGCAGTTGGGATTGCTCACTGATTTGTTAGGCGGGTACGTGTGGGCGCGCTACTGGCATTTCCTTGCAATGGTGCTGCTGGTGGTGTTGGCGGTGGGACACGTGTTCATGGTGTTCGCCGTCGATCCCTATTCGCTGACGTCGATGATCACGGGGAACTACGACGAGCGGTTGTCGCCGGAGGAGCGAAACGCCCGACCATTTTACCACTTGTTGCCGCCGCGGCGCGCGGCGCAGGCGACCGCACCGGGAGACACGGAACAGTGAGACGCAGGCGTTTCATTGAGGTGTCCGCGGCGTCGCTCGCATCGGCGCTCTGGTTGGCGTGCGATTCGGAGGGGCCGAAAAGCGCGAGGCCGGCATTGCGCGCCGCCGAGCGGTGGAACGAGAAAATCGAACGCGCGTTGTTCCGGCATCGCTCCATGGATTACGGCACCGCGGTGCTCGCGGGCGCGGCGTATCCCAAGTACTTCGTGTCGGATCGCGTGCCGGTGTGGAACGAGGCGGAGCGGGGTCCGTGGTCGTTGGAAGTGACGGGCCTCGTGGACAATCCGATCCGGCTCTCGTTAGCAGAACTGCAGTCGCTCCCCTCGGTGACTCAGCGCGTGAATCACTATTGTGTCGAAGGGTGGACAGCGGTGGTCGAGTACACGGGCGTTCGCGTTAGCGAGCTCGCGCGTCGCGTGGGCATGAAACGCGAAGCACAATACGTTGATTTTGCGTCGTTTGACTCTGACTATCACGAAAGCTGGGACCTGGCCAGCGCTTTGCATCCGCAGACATTGGTGGCGTACGGTCTGGACGGACATTTGCTCGGTCCCGGCCATGGCGCGCCGGCGCGATTGCACTCGCCAATCAAGCTCGGCTACAAGTGTACGAAGTATTTGACGCGGGTGGCGTTCATGGCAGAGCGCAACGGCGGATACTGGAGTGATCGCGGGTACGAATGGTACGCTGGCACGTGAGGCGGTGTCCGCCGATGGGGCGCCGGCACGCAGCGCGATGCAGCAAGGCTCCTGGCCGGGAGGCAACGGTGCGAAGCACATGGCGGTGGTTACTGGGCGCAGGGTTGGCGTTGTCCCTGTCGGCGTGCGCGCATCACGTGCCGCCGGCGTCGAACGGTCCGCAACCCGACACGTACGTGTACGTGGACAATCAAGGGTTCACGGACATGGACATCTACGCGATCTCCGGCGGGCAGCGGATTCGGTTAGGCACGGCGGTCGGTGTTCGGAAGAGCAAATTCAAGCTGCCGGACTTTTTGGTGGGCGGCATGCAGCAGGTGCGCTTCCTGGCGCGTCCGATCGCGGGGAACCGTTCGCCGGTGAGCGAGCAGATTACCATCGAGCCGGGAGAGGATGTGACGCTCACCATTCCTCCCACATCGTCGCCGTGACCGGTCGCGTGTCGGACGCCTAACGGAGTTGGGCCGCCAAGGGCGCTGTGGGTAGCCGGATCGTCGCACGCGCGGTCGTCGCGGCCGCGGCCGTCGTGGCGGCGGCCGCGACGCCCGGTGGTGTACTATCCGCGAGGGCGATCACGCCGCGCGCCGTGGCCGACACGGCGGATCTGCCGTTGCATGTGGTGGAGGCGCACGGCGCGCGGTCGCACACGATCGCGGTGATGCTCTCCGGCGACGGCGGCTGGGCGGCGATCGACAAGCAGCTCGCCGACACGCTGGCCGCGCATGGCATCACGGTCGTCGGGCTGGATTCGCGCTCCTATTTCTCGACGCAGCGCGAACCGGACGGCGCGTCGAACGACCTGGCGTGGATCGCGCGACGCTATCTGTCGCAATACGGTGCGGATAGTCTGATCCTGGTGGGCTACTCACACGGCGCCGATGTGCTTCCATTCATGACGAGCCGGCTGCCGCCCGACCTCTTGCGGCGCGTCCGGCTGGTGGCGTTGCTTGGAGCGGCGCCCAACGCAACCTTCAAGTTCCATTTCATCGATCTCATCTCGAACAAGAAGCGCAAGGATGACTTGATGACGGTGCCCGAGATCGAGAAGCTGGCAGCGACCGGCATGCACGTGTGGTGCGTGTACGGGACGGACGAATCCGAGAGCGCGTGTCCGTCGGTCGCGAATGTGCACGGCGTGACCGTGACGGCGATGCCGGGCGGGCATCACTTCGACAAGGAATACGGCGTCATCGCGACGCATCTGTTGGACGCAGCGCGCTAACGGAGCCCATGCCGACCTCACCGGGCGTGCGCTTGCGGGCGCTGTGGGAGCAATTGAGCGGCAAGCCCGGCGGCAAGTGGATGTTCGCCACGATTCTGGGCGGCATGGTGCCGTACACCGGGACAATTCATCCGCGCGTCGAAGAGCTGCGGCCGGGATACGCGCGCGTGGTGATGCGCGATCGGCGGGCGGTGCGAAACCACCTGCGTTCGGTGCACGCCGTGGCGCTCATGAACCTCGCCGAGGTGACGTCGGGACTGGCGATGATCGTCGGGCTGCCGGACGGTGCACGCGGTATCGTGACCAACCTCACGATCGAGTTTCTCAAGAAGGCGCGCGGCACGCTCACCGCCGAGTGTCACGCTCCGGCGGTGGATGCGACCGAGGAACGGCAACACGACTTCACCGCGGAAATTCGGGATGCCGATGGCGGCGTCGTGGCGCGCGCGACGGCACGGTGGCTGATCGGTCCGGCGCGGCGCGAGCGTTAGGCAGCGGGGACGGCGCCGGGGTTCGCGGCGCGCGTCGCGTCGCGCAGGCGGCGGCGCGCGTCGATCGCCAACGCGACGGCGGCGTCGGGCGTGTCGCCGACCGCACCCAGGTGGCCCATCTTGCGGCCGGGCCGGGGTGATTTCCCGTAGAGGTGCACCCGCACGCCGGGGAGGGCGAGCGCGGCGTCCCAGCGCGGCGTGGCACCGTCCGCCCAGAGGTCGCCGAAGAGATTGGCGATGGCGGCGGGTCGCACTACGTCCGGTGCGCCCAGCGGAAGATCGCACACGGCGCGCACGGCCTGCTCGAACTGGCTCGTGATCACCGTCAGCTCGGTGTGGTGAAAGCTGTTGTGCGGGCGGGGCGCGAGCTCGTTCACCGTCATGGTGCCGTCGCCTAACACGAAGATCTCGGTGACGAGCAGACCGACCACGTCGAGGGATTCGGCGATGCCGGTGCCGATGGCGACGGCGCGCGCGGCGATATCGGCATCGACGGGCGCCGGGATGACCGACCAGTCGAGCACCCCCTCGTGGTGGTGGTTCCAGGCCGGGGGGTAGACGACGGCCTGGCCGCCGGGCCGCCGCCCGACGAGCACCGAGATTTCGCGCGCGAGCGGCAGCGCGCGTTCGACGACGCACGGGCGCCCGCCTAACGTACGCCACGCGTCTTCGGCCTGCGCCGGACCGGCGAGGCGCACCTGTCCGCGGCCGTCGTAGCCGCCCGTGGTCGATTTCACGAACGCATCGGGACCGGCGTGCGCCGCGGCGGCCGCGAGCTCCGCGGCGGTGTGCACGGTCCAGTACGGGCCGACCGGAAAGCCCTGGCTCCGGAGCCAATCCTTCTGGCGGGCGCGGTCCTGCACCATGTGGAGCACGTGGGCGCCCGGACGCACGGGTACGATGCGGGCCGCTGCCTCGAGCGATGCGATCCCGATTTTTTCGATCTCGATGGTGACGACGTCGCAGGCGCGCGCGAGCGCGACCGCGGCATCGACATCATCGAAGCGGGCGGCGATGACGCGATCGGCGACGGCGCCGGCGGCGCAGTGCGGATCGGGGTCGAGTACCACGACGTGGTAGCCGAGCGTGCGCGCGGCCAACGTCACCATTCTGCCTAACTGACCACCGCCCAGAATGCCTAACGTCGAACCGGGCAGGATGGCCGTCACGACAGCGTCTCCTGTTCGCGGACCTCTCGTGTACGGGCGTCGCGCCAGGCGCGCAACCGTTCGCGCAGATCGGGTCGGCCGGCGGAGACGATCGCCGCGGCGAGGAGGGCGGCATTGGCCGCGCCGGGCTTGCCGATCGCCAGCGTGCCCACCGGAACGCCCTTGGGCATCTGGACGATCGAGAGCAAGGCGTCGACTCCGTTGAGCATCGTGGCGGGCACCGGCACGCCTAACACTGGCAGGATGGTATGTGCGGAGACCATGCCCGGCAGGTGCGCGGCCCCGCCGGCGCCGGCGATGATCACCTCGAGCCCGCGCTGTTCGGCCGTGCTCGCGTATTCGGCCATCCACTGCGGCGTGCGATGCGCGGAGACGATCCGCACTTCGTGAGGGATGCGCAGCTCCGTTAGGAGGTCGACGGCGGGCTGCAGGTGCTCGAGGTCGCTCCTGCTCCCCATGATCACACCGACCCACGGCGCCGGCGCGGCGCGGGAGCTGTCACGCTTGGATGGCATGTCCGGAATGTCCCCGCGCTCTCGTGCGCGATGTCGTCATGGGCGAATTGGGGAGCGAACGACGCTCCGGTAAAAAGGACCGTAAACATATTTTCGGCACCGGGGGACGTCGAGATGCGATGCGCACCGAAGACCGAAACGCCACGACGCATCCGCTCGTCACCCGAATGCAGCACCCAGGTGTGGTGCCACACGGCATGATCGCGCGGCTCGACGGCCGTCGCGACAAGGGCAAACCCGGCGAAAGCCGGCGACGCAAAGCTACGAGGCTACGGCGCGACAGGCGCCACGCCAGTCGGGCCGCCGACCAACTCCCGTCACGGAGCGTCGACATGCGCGTCCCTCGCACCCTTCGCACGGCGGCCTTCGTCGTGCTCCCCCTGTTCGCCGCCGCGTGCATGGGGGCGTTTCCCACCGAGATACCTCCCACACCGGGAGCGACGCACGCCGATGTCGTGATGTCGAACGGCGCGCCGTCGAACGGTTCGACGGCCACGGCATCCGCGCACGCGGTTGCACTGGGTCGAACCGTGCGTTGATCTCGCGTCCGCTTTCCTCGAGCGCTCCGGCGCGCAGTGCACGATGACAAAGGCCGCCTCACGGGGCGGCCTTTGTCGCGTGTGCACGTCGTGCGATGCGTGGAGCCGTGCATTGCCAACGAAGCTCCCGAGGAGGGATTTGAACCCCCGACCCGCCGGTTAACAGCCGGCTGCTCTACCCCTGAGCTACTCGGGATCAATGGTTCGCACGCTCTTGAGTGCGAGACACAAAATGTCGCGTCGGCGGTGGGCGAAGTCAACGGCAGCGATGAGCTACGACGCGGCGTGATGAGCGAGCGCGTCATCCGCGTGGAGCGATGACGCGCGTGTGCGGGCTGGGAGCACGGTGCGCAGCCAGTGGCCCGTGTGCGACGCATCGACCTCGGCAACTTCTTCGGGGCGTCCCATCGCAACGACGCGGCCGCCACCGTCGCCGGCTTCGGGACCCAGGTCGATGATCCAATCGGCGAGCTTGATCACGTCGAGGTTGTGTTCGATGACGAGTAGCGTGTGCCCGTTGTCGAGGAGCCGCTCGAAAACGCGCTGCAGCTTGCGGATGTCATCGAGGTGCAGGCCGGTGGTGGGCTCGTCCATGATGTACAGCTTCCGGCCGGCCGTCCGGCCTGCGTTAGTCAACTCGCGCGCGATCTTGATGCGTTGGGCTTCGCCGCCCGAGAGCGTCGGCGCGGGTTGGCCGAGGCGGAGGTAGCCGAGTCCAACTTGTTGGAGCTGCCACAGTGCCTGGCCGAGCTTCTCTTCGCGCGGAAAGAAGCGAATGGCTTCGTCGACGGTCAGCTGCAGCACATCGTGGATGCTCTTGCCGTTCACACGGACGTCGAGCACTTCGGGCTTGAAGCGGCGGCCGCCGCAGTCGTCGCACGGGACGTAGACGTCGGCCATGAACAGCATCTCCACCTGCAAGTGGCCGGCGCCCTCGCAGGTTTCGCAACGTCCGCCGCGCACGTTGAAGCTGAACGTGCCGGGTGTGTAGCGGCGTTTGCGGGCGAGCGGCTGGTCGGCGAAGATGCGGCGGATCTCGTCGAACGCTTTCACGTATGTGACGGGATTCGAGCGCGGCGTCTTGCCGATGGGGCTCTGGTCGACGAGGACGACGTCGGAGAGCGCGTCCCATCCGGTGAGGGTGTCGAGCTCGCCGGCGCGCTCGCCGAGGTGGCGCTTGGCGCTGTCCTCGCCGTGGAGGCGCGCTTCGAGCGCGCGATAGAGGATGTCGTGGACGAGCGTGCTCTTGCCGCTGCCCGACACGCCGGTGACGACGGTGAGCGCGCCTAACGGAAAGCGCACGGACACGCCGCGCAGGTTGTGCTCCCGCGCGCCGGACACGCCGATCCACCGCGGGCCTAACGGCCGGCGCTCTGCCGGCACGGCAATGGCGCGCGCGCCGGTGAGGTAGCCGCCGGTGAGCGGGCTCGCGGCTGCGCGCGACACCGGACCGGCGAAGACGACCTGCCCGCCGCGCTCACCGCTCGCCGGGCCCAACTCGACCATGAAGTCCGCGGCGCGGATCGCCTCGAGATCGTGCTCCACGACGAGCACCGTGTTGCCCGCGTCGCGCAATCGCGCGAGCAACGCGAGCAGACGGCCGACGTCGCGCGGATGGAGGCCGATGGATGGCTCGTCGAGGACGTAGAGCGCGTCCACGAGGTGCGAGCCGAGCGAGTTGGCGAGCGCGATGCGTTGGGCCTCGCCGCCGGACA
>Ga0207667_10011465_pt1 | contig 10300 bp, 7 predicted proteins | sample KBSCornC52_FD_184301 | JGI IMG/M metagenome (GOLD analysis project Ga0207667, IMG submission 184301) | Corn rhizosphere microbial communities from Kellogg Biological Station, Michigan, USA - KBS Corn C5-2 (SPAdes) (version 2) | ecosystem: Host-associated > Plants > Roots > Rhizosphere > Soil ...
TCGCGATGATCCTGTGCGGCTCGTTCGCAGCATCGGCAGCTTCCGCGCAGGACCAACCGCTCAAGGGTGACGCGCGCCACGGCAAGGCCATCTCCTATACGTGTCTCGGCTGTCACGGCATCGAGGGGTACAAGAACGCGTACCCGAACTACAGCGTGCCACGCCTGGAGGGACAGAATCCCGAGTACCTGGCCGCAGCCCTGCATGGTTATAAGAGCGGCGACCGCTCGCACATCACCATGCACTCGCAGGCCTCGACGCTTTCCGACCAGGACATTGCCGACATCGCCGCCTACTTCGCCGGCAAGCCGCTCGTCTCCGAGCACAAGCCTGTGGGCACACCGCCGGCTGCGGCTGCGCTGTGTGTGTCCTGCCATGGCCAGGACGGAGTGACGATCGCCCCGATGTATCCCTCGTTGGCGGGGCAGCACGAGGATTATCTCGAGCGCGCCATTGGGGAATACAAGAAAGGCGGACGCAAGAACCCGATCATGTCGGGCTTTGCACAGAATCTCAAAGACGACGACATCGAGCAGATCGCGCAGTACTTCGCCAAACAGAAGCCCGCGCTGTCGACCGAGAGCCGTCCCTACACGCGCCTGACGGTCGACAACTCACACGAGTGATCAAAACGGCCGGCTTCCGCCGGTCCCGCTATTTTCCCGCGAGCCGCTGCAGAAACTGCGCGACGGTCTCCAGGTAGACGTCGCGGTTCGCCTTCTTGCGAAAGCCGTGGCCCTCATCCTTGGCGGCCAGGTACCACACTTCTCCGCCGTTGGAGCGGATTCGATAGACCATCTGCAGGGACTCGGAGGCAGGCACGCGCGGATCGTTGAGTCCTTGAACCACCAGCAGGGGCTTGCGGATCGAGCTTGCGTTGTTCAGCGGTGAGATCCGCTCGAGGAAGGCGCGCATCTTCGGGTCTCGCTCGTCCCCGTACTCGGTACGGCGCAGATCCTGGCGATACGCGGCCGTGCTGGCCAGGAAGCTCACGAAGTTGCTGATCCCGACGACGTCGATCCCGCCGCGCAGGCGGTCGCTGTAGGCCGCGAGGGAGGCGAGGGCCATGTATCCCCCGTAGGACGAGCCCATCGCGACCACGTGGTCCCGGTCGAACACGGGCTGCAAGCCGATCCAGACCAGCAGCGCGCCGATGTCCCTGACGGCATCCTCGCGCAGCACCCCATTGTCGAGCTTCAGGAACGTCTTGCCGTAGCCCGACGAGCCGCGAACGTTGGGGGCGATGACTGCGTAGCCGAGCTCGTTGACCAGATACTGGGTGAAGGGGTCCCACTCCGCACGGGCCTGAGCTTCGGGCCCACCGTGGATGTCGACGACGACCGGGTAAGGCCCGGCCGTACGCGGCCGATAGACATAAGCGGACAGCATGCGCTGCTTGCCGTTGACGCGATCCCAGGTCGGGTAGCGGACCAGCTCTGCCGGGACGAAGGTGTTGGGGTCCACCGGCCCGGTCTCGCTGTGCGTCCAGCGCTCGAGCTTGCTGTGCTCGAGGTCGAACACGTACACATCAGACGGGGATCGCGAGGATTCCGCGGTGATGGCCAGACGCTTGCCTGCGCGGTCAAAATGCACGTTGATGATCCGGCCTTCGGGCAGGCCCGCCGGCGACAGCTCGAGCTTCTGGACGGTATCCTGCACCGTGAGCCGGCTGCGACCGTCCTCGTTGAGGACGTAGGCGATGTAGCGCCCGTCGGCGCTGACATCGAAGCGCTCGACGTCCCACTGGATGTTCTGGGTGATCTTGCGCACGTCGTGCGTGACCGGATCGACGTAGCGCAGCTGCTGAAACTCACTGTCTTCATTCGAGACGACATAGACGCCGCGCCCGTCGGGTGCGAACTTCGCGGCCGAGATGCCAACCTTGTGGCCGCTGGGATCGACCGGCGTCAACGTTCCGGTGTAGATGTCAGCGATGTAGAGGTAGCTCTCGTCGATCGACAGGTACTTCCACAGCAGCAGCTTGCGGTCATCCAACGACCAGTCGAGCGGGTACCAGGTGTCCTGCTGGCCGCCGACGATGAGCCGCGGCGGCGGCGCGGTGGTCGCGGTGGTCGCCGGTGGGGTGGCGGGCGCTGCGATCGGCGCGGCTGCGGCTGCGGCTCCGGCAGCGGGTGGCGCGATGTTCGGCGCGCTCGCGTCGATGTCTGCGAGGTAGATGTCATAGCTCGCCCCGTCGCGGTCGTTGCCGTAGAAGGCGACATGCTTGCCATCGTGTGACCACAGCGGGTTTCCATGGATGAACTTTCCATGTGTGAGCTGGCGCACGTTTCCAGGCCCGGCGTAGTAGTACAGCTGCGAGTTCTCGTCCCCGCCCGCGTCGCGCAGAAAGACAAAGCGAGCGGCGGGCGCCACAGGAGCGGCCCGAGCTACGGTGATGGGATCGCTGGAGTAGGTGAGCTGCTCGCGCATGCCCAGTGGAGCGGCGAGCTCATGCACCTGTTCCACGTCGCCGAAGCGGGTGGCGATGAGCATGCCCCCGTCGGGGAGCCAGTCCAGGAAGGTTGCCGAGCGCGACTGCTGGTAGCGCTGCAGACGCGCCGCGATCTCCGGATCGGGCCGCGGGATACCTTCGAAAATGAGGTTGCCGCGCTCCACGTGCGGCAGGTCCGGCGAGGCGAGATCCGCGGCCTGCAGGCCCGATGAGAGGGTCAGGGCGGCCGTGAGCGCCGCAAACCGAACGAATGGGATGTGCATGCCTTGCTAGAATCCTTGATAACGCCCCGCAGGGCGGCCCGAAGGGCGAGGCGCGGAAGCGTCGAGTAATCGAGCCGCAACGGTACGAAAGGCGATATGTTGCCCGAAACGCCCGCGTCCATGAACCCGAGAATCAGTCGACACCCTCACGGAATTGTCGCTGTAGACACCGAATACCTGTATCCGGGGCACGCCGCGGCCCACATCATCCGCCAGAACGACCGGGCCGCCTTCGTCGATGTCGGCACGAACTACTCGGTCCCCTACCTCCTCGCCGCTCTGGAGGAGCTGGGGATAGCGCGCGCCGCGGTCGACTATGTTTTTCTGACTCACGTCCACCTGGATCACGCCGGCGGGGCCGGTACGCTGCTCGAGGCCCTGCCGAATGCGGCGGCAGTCCTGCATCCGCGGGGCGCGCCGCACATGATCGATCCCGCGAAGCTCATCGCCGGGTCCAAAGTGGTCTACGGCGAGGAGCGCTTCGAGCAGCTGTATGGCGAGCTCGTGCCGATTCCAGCGGCCCGCGTGCGAGTCGTGCAGGATGGGGAACACTATGATTTCGCCGGTCGCGATCTGCAGCTGATTCATACGCCCGGGCACGCGCTGCATCACTATGCGATCGTCGATGCGGCTCACGCGAGCATTTTCCCCGGCGACACGTTCGGCATCTCCTATCGGCATTTCGACACGCCCCAGGGCGCATTCATCACTCCGACGACCACCCCGACGCAGTTCGATCCCGAGCAACTGATCGCTTCCATCGAGCGGATGCTGTCGTTTGTCCCCGAGTCGATGTACCTGATGCACTACAGCCGGGTGCGCGACGTGCCACGGCTGGCGCAATCCCTGCGGGCTCAGATCCGCGAGCTCGTGGCGATCACCGTGCGTCACTCGAATGCCGAGGACCGCTACGCGGCCATTCGTGCGGACATGCTTCAACTGTGGCTGCGTCTGGCGCGCAAGCACGGGTGTACGCAGACGGACGCGCAGATCGAGGAGCTGCTCGGGAATGATCTGGATCTCAACACACAGGGCCTGGTCGTGTGGGACGATCGGCGTCGCAAAAGCGCCGGCTGATGGAGGCCAGGGCCCGCACATGAGTGCCTCACCATGACTGCAGCATTCAAGGCGTTCCGCATCCGCAGCGAAGGCGAACGCGTCGTCGCGGGCTTCGAGCAGCTCCAGCTCGCGGATCTGGCCCCTGGCAACGTGGTCGTGCGCGTGCTGTTCTCCACCATCAACTACAAGGATGCGCTGGCTGTCACGGGGGCCGGCAAGGTGCTGCGCCGGTTCCCGCTGGTCGGCGGCATCGACCTCGCGGGCGTGGTCGAGTCTTCCGCCGATCCGCGCTTCTCCGCGGGCGACCGCGTGCTCGTCACGGGCAATGGGCTCTCGGAGACTCACGACGGCGGATATGCGGAGTACGCGCGCGTCCCCGGCGACTGGGTATTCGCGATCCCGCCGGGGCTCGACGAGCGCAAGGCTATGGCGCTGGGCACAGCTGGATTCACGGCAGCGCTCGCGATCCATCGCATGGAGGAGAACGGGCAGAAGCCGATCGCGGGGCCCATCGCCGTGACCGGCGCGACGGGCGGGGTGGGCAGCATCGCCATCGACATGCTCGCGGCCCGCGGCTATGAGGTCGTTGCGGTGACCGGCAAGTCCGGGGCCGCGGAATACCTCAAGACGCTCGGCGCTACTCGCATCCTCTCCCGCAAGCAGATCAAATCGAGCGGCCGGCCCCTGGAAGCTGTGCAGTTCGCCGGTGCCATCGACAACGTCGGCGGCGACCTGCTGGCGTGGCTCACGCGCACGGTTGGTTTCTGGGGCAACATCGCGAGCGTCGGGCTGGCGGGCGGTGCTCAGCTCGAGACGACTGTCATGCCCTTTATCCTGCGGGGGGTCAACCTGCTCGGGATCAATTCCACCTCGGTGGCCCGCGCGCTGCGGACTACGATCTGGGAGCGCATCGCGACCGACCTGATGCCGCGTCATCTGGATCGGCTGGTGACGCGGACCCTGGACTTCGCCGACCTTCCGGGCGCCTTCCAGGCCTATCTGGACGGGGCGATCACCGGACGCACGGTCGTGCGGATCTCTGGCGGCGAGCCTGATGCTACTGGCGAGTAGGTTTTCGCTCCCTTAGAATGCGGGGGATTCCCCCCCCCCGAGCACCAGCCAAGGACATGTCGAACGAAGCATCCGCCGGGGCCCGGCTGCGCGCCGCGGTCGAGGCCGAGCGACCCTTGCAGGTCGTGGGGACGGTCAATGCCTACTCGGCGCTGCTCGCCGAGCGAGCCGGGTTCCGCGCCATCTACCTTTCCGGCGCCGGCGTGGCGAATGCCTCCTTCGGCCTGCCCGATCTCGGCATGACCTCGCTGAACGAGGTCTGCGAGGACGTCAGGCGCATCACCTCGGCCTGCAGCCTGCCGCTGCTGGTCGATGCCGACACCGGCTGGGGAGGCGCATTCAATATCGCGCGCACGTGTGCCGAGCTCGTCAGGTCGGGCGCAGCCGGCATGCACCTGGAAGACCAGGTGGCGGCCAAGCGTTGCGGGCACCGTCCGGGCAAGGCGCTGGTCGAGCCGACGGAGATGGTCGATCGAATCAAGGCCGCCCTCGACGGTCGTACGGACCGCCAGTTCGTGATCATGGCGCGCACCGATGCTCACGCGGTGGAGGGGCAGCAGGCAGCCCTGGAGCGCGCGGCCGCCTACGTGGACGCCGGTGCGGACATGATCTTCGCGGAAGCGCTGCGCACCCTCGAGGAGTTCCGCCAGTTCGCGAGCGCCGTGCGCGTGCCGGTTCTGGCCAACATCACTGAATTCGGGCAGACGCCGCTGTTCACGGTGAGCGAGCTCGGCGCTGCGGGCGTCCGCCTCGTGTTGTATCCGTTGTCGGCGTTCAGGGCGATGAGCAAGGTCGCGCTGACCGTCTATGAGCGGTTGCGCAAGGACGGCACCCAGAAGGGCGTGCTGGACCTGATGCAGACGCGCGCCGAGCTCTACGACGTGCTCGACTATCACTCCTACGAAGAGAAACTCGACGAGTTGTTCGGGAAAGAACGCCATGACGACTGAAGCTCCCTCGACCGCTCCCAAGCCCAAGAAATCGGTCGCGCTGTCCGGCGTAGCCGCCGGCAACACGGCGCTGTGTACGGTTGGGCGCACGGGTAACGATCTTCACTATCGTGGCTACGACATCCTGGAGATCGCCGCGACCAGCGAGTTCGAGGAGATCGCGCACCTGCTCGTTCACGGGCGCCTCCCCAACAAGGTGGAGCTGGAGAAGTACAAAGCGAGACTGCGCGCCTTGCGCGGGATCCCCGCGGCGGTGCGTACGGTGCTCGAAACCCTGCCACCGGCCACGCATCCGATGGATGTGCTGCGCACCGGGGCCTCGGCTCTCGGGTGCGTGATGCCCGAGAAGGACGATCACTCCCCGGCCGGGGGGCGCGCGATCGCCGATCAGCTGATCGCCTCGTTCGGCTCGATGCTCGCCTACTGGTTCCACTACAGCCACGACGGCCAGAGAATCTTCGTCGACACCGATGACGACTCGGTCGGCGGGCACTTCCTGCACCTGCTGCATCGCCGGCCGCCGCCGCCCTCCTGGGTGCGGGCGATGCACACGTCCCTGAACCTTTACGCGGAGCACGAGTTCAACGCATCGACCTTCGCGGCACGCGTGATTGCGGGCACGGGCTCCGACATGCACTCCTGTATCGTCGGGGCGATCGGTGCGTTGCGCGGGCCGAAGCACGGCGGCGCCAACGAAGTGGCGTTCGAGATTCAGCAGCGCTACGACTCGCCCGAGCAGGCCGAATCGGACATCCGCGCGCGCGTGGCCAACAAGGAGGTCATCATAGGTTTCGGCCACCCCGTCTACACCATCTCCGATCCCCGCAACCAGGTCATCAAGGAGGTCGCGCGGCAGCTGGCCGAGGAGTCCGGCGACACGCAGATGTTCGCCATCGCCGAACGCATCGAAGCGGTGATGCACGCTGCGAAGAAAATGTTTCCCAACCTCGATTGGTTCTCCGCCGTCTCGTATCACCTGATGGGGGTGCCGCCGGCGATGTTCACGCCGCTGTTCGTGATCGCCCGCACCAGCGGCTGGGCGGCGCACGTCATGGAGCAACGCGCGGACGGCAAGATCATCCGTCCTGCGGCCAATTACGTGGGGCCGGAGAATCTGAAGTTCGTGCCACTGGCACAGCGCCGCTGAATGTCCACGCTCGACCTCAAATCGGCCCAGCGGCCGGACCCGGATGCCGTGCTCGTCGCGATTGCAGAGTACGCCCGGAGCCCTGCGGCGGGGCTTGCGCCGGCCGCCTTCGAAACGGCGCGTTACTGTCTCATGGACACGCTGGCGTGCGGGTTCCAGGCGTTGCACTACCCAGCGTGCACCAAGCTGCTCGGACCGGTGGTCCCGGGGGCGGTGATGCCGGGCGGCGCGCGCGTCCCCGGCACGTCATTCGAGCTGGATCCGGTACAGGCGGCTTTCAACATCGGCGCGATGATCCGCTGGCTGGACTTCAACGACACGTGGCTCGCTGCGGAATGGGGTCACCCCTCCGACAACCTCGGCGGAATTCTGGCGACGGCGGACTATCTGGCCCGCAAGGCCGTGATGGAGGGTAAGAAGCCGCTCACGGCTCGCGATGTGCTGGCGGCAATGATCAGGGCGCACGAAATCCAGGGCGTGCTCGCGTTGGAGAACAGTTTCAACCGAGTGGGCCTCGATCACGTGATTCTCGTACGCGTGGCCTCCACCGCAGTCATCACGGCGATGCTCGGGGGCAGCAGCGCTCAGATCGTCAACGCCGTATCCAACGCTTGGATCGATGGCGGTGCGCTGAGGACGTACAGGCATGCTCCCAACACCGGCTCCAGAAAGAGCTGGGCGGCGGGCGATGCCACCAGCCGTGCCGTACGCCACGCATTGATCGCCCTGCGCGACGAGATGGGATATCCATCCGCGTTGACCGCAAAGACCTGGGGCTTCTACGACGTATTGTTCAAGGGAAAGCCGTTCTCGCTGCCTCAGCCTTTCGGCAGCTACGTGATGGAGAACGTGCTGTTCAAGATCTCATTCCCGGCGGAGTTTCACGCGCAGACGGCCGTGGAAGCGGCGATGACGCTGCACCCCCTTATTAAAGACAGGCTCGCGGACATCGAGCGTGTCGTGATCGAGACGCAGGAGCCGGGCGTGCGCATCATCGACAAGACCGGTCCTTTGGCGAACCCCGCGGACCGCGATCACTGTATCCAGTACATGGTGGCGATCCCCCTGCTGTTTGGCCGCCTCACCGCTCATGACTATGAGAACGAGGTGGCCTCGAATCCGCAGATCGATGCGCTGCGAGCGAAGATGGAGGTTCGCGAGAACCCGACGTTCACCCAGGAATATTACGCAGCCGACAAGCGCTACATCGGCAATGCCGTGCAGGTCTTCTTCCGTGGCGGCGGCTCGACGCCGCGTGTGCAGGTGGACTTCCCCATCGGCCACCGCAAGCGCCGCGAGGAGGGAATGCCGGTGCTGGTCAGGAAATTCGAGTCCTCGGTGGACGCGTATTTCAAGCCGAAGCAGGCGGCACGCGTTCGCGCTCTGTTCAGCGACCCTGAGACGCTGGATGCCTTGCCGGTGAACGAGCTGATGGCGGCGATGGTGACCAACGGCGCGGCGCAATAAAGACTCCCCGGGACCTCGTGATCCCGGGGAGTGTCAGGGGGCGCCCGTCAGGCGGTAAGCCGACGCGGACCTCAGCCGACGCGCACCGGCACGAACAGCTGCGAGTCGCCGCGCTGCACCAGCAATGCGATGTGGCCCTTGGACTTCTCCACGGCGCTGCGCAGATCCTCCGCGCTCGCGACCTTGTTGCCGTTCGCGGAGAGCACGATGTCTCCCTGCTGCAGGCCGGCCTCGGCGGCAGGACCCGAAGCGCGCTCCACCAGCAAGCCGCCGCGGGTGTTGGCCTGATGCTGCTCATCGGGCGTCAGCGGTCGCACTGCCAGCCCGAGCTTGCCGCCGTTGTGCGAGCTCTGGCTGTTGAACGCGGTGCGCTTCTCCTGCATCGAGCCGAGCTTGACCTCGATGTTCTGGGTGCCGCCCTTGCGCCAGATCTGCAGGTTGGCGTTGGAGCCGGGCGCCATCTCGGCGATATCGGCCGGCAGCTCATCGGAGGTATTCACCGGCGTGTTGTTGAGCTTGAGGATGACGTCTCCGGTCTGGATTCCGGCCCTGTCCGCCGGGCCGCCCTTCTCGACGCTCGACACCAGCGCCCCTTCCGGACGCGGCAGTCCGAACGAGTCGGCGAGTGCCTGGTTGACGGGCTGGATCACCACCCCGAGCTTGCCGCGTGAGACGTGGCCGGTGGTCTCGAGCTGGTGGCTCACCTTCAGGGCCACGTCGATCGGAATGGAGAACGACACGCCCTGGTAGCCGCCGGAGCGGCTATAGATCTGTGAGTTGATGCCGACGACCTCGCCGCGCATGTTGAACAACGGACCGCCGGAGTTGCCGGGATTGATCGGCACGTCGGTCTGGATGAACGGGACGTAGCCCGAGTCGGGCAGCGTTCGGCCCAGGGCGCTCACGATGCCCGCGGTGGCGCTGTTGGCAAAGCCGAACGGCGCACCGATGGCCAGCACCCACTCGCCGACGCGGATGTTGCGGGAGTCGCCGACCTTCACGGTGGGCAGATCCTTGGCGTTGATGCGGATCACGGCGATGTCGCTGTTGGTATCGACGCCGACGACCTTGGCCTGGTACTCACGCCGGTCCGTCAGGCGAACCGTGACTTCCTTCGCACCGTTGACGACGTGAGCGTTGGTCAGGATCAAGCCGTCTGCACTGACGATGAACCCCGAGCCTTCGCCGCGCACGGGAACCTGCGGCTGCTGCTGCGGGAAGTTGCGGAAGAACGGGGCAAACGGGGTATTGGCCCACGGGTTCTGGCTGCCCTGGCCGTTGTCATCGTCATTGTCATCGCTGTCGTCGCCGTTGTAGGACGCCGGCACTTTCTCCACGACCTGGATGTTGACTACGGCCGGCCCGTAGCGCTGCACCATGGTGCTGAAGTCAGGCAACACCGCCTGGGCATTGCCCGTTGCGGGCGCGGTCTGCACCGGTGCTTGCATCGTGTGGGCGGGCGCCTGGGCGCGCACGCTGTAGGTATAGAGCGCGCCCAGCGGCGCGGCGATGATGGCGCCGAGCGCCGCCGCGGCGAGCGGCTTGCTACTTTTTCGGGGTCGGGTTCATTCGGGTCTCCACTGAAAACGCTGCCGGCCGTTCTGGCCCTGTGGGAGACCCTAGGCGTCGAGACTTAAGTGACCCTTAAGAGGCCGGGGCGAGGGGGAAGCTGACGGTGGCGGCCAGCCCCACCCCGGCCGGTCCACTCTCGAGCGTGACCGTAGCCGCGTGCGCAGTGGCGATCGAGTTGACGATGGACAGCCCCAGCCCGCTACCCGGCGGGGAGGTACCCGGGCGGCGATAAAAACGGTCGAACACACGAGATCGATCTTCAGGCGGAATTCCGGGTCCGCTGTCGAGGACCCTCAGGACGGCTCGCGCCGGCGTCCCG
>Ga0207667_10011466_pt1 | contig 10299 bp, 7 predicted proteins | sample KBSCornC52_FD_184301 | JGI IMG/M metagenome (GOLD analysis project Ga0207667, IMG submission 184301) | Corn rhizosphere microbial communities from Kellogg Biological Station, Michigan, USA - KBS Corn C5-2 (SPAdes) (version 2) | ecosystem: Host-associated > Plants > Roots > Rhizosphere > Soil ...
GCGATGGGCAATTGCACCGGTTCGCCGCCGTATTCCGTCACCAGGGCCGCCAGTGAATAGCTGTTGCTGTTGCGGATCTGGCTTGGCCCCGGCTTCTCCGCCACTTCCACTAGTTCGTCTCCGGTGGAAAGGATCGCCACCTTCGGCTTGCGATAAACCTTCACACTGGCTTTGCCCGCAGCGGCAGCCAACGCAATCTGCGCCGATCCCAGGCGCGCGCCTCGCGGTAAAAGCTCCTGACCCGCGTGAGCTTCTGCTCCGGAAGGCACAACATTTTCTCCGCTTGTCACAGCCCGCTGTACTTCAACGAAATCTTCCGTTTTTTTCTCTTCGACCTCGGGTTCGGCATGTCCTGCAATGTCCAGAATATGATCGTCGTCAGCAATGCTCCCGCGATTCTCCGATTTCCGTTGCGTCCCTTCGCGCTCTTTGCGGTCAATCTCTCTTGTCTTGCGCTCCGTGTATTCCACCATCACCACGGCATCCGCGCCTACAGGGACAGCTGCCCCGGTCATAATTTCCACCGCTTCGCCTGATGCCAGCGGCAGATCGTAGCTATCGCCGGCCCTCACCTGCCCGACTACGCGAAGCAGCGTTAGCCCGCCCGCCAAGTCCTCCACTCGAACGGCAAAACCATCCCGCGTGGCCCTGGGGAATGGAGGAAAATCCCGATCAGCCGTGATCGGCTCAGCCAGCACCCGCCCCACGGCCTGCATCAATAACACTTCTTCGCTCGGGCGATCTCCAGCGGCGACAATCTGCCTGCAGCGCTCGCGCACCACTTCATAAGCATCTTCAAAGCTCAGGACTCCCGCGGACTGTACAGCGGTATTCATAAGTTGATTCTAGTTCCTCCGAGTCCTGTGCGTGGCTGGGGCTATGCAACAATGAACAGCGGCCCCTTCAATGTTCTTATGAGTCATTGTAAATAAGATGTGCATATCAAGATCGAGACGCTTTGGAATTGAGATTTCCGTTCGGCGGCAAGTGCAAACGGCACTTTCTGATGGCTCATCCGTGCAGCCTAACTGTTCACATTAGAAGAGCGAATGAAGGGGCGCGGCAAATGATGACCGCCATGGAGTCTCACACTGAGCCAGAAGAAGTTTTGCTAACCTTAGTAGTTAATATACTGAAAGTTGTGAAGATCGACTGTGCTTCGACTAGGCCAGAGTACAATTTACCCGTCACTCATTCCACATAGGTCGAGGAGAAAGACATGAGTCGGCGCATCATTTCCAAATCCCTTCACGCAGCAGGCGTTACTTCGGGCATCGACACTTATTCAGACCGGGTCGTTAAGTACATTCCCGCAGATGTAGTCGCTGCGTGGGCGACGGCCATGGGTTTAATCAAAGCGGCAGAAAACGGGCCCTCCCGCCCAAGTAACACCGTGTTGTGGGTAGTTTTCGTCTTCGGCTTGTTCTTGACTGCGGCATGGACGTGGAGGCAAACAAAGCAAGCCGGTATGCCCCCACCCTACCTACAAATTCTGGTCTCTACGGTCGCCTTCGCGGTCTGGGCGTTCGGCTTGGAAGGACCATTTCCGCAATGGGTCGGGCTCTACAATCCGGTGATCAATTCCCTGGTTCTCATTGGATTTACAGTAGCAGTCGGCTTGGTCGCGCCCTGATCCGGTGCCCCCGAAGCAAGTTCGGGCCCCAAATAGACAGCGCTGATTCTGTTTGTTTTTCCATATTCGATAAGGACCGTCAGGACATCATGCAGAACCTTGAACGACTTTTTGGATTCAGAGTGGAGATCGTGGATAGTTTGGATCCAGTACGCATGGAGATTTTGCACGAGAGGGCTGCTCTCATCGTTGCCCGGTCAGACTTTGATCCCGAACAGTATTATTTGTATTTCCACCAACTCAATCTGGTGCTAAATTCGGGGCACTTTGCCCGGCGGTTCAGCATAGACCAACGCGTATCCGAGCTGGCTCTTGGGTTTGAAATAAACCCCAAACAACGAAAGACTGGCACGATTCGCTTTTTCAATTATCTGGTTACTCCGGACTTGCCGGACGGAGTTCGTGTCTCCACTGGAGAAGCGTCGGTTCATTACTACTTGAAAGGCGGCTTCCTCAACGACCGTCTAGATTTCAGAAATGAGCTGATTACATTTGTCAGTAAAGACATCCGACCGGAGCACCGAAAGATCAAGGTTTCAGTCGCCGTGACACCGACTCCAGCATTCGAGAGACATTTGCGCAAAACCAGAGGAGAAACTGTTACTAAATTGGATCTGCGTTTTGCTCGTTATACTCCCATCAAGCTGGTGCAGGTTGGCCAGGATGCCCCTGTGACCAGAGCTCGCACGAAGAAAGAGGATATGAATCGCCTGGTGGGAATTCTTGCCCGTGAGGCCATGGAGCAGAAGAATGCCCGGGATTTTTTTCTAGAACTCCTGGATCCGGCGCGCCTGCCCGAGTCACTTCGTTCAGACAGCGTAGCGCTGATCCAGGGGGACCCGTCAAAGGATGCAAGAAGGCTGCTCCGCTGGGCTTTGGTTAAAAACCTCTCCGATGAGGAAAGCGATTCTGCCGTCCTGCGGTCCATTCTTCAGAAGCTGGCCAGCAATGATGACCTGCAGACTCGCTATAAAATACCTGATCCCGATCTTCTCCTAAAACTCGCCGAGGTCCAGAAAGAAGGAAAGATTGGTCCGACCATTAAGTGGATGGGACCACTCCGGGAGAAGCAGCTCCAGTCCTTTTTCAAACCTGAGCCGGCCTACCAGGACGTGGGTTTTCTCATGCGGGCCATCGAGCGGGCAGCTTGTGTGTGCCGCATTGAGATTCCTTCCAACGGCCGCCGTGGAACGGGTTTCCTGATACGGCCCAATCTTCTACTTACCAACTACCATGTTCTGAAAGAAACTCCCGAGGATGATATTGAGGCCAACGCGCACGAAGCCATCCTGCGTTTCGGCGCCGTTACCGGAGATGATGGAAAACTGCTACCAGGACAGGTTTTTCGGCTGGTCAGTCGCAATCCAATCCTCAAAGCAAGCCCCGCCGAACAACTGGACTACGTCCTGCTCCAAGTAGAGGACGACATCACGAAAACCACCAAAGTCCTGCCAGCGCCCTGGGACTTGGCGCCGCTCAAAGACAGGTGCGGCCTGAACATACTACAACATCCTGTTCTTCACGCAGAGGATGGTGGGGGTATGAAAATCGCCATGAGCAGTAATGGCATCGTTCATGTCGATAGCGGCAAAGGCCTCGTCCAATATGTCACCAGAGCAGCTGCAGGCTCAAGCGGGTCACCGTGTTTCAATGATCAATGGAACGTGGTCGCATTGCATCACGCGGAACTCGCAACAACTTTTGGCAGCATACGGGAGGGAGTCCTCTTTAGCTCGATTTACAAAGAGATTGCATCGTTAATCAAATAGAACGGTTCTTTGTCATACTTCATTTGCCGAGTCGCCGGATTGAGAGCCGCTCCCCGATTGCCTCGATGTCGTGGAGCAACTCGCTATATCCGCGGCAAAAATCCTACGCGATCCGTTCCGCCGGCTGTTCATAAGTGCTGGCCTTGTTCAACTTATCAATAGATTCTCGGTCCAGCTCAAGCGTTATTGCTTGCACCAGTTCGTTCAACTGCTCCACACTCGTGGCGCTGGCAATCGGCGCGGTAATACTTTTGCGCGCCATCAGCCAGGCCAATGCCACTTGTGCAGGCTTTGTCTGGTAACGTTCCGCCACCTGGTCCAGCGCCTGCAAAATGCGGAAGCCGCGATCGTTCAAATATTTCTTTGTCGACTGGCCGCGCGGGCTCTTCTTTAAGTCATCCTGTGACCGGTACTTGCCCGTCAGGAAGCCACTGGCCAACCCATAGTAGGGAATCACGCCGAGTTTTTCCTGCAAGGCCAGCGGCTCCAGCGTGCTCTCGTATGTCGCGCGCTCATACAGGTTGTAATTCGGTTGCAGGCTCTCATATCGGGGCCAGCCATTTTTGCGGCTTGCCGCCAGAGATTCCCGTATGCGCTCCGCCGTAAAGTTGGAGCAGCCAATCACCCGCACCTTGCCCTGCTGGATCAATTGCGCATATGCCTCAAGCGTTTCTTCCACCGGCGTTGCCGGATCGTCGCGATGAGACTGGTAGAGATCAATGTAATCCGTCTGCAATCTCTTGAGCGATGCGTCCACCTGCCGCATGATCCACGCCTTGCTCAGCCCTTTGCCCTGCCCGGGAATTTCAGCTCCCACTTTGGTGGCGATCACAATCTTGTCGCGCTTGCCGCTGCGCTTGAACCAGTTGCCAATTATCGTTTCGCTCTCTCCGCCGTGGTGACCCGGAACCCAGGTGGAATAGGTGTCCGCCGTATCGATAAAGTTCAGCCCTGCGGCCACAAAGGCATCCAGTATCTTGAATGATGTGGCTTCGTCTGCGGTCCATCCAAACACGTTGCTGCCCAGCGTCAGCGGCGCTGATTCGATTGAGGATTGTCCTAGTTGGCGCTTTTTCATCACGTAGTCTCCATATCAATCTTAGCCGGTTTGGATGCTGCACGTTTTCTTTCAGGACTTCATTTTCGAAGCCCATTGATGCCCACCACATCGCAAATAAAACGCCGTCCTTGTCTCCAGGGACGGCGTGGTTAATCTCAAGTTTTCTTTTACGGATGGATTTCCCATACGCCGCGGCCAAAGCTGGCAACGCGCAGGAAACTTGCATCCGGTGCAATATAAATATCGTCCACTTCCACAAAGGGCAGGCCGGCGCCAAAGCGGCTCCAGCTTATCCCGCCGTTGATCGTGCGATAAACACCCAGGAACGTTGCGGCGTACAAGGTGTTCTTGTCCACCGGGCTTACGACCAGGCGCGCCACTGGAACGTCCGGCAAACCCGTACTGGCATTGACGAAAGTGGCTCCTCCGTCTGTTGATTTAGCCACGCGCGAACCCGAAACGGGACTTTCTGACCCGATGTACAGCGTGGTGTTGTCTGCCCATTCCGCGGTTGAATTGAATCCCTGCCAGCCCGGTACGGTGCCGATCAGTGCAGCCTGTGTCCAGGTAGCCCCGCCGTTGTGCGTTACCACCACAAAGCCGCCGTTGCAAACCACAGCTACGTGGTTTTGTCCGTCAGCCAAGGGGCTCACACCTATGCCATGCGGCGTATCGCGGAAAATGCGGGCAGCGTTGATGCCTGGCGAGGGCGGTGTTGACGGTCCCGGAGGGGTCCCGCTGCCCGGAATCGTGGTGTGACCAATATCGGTCCACAGCCCGCCGGCATTGGCAGTTCGATAGATTTCCCGGCTGGTATAGGTGTAAAACACCTGACCTGTGGGATCGGCTGCCGCGGAAGGCGACGCATACGCGGTAAAGAAGTTGCCGAAGCGCCGGTTGATGCCGCTACGGGCAAAGGCCCACTTGGCCTGGATGTTTGGCGGAGTGTTGACTGCCACCACGGTTGAGCTGCCGGGGAAGCTGGTAAAAGCAACATCCTTATTCACCGGCGCTTTGCTCCATGCTGTGCCAATCCCGTCGCCACCCAATGTCTGCTCCCAGACATCGGTGTTGGCCACGCGAGAGAACGTGCCATTGTCCTGCGTGCCGATAATCGTAAACAGCGGATTGTTGGGCGAAACAGCGATCGAATAAGCCAGTTCGGTAACGATGCCTTCGTTCTTGCCATCATCCCAGCTAGCGCCGCCGTCATTGCTCACGAACAAGCCTCCATCGCTGCCGAAGAACACCTGCTTCGTCACAGGCGAAATTGCGGCTGCGTGATAATCCGCGTGCACGTAGGGCATTTTGAACAGGCCCAGCCAGTCGGCCAGGATCGTCCATGTGGCGCCGCCATCAACGCTCTTGGCGGAAGCAAGCTGGCCGCCGATGAACACCGTATTGCGATTGGCGTCATTGGGATCCACCAACAGCATGTGGTTATAAAAAGCCTGACCGCCCATCAGGTTCATGTTGGGAGCATCAGGATTCGGATTCAGCGGAGTCTTGCTTCTCAGGCCCAACGGAGTCCAGGTGCCGCCGCCATCGCTGGAGCGGAAAAGATCAAGCTGGCTGCCGTCACGCTGTGTCGCGGTAAATGCGTACACGCCCGCGTCGCCGGGAGCGCCAACTCCCAGTGTGATTCGCCCTGCTTGAATTGTTCCAGTCGGCGCAGGAAAAGTTTCCGTTAGCGCAGCCAATGCTTGCCATGTGGCGCCATGGTCAGTGGAAACAGCAAGCTTGCCCACGCCATCTGTCGCGGCAGTGGCAGCAACGCCGACGACAGGCGCTTCAGTAGAAACCACCCAGCCTCTGCTGGTGTTCACGATGTTCCACTCCGGCTGCAGGAAAGCCCCAACAGGCGTGACATATATGAGCGGGAGGCTCAGATTCAGAGTGAATGTTGAGCCGCCGTTGGTGGAGCGGAAAAGGCCTATGTCAGTTGCCGCCAGCACCACATCGACCGGGCCGCTGGTATCAACCTTCAGATCGCGCACGCTGCCCGCGCTTGTGCTTCCAAACGTCAGACGAACGGCTGGTGCCCAGGTATTTCCTCCATCGGTGCTTTTCAGCACGTATGCGCCCGCCGCGGCATTGCCGTCAAATGGGTCTCCCAGGCCAAGATAAATTGTATCCGGAGTCCGGCCAAAGGCCACAGCTCCCCCGGAAGTCGTGATCACGCCATCGGTAAGTGAAACCCAGTCCGGCTTGTTCTTCTGGAAATTGGTGGTCTTCCACAATCCGCCGGAAGAAGTAAGAAAGTAAACGATATTCGGGTCGGTGGGATGGGGAAGAATAGTGCGCGCTCGTCCACTGTCAGTCACCGTGAGCAATACGCCATTTTGAACATGATTGCTCCTGAGGGGCCCTATATTGGACCACACTGGGACGCCCGGCGCGGGCGCAAAACCGGGGACAAGCTGCGGATTCAGCGCACGTTCCTGCTGCGCTTGAAACATCATGTCGCCGATAAAGCTCGGATTGCCGCTACTCCGCTGGCGGTTGGCTTCCAGGCGCAAAAGAGCATTGTCTGCATTATCGTCGGATGCGGTCCAATCGTAGTTCAGTAAATACTGGCTCGTGTAGCCGGAGTCATTCGGATCGGAACCGGTAGGAATTACAGAGTTGGGAACTGGAACGGGCTGAGGGTCTGGGCTGCCGGCATTCTGCGCCTGTGTTGCGGATGTGAGCGCAAGAATGAAAGCGAAGAAGAGAAGAGAGGGTCTTGCTCGCATGGGACTCGTGACCTCCGTTGGGGAGAAACGTGGGCTGGGGGAGCCTATGGAAAAGGAACAACTCACATAATTCTACTCGCAAGTAAGGCGCGCGTGCAGCAGGGTGGCACAAAATACATGGGATTTCCAAACCTTAGCCCGGGAACTAAGTTACGAAGCGGAAGGCAGGTCAGGCTCCGCAAACTTCCGCCGTAACTTCTTCCATGCCCACCGCGCCGGGAAGAACAGTATCGCCACCCACAACAGAAGGCTCGGTCCCGCCGAAAGCAGGAACAGCCCGACTTCAATCACCCCTTCCACCACTGTGTTGTAGCCGTCCACGGCGGCATTGCGAAACCGGCTTCCTGTGGAGGGCGGTGTGCCCTGTAATTTGGCGAAATATTCTTCTTTGACGGTAGTGTTCAACGTGGCAAATGCGACACGCTTGCTCAGCTCTTTCTTTTCCGCCTGCATCTGCTCAATCTCGCCGCGCACGCGGTCAATCTCCAGCTCAACTTTCAGCACGTCCTGAAGCTTGCCGGTGCGCGTGCGCAGGATCTCTGTGAGCCGCTGCTCGGTATGGATTCCATTAGCCAGCCGAGCTTCCAAATCGACATATTGCTGCGTGACTTCTTCACCGCCCTGTGACTCGTCTTCCACGCGGCCCAGCTTCTTCATTTCGGAAAGAGCTGATTCAAGCTGAGGCGCTGGAATGCGCAACGTGGCGGTTAGAGTGCGGCCTGATTCTGCAGGAGCGTTGACCTTGAGATCGCCAAGATAGCCGCTGTGGCGCTTTAGAATTTCTTCCAGGCTGGCGCGTGTCCTATCGAACTCTTTCGTTGTAAGGGTTATGCCGGCAACCCGCGCGATCATGGGAGCAGTAGGCACCTCTCGTATGCTGGTGTTGATCTCGTCGCCTTCGGAAATGCTTTCTGCTTCTCTGCCTCTGGTTACGTGCTGGCCGACGATTCCGGGCGCCATGTTGCCGTTAAGCGAACCGTCAAGATCGGCATACGCGTTCGGCGATGGTGGGGGCGCCACAGCTTTGGGCATGGAGCCATGACTCCTGTAGTAGCCTTCCAGCTTGGCGCCCTCCCGCGAGAATCGAGCCATAGGAACGGGGCGCAGCGCGCTGAATGAGAAGAATGACAGGATAAGCACCAATACCACGGCCGAACCGCCTGCAAACACCAGCTTCCTTGGCGTAAACAGCATGCTCCATCGCCGCCGGATTGAAGCTTGCTTCTTCGGCTCCTTCTTCCACTTCTCTAGTGCCGCCACAATTTCATCGGGAATCTCGGAAGAAGACTCTACGGCCTCCACTTCGCACGCCATCATCTCCTGCGAAAGCTTTCTCAGATCGGCTGCCAGTTCCTGGCATTCCGCGCAATGTTCCAAATGCGCTGCCGCCGCGACCGCTCGATTCGTCGCTAGCTCACCGTCCAGGTAGGCCATGAGTTCTTCTTGTTCGATAGGATGATTGCTTTTGCTCATGATTTCGCCTCGCCCTGTGCGCTACTCCGCGTTCTGCTTTGTGCCTTGCGTTTCGGTTCCAGAAAACTCTTCAATTCCATGCGCGCGCGAAACAGCCGCGACCGTACTGTGTTCACCGGCAGGCGCAGCAACTCGCCAATCTCGGCATAATTGAGCTGCTCATATTCCCGCAGCATCAAAATCTCTCGCTCGCTCGAATCCAATTTCTCCAATGCCTGCCGCACCCACAACTCATTGTCAGATGGGCTATCTTCCGCCGGCTCGTGATCGTCATCGATCTGCGGCTCATTGCCTGAAAGTTTTCTTCGCTCAGCCGCAAGCAGCTTCAGCGCGATCCCGTATAAGTACGTTTTGACCATCGCTCGCGGTTCGTACCGGACGGCAGCTCGGATCACCGCGAGAAAGGTTTCCTGCGCCAGGTCTTCAGCGCGGTCTTTGGTAGCGAGCCTGCGCCTGAAGAATCCATAGAGCGGCTCGCGATAACGCGCGAACAACTCGTCGAACGCCTCGCGCGAGCCGCGCTGGAACTCGATTATCAGGGCTTCATCACTGATCATTGGCCGTCATCACCGGTCTTTCATCATCCAGATCGTTGTCACCTGTGCCGGTTGTCCTTTCCTTGCCGCACCGCCCCAAGCGTCTGTTCCAAACCCGTGGTCTCTACATCCTTAATGTCTCAAGTAGAACGAAAGTTCCCGAAAATCTTTCATTGCCGAGCTTCTTACAGGTACCCAGGCTGCCGATAATAACCACGCAAGGCTAATTGCTAATTGCCAATTGCTCCTCTGTTAAAATTTGTCCATCTTGAACTGAGGCGGTTTCTATTGAGACAGCTCCCTGCAATCGTGGTCCACGGCGGCGCCTGGGCCATCCCTGACGACATGGTGGAAGCTCATACCCGCGGCGTGCAAAATGCTCTGGACAAGGGCTGGCACGTTCTGGAAGGGGGCGGCTCGGCGCTGGACGCCGTGGAAGCCGCAATCGTCTGCATGGAAGACGATGAAATCTTTGACGCGGGCCGCGGCAGCTTTCTCACGCGCGACGGCCGCGTTCAACTTGACGCCCTTATTATGGATGGCGCTACTTTGTGTGCTGGCGGCGTGGGCTGCGTGGAGCGCATTCGCAATCCTATCCGCGCGTCGCGGCTGGTGCTGGATAAAAGCCCACACGTGTATTTTGTCGCGGAAGGCGCGGAGCGTTTTGCCCAGGAGCACGGCATGCCGCTCTGCCGCAATGAGGAGTTAGTCATCGAACGCGAAATCCAGCGCCTGAAAGAAGCGCAGGAAAAAGAAGCTGCCGGTCATCCTGACCTCACGTTTGCCGGGCCTCTTTCCAGCCATGACACTGTCGGCTGCGTTGCGCTTGACGCCAATGGCAACATTGCCGCAGGTACTTCAACCGGCGGCACGCTCAACAAAGCTCCCGGACGGGTGGGCGACTCATCTCTCATCGGCTGCGGCTGCTATGCCGATAATCTAAGCGCTGCCAGCTCCTGCACCGGATGGGGCGAGCCCATCATGAAGCTGGTGCTGGCCAAGTGGGCTGCCGACCGCGTCCGCACCGGCGGCGCGCCGGATGCTGTTGCGCAGGAGGCCATGCAGTATCTGAAAAATCGTTGCAGCGGGCGCG
>Ga0207667_10011469_pt1 | contig 10297 bp, 14 predicted proteins | sample KBSCornC52_FD_184301 | JGI IMG/M metagenome (GOLD analysis project Ga0207667, IMG submission 184301) | Corn rhizosphere microbial communities from Kellogg Biological Station, Michigan, USA - KBS Corn C5-2 (SPAdes) (version 2) | ecosystem: Host-associated > Plants > Roots > Rhizosphere > Soil ...
ATCGGGAAATAGCAGCCAACCTTGGCTATTATGCCTTCGACCAGCTGCAGGCGAAGTGCGCCGAGCAAAAGCTCAACCAGCTCTGGCAAGTCCTGCAGCGATCGCGCGACGGCCAGCCGGTCAAGCTTGCAGCCGGAATCGGGATGCCGCTCCATCCCGACCAGTCGTTCAGTGTCTGGGACAGCAAAGATCCGCAGGCCTTCGCCCAGCTGCCGCTCGATGTGCGCCTCAAATATGCGCAGCTTTATGAGCTTTTCCGCACGACCGAGGGGATTTCTGAGAGTCAAAACGTGACTTGGAAGAAAATGATCGGCTTTGAGGAGGAGGGGCCGCTGACGCTGGAGGACCGGCGCCAGTTGCACGCCCTGATCGTCGATGCCGCCGGTTTGCGGACCGCACTGTCCGGCAACTGGCCAGATGCTTTGCAGAAGGCGGCAAGCCTGGGAATCAAGCCCCAAATGGAAGACTGGGAAAAGGCGCAGGCCCGCGGGATTCCGAAATCCGTCTTGTGCCAGCCGATCCTGAAGGCGGGGTGAGCGGACGAATTGCTCACCCTTCCGGAACGAGGAACGGTGGGAATTCGTAAACGTTTCCGGCCTGTATCGATCGATCCGGTTCGTGGCCGAACCCGTTGGCGGAGGTGACCAATGCACATGTCGAATGAAAGCCTGCTGGTCATCATCCTCGTCGGCATCGTCGCCGGCTGGCTGGCCGGCCGCCTTGTCCGGGGCGCGGGCTTCGGCCTCATCGGCGACCTTTTGGTGGGGATTGTCGGCGCGTTCATCGGCAACTGGCTGCTGCCGAAGATCGGACTCCATCTCGGCACCGGAGTGGTCAGCGCCATCGTCAACGCGGCGCTCGGCGCGATCGTGCTTCTTCTGGTGATCCGGCTGCTTGGCGGCGGCGGCCGCTGGGGAGGCGGTTGGCGACGGCGCTGGTAGCCGGAGACATTTCGTTCGGCTGCTCAAGCCAACCATTTATTAAAGCTGCTATCTTAAGTTAGCTGCATCGAGCCGGTGGGGGGCTGTTGTGGCAACGAAGTTGAGTCTGACCGGAGACATGATCCCGCGCAGCGTGAGGCGCATTTTCGACCAAAGGTCGGAGCAGCGGATCGAGCCGACCGCCGATCAAGCCGTCCTCGAATGTCGCGGGACCAGAATTGCCGTGGAGCTGCTCAACGTGTCGGCATCCGGAGCGATGATCGGTTGCGACTTGGTTCCATGCATCGGCGAACGCGTTCGGCTCCATTTGGTGGACCGCCCGCCCACCGACGGGTTCGTTCGCTGGGTTCGCGACGGGCGCTTCGGCATCAATTTCGACAGCCGCCGAGCGTCTTGAAAGCCGATTCCGAAGCGTCTTTGGAGGCGCTCGCACAGCTCATCGACAAGCCTCGGCGCGACCGGCGGCGCCGCGAAAGTTCACAAAGTTCATAAGCCTTACGCGTGCGCGCACGTGAGCTCCGCGGAGACGCTTGTTGGCGATCTATCGCGGCACTTATGCCGAGGACAGCAAGCACGACGGCGTGCCGTACACGCACAGAGGCGATTATGTCGCCGGTTTCAAGCGCGATGCCGACGGCAAATGGCGGATCCACTGGTCGGTCGTGTCGTGGGAGTCGGCGTCGAAGAAGAAGGGATAGCGGCCTTCCATCCATTGCGGACATCGGCTTGCGAGTTAAAACCCCGGCCATGCTGCTGATTGTGGGAACGTTCCGACTGCCGCCCGGGAATGTCGCGGCGGCCAGGCCGATTATGGCGAGGATGATCGAGGCCAGCCGCGCGGAGGAAGGCTGTCTCGACTACACTTACGCCGAAGATGCGCTTGAGCCGGGCCTCTTTCGAGTGATCGAACTGTGGACCGACCAGACTGCGTTGGATCGACACTTTGCCACTCAACACATGAAAGATTGGCGGGGCACGTGGCCTGAGCTCGGGATCACCGAGCGGGATTTGCAAGCGTTCGACGTTGGAGAGCCGCGGGCGATTTGAGGAGGTCCGATTTCCATTCGGACAAGACCTTTATCGCATCGCCTTGCGTCCACCCGCGCCGCTGCTCTGGACTGAGGAATTTGCGCGGGGCCTGAGCATGACTGGAATTGTTTGTTTGACTCGCTGCGCGCACGTTCGTTTATTGAAATACATTTGCTGCCGCGTCGCGCGCACTCGCGAACAAAGCAACAGAAGCTGCCGGCATTGTCGACCAGCTTTCGAAGACTTTGGAGGATTTTCGCGCGCAGATTGCGCAGGCGAAGAGCCAAAGCGCGTCCGTTTCTCAATCGGAAGCTGAAAGCTCCCGCGTTCTACAGGAAATTGAAAAAGCCCGTCGAACGGTTGAAGAGAACGCCGCTAAGGTGACTGCGTCGGCAGCATCGATTGAAGAAATACGTTCGCAAGCAGCCACATTGGAGGCGGCAGTTACAAACTACCAGGCAACCTTCGATGCGTTTCAGAAGCAGCTTAACAAGCGCGAAGAGACCGTCCGAAAAGGCGACCAATCTGTAACAGACCTTGAAAATGAGCTCCGGACTAAGGAAGGTCAGATTGTCGGCTTAATTAAGAAGGCTGAAGAGATGCTCGGGGGTGCAACCACCGCAGGACTTTCGTCTGCCTACAAAACTCAAGCCGACGCGTTTGACACGCAACTTACAAACGCCAGAAGGTGGTACTACGGATCGATCGCTCTCCTCTTTTTAAGTGTTATGGCGGCGTTAGATTTTCTGTCAGTGCTCGGTATCCAGACCGGATTGCCGCACGTTCTTGTAACATCTCCCAACGAGGCAACTGGAACCGTGGCGGTCCAGGCGCTGGCCGCCATTGGCATCAGAGCGCTTTTCATTTTGCCCGCATTATTGTTGGCCGGATTCACTGCGCACCGGCACACCGGGTTGTTCCGTCTGAGAGAGGAATACAAGCACAAGTATACCGCAGCAGCCTCGGTTCAAGGCTTCAAGCTACAGGCGCCGGCATACGACGAGTCGATCGCTGCAGCTGTCTTCGCCGAGCTGCTCAAGAACCCAGCTTCGGCAATCGAAGACAAGAAACCCACGAAGAGCCGCAATGGATTTTTGGATCGATTAATTTTGCCTCGGGTGGATGCGGCTCTCAAGAAAGCTGCTTCGATTCCGGGTGGCGAGTAGATAACGGGGTCAAGCGTCTATCGCATCGTCTTCGACGGCTGACGCCCGCGACTGGATGAAGTCAAATCTCGCACTCGGATCCCTTCCCATCAGCCGCTCGACAAGGTCTTTGACCGGTTGCCGATCCTCATAGGCTGAGGGCAGGGTGACGCGCAGCAACGAGCGTGTGGCCGGGCTCATCGTCGTTTCCTTGAGCTGCGACGGGTTCATTTCGCCGAGGCCCTTGAAGCGGCTGACTTCGACCTTCTTGCCCTTGAACTCGGTCGCTTCGAGCTCGGCGCGGTGGGCGTCGTCGCGGGCGTAGAGGGTCTTGGCTCCGGCTGAGAGGCGGTAGAGCGGCGGCTGGGCGAGGAAGAGGTGGCCGCGGCGGACCAGCTCGGGCATTTCCTGGAAGAAGAAGGTCATCAGCAAAGTGGCGATGTGGGCGCCGTCGACGTCGGCGTCGGTCATGATAATGATCCGCTCGTAGCGGAGGACGGCCTCGTTGAACTTGTCGCGCGTGCCGCAGCCGAGCGCCTGCTGAAGGTCGGCGATCTCGCTGTTGGCGCGGATCTTGTCGGCGGTGGCGGATGCGACGTTCAGGATCTTGCCGCGGATGGGGAGGATCGCCTGGGTCTTGCGGTCGCGGGCCTGCTTGGCCGAGCCGCCGGCGCTGTCGCCCTCGACGATGAAGAGCTCGGTCCCGGCAGGATCGTCGTTGGCGCAATCGGTGAGCTTGCCGGGGAGGCGGAGCTTGCGCGCGGAGGTCGCGGTCTTGCGCTGGACCTCGCGCTCGGCGCGGCGGCGAAGGCGCTCCTCCATCCGCTCGACGACCGAGCCGAGGAGCGCGCGACCGCGGTCCATATTGTCGGCGAGGAAATGGTCGAAATGGTCGCGGACGGCGGCCTCGACGAAGCGGGCGGCCTCGAGCGAAGTGAGGCGGTCCTTGGTCTGGCTCTGGAAATGGGGGTTGCGGATGAAGACGCTGAGCATCAGCTCGATGCCGTTGAAGACATCGTCGGCGGTGATGTCCTTCGCCTTCTTGTTCCCGACCAGCTCGCCGAAGGCGCGGATGCCCTTGGTGAGGGCGGCGCGGAGGCCGGCCTCATGGGTGCCGCCGTCGGGGGTCGGGATGGTGTTGCAGTAATAGCTCTGCGAGCCGTCGGAATAGAGCGGCCAGGCGACCGCCCATTCGGCGCTGCCCTGATCGTCCGGGAAGGTCTGGCGGCCGGTGAACGGCTCATTGGTGACGCATGGGCGCTCGCCGATCTGCTCGCGAAGGTGGTCGGCGAGGCCGCCGGGGAATTGGAAGACGGCGGCTTCGGGCACGGTCGCGGAGGTGAGGCTCGGGTCGCAGCGCCAGCGAATTTCGACCCCGGCGAACAGGTACGCCTTGGAGCGGGCGAGGGTGTAGAGCCGCTCCGGGCTGAAGGCCGCGTCGGCACCGAAGATCTCCGGATCGGGGATGAAGCTGGTGCTGGTGCCACGGCGGTTGGGTGCGGCGCCGACCTGCTCGAGCTTGGAGGTGGGGACGCCTTTGCTGAAGCTCTGGCGGTAGAGGGTGCGGTCGCGGGCGACCTCGACGGTGGTTTCCGTGGAGAGCGCGTTGACGACGCTGACCCCGACTCCGTGCAGGCCGCCCGAGGTGCTGTACGCCTTGCCCTCGAACTTTCCGCCCGAGTGAAGGGTGGTCATGATGACTTCGAGCGCCGACTTGCCGGGATATTTGGGGTGCGGATCGACCGGGATTCCGCGGCCGTTGTCGATCACGGTCAGGCGATTGCCCGGATCGAGGATCACCTCGATCCGGCTGGCGTGGCCGGCCACCGCCTCGTCCATGCTGTTGTCGATGACTTCGGACGCCAGGTGGTGGAGCGCCCGCGCGTCGGTGCCGCCGATATACATGCCGGGGCGGCGGCGGACTGGCTCGAGCCCTTCCAGCACCTCGATCGACGAGGCGTCGTAGGCGTCGGAAGGCTGGGCAGCGGAAGGAGACGAGAAAAGGTCGGACATTGGCTGAAGGCTATATGGCCGCGAGTCGCGCACTGCCAAGCGGGCGGAGAAGTTTATCCACAACCGCACGTGTGTTAACGTTCACACAAGGAGGTGGAGAATGAAAATCTTGACGATTGCGATTACCGTTTCGCTCCCGATGACGTTGGCCGCCGTGCCCGCCGCGGCTCAGCGGGAGTCGGCGCCACAGCCGATGGTCGGCACCACGGGGTCGCCGCTCGGCGGCTATCGGACGCCGTCCACCAATCCCGGGACCGGAACCGGCGACATGCCTGGAACCTGGGCTCCGGCCAACGCGGACGGGGCCAAGGGAATGCCGAAGGGTCCCTATGGCCTGGAGCTGGCGCAGCGGATTGCCGACGCGCAAAGGCTGGTCGAGCAAGTCGAGCACGGGAAGACGCTGACCGACAAGGATAGCGAGCGCATCCGCAATTTGATGCGTGAAGACTTCTTTGCCTGGAACAAGCAATACGACTTGCCGCAAGGCCCCTATCGCGCCGAGCGCGATCGCTGGATCGTCAAGACTGACGCGCTCAAACCGGAAGAATGGGCGAGGCACCGACTCGAGTGGCTGGAAGCAGAGCGTGACTGGATCCTGTCTCACGGGGGCTGAACGGGCATTTTTGGTCCTGGCTTGCGATCGTTTGTTCTGCGCACCCGCACGGGACATTAAACTAACTGGTTGACGGTCGGTTCGACCGATAGTAATTCAACCACATGGTTGAAGAACGACTCGACTCCACCTTCCGCGCCCTTGCCGATCCGACGCGGCGGGGGATGCTCGCCAGCCTGGCTCTTGGCGACAAATCGATCGGGGAACTCGCCGAACCGCTCCGCATGAGCTTCGCCGGCGCATCCAAGCACGTGAAGGTGCTGGAGGAGGCCGGGCTGGTCGCGCGCCGCAAGGATGGCCGCAACCAGATCATCCGGCTGGAGGCCCGGCCGCTTGAAGAAGCGGAGCGGTGGCTGAGGCAATGGGAGAAATTCTGGAACGTTCGCCTCGATCGACTCGAGGCGCTGATCGAGCGCGACAAGAAGGAGAAGCGCTCATGAACGACACGACTGTCGTGACCGTGACACGCGCGTTCACGGCTTCGCCCGAGCGGGTGTTCGATGCCTGGCTGGATCCCGCCCAGGCGGCCGATTTCCTGTTCAAGATTCCTGAAGGCAGGATCGTCCGATGCGACATCGATGCGCGGGTCGGCGGCCGGTTCCTGATCATCGACCGCCGCCCGGACGGCGATGCCGAACATCACGGGCAATATCTGGAAATCGACCGGCCGCGTCGGCTGGTCTTCCTGTTCCGCGGCCCCGGCACCGAAGAGGGCGAGTGGTCGAAGGTGACTGTCGAGATCGCTGCAACCGACAACGGCTGCACGCTGACGCTGACTCATGAGATCCCACCGGAATGGGCATCCTACGCGGAGCCGGTGCGCCGCGGCTGGACGATGATCCTCGAAACCCTTTCACGGCAAATGGAGACGAAGAATGGCTAGTGCTGCTGAAATCCGGCTACCGATCGAGCGGACCGCACCCGACGCGATCCGCCTGGAGCGCCTGCTCGATGCGCCCGTGGAGACGGTCTGGCGCTATCTCACCGAAGCCGATCTTCGCGCGCAATGGTTCATGGGCGGCACCGATGCGGAGCCCGGGGGCGAATTCGACCTGGTCGTCAACCACGACAGGCTCTCCGATGAAGAGGTGCCGTATCCCGACTGGTACGCGCAGTTCAAAGGAACTGTCTGGAGCGAAAAGGTGATCCGTTTCGAGCCGCCGCGGCTGCTCGAGACGACGTTCCAGAGCGGAAAGAACGGCCGGGTCACCTACGAGCTCTTCCCCGACGGCAATCGTACCCGCCTTGTCCTGACCCACAGCGGAATCGTGAGCGGCACCGGAGCGCAGGATTTCGGGAGCGGATGGACCTCGCATCTCGCGGTCCTTCAGGAGCGGCTCGCCGGGCGTTCGGTCGCCAATTTCTGGGCGCTCCACGCGGAGTCGAAGGAACGTGTCAGAAAAGCGCTGGAGGGCTGAGATGTGCCCGCTGTGCTTATCGACGCTGGCTTGGATGGCGATCGGCGGCGGTTCGGCCGCCAGCTTGGGCGCGGTGCTCACCGCACTCAAACTGAGAGGGAATGACGATGGCGACGATGGTCAGTGAGACGGCAGCGAGTCATCGCGTCGGCACGCGCGAGGAATGGCTGAAGCAGCGGCTGGAGCTGCTCGAGGCCGAGAAGGCGCTGACCCGCCAGAGCGACGAAGTTGCTCGCCAGCGGCGGGAGCTCCCGTGGGTGAAGGTCGAGAAGGAGTATCGCTTTGACAGTTGCTCAGGCGAGAAGACGCTCGCCGAGCTGTTCCACGGCCGGTCGCAGCTGCTCGTTTATCACTTCATGTTTGGGCCGGAGTATAAGGCTGGCTGCATCTCCTGCTCGTCGATTGCCGACTCGTTCAACGGGTTCTGGGAGCATCTCGCCAACCACGACGTGATGCTGGTCGCGATCTCGCGAGCGCGGTTAGAGAAGCTAAAGGAATACAAGGAACGGATGGGCTGGACCTTCCCCTGGGTCTCCTCCTTCGGGAACGACTTCAACTTCGATTACGCGGTCGGCTTCACCGACGAACAGCAGGACAACGGCTACACCTACAATTTCCGCGAGAGCCCGCGGCTTCCGCGCGATTTGCCGACATCTCCAACTGCCCACTCGGCGGCATGCGGGGTGGATCCCCGCACATATCTGAAGCAATTGCCCGGAATGAGCGCCTTCGCGCTCGAGGATGGGCAGGTCTATCACACTTACTCCGCCTATGCGCGCGGGCTCGACGCCTTATGGGGCATGCACCAGTGGCTCGACCGGGCGCCACTTGGCCGCAACGAGCCGGGCGGCCCGTGGTGGAAGCGGCGGGACGAATATCCGGCGTTCGAGTGACGGGTGAAAACGGGGAGTTCGCAAGTGTCCGCTTTCGACGCAAGGCAGACATTAGCACTACGGAAATTTGCGTACGGTGGGCTCGAAAGGACGTTTAAGCCGCCGCCGGCACTATCGTATCGGTCACTATCGGTTCCCAACCGCGCTTCGACGGAGCGCTCTCGGGCAGCAAAAGGGCCGCGATGAGCCCGATTGCGCCTATTCCAGTCATGTACCAGCCCAACGCCAATATGTTGCCGGTGACGTGCAGCAGCCAAGTGACAAACATCTGTGTCGTGCCGCCCAGCAATGCGACCGGAAACGTATAAATCAATGCGAATCCACGCGACCGGCCTTGCGGCGGCAAAGATTCAGCGATGGCAACATATAGTGCCGGGTTGCAGACATTATTGAAGATGCCCAGCAGGAGGTTGATCGCAAAAAAGCCCGCGAGAGATCGCGAGATATCCACCCACATGATCATTGGCAGGATCGACCCGACCAGCACCGCTGCCGGGACAATCAAGAGCGGCCTACGGCCCCATCTGTCGCAGGCGATGCCACCGATCACCGAAGCGATTATGATCATGAGATTGCCAGATAGCTGCGCCGCCATGGATACGGTCGTCGAAAGCTTCAGCTCAGTCTGGCCAAAAGTAGCCATGTAGGTTTGAACGTAATTGAGGATGGTGCCTGCACCGATTAATGCCAAACCCAGCACAACAATCTGCCGATGCGATGGACCCGCGACGCCGACGTCGAACTTCGGTTCGGCGCTACCTTTGGTCTCGGGAATGGCCCGGCGCATCCAAATCGCGAACGGCACAATCGATACGCCGAGCAACAAATGCGATCCGCCAGCCAAACGAGGTCAGATCCGCCGGGCTCAGCAACGCGCTGAGCGTCAATCCAACAGAGGCGCCCAGGCTCAAAGCGATGCCCTGGCACACCCCTTGGCAACTCGCACTGCGTCCTCGGCGAGCGATCCCGCCAGCCTCGACCATATACGTGGTCGCTGATCCAACCTCGCCGCCAAGGGCGAAACCCTGCACGAACCGAGCGAGGACGGCGATGATCGGGGCTGCAATGCCGATAGTGGCGTAGCCGGGTGTCAGCGCGAGGGCAGCGATTGCCATGCCCATCATCGCCATCGACAGCATCATCGCCGGCTTGCGGCCGACGCGGTCACCATATCCGCCCAGTACGAATGCCCCGATTGGCCTGCCAATGAAACCCGTGCCGAAGACCGCAAGCGACCCCATCAGGCTGAGATAGGCGTTGCTTGACGGAAAGAAGGTATGGCCGATCTGAATGGCGAAGAATGCGAACGTCAGGAAGTCGTAGAACTCGAGCCCGCAACCCAGCGTCGCTGCGAAAATGCACTTTCGCGCCTGCGCTTTGGACAATTGGCCGTCGACCCAATGTTCCATGGCCAACCCCTTTCGCGCAGGGTAGCGCACCAAAGGCCTCGGCTGTCAAAGTTAATGTCCGTTTTCCAGCGACTGCGGACACCACTTGCTGCGTAGCCTGGTTCGCTGCGGTGCTGAATCAAGAAAGGCGGCCCCGAGATCCGGGACCGCCTCCTTACGTCATTGCGAGTGAACCGAAGCAATCCAGCCTGGATCGCCACGGCGCTGCGCGCCTCGCGATGACGATTAGCGCTTCGAGAACTGGAAGCTGCGGCGTGCCTTCGCCCGGCCGTACTTCTTGCGCTCGACGACGCGAGGATCGCGGGTCAGGAATCCGGCCTGCTTGATCGCACTTCGAAGCGCCGGCTCGTAGCGGGTCAGCGCTTGGGCGATGCCGTGCTTCACAGCACCCGCCTGGCCCGAGAGGCCGCCGCCCTTGACGGTGACGACCACGTCATACTGGCCGCGGCGATCGGCGATGTCGAACGGCTGGTTGATCACGAGGCGAAGAGTCGGGCGAGCGAAATAGACTTCCTGTTCGCGGCCGTTGACCGTGATCTTGCCCGAGCCCGGCTTCAGCCACACGCGAGCGACGGCGTCCTTGCGGCGTCCGGTCGCATAGGCGCGGCCGAACTTGTCGAGCTGCTGCTCGCGAACCGGAGCGGCCTCGGCCGGCGGGGGAGCGGCAGCGGGAGCCTCGGCAGCCGGAGCTTCAGCCGCAGGAGCGGGAGTGGTGCCGCCAAGCTGGTCGGCAATGCTTTCGCGGGTGTCGGTCATTATGCGCCCACCTTGTTCTTGCGGTTCATCGACGCGACGTCGAGGACTTCGGGGTTCTGGCCGGCATGCGGATGCTCAGG
>Ga0207667_10011472_pt1 | contig 10295 bp, 9 predicted proteins | sample KBSCornC52_FD_184301 | JGI IMG/M metagenome (GOLD analysis project Ga0207667, IMG submission 184301) | Corn rhizosphere microbial communities from Kellogg Biological Station, Michigan, USA - KBS Corn C5-2 (SPAdes) (version 2) | ecosystem: Host-associated > Plants > Roots > Rhizosphere > Soil ...
GCCGGCGCCGTTGGCGCCGGTCAGCACGACCGGCCCGGCGCGGTCGAGCGTCACCTGCGCAGCGTGATAGCTGCGGAAGTTCGTCAGCGACAGGCGGCGGATAAAGGCGGCGGTCATCGGTCTCGTCGGTCAGAGGGAGAGCCGCATATAGACACGATTGTAGCCGTGTTCGACCAGCCGGTGCGTCTCGACAAAGCCAAATCGAGTGTAGATGGCCTGATTTTCCGTCATGGCCGCGTTCGTGTAGAGCCACAGCGACGAGAGCGCGAAACGGCGCGCTTCGGTGACCGCATGGCGGAGCAGGGCGCCGCCGAGCCCGGCGCCCTGGAAGGCCGGGTCAACGGCAATGTTCTCGATGAAATAGCCGTCGCGATCCGGCAGGCCGATCAGGTAGCCCGCAACAGCGCCGTCGATCTCGGCAACCACCATATGGCCGGCAGCGATCGCACCGCCATAGTCCGCCGACATCGGTGCCGGTTCGCGTCCCATGCGCGGGATGTATTTCGCGTAGGCGGCGCGTGCGATCTGCGCGACCCGCGCCGCATCTGCCGCTTGCGCCGGCCGAATGACCGCGCCGCTCACGGTCTTACGCCTGCGCATCGGCCACGAACGTCGCGGCAATGGCGTCGACGATCTGGTCCGGTGTGTGATCGATCGTCATGACGATCGAGCCCTCGCCGGCGCCAGGCTCCTCCAGCGCTGCGAATTGGCTTTCGAGCAGTTTCGGCGGCATGAAGTGGCCCGCGCGGCCTGCGAGCCGCTGCGCGATCAGATCCTGGCTGCCCTTGAGAAACACGAACGCGACGTCGTCATGTCCGGCGGCAAGGATCGTGCGGTAGGACCGTTTGAGAGCCGAGCAGGTGACGATGACTTTGCGCCCGCTTCTGCGCGCGGCCTCGATCGCATCGGCGATGGCCATGAGCCACGGGCGTCGATCGTCGTCGTCGAGCGGAACGCCGCGGCTCATCTTCTCGACATTGGCGGCCGGGTGAAACGTGTCGCCTTCGAGGAAGTCGCGGTCGAGCTTGCGCGCGAGCCGCACGCCGATCGTGCTCTTGCCGGCGCCGGAGACGCCCATCAAAACGATGGCGATATTCTTCTTCATCATGCCTTGCTCTTGGGCTCGGCGTGGCCGCCGAAGCCGCGGCGCATCGCCGAGATGAGCTTGTCAGCATAGTTCGGCTGCTTGCGCGAGCGGAAGCGCGCGTTGAGCGCGGTGGTCAGCGCCATGGCCGGGATCGCGCGCTCGATCGCCGTCTGCACGGTCCAGCGGCCTTCCCCGGTGTCGGCGACGACGCCGGAGAAGTCGCCGAGGCTCGTATCCTCGCCGAGCGCGCGGGCGATCACGTCAAGGAGTTGCGAGGAGACGATGCTGCCGTGCCGCCAGACCTCGGCGATTGCCGCGGTGTCGAGGGCGAAGCGCTCATCCGCTGGCAGCGTCTCCGAGTCAGTCTCTTCAAGGAGCTGGAAGCCTTCGGCATAGGCCTGCATCAGCGCGTATTCGATGCCGTTGTGCACCATCTTGACGAAGTGTCCGGCGCCGTTCGGCCCGACATGCAGCCAGCCCTGCGGCGCCGTCGGCGCGGCTTCGCCGCCGCCTGGCGACAAAGCGGCGAAGACGGGGGCGAGCCTTTCGACCGGAGCCTTCTCGCCGCCAATCATCTGGCAATAGCCGCGGTCGCGGCCGAGAATGCCGCCCGAGGTGCCGACGTCGATGTGATGGATGCCGCGCGCCTTCAGCGCCTTGGCGCGGCGCAGGTCGTCGCGCCAGAACGTGTTGCCACCATCGATAATCGTATCCCCCGGCGAGAGCAGTTCACCGAGACGGAGGATCGTCGCGTCGGTCGCCTCGCCCGCGGGCAGCATGACCCAGACGGCGCGCGGCGCCTCAAGGCGGGAAACGACATCGGCAAGATCGCGCCCGGCGACGGCTCCGTCGTTGCGTGCCAGCGCCGCCGCGGCAGCGGGGTCCTGGTCGAAGGCGACGACGGAATGGCCGTTTCGCATCAGGCGCAGAGCAAGATTGGCGCCCATGCGGCCGAGGCCGATCATACCGATCTGCATGGACGCGCTCCCGGCGGTGGTCGCGAAGGATAAATGCGCGGCTAGACGCGCATCGGCATCAGGACGTAGAGCGCGCCCTTAGCGTCCTTGTCCTGGATCAGGGTCGGCGAGCCGGGATCGGCGAGTTTCAGGATAGCGACCTCACCCTCGATCTGCGCGGCGATGTCGAGCAGGTAGCGCGAGTTGAAGCCGATATCGAGGGCGTCGGAATCGTAATCGACTTCGAGTTCCTCGGTGGCACTGCCGGAGTCCGGGTTGGTCACCGACAGCGTCAGCTTACCCGCGGAAATGGACAGCTTGACCGCGCGGCCGCGTTCGCTCGACACGGTCGAGACGCGGTCGACCGCGGCCTCGAAGTCCTTCTTGTCGACGACGAGGTTCTTGTCGTTGTTGGCGGGGATGACGCGTCCGTAATCGGGGAAGGTTCCGTCGATCAGCTTCGAGGTCAGCACGACGTTGCCGATGGTGAAGCGGATCTTGCCGGCGGAAAGTTCGATGCCGACCTCGCCTTCGCCGGTCTCGATCAGCCGCTGCACTTCGCCGACCGTCTTGCGCGGAATGATGATGCCCGGCATGCCCGCCGCGCCGTCCGGCAACGGCAGTTCGCATTGGGCGAGGCGGTGGCCGTCGGTCGCGACGGCGCGCAGCGTCGCCGCCTTTGCGGCGCCCGCCGTGTGGAGGTAGATGCCGTTGAGGTAGTAGCGGGTTTCTTCCGTCGAGATCGCGAACTGCGTCTTGTCGACCAGGCGCTTGAAGTCGCCGGCCGGGAGCTTGAACGAATGTGTCATCTCGCCCGCGGCGAGATCGGGGAAGTCGCTTTCCGGCAAGGTTTGCAGTGTGAAGCGCGAACGGCCGGCGCGCAGCGTCACCACGGCGCGCTCGCCGGAACCTTCGAGCACGATCTGCGAGCCGTCCGGCAGCTTGCGCACGATGTCGTAGAACATGTGGGCCGGCACGGTGGTCGCGCCGCCGGGAGAGACGTCTGCCGCGGTCGTGTCGATCACCTCGAGATCGAGATCGGTGGCCTTCAGGCTGAGATTGCCCTTATCGGCCTTGATCAGGACGTTGGCGAGGATCGGAATCGTGTTCCGCCGCTCGACCACGCGATGTACGTGGGAGAGCGACTTCAGCAATTCTGCGCGTTCGACAGTCACCTTCATGGAAAGACCCGCTTCGGCGTAAGAAAAAGCCCGGAATCCGGGCGTCGCCGTGCCCGGCCTGGCGCGGAATGCGGGGCCGGGGACCAAAGGTGACAAGCCGGGCCGGATTGCGCAAGGGCGGGATTTTGCTCCCCGCTGCTATCCCCAGGGCGTCCACAGGGGGCTCTTCACCTCGCCCCGTTTTTACGAGGAGAGGTCGTCGCCGAAGCAGCCCGCATCCGCTCATTCCCGCGGAAGCGGGAATCCAGTTCTTTGGCCCCAAATCCGGGCAAAGGCTGGGTCCCCGTTTCCGCGGGGACGAGCGGATCTTGTGGCTACTCCTGCAACTGGCGCTTCAGGCCCTCGATCTCCTCGGCGAGCGCGACGTCGTTGCCGACGAGACCCTCGATCTTGCGCACCGCGTGCAGGACGGTGGTGTGGTCGCGGCCGCCGAAGCGCCGGCCGATCTCGGGCAGCGAGCGCAGCGTCAGTGTCTTGGCGAGGTACATAGCCACCTGGCGCGGCCGCACGACGTTGGCGGTACGGCGCGAGGACAGGAGGTCGGAGCGGCTGACATTGTACTGCCGCGCGACGACGCGCTGAATGTCCTCGATCTTGACGCGCTTGGGTTCCTGCGGCCGGATCAGGTCGCGCACTTCGCGCTCGGCCATTTCCAGCGTCACGGCGTGGCCGGTCAGCTTGCTGTGCGCGAGCAGGCGGTTGAGCGCGCCTTCCAGGTCGCGGCCGTTATGCGTGACGGTCTTGGCGATGTAGGACAGCACCGGCTGCGGCACGTCGAAGGTCGGATGATGGGCGCGCGCGGCGTGCACGCGGGACTTCAGGATCTCGAAGCGCAGTTCCTCGCCGAGCCCGCCCATCTCGACGACGAGGCCGCCGCTCAGCCGCGAACGCACGCGGTCCTCGAAGGTCTCGAGATCGGACGGCGGGCGGTCGGAGGCGATCACCACCTGGCGGCCCGCGTCGATCAGCGCGTTGAGCGTGTGGCAGAACTCGGCCTGCGTCGACTTGCCCTGAAGGAACTGGACGTCGTCGATCACCAGGACGCCGATTCCGCGTAGCGCTTCCTTGAAAGCGATCGCCGTTTGCGTCCGGATCGCCGAAACGAAGCCGTACATGAACTTCTCGGCGGTGAGATAGAGCACCTTGCGCTCGCCGGTGGCGTTGCCGGTCCAGGTGATCGATTGCAGCAGGTGCGTCTTGCCGAGCCCGACGCCGGCATGGATGTAGAGCGGATTGAACATCACCGGGTCGGTGCGCTTGGCGCTCGCCACCTGCTTGGCGGCGGCGTGCGCGAGCGTATTCGAGCGGCCGACGACGAAAGAGTCGAAGGTGAGCCGCGGGTCGAGCGGCGAGCCGCCGAGCGCCTCGTGGCCGGCGGCATCGGCCGGCATCAGCGGGCGCGCATGGCCGTTCATGCGGCCGGCGTCCATGTGGCCGTTCACGACCGGCGCGCTTTCGCGCGGCTTGACCGCGACGTTGGAGCGCAGCACCGCCGAGCGGACGGTCAGTTCGATGCGAGCGACGTTGTTGTCGTGCGCCTGCCAGCAGGCCAGCACGCGTTCGGCATAATGCGACTGGATCCAGCTCTTGAGGAACCGGGTCGGAACCGACAGCCGCACCGTCTTGTCTTCGAGGCCTTCGAGGTCCATGCGCGCGAACCAGCTCGAATACACGTCGTCACCGACATCCGCGCGGAGCCGCTCTTTGACTCGGGTCCAGCTATCCTGATCGGCGTTCGCCATTGTCTTTTCGCTCTACTCAAAAACGGGTTGAAACGAAGGGTTGCTTGGCAATAGCGGACAGCCGCTCACGCGCCGGACAAGACGCAACACGACCAACTCGATGATGTCGTTGGAAGAGAAAGCCCGAAAACCGGACCCGCGCTCTACGACACCCGCTTCCTTGCCGGGAGTGGTGTCAGCCCGCGTGCGGTGACGCGAGGTGTGCCGGGCGGCGTGGCCGCTGCGGCGCGAAGGACGTCGGAAGACATGACCTGGAAGAAGCAGCGCTCGGAACGCTCAAAACAGGCGAACCACACCATGCGAGATCGGCGCTTGCCGCCGATCGTCTCCCGGTCATCGTCATTTCGACCCCCTCTAAATCTTCGGGCGCGTGGCCCGCAGTCCGGTTCGTGTTCCTGATCCGCTTGCCGCTCCGGCATACGACACGTCGGCGACTTGTACTGTCGCGCCGTGCGGCGTCTTGGCATTCGACGCAGCCGGTATGGGCGTCAGCGAAATCGTTCGGCCTTGTCACATGTTCCCAGGCAACAGATAGCCGCTCTCATCCGCCGATGAGCGTAGAACCGAACCTTTGTTTCTGAGCGCGCGCGGCGAGTGCCGCGCGCAAATCGAATGTACACGCTGGAAGGTCGCCATCAACGATTTTGTACGCCAGCGTTCGGAGTGTGACGCGAAACATGCATCGGTGTTGCGTTTTTGCTGCGCTGCTTTCGAAGGGCAACGCTTTGTAGAGTCCGATGATTTTCGGAGCGTGAGACGATTAATCGGAGGTATCGACGCTTTCGGAAATTTTCTGCTCCGCGCCGAGCGCTGCGCCAGCGGCGACGGGGAATCTTGGGGTCCTTTCGAATTGTGGCGGATAACCTGTTTGTCTGCCTTCGATTTTTCTGCGCGATTTCGCGACTAGCATTTCGCGAAAAGGCCCATGGAATAAGGCTTGACAGGAGGTGGGGCGCGCGTTCCGCCGATGAAACCTCGGCGCCCAGATGTCCCTGACACCGCTAAGACGGATTTACGACCAAGAATCGAAAGCGCCCGCGAGCGGCACGATGGCCGGCGGGCGCGATCAGTCTGTCACAAATGGAAAACGCGGCAATGCGCGAATGCGGTTCCGAACGGTGAACCGCTCGCGCGAGTATTACTTGCCGATCTTGGCGATCCGGTGCGCCAGGCGCGACACCTTGCGGCTGGCATTGTTCTTGTGAACGACGCCGCGCTGCGCGGCCCGCATGATCACCGGCTCGGCTGCCTTGAGCGCGGCCTTGGCGGCTGACTGGTCGCCGGAGGCGATCGCTTCCTCGACCTTGCGCATCGAGGTGCGCAGCACGGAGCGGCGCGCCTTGTTCACTTCGGTCCGGCGCGCGATGACGCGCGTGGCTTTGCGGGCGGACTTCGTATTGGCCATCTGTTCTCTCGTTCGGCGGGCTGGCGCTCGGTGCCGCGGACATCGTCCGCGCGAAAAGCGCTCGTAATCTGAATAGGGTAAGCGGCGGGCCTTTAAACAACCCGCCGCCAAGGCGGTGGCTTATAGACAGACCCCGTCCGCCCGTCAACGCCCGCTTGTTCCCTGAGGTTCAGGCTACCTTGCGGGCGCGGACGCCGTCATAGCCGGCGGCTGCTGCCGTTCGGTCGGCGGCCGAGAACGGGGCGAGCGGCGGCTTCATCCGCGCCAGGGCCGGATCGCCGTGAATGTGCGCGAGCAACGCCTTCACGCCGGACACGAGCGGCTTGCCTTCGAACAGCTTGCGGATCGTCACCGCCTGCTCGAGCGCGGCCGTGTCGCCATGCGCCCAGGCGCGCTGGCAGAGATCGGCATTGAGGTTGGCGGTCGCCGAAATGCAGCCGGCGAAATCGCCGCGCCGCGCTTCGAGCAGCGCCGCCTCCGTCGAGGGGAACACGGCGAAGCCTTGCTTCACGGCGGCGGCCGAACGCGCATAAGCCATGTCGCCGGAGGAATCCTTGAGACCCACGATGCGGGACGGATGAGATTTCAAAAGGCGGTCGATGAGCGCGACGTGCCAGGGCAGTCCGGACATGGCCGGGTAGTGATAGAGATAGAGCGGGATCGGCGTTGCCGCCGTCGCTTGCACGATGGTGTCGATATACGCGGCCAATCCGTCGTCGGGCACGCCCTTGTAATAGAAGGGCGGCAGGACCAGCGCGCCGGCGAAACCGAGCTCGGCGGCGTGCCGGGTCAGAGCTACCGCATCGCTGACCGCGGCGGCGCCGGTTCCGACCATCAGCCGGTCGAGCGGCAGACGGTTCGACTTGTAGGCGTCCATCACCGACTTGCGTTCCGCGAGCGAGAACGATGTGGCCTCGCCGGTCGTGCCGAGTACGTTGAGCCCGTCGCAGCCATTGTCGAGCAGAAAGCGCGCGAGCTTCATGGCGCGGGACAGATCGGGCGCGCCGGTCTCCTCGATCGGCGTGGCGATGGCGGCGATGACGCCTGTCATGGTCTTGGTCATGCGATTCACCTCTGAACGGTGGCTGCGTCTTAGCCGCTGACGTTGAACGCCGCCAGCGCCGCCATGTTGACGATCTGCGTGTCCTTGGCGCCGAGCTGGACGATCTGCACCGGCCGGTCGAGGCCGACCAGCAGCGGCCCGATGACGGTCGCGCCACCGAGTTCCTGGAGCATCTTGGTGGAGATCGAGGCCGAGTGGAACGCCGGCATCACCAGCACGTTGGCCGGGCCCGACAGGCGGCAGAACGGATAGGCCGTCATCAGCTCCGGATTGAGCGCGACGTCGGCGGCGATGTCGCCGTCATATTCGAAATCGACGCGGCGATGGTCGAGCAGCTTCACCGCCTCGATCACGCGGGCCGAACGCTCGCCCTGCGGATGGCCGAAGGTCGAGAAGGCGAGCATGCCGACGCGCGGCTCGTAGCCGAAGCGGCGGGCGACGCCGGCCGCCTCGACCGCGATCTCCGCCAGTTCCTCCGCGGTCGGCATTTCGGTGACGGCGGTGTCGGCGACCAGCACGGTGCGGCCGCGGGCAATTACCATCGACAGGCCGATCACGCGGTGGCCGGGCTTGGGATCGATCACGCGCTGCACGTCCTCGAGCGCGACCGAGAAGTTGCGGGTCACGCCGGTAACCATGGCGTCGGCGTCGCCGAGCGCCACCATGCAGGCGGCGAAATAGTTGCGGTCGGTGTTCACCAGGCGCTGGCAGTCGCGCAGCAGGTAGCCCTGGCGCTGGAGGCGCTCGTAGAGGTGGTTGGTGTAGACACCGTTGCGCGTCGACAGCCGCGCATTGTGCACCTCGATGCCGTCGCCGAGCTCGATGCCGGCTTCCTGCGCCGCCAGCGTTACGCGTTCTTCGCGTCCGACCAGCAAAGCGGTTCCGAGGCCCTGGTGGACGAAGCTCGCGGCGGCACGGATGACCTGCTGCTCCTCGCCCTCGGCGAAAACGACGCGCTTGGGCGAGCGCCGCAGCCGCGAATAGACCTGCACCAGCGTGTTGGCGACAGGATCGCGCCGTGCCGACAACTGGTGCCGGTAGGCGTCCATGTCGACGATCGGCTTGCGCGCGACGCCGGTGTCCATGGCCGCCTTGGCCACCGCCGGCGGCACGTACGAGATGAGCCGCGGGTCGAACGGCACCGGAATGATGTAGTCCGGGCCGAATTTCGGCCGCGCACCGTAAATGGCGGCGACTTCGTCCGGCACGTCCTCGCGGGCGAGATCGGCGAGCGCGCGTGCCGCGGCGATCTTCATCTCCATATTGATGGTCCTGGCGCGCACGTCGAGCGCGCCGCGGAAGATGAAGGGGAAGCCGAGGACGTTATTGACCTGGTTCGGATAGTCGGAGCGGCCCGTCGCCATGATGGCGTCGTCGCGCACCTCCGCCACTTCCTCGGCGGTGATTTCCGGGTCGGGATTGGCCATGGCGAAGATGATGGGCTTGTCGGCCATCGACTTGACCATGTCCTTGGTCACCGCGCCCTTCGCCGACAGGCCGAAGAAGACATCGGCGCCTTTCAGCGCGTCTTCCAGCGTGCGCCTGTCGGTCTTAACCGCGTAGGCCGACTTCCACTGATTCATGCCGTCCTTGCGGCCTTCGTAGATGACGCCCTTGGTGTCGCAGAGGATCAGGTTTTCCGGGCGGAAGCCGATCGAGCGCAGCAGTTCGAGGCAGGCGATGCCGGCGGCGCCGGCGCCGTTGCAGACGAGCTTGGTGGTCTCGATCTTGCGGCCGGTCAGGTCGAGCGCGTTCAGGAGGCCGGCGGCGGCGATGATGGCGGTGCCGTGCTGGTCGTCGTGGAACACCGGGATGTCGAGCAGTTCGCGCAGGCGCTGCTCGATCACGAAGCACTCGGGCGCCTTGATGTCTTCGAGGTTGATGCCGCCCCAGCCTTTGCCGAGCAGCTTGACGCAGTTGATGATCTCGTCCGGGTCCTTCGAGTTGACCTCGAGGTCGATGGAATCGATGTCGGCGAAGCGCTTGAACAGCACCGCCTTGCCTTCCATCACCGGCTTGGCCGCGAGCGCGCCACGGTCGCCGAGCCCGAGGATGGCGGTGCCGTTGGTGATGACGGCGACGAAATTGCCCTTGGTCGTGTAATCGTAGGCCCGGCTCTCGTCCTCGGCGATGGCCAGGACCGGCACGGCCACACCCGGCGAGTAGGCCAGCGACAAGTCGCGCTGGGTCGCCATCGGCTTGGTGGCGATGACCTCCAGCTTGCCGGGCCGGCCGACGGAGTGGAACTGGAGGGCCTCCTGCTCGGTGAAGGTGGGACGCGGCGGGCCGGAACGCTTGGACATGATCACTCCACTACAGTGGCCTTCTGATGGGCCGGGGCGGACCCTAAGGAACCGCCTAGTATATCTCAAGGCGAACCGGGCGGGGCCGACCCGCGTCCGGTGCAGGTCGCGGCGGGACGACCGCCGGTCGTGGCGCCGGTTGAATGCCAGCGCCGCAACGGGTAATCGGTGCAGGGGGCTTATCGTGGGTTCAAGAGCGCATCGATGATCCGGTTTCTGTTGCGATTTGTCGGGCTGATCTGCCTGGCCGGGGCCTTCATCCTGGCCATCTATGACGGCACCAAGTCGATCGCGGCCAACCGCGTGTTCCTGACCAGCGTGCGCACGCTGTGGGAGCTGATCAACGCCAACAGCCTGACCCAGCTGAAGCCGCTGATCAGTCCCTATGCCGCCGGCATGCTCTGGGACCCGGGCATGATCTCCATCCTCAACGCCCCGGCCTTCACGCTGCTGGCGTGCGTCGGCGTCGTGCTTCTGATGCTCGGCCGCCGCAAGAAGCCGCTGATCGGCTACGCCCGCTCGTAGCGGCCCTCGCGGCCCCGTGAAGGCGCCGGCGCG